>Ga0194125_10013880_pt1 | contig 10399 bp, 20 predicted proteins | sample TA2KigC250mmetaG_FD_148626 | JGI IMG/M metagenome (GOLD analysis project Ga0194125, IMG submission 148626) | Freshwater microbial communities from Lake Tanganyika, Tanzania - TA2015034 Kigoma Deep Cast 250m | ecosystem: Environmental > Aquatic > Freshwater > Lake | place: Tanzania: Lake... | reverse complement strand
CTTGCAAAATTATGTAGCCGCAGGCTTCAGCCTGCGCCGGCACAGGCTGGAAAGCCTGTGCTACCGGATATTTCTTTAAGCAACATGGGAAAATCGCAGCCTCAAAATGAATTTTGCAAGAGCCTCCAAAAACAGGAGATTCCCAATGCCTAGCGGCATTATCGGAAAGAAATTGGGCATGACCCAGATCTTCGACAGCGACGGTCTGGCAGTGCCGGTCACGGTCATCGAAGCCGGGCCCTGTTTCGTGGTGCAGAAAAAGACCGGCGACACGGACGGCTACGAGGCCGTGCAGTTGGGCTTTGAGCGCAAGCCCCTGGCCAAGTTCGTCAAGCCCATGAAAGGGCATTTCGAAAAGCACGGCGCCAAAAGCGGCTTCAAGCACCTTAAGGAATTTCGCTTAGACGACGCCGGGCCTTACGAGGTGGGTCAGGAAGTCACCGTGGAACAGTTCGCCATCGGCGAACGGGTGGACGTGGTGGGAACCAGCAAGGGCCGGGGGTTCACCGGCTGTGTGAAGCGCTGGAACTTTGCCCGGGGTCCCATGACCCACGGTTCCATGAACCACCGGGCGCCGGGTTCCATCGGGGCCAGCGCTTATCCCTCCCGGGTGGTCAAAGGCAAGAAGATGCCGGGTCACATGGGGAACACCCGGGTGACCGTGAAGAAACTGGAAGTCATTGACGTGCGTCCGGAGGAGAACCTGCTGATGATCCGGGGCGCGGTGCCCGGCCCCTCTAAGGGACTGGTGCTGATTCACAAGATCGGGTGACGGCTATGCCCACTGTGGACATTTTCAATATAGACAAGGAAAAGGTAGGAGAGCTGGACCTCAAGGGCGACATCTTCGGGGTGGAGGTGGAAGGCCACCTGCTCCACGAAGTGGTCACCTGGCAGCTCGCCTGCCGCCGGGGCGGCAACGCGTCCACCAAGACCCGGGGGGAAGCCCGGGGCGGCGGCCGCAAACCCTGGCGGCAGAAGGGCACCGGCCGGGCCCGGGTGGGCTCCATCCGTTCGCCCCTGTGGCGGGGGGGCGGCGTTGTCTTCGGGCCTAAGCCCCGGAGCTACGCCTACACCCTGCCCAAGAAGGTGCGGCGCCTGGCTCTGAAGATGGCCTTGAGCAGCAAGGTGGCCAACGGCCAACTGGTGGTCCTGGACTCTTACCCCTTCGAGGCCCCCAAGACCAAGGACTTTGTCAAGGTGTTGGAAAACTTTGATATTCGCAAGGCGCTGTTTATCACTTCGGAGGAAAACCGGGTTTTGGAGCTGTCGGCCCGGAACGTGCCCTACATCCAGGTCATGCTCCCCCAGGGGCTGAACGTTTACGATATCCTGCGCCATGACCACCTGGTGCTCTTTCCCCCGGCCCTGGCCCAGATCGAAGCGAGGTTGGCGCCATGAAAGATTATCATCACCTGATTAAGGGGCCGGTCATTACGGAAAAGACCCATAGCCTGAGAATGATGGGCAACAAGGTGACCTTCCGGGTGAACCTCAAGGCCAACAAGATTGAGATTCGCAAGGCCATTGAAGACCTGTTCAAGGTCAAGGTCCTGGAAGTGAACACCATCAGGATGCGGGGCAAGAAAAAGCGCATGGGGCGCATCGAAGGGGTGCGGCCCGACTGGAAAAAGGCCATCGTCACGCTGGCGCCGGGAGAAAAGATTCCCGGGTTTGAGATGTAATTAAGGAAGAGGCGAAAAGGGTAAAAGGCGAAAAGGCAAAAAATTAAGATTTTTATAAATCCTTTTTTCATTTCGGCTAATCGAATAGAGCGAAATTAAGAAGTAGATTCCCTTAGAGGGTCAAGATATGGCTTTAATATCCCGTAAACCAACTTCGCCCGGGCGGCGGTTTCAGACGGCGTCGGATTTTGCGGAAATCACCCGGTCCGAGCCGGAAAAGAGCCTGGTCACGGCGCTGCGCAAGACCGGGGGCCGCAATAACTACGGCCGCAAAACCGCCCGCCACCGGGGGGGCGGCCACAAGCGCCTCTACCGCCTCATCGACTTCAAGCGGGACAAGCTGGAGGTTCCAGCCAAGGTGGCCTCCATTGAATACGACCCCAACCGTTCGGCCCGCATTGCCCTGTTATTCTACCTGGACGGGGAGAAGCGCTACATTCTGGCCCCCGCGGAACTAAGGGTGGGGGACACGGTGGTGGCCTCCCGGGAAGCGGACATCAAACCGGGCAATTCCCTCCCTTTGCAGTACATCCCCGCGGGCACCCTGGTGCACAACGTGGAAATGAAGCCCGGCAAGGGGGGCCAGTTGGCCCGGTCCGCGGGCAGTTACGCCCAGTTGATGGCCAAGGAAGGCAAGAATGCCCACCTGAAGCTGCCTTCCGGAGAAGTGCGCATGGTGCCCCTGGCTTGCCGGGCCACTGTGGGCCAGGTGGGGAACGCGGAGCAGGAGAATATTTCCCTGGGCAAGGCCGGGCGCAAACGCTGGCTGGGGCGCCGCCCCCACGTCCGGGGCGTGGCCATGAACCCGGTGGACCACCCCCTGGGCGGCGGCGAAGGCAAAAGCTCCGGCGGCCGCCACCCCTGCACCCCCTGGGGCAAACCCACCAAGGGTTACAAGACCCGAAAACCCAAGGGAAGCGACCGATATATTATTAAACACCGGTCGAAGAAGTAGAGAGGTAGCTCGTGGCCCGATCGCTCAAAAAGGGACCCTATGTGGAAAAGAGCCTGCAGGACAAGGTTCTCAAAGCCAGGGAGACTTCGGACCGCCGGGTGATCAAGACCTGGTCCCGGCGCTCCACCATCACCCCGGAGTTTGTGGGACTGACCCTGGCAGTGCATAACGGCAAGAAATTCATCCCGGTGTACGTCACGGAGAACATGGTGGGGCACAAGCTGGGTGAGTTTTCCCCCACCCGCCTCTTCGGCGGCCATGCCGGGGACCGCAAGACGAAAGTGGGTAAGAAATGATCACGGCTCGCGCCCGGTATCTGCGCATCGCGCCGAATAAGCTGAGAAGGGTGGCCAGCTTGCTGCCCGGCAAAAAAGTGGACGACGCTCTGGCCCTGCTCAAATTCATGCCCCAAAAGGGCGCCCGGCTGGTGCGCAAGGTGGTGGAATCCGCGGTGGCCAATGCCGAACAACGGCCTAATGTGGATGTTGATCTTTTGATTATCAAAGGCATTCAGGTGGACGGCGGTCCCAGCCTGAAGCGCTTTATGGCTCGGGCCATGGGGCGGGTCAACCGTATTCTCAAACGGAGCAGCCACCTCACGGTGGTCCTGGCCGAAGGGCCGGCCAAGAAACGTTAAGGAGGCAGGATTGGGTCAGAAAGTTCATCCCATCGGTTTTCGCCTGGGGAACTTCCGCAAGTGGGATTCCATCTGGTTCGCTCGCAAGGACTTCTCCAAGCTGTTGCTGGAGGACCGGAAAATCCGGGGATTCGTCAAGAACGACCCCGAGCTGAAGGGCGCGGGCATCGCCGGCGTGGACATCAAACGGGCGGCCAACAAGGTGACCATCAAGATCCACACCTCCCGGCCGGGAATGGTCATCGGCCAGAAAGGCAAAAAAATCGATGACCTGCGCCGCCGCTTGCTGAAGGCCATAGGCCGGGACCTGGTCATCGATGTCCAGGAGGTGCGCAAACCCGAAATCAACGCCCAGTTGGTGGCGGAAAATATCGCCCAGCAGTTGGAGCGCCGGGTGTCCTTCCGCCGGGCCATGAAGAAGGCAGTGACCCAGGCTTTGAAGTTCGGGGCCAAAGGCATAAAGCTGCGCTGCAAAGGCCGCTTGGCCGGCGCGGAAATCGCCCGCCAGGAATGGTACCGGGAAGGCCGGGTGCCGCTGCACACCCTCAGGGCGTTCATTGACTACGGCTTCTCCGAAGCCATGACCACATACGGAGTCATCGGCGTCAAGGCCTGGATCTTCCACGGGGAGGTTTTGGGCGTGGAAGAAACCGGCGGTTTTTAAGTAGGGTGGGCTTGGCCCACCAGCAACCTGGGATATTTTATACCGTGTCCGCTTTCAGGTGCAACAAACTCAACCTGTAACTTATTGATAAATCTTATTTATTTTAACCGAAAACCGAAGACCGAAAACCGAAAACGGTATTAATGGTGGGCCGCGCCCACCCCTACATAAGCCTCCCGTAAGGGGGGATTGGTTGGATAGGTCATGCTCAGTCCTAAACGAGTCAAATATCGCAAGCAGATGAAAGGCCGCATGCGGGGGCAGGCCACCCGGGGCAATTACCTGGCCTTCGGGGAATTCGGCCTCCAGGCCCTGAACTGCGGGCGCATCACGGCCCAGCAGATCGAGGCGGCCCGAATCGCCATCACCCGCCACGTGAAACGGGGCGGCAAGGTGTGGATCCGGGTTTTTCCGGACAAGCCCTTTACCAAGAAACCGGCGGAAACCCGCATGGGCAAAGGCAAAGGTAGCCCGGAAGGCTGGGTGGCGGTGGTGCGTCCGGGTCTGGTGCTCTATGAGCTGTCCGGGGTGGAGCCGGAGGTGGCCCGGGAAGCCATGCGGCTGGCGGCTCACAAGTTGCCGGTGAAGACCAAGTTCGTGGCCCGGGAGTCGGCTCCCCCGGCCGTTACGGAAGCAGTGGCGCCTTCTCCGGCGGCTGAGACACTGGGGGCGTCATGAAGGCCGCAGACTTGCGAGAGCTGACCGTGGAAGAGCTCCAGGCTAAGATGAAAGAGCTCTCCGAAGAACTCTTCAAGCTCAACTTCCGGCACGCCAGCCAGCAGTTGGACAATACTGCCCGGCTGGGGCTGGCCCGTAAAGACCTGGCCCGGGTGAAGACGGTGCTCCGGGAGAGAACCGGGTAGAAATAATAGTTTTCAGTTTTCGGTTTTCAGTTTTCAGTTAAAAATGCTTTTTTAAAACTGACAACTGACAACTGGCAACTGGCGACTGAGGAAAATATGGAAAAAAAACGCGGCGTGCGCAAGACCCGGGTAGGGGTGGTGGTCAGCGATAAGATGGACAAGACCGTGGTGGTGGAAATCAAGCGGCTGCTGGCCCACCCCCTGTATCACAAGACCATCCGGCGCCGGGCCAAGATCAAGGCCCATGACGCCACCAACGCCTGCCGGGTGGGGGACAAGGTGCTCATTGAGGAAACCCGCCCTTTAAGCCGGGACAAGAACTGGCGGGTGAAACAGGTCCTGGAGAAGGCGCAGTAGCCAAAGGCTAGGGGGACTTAAGTCATGATCCAGGTCCATACGCAACTGACCGTAGCGGATAATTCCGGGGCCAAGCGGGTCTTCTGCATCCGGGTGCTGGGCGGGACGCGACGCCGCTACGCCCGGGTGGGGGACATTATCGTGGTCTCGGTGAAAGAGGCTCTGCCCCATTCCAAGGTGAAGAAGGGCGACGTCATGCGGGCCGTGGTGGTGCGCACCGTGAAAGAGCAGCGCCGGGCCGACGGCTCTTATATCAAGTTTGACGACAATTCCGCGGTGCTCATCAACCCCGCCGGCGACCCCATCGGGACCCGCATCTTCGGGCCGGTGGCCCGGGAACTTCGGGCCAAACGGTTCATGAAGATTATCTCCCTGGCCCCGGAGGTGCTGTAAATGGGCAAACCCAAAAAGAAAGCGGAACCGGTCTCCGTCCGCTTGAAGAAGAATGACCTGGTGGAGGTCATCACCGGCAAGGAAAAGGGCAAGACCGGCAAGATCCTCAAAGTGGTGCGGGAAAAGAACCAGGTGCTTATTGAAAAGGTCAACATGATCAAGCGGCATACCCGGCCCAGCCCCACCACCGGCCAGGGGGGCATCATCGAGAAAGAAGCGCCCCTGAACGTGTCCAAGGTGATGCTTATCTGTCCCAAGTGCGCCACCGCCACCCGCTTCGCCCTGACCAAAACCGGCGAGGGCAAAAAGGCCCGGCAGTGCCGGAAGTGCAAGGAATTGATTGATGGCTGAGAAACAGCAGAAAACTCAGAAAACTCAGAAACCCCCAAAAGCTGGAAAAGCTCCCAAACCTTCCAAAGCTGAGAAAGCCGGGCAGCCAGAGAAAGCTCTGGAAGCTGGGAAAGCCGGGAAACCTGAGAAGGTGGAGAAAGTTGAGAGGGTCCCCCCCCGGCTGTGGGAATATTACCGCGGCGAATGCGTCCCCCGCATGATGCAGGAGTTCCGCTACAAAAGCCCCATGCAGGTCCCCAAACTGGAGAAGATCGTCATCAACATGGGGCTGGGCGAAGCCATTCAGAATATCAAGCTCCTGGAGTCGGCGGCCGTGGAACTGGCGGCCATTGGCGGCCAGAAAGCGGTGGTGACCCGGGCCAAGAAATCCATTGCGGCCTTCAAGCTCCGGGAGGGCATGCCCATCGGCTGCATGGTGACTTTGCGCCGCCAACGCATGTACGAGTTTTTCGACAAGCTGGTGAACGTGGTGCTCCCCCGGGTGCGGGACTTCCGGGGGGTGTCGGACCGCTCCTTTGACGGGCGGGGCAACTACACCCTGGGCATCCGGGAGCAGATCATCTTCCCGGAGATCGACTATGACAAGATGGACAAGGTCAAGGGGATGAACATTTCCATTATCACCACGGCCCGGACGGACGAAGAAGGCAAGTATTTGCTCAAACTGCTGGGACTACCTTTCAGGAAATAGACGGCGGGGGCGGGGAAAATCCCGCGCCTGCGGAGAACGGGATGGCCAAGAAATCGCTCATCGCCAAAGCCAAGCGCACTCCTCGGTTTGACGTGCGGAAATATCACCGCTGCCCTTTGTGCGGCCGGCCCCGGGCCTTTTTGCGGAAGTTCGGCATCTGCCGTATTTGCTTCCGTTCCATGGCCCTCAAGGGAGAGATTCCCGGGGTGATCAAATCCAGTTGGTAGGCCTGGGAGGGCGCCAAGATGATGACTGACCCCATAGCCGATATGTTGACCCGGATTCGCAACGCCGGCACGGCCCGCTTTGACAAAGTGGACATCCCGGCCTCGCGCATGAAGATTAACCTGGCGAAGATCATGAAGGATGAAGGGTTCATCAAGAACTACAAAGTGATCAAGGACAACCGCCAAGGGATCTTGAGGGTCTATCTGAGATACAACGAACAACAGCAGCCGCTGATTTACGGCCTCAAGCGGGTGAGCAAGCCCGGCCGCCGGGTTTACACCGGCACAGAGGAGCTCCCCAAGGTCCAGGGCGGCCTGGGGGTGGCGGTGATTTCCACCTCCAAAGGCGTGGTCACTGACCGTCAGGCCCGGAAGCTGGGGGTGGGCGGCGAAGTGCTGTGTGAAATCTGGTAAAGGTGCAAAGATGAGCCGCATCGGCAAAAACCCCATACCTTTGCCCCAGGGCGTAAAGGTGACTTGGGAAAACGGGACGCTCACAGTCACGGGCCCCAGGGGCGTGTTGAGCCGGGCCATGCCGCCCCGGGTCAACCTGGAAATGGATGATAAGGAACTTCGGGTGGCGCCCGTGGACGACTCCCGCCTCAGCCGGTCCGCCTGGGGGCTGGGCCGCACCCTGGCGGCCAACATGGTCACCGGCGTCAGCACCGGCTTTACCCGGGTGATGGAGTTGGTGGGCACCGGCTACAAGGCCGAGGCCCGGACCGAAAGCCTGCTGGTGTTCAGCGTGGGTTATTCCAACCCCGTGGAGTTTCCCCTGCCCCCCGGCGTCACCGCCAAGGTGGAAAAGGCCAACCGCATCGTGATCACCGGGCATGACCGGGAAGTCCTGGGCCAGATAACCGCCAACATCCGGGCCATCCGGCCGCCGGACTCCTATAAGGGCAAAGGCATCAAGTTCGCGGGCGAGCAGTTGCGGCGCAAGATGGGCAAGTCCGGCGGGCGGTAAAGGAGAGATGGAGATGAACCCCAGGGAAGCGGCGCGGCTGAAACGCAAAAAACGCATCCGGAAGAGGATCCGCGGCACGGAGACGCGACCCCGGCTGTCGGTGTTCCGGAGCGCCCGACATATTTACGGGCAAATCGTGGACGACACCCAGGGCCGGACCCTGGCCGCGGCTTCCTCTTTGAGCCCGGAGATTAAAGGCAAGGTCGCGGGTCAGAAAAAGGCCGAGATGGCCAAAGAAGTAGGCCGGCTGCTGGCGTTGAAGGCCAAGGAAAAAGGCATTATTAGCGTGGTTTTTGACCGCAACGGTTTTCTCTATCACGGCCGGGTCAAGGCCGTGGCGGAGTCCTGCCGGGAACATGGATTGGTTTTTTAAGGCTGTCAGCTATCAGCGGTCAGCTTTCAGCTAAAAACTCTGGGCAGATGCTGAGTAATCAGGAACCGGAAAATAATTTTACAGAATTAAAGAATAATTTTAAAGGCATCAATGCTGGAAGCTGTCAGCCCTAACTATACTAAAAAGCTGATAGCTGATGGCTGAAAGCTGACAGCTTTAATGGAGGTGAGCTTGTTCGAGCCCGAAGCACCGGTTGAATTGACCGACAAGGTAGTGAGCATCAGCCGCGTCGCCAAGGTGGTGAAAGGTGGGCGGCGTTTCCGGTTCAGCGCCATCGTGGTGGTGGGGGACGGCCACGGCAAGGTGGGCGCGGGACTGGGGAAGGCCCACGAAGTGCCGGAAGCCATCCGCAAGGCCGTGGAAAAGGCCAAAAAAGAGATGATCCAGGTGCCCATCATCAACAACACCATCCCTTTCACGGTCCAGGGGGAGTTCGGCTCCGGCAAGGTCCTGCTGAAACCGGCTTCGGAAGGCACGGGGGTCATCGCCGGCGGCCCGGTGCGGGCCGTAGTGGAAGTGGCGGGCATCAAGAACGTGCTCACCAAGTGCCTGGGGTCTCATAATCCCCACAACGCCGTGAAAGCCACCATGGCGGCCCTGCAGCAGCTGGCCAGCCCCGAGGAGGTGGCTAGCCGCCGCAACCGTTCGGTGGCGGAGTTGTTAGGATAGATACAGGTGTCAGGTTGCAGGTGTCAGGTTTCAGCTTTTAAAAAAAAACTGAGGCCAACTTCTTCTATCCTGAAACCTGAAACCTGAAACCTAAAACCTAAAACCTGAAACCTTGAACCTTGAACCTAAAACCTGAAACCTCATAGGGAAGGTCATGATCCTTGAGATAACTTTGAAAAGAAGCCCCATCGGGCGGGTCCCCAAGCACCGAAAGACGGTGAAGACCCTGGGGCTGACCCGACTGCACCAGACGGTGCGCCACCGGGAGACCCCGGCTCTCCGGGGCATGGTCAACCAGGTGGGCTACCTATTGGCGGTGCGGGAGATCCCGGAAGGGGAGGCGCAAGATGAAGCTTAATGAACTGAAACCGTCTCCCGGGTCCAAGCATCCCAAGAAGCGGGTGGGCCGGGGGCCCGGCTCGGGCACCGGCAAGACCGCGGCCCGGGGCAGCAAAGGGCAGCTCTCCCGCTCCGGCGTGTCCAGGAAGCCGGGGTTTGAAGGGGGCCAGATGCCGCTTACCCGGCGCATCCCCAAGCGGGGGTTTACCAATGCGCCTTTCAAGCAGGAGTGGGAGATCATCAACTTAAGGGATTTACAGCGCTTCCCCGGGGACAGCGTGGTGGACCTGGAGGCCCTGGCCAACGCCGGCCTGGTGAGCTCCCGGTCCCTGCGGGTGAAGCTCCTGGGGCAGGGAGAAGTGACCGCGTCCCTGGTGGTGAAAGTGCAGGCGGTGAGCGCCCAGGCCCGGGCCCGCATCGAAGCCGCCGGCGGCCGGGTAGAGGTTGGCTAAAAAATAAAATGCTTAAAAGGCAGACTATTTATCTGAATAATAAACCTGGTCTGGGAGGCTTTTAAGTGGCTACCGGCCTTGCCAATATTGCCAAGATCCCTGAGCTGAAGCGCCGCATTTTATTCACCCTGCTGATGCTGGCGGTTTACCGCTTGGGGTGCCAGGTGCCCACGCCGGGGATCGATCCCGACGCGCTCATGGCCTTTTTCGCGCGGCAGCGGGGCACCATCTTCGGGCTGTTCGACATGTTCTCCGGCGGCGCCCTGGAGCGCCTGAGCGTCTTTGCCCTGGGGATCATGCCCTACATCAGCGCCGCCATCATCATGGAACTGCTCAAGGTGGTCATCCCCACCCTGGAGAAGCTTTATAAGGAAGGGGAGGCCGGCCAGAAGAAGATCAAGCAATATATCCGCTACGGCACGGTGGTCATCAGCGCCATCCAGGGACTGGGCATCGCCATCGGCCTGGAGACCATGACCGGCGGCGGCGGGCAGATGCCGGTAGTGCTGCAACCGGGTTGGGCCTTCCGGGTGATGACGGTGCTGACCCTGACCTCCGGCACCGCGTTTATCATGTGGCTGGGCGAGATGATCACCGAGCGGGGCATCGGCAACGGCATTTCTCTCATTATTTTCGCGGGCATCGTAGCCCGTCTGCCTTCCGCCATCATTCAGACCTTCGAGCTGATGAAAACCGGGGAGATCCTGCCGATCCTCATGGTCCTCCTGGTGGTCTTCATGATCGTGGTGGTGGGT
>Ga0194125_10013872_pt1 | contig 10403 bp, 8 predicted proteins | sample TA2KigC250mmetaG_FD_148626 | JGI IMG/M metagenome (GOLD analysis project Ga0194125, IMG submission 148626) | Freshwater microbial communities from Lake Tanganyika, Tanzania - TA2015034 Kigoma Deep Cast 250m | ecosystem: Environmental > Aquatic > Freshwater > Lake | place: Tanzania: Lake... | reverse complement strand
GCGCCCCTGGTATTCAGCCCCAGCGGCATGGGCGGCGTCCTCGACCACCGCCAGGCCGCGCCGCCGGGCCAGGTCCAGGATGGCGTCCAGGTCGCAGGCCTGCCCGCCGTAGTGCACCGGCAGGATGGCCTTGCTGCATTCGGTGACCGCGCAGGCGGCCGCCTCGGGCGAGATCTGCCCGTCCCGGTCCACGTCCACCAGTACGGGTATGGCGCCCAGATGCACCACCACGTTGGCCGTGGCGCAGAAAGTCAGCGTGGGTACGATGACCTCGTCGCCCGGCCCCACCCCCAGGGCGGCCAGCGCCACGTGCAGCGCGGCGGTGCACGAGTTCACCGCCACGGCGTGGCGCGCGCCCACGTATTGCGCGAAGTCCTCCTCGAAGCGCTTCACCTTGGGCCCCGTGGTGATCCACCCGGAGCGCAGGCTGTCCACGACTTCCTGGATCTCCTCCTCCCCGATGGAAGGAAGACAGTAGGCGAGATGTCTGGCGCGCGCGAGGCGCGCTGCTGTAGTGGCCATGCAGGTGTTCCCTGGCAAGGACCGCTCGCTTACGCTCGCGGCTCGGTAACTGCTTGCGAGCAGAGGGGAACGCAACCGAGCCACGACCGGAAGGGAGTGGTCATTCCCTAAGTGAACCGTGTTGATGTTAGAGTAGCTTCCTCAAGGTAAGAGTGACTGCCGCCAGGCGGAACCCGCAGCCTTCGTATAGCCGCGCCGCCGGGATGTTGCTCAGTTGTGTGCCCACTTCCACGACGTCCACGCCCTGGCTCCGGAACCACTCCAGCGCGCCTAACGTGGCCTGGCGCGCCACGCCGCGCCCCCGCGCCGGGGCCGCCGTCGCGACCAGTACGACCGAGCCGAAGCACATCGCCAGCTCCTCGGCGGACCGCCGGTCCACTTTGCAGGTGACGTAGCCCAGAACGCGGTCGCCCTCGGCGGCCACGATCACGCCGTCGGCAGCCGTGCCCAGACAGCAATTGCGCACCCAGTCCTCATTGAGTGCGTCGGCGGTCTCGCTGGTAAGCGCGGGATCGGCGTGAAAACGGTCGTGGACGTAGGCCGTGCGGGCGATCGAGAGCACCTGCTCGAGATCCGAAGGGCGGTAGGCGCGCACCTCGAGTCCGTTGTCCGGCCCGGCCCACGGCGCCTGGGCCAGCCGCAGCGAAAAGGTCTGAATGCCGTCGATGATTTCGAGGCCGGCTGCCCCGAGCGCATGCAGGGAGGACAAGTCGCCCGCGTCCACGCGCGCGGTGACGTGCCGTACGCCCTGCCGGCGGCAGGCCTCCAGTAATTCCTCGAGCAGCGCGGCCTTGCCGGCGCGCGCCTCGGCATACTGGCCCCGGTGCAGCAGCAGGTCCAGGCGCCCGGCGGCCATGCCCATCTGGCTGGTGTCCCAGGCCAAAGAGGACCAGCAGGCCAACCCCTCCACCGTGCCGTTGCGCCGGCGCAGGATGCTGGAAGCCTCCGGGCGCTCCAGCAGCTCGAAGGCCCGGCGCAGCGAAAAACGGCGCAGCGCCTCTTCCGATAGCAGGCCGCGGTAGAAGGCGTAGGGCTGCTGCGGCCGGTTCTCCAGCAGGCTGTCCAGTTGACCACGGAACGTCGGGTGCGCGTGGGCGCTCATGAACAAGGCGTCTCCCCGGCCGCCGTGTTGATGTTCCGGCGCAGCAGTACGCAAGGCAGGGTCTGGAGCAGAATGGCCAGGTCGAGCCGCAGCGATTGCCGTTCGACGTACTCCAGGTCCAGCGCCTTGCGGCGCTCCCAGGCTATGCCGTTGCGCCCGCTGATCTGCGCCAGTCCGGTGATGCCGGGCTTGACCAGCAGCTTGCGCTTCTCCGGGCCGGTGTAGAAGCGGATCTGATCGACCTGATCCGGGCGTGGTCCCACCAGGCTCATCTTGCCTGTGAGCACGTTGATGAGCTGTGGGAGCTCGTCCAGGCTGGTCTGGCGGAGGAAGCGCCCCAGCGGCGTGACCCGCGGATCGTGCTCGCCCGTGACCGCCGAGCCATCGGGGTTGCGGAGGTCGGGAGCGTTCACGTACATGCTGCGGAACTTCAGCAGTTGGAACGGCCGGCCGTGCCGGCCCAGCCGAAGCTGGCGGAACAGCGCCCCTCCGGGCGAGCCCAGGCGCACCCCCAGCGCCACTGCCGCCAGCACCGGCGCCAGCAGCACCAGCAACACAGCGGCGCCGGTCAGGTCCAGCAGGCGCTTCACGCTTCGGGCAGCGGTGCTCATGACGGCTGCTCGTGCCGCGCCAGCGCGGCTGGCTTGTGAACGGGTTCCGTGAGCGGTTGGCCGTTTCCGGCCAGGGCCTCGATCAGCCGCGCGAACTGGGCGTACTGACGCCCGCAATCGAATTCCGGCGCCAGCGCCCGGCAGTGCGCGGCCATCGCGCCGCGCGCCGCCGCATCCGCCGCCAACCCCGACAGCGCCTCCGCCAGGGAGGCCGCATCTCCCGCCCGGTAGGAAACGCCCAAGCGGTGCTTCCGGATGCGCCCGGCCAGCTCGCCGGGCAGGCTGTTGACCAGAGGCAACCCGGCCGCCAGGTAGTCGTAGGCCTTGTCCGGCATGGCTACGTTCGAGTCAGCCGAATACGCGCACACCCCGATGTCGGCGTGACGATAGCACGCGGCCAGACCCTCCGGCTCCAGCCGTCCCAGGTAGGTGACATTGTGGAGTCCGTTGCGGGTCGCTTCCAAAACCCGCCCCAGAAGCGGCCCCTCGCCGGCCAGCAGCAGGTGCAGGCAGGAGTTGGCGCCCTGGAGCCGCCGCATGGCCTCCAGCAGCGTGGGAATGTCATAATTCTCGCCCAGCGTGCCGGCGTAGATTGCCCGTACCTCCCCGGGGCGCTTGGGCGGCAGACCCAGGACCGCGGCGCCGTGGCGCCCGGTAGCGCCGAAGGCGGCGACGTCAATGCCGTTGAAGACCGTGGCGGCTGGGGTGTCCGTCCGGTTGCCGGCGGCCCGCTTGGCGGCATCCAGATACGTGTCGCATAGGGCCGTCAGCGCGTCGGCGCGGCGCAGGTTTCTTCGGCGCAACGCGTAGAGGGGCGCCAGAACCACGGGCGCCAGAAGGCGCAGCCGGCGCGGGAAGGCCAGAGTGAACAGCTCCGGCCACAAGTCCATCACGTCGATGATCAGCCGGGCGCGGTGGTGTCTGGCCAGCGCGGCGCCGACCCATCCCACGCACTGCGGCGGATCGGCGGCGATTACACACTCGGGAGGCTCGCTGGCGCGCCCCCGTGCCCAGGTGCGGGCGGCGAAGACCGCCTCGAACCACAGCCGGCCCGCCCCGATGTGGCGGCGGTAGCCGGGCGTTGGCGCCAGCCGGATGGTGAAGCCCGGGGCCACGGCCAGGTCTTGCCACTCGCGCGAGCGGAATCGCTTGAAGTGATGCGAGAAGGCGGCGGTCCACCAGATGACGTCGTGGCCCTGCGCGGCCAGGGCCCGGGCGATCATGGCGAAGCGATATTCGCGCCAGGCTTCCCCGGGGAGGGGTCCGTAAGGGTTGACTAGCCAGACTCTCATGGCGCTGGCTCCACGCAATGCCGGTCCATCCACTGAAGGGTGGCCGCCGGCCCCCGTAGCCGGCCGTGCAGCACCTCCAGCAGGAGCGCCTGGCTGCACCGCGTGTTCATCGGCCGCGTATAGGACACGCCCTGGTGCTGACCGGCCAGCTTCAGCAGGAAGGGCGCCCGCCGGTCGGGTGTGAAGCCACCGTGCTCAGCCCCGCGCAAGGAGTGATCCGAGCTGAGCAGCACGGTAGTGGAATCCCACAGCCCGGCGTCCTCGATGGCCCGCCGCAACGCGCCCCAGGTCAGATCGGCCAGCTTCAGGCTGTCCAGGTAACGGGGGGGTGGAGAGTCCCGCACGTCGAACCGGCCCGTGCTGGCGTCATAGACGTACGGGCCGTGAGGCACGGGCAGATGCAGGTAGACCAGATCCAGATCGCGCCGGGCGGCCGCCTGGACGGCCTCCGCGAGCATCGACCGGTAATCCTGGATGTGCCGCCGCATGCTTAGCGTCTGTCCGAACGGCGACAGCCGCTCGGTCTCGACCAGGCTGCGGGCCTGCCCCAGCGCTGTCTCCCAGACGTTGCCCCGGACACTGTTGGCCTGCGTGGCCAAAGCGGTCGTCGAGCAGGCGGCCAGGTGGGGGCCGAAGAGACGGCAGTAGGGGATGTGCCACCCCACCACGGCGCTCCTCCACCCTTGCTGGTGGGCCCGCTGGAAGACGTTCGGCTGGCTGCTCCAGTCGACCACCTTTCCCGAGTCTGCCAACCGGATGCGCAGGTTGTTGGGTCCGGCCGCCCGGGCGGCGCTGACGCGCTGGCCGGTCAGCAGCGAGGGAACCGCCAGCGGGGTAGAACCTCCCGGCGGATAGGCATTAGCCGCCCAGATGGCTTCCGCGCGCAGCCGGTCGAACTCGTCCAGCTTCAGCCCGGCGGGACGCCGGTGGAAGCTCAGCCCCGCGTCCCATTCGTCGAATATGGCCCACACCACGCGTTCGGCGGCCGGAGTGGCATGCCCGTTGTGCGGCGCTTGCGGGCTTGCCACGAGAGGCGCCTGCTGCCGGCTGGCCATCGCCCAGGCCGCGCGGGCGCCGGCGTAGAGCGCGAAGGGCGCCAGCAGCAGCGCGGCGGTCTCGAGCACCGCAACCACGCGGCGGTGGAAGCGGAGCAACAACGCCCCGGCCACCGCCAGAAGCAGCAGCTTCAGCGCCGGAGGAGCTGCGCGGCCCACCACGCCGGAACTGATCACGCTGGAGTCGAGCGTCCCATCCCGCAGCCAGATGGCCCGCAGCCCCAGCAGCGGCAGAAGCACCGCCAGCGCCAGCAACACGCCCGCGGCCCGGCCGAGCCATCCCCGCGCGTGGCGCTGCGCCAGCCGGATGAGCATCCAGAAGATCGCGGTCAGAACCACCACGCCCAGCAGCACGGCTGCGTACTGGACAGGCTGCGGCGGAGCCTCAGCGTAGAACTGCGCGCGTGGTGTCCGATGGAGCAGCTCGCTCCACACCCGCAGGTAGCACAGACTCGCCAGAGAGAACGCGGCGGCCAGGCGCCGCCAGGCGCTCCTCTCGCTCTCGCTCCTCGCCCGCGTCAGCCGTGCGGGTGTCTCCACAATCGTTTCAACCATCTGGCGATCTTCCGCACCCAGAACAGGCTGCTCACCAGCCCCGCCACGGCCACCTGCCAGATCAGGGCGCCGGAACCGGGGTCCACGTAGGCCCGCGCCTCGGTAGCGCCCAGAAGAATCAAGAACAGGCATCGCACCACCAGTCCGGCGCGGTCAGGCTTGCCTTGTGGAGGCATCTTGAACCCTGGGTCGCGTGGGCCGCCTGGGCGGGCTCCCGGGACACGCTCTTGACCGCCCACCTGCGAGGCGCCTGCCTCCAGGCCGGGCAGCGGCGGCTTCGAGAACACTACGTTGGCACCGACCGGCAGCGGCGCCCCGGCCTCCAGGGCGCGCAGTTCACCTTGGGGCGTGACCCAACAGGCGTGCTGGAAGCCCCATCGCCTCAACTGATGGTAGATCTGCTCATAGGGCACGCCGCATCTTTCCAGGGTCCACTGGCTTACCTCAACCTGCACGGAGTCGCACTTCTCCGAGCTCAGCAGCGCCTCGCCGCCTCGCAGTGCCAGGGGCTCGTATCCCTCGATATCCAGCTTGACCATGCGGACCCTGGGACAGCCGAGCTGGCGCCACACCAGATCGAGCGTTCGGGTCACCACGCTGGGGCGCCGGGCCGACGAAGCGTCTGCGTCCACGAAGCTCGAGGTGTCCGCCTGACAGAACGCCCGGCGCAGACAGACACGGCGTCCGGCGATTTCCGCCACGGCGGCGTTGACCACCACGACATTGGACAGCCCGGAACGGTGCACCGCTTCCAGCAAGGCGGGTACCACCGCGGGATTCGCCTCGATGGAAACCACGAGTCCCTGCTCTCCCACCTGGGCGGCGCCGAGCAATGTAAAGAAGCCCCAGTTGCTTCCCACGTCAAAGAACACGTCCCCCGGGCGCAAGCAGCGCAGTAGCAGGCCGGCCTCGGTGGCCTCCGGCTTCTGGGCCGCCACCGCGAACTGCGACCTGCGTTTGAGGTCCAGAGTAATCTCCCGACCGTCCACCCGCAGCGAAGCCTCCTGTCTGACGGGGAGCATCCGGCAAGCCATCGATCCCAGGATGGCGTATCCCCTGAACCTGGGAAGCCACCGCAACAGAGCGCGGCCAACCGGCGAGTATGCCTGAACCACGACGTTCCAGGGGGGCATCCGAGATCCTTTCCTCAACCTTATCCTCGAAGCTTCGGCCGGCGGCGCCGGTTGACCGGCTGCATCAGTCTGCTCCCAGAACCTGGTAGAAACTGGCGGCCGCCAGGCCGGCGGCAAAGCCGAAATACACGACGTAGCGCAACCGCCCGCGCGGCCCGTATTGAATGCCCCACAAGGCCATGGCCACGAGCAGCGGCTCCAGCAGGATACGGTAGCGCCGCCCCATGACGAGCATCAGGTTGCTGATGACCAGGGCCGGTATGAGCAGGTTAGCGGCCAGGAACCGGGTCGGCCACCCCTTTGCCATAGCCCGGAAGCCGTCCAGAATGTGGGGGAACAGGATGACCAGCAGAATCGCGCTGAGCTGCGCCGGCAGCTCGGAGGCGAAGCGGAAGTAGCCTATCCGGTCGTAGATCAGCATCTCCGGCATGGCCGTCAGCCGGGCGAAGTCCGGGATGAGGTGCGGATAGGGCAGGAACAACCAGACCGCCAGGCGGACCGGGGCCAGCCCGACCAGGTCCACCACCGAGCGGGGCGTCAGAGCCTCCCCCACGGCCAGTTTCAGCGCGGTGTCCCCGGAGGAGGCGCGCTGCGTGAACAGCATCTGGCTGTGATCCAGGCGCCGGCCCAGGTCGAACATCTGCGAGGCCACCGCGCCGGGCTCGGGATTGGTCCACACCAACGCGACGAGCAGCGTCATCAGCCCGGCCGCGCCGAGGATGGCCAGCCTGACCGGATCCAGGCGGCGCAGGAAGTAGCCCAGGTTGGCGGCCAGCAGTAGGATCGCCACATTGATGCGCACTGTGGCCAGCAACGCCAGCACCACCGTCAGGTAGATGATGTTGGCCGCCGGGCGCCCCTTCCGGGCCAGGAGCCGGGCGATGAAGTACAAGCCGGCATAGAACAAGGCGTGCGTCAAGGGCTCCTTGGCTGGGGTCGCGTCCATGTACGAACCCAACGGCAGCAGCATGGCGAAACGCAGGAGCTGCCACCGACGGCGCGGCGCATCCAGCACCGCCAGGGTTCCCGTCAGGGCCAGGATGCCCGCCAGGCTCAGCAGCGCGTTGAACAGCGACACGTACAGGATGCTGATTCCGAACAGGCTGTAGATCAGGCTGAGGTAGCCCGTGATTCCAACCGACAACCACGTGAACCACAGCAGTTGGACATTGCCGGCCAGGCCTTCCTCGGCGATGCGCACCGCCAGGTAGTCGTAGATGTTGGCGTCCTGCAATCCCAGATTCTGCTGGGAGACCCGCAGGAGGTTGGGTTCCAGGGGCGCTACCCACAGGAAGCTGGTGATCAGAAACGAGAGCACCAGCTTGAAGGCGAACACCCGGATCCAGGGCGCCCGGTCCGAGACGATTCCCGCGCGGTGGGCCAGGTTCAACAGCAGCACCCCCAGCAGGTAGACCAGCGCGGTCACCCCCAGACTGACCGCCTTGCTCTGTTCCTCGTAGCGCCATAGCAGAGGCAAAGCCAGCACCGGCAGCGCGCCTCCCAGCACGCTGCTGGCGTAGTTGCCCCGCTCGCGGATGCGGGCTTCAGCGTGGGAGTGCCAGAGGGCAATCGTGCTCATCGTTGAGGAGCGGGGCCAGGGTGGTTAAGTGTCAGGCAGGCCAGACGGGTGAACAGCCACCGGAGTTCGCTCACCCGCAGCAGGCAGGAACTGCTCCAGGCGAAGGCCGATCCGGCAATCAGGGCCACCAGCGCTGCCCGCACCGCCAGCGCCCACCAGCCGGCCTCCTCCAAGGGGACGATCAGCCAGCTCCGCAGCGCCCACAGCAGTGCGCCGGTCAGCACTAGACAGGTCCCATAACGAGCCAGCTCGCCCCAGGCGCTCCAGCCCGAACGTCCTGATGGCGCTGCCTGCGGCAGCCTGCGCAGCGCCACCGCCAGCGCGGTCCACCAGGTCAGCGCATAGGCCAGGCAGACGCCTTGCACTCCCCACCGCCGGCTGAGCGTCCAGGACAGCGCCAGGTAGAGCGCCACCACTAACGCTCCCGTCAGAGCCGGCGTGCGGGAGTCGCCGTGGGCGTAGAAGATGCGGAAAGCCACCAAGCAGCCCAGCATGGCCACCATGCCGGTGAGCATCCAGGGCAGGGTCGCCGCCACGGCGCGGGTCATGCCGGCGTCGAAAGCCCCGCGTTGCAGCGCCAGCTCCAGAAAGGGAAAGCGCAGCAGACCCAGCGTCAGCGCCACCGGCGCCGACAGCAGCAGCACCATGGTCAGGCTGCGGCGCGCGTACTCGTCGGCGCGCTGCCGGTCGCCCTGCGCCAGCGCCCCACTGATGCACGGGATCAGCAGGTGGGAAGGCCCCAGCACCACCACCGTGCCCAGGGCGACCAGAATGCGCTGGCTGTAGCCCAGGCTGGACAGAGCGCCCTCGCCCAGAGGCGCCGCCACCATTGCATCCACGGTTCCGAAGCAGGTGTAGGCCAGACTGGCCAGCGCCACCAGCGGCAGGCTGGCGCCGCTGGTGACTACCGCTTGCAGGGCCTGCCACCCCGGCCACCTCCAAGGGAGTTCCCGCCAGGCTCCCGGCCACAGCACTATCAGACCGGCCGCCCAGCCGGCCAGCATCCCCCAGGCCAGCAGAATGGGCCCCCAGGCCCGCGGGCCAGCCAGCACGAAGGCAGTCATCCCCAGGGGTGGCAACAGTGTGGCCGCCACCGGCGCCACGAAACTCTTGGCGGACTGATGCAGTGTGGCCAGGCTGGTGGTCAGCCACATCCCGCCCAGCGTGATCCAGGCTACCCGCGAGGTGGCTGCGGCGTCGGCCGCCAGGGTCTCCGGAAGGTGCGCTCCCAGCCCACGCACCAGAGCCGGTGCGGCCCACCAGGCCACTGCGGCCACCAGCACTGCCGCGCCTCCCATGACCAGCAGGAACGCGGTGTTCACTTCCGTCGAGGATGCCCCGCGCACCCGCCGCGCCACCAGCAGCGGAAGGAAGAGCTGCGGGATGACCACCGCGCCCAAGCCCATGCCCAGAAAGGGGACACTCACCGCCAGCAGGTAGGCGTCGTAGGCGGGCCCAACCCCAAAGGCTCTAGCCGTGACCACCTGACTGGCCGCCCCGGCCAGGGCCACCAGCACTGAGAGGGCCGACAACACCAGGGAGGTGTTCAGCATGGTTCTACTGCCGCGGCCGCGCAGTCCTGCCAGTGGGGCTGGCGCACGGCCTCCGCGACCGGCTGGCGCGTCAGCAGGTTGAAGGGAAACCCGCCTCGGGTCCAGGCCTGGTCAACAGCGGAGGATCGCCAGATTACCGCGTAGCCGGAAGGGTACCCTGTGTCTATCTCCGGGGCGTAGGCGGGGAAGTAGCACGCGCCAATGCCGGCCCCGCGCAGCACCGGCGCAATCAAGGGCAGGTCCACCGGGACGCCGCCGTAGGTCCCGCTCCGGAAGGCGCTCTCACCGGGAACCACGAAATCGTCGATCAGGGCGGCAAACTCCTCCACGGCCGTGATCTCGCCAAGCTCTTCCCGCAAGGGAAGCGACGCCGGATCCTCGCCTTCGTGGGCATCCAGGTAGAACAGGGGGCGGGCGGGTGTGCCGAGGGTCCGAAAGCGCCGGCAGACCGACGCCAGGAAATCCGGGCTATTGCCCCGGTGAAGCTGGATCCCGAGCGTCCCCAGCGCCAGCACCCGGGAGATGAGGTAGTTGCGGACACTGAGCTCACATGATTCCACCGGCACTCCCAGTAACCGGCGGGCAGCAAGCGCCGTAGCGCCATGATAGGTGCCGGTTTCCACAAGACACGTCGCCCCTAGGCTCTCAGCCAGGCCCAGGACGATGCGCGCCCGAAGCACGTTGCCATTGAAGCCCATGAGGTGCGCCGCGCGGCTGGAGGCCAAGGCGGACGCCACATCGGCGGACTCCCGCAGGTCGCGGAACGATCTCCAGCGGGCCGCGGCGATGCTGTGCAGGCGGTGCAAACGGTTCATTTCCTCACCGGGAAGCGGCGGCCGCGGCACAAACCTCGACGATGCGGCGGGCGCACTCCGCCCATGTGAACTGCTTGGCCCGCTCCAGCCCCGCCTGCCGCAGCCGGTCCCGCAGGGCGGAGTTGGCGAGCCCCTCGGCGATGGCCGCCGCCAGGGCCTCCGGGTCCGTGGCGTCCACGTAGTGGG
>Ga0194125_10013869_pt1 | contig 10405 bp, 4 predicted proteins | sample TA2KigC250mmetaG_FD_148626 | JGI IMG/M metagenome (GOLD analysis project Ga0194125, IMG submission 148626) | Freshwater microbial communities from Lake Tanganyika, Tanzania - TA2015034 Kigoma Deep Cast 250m | ecosystem: Environmental > Aquatic > Freshwater > Lake | place: Tanzania: Lake... | reverse complement strand
CCGGCGATACGGACCTCGGCGCCGAATCGCTCGTCCTCGTTCCAGCCGTTCATCGCTTCCGGCGCATCCTCGCGCGCGAAGAGGTCGGTCCAGACCTCGAGCGACCGCGCGTCGTCGAGCTTCTCGAGCGCCGCTTCCGCGTACGCCGCCTGCGGAGGGCGCGGCAGGTTCGCGGAGCCCGTCTTCGGGACGGGGAAGGCGTCCCGGGCCTTGCGGAAGAAGGACTCCGCCGCCGCGAGCTCGCCCGCCTCGTACGCCAGGTAGCCGCGCACGTTCTGGACGGTCGGCCATGTCGGGTCGAGGGATTCCGCCTTCTCGATGGCCGCACGAGCGCCGCCCGCATCCTGTTCCCGGAGGGAGACGTGGGCGAGGCGGAGCCAGAGATCCGCGTCCTGGGGCATGTGCTCGATCGCATAGCCGAGGTAGCGCCTCGCCTTCCCCGGATTCCCCTCGCGGAGGGCCATCTCGGCCGTCTCGCGTGCGAAGGTCGTGAAGATCGGCGCAGCGTCCCGGGCAAGCCGGGCCAGCTCCGCGAGCTCGCTCTGGGCTTCCGCCGCCGGGACGCCTGCGGCGACGAGCGCCGCTGCGAGGAACGTGCGTGCGACAGGATCCGCCGGATGGGCCTGTGCGGCCGCTCGGAAGCTCGCGAGCGCGTCGGCCGACTCGCCGCGCTGCGCCGCGATGAAGCCCTCGCCGAGCAGGGCCCCGAGGTGGATGGGGTCGCGCGCGCGGGCGAGCGCGAAGAGGGACTTCGCCGCATCGATGTACCCGAGACGCGCCGCCACGATCCCCAGGTCCGACCGGAGCGATGCCGAATCGGGACCAAGCCGCACCGCTTCGATGAAGAGCTGGCGCGCGAGCGTGAGGTCGTTCCGCCGCGCCGCGATCGTCGCGCGGAGAGCGGGGACGCCCGGGAAATCGGGCTGGATCTCCGCCGCCCGCACGAGCGCCTTCGAAGCCCGCTCGAGGTCTTCCGGCCGGCCGCTCGCGACCAGGATCCGCGCCTGCTCCCAGAGCGGGACGAACTCCCACTCCGCACCGGCTCCGCTCAGCGCGTCGTACTCCTTGAGCGCCTCCTCCTCCCGGCCGAGCGCGACGAGGATCGCGGCCAGGGCGAGGTGCGAGCGCCGAGCGATCGTGGAGTCGGGTGGAGCGGCATCGATCGCCGCGCGATAGGCTTCCTCGGCGGTCCCTTCGAGGTCGAGACGCTCGGCGATCTGCGCGAGCCTGTACTCGAGATCCGCGCTCTTTGTCCCGGCGCCGCGGGCGAGGACGCAGACCTCCACCTCCTCCGCCAGCTCCTCCTCGGTCTTCTCATCGAGCGGTTTGTCGCTCGCGAGGTCGAGGAAGTACGGATACGCCTCCGTGAGGGCGGGATCGCGATGGATCGCGAGGAGGATGTGCTTGCGCGCCTCCGCTCGCATCCCGACGCGCTCGCCTGTGCACCACAGGCCGAGATCGAACTGATCCCGCGCGCTCCGGAGCGAGGCGCGGGCGACCTTTCGCTTGTAGATCTCCTGGGGCGATTGGCGGCGCACGATCCGCGCCACGTCGGCGGTCGGGGTCACGAACGTGATCCCCCCTCCCTTGACTTCGAACTTGATGGTGCCGACGACAGGATCCTCACTGACGATGAAGCCCTCCCAGGTCTGCCCGTCCTTCATGACCAGGGTGTCGAACTCGCGGATCTCATCGTCGGTCGCGGGCGCCGGCGAGGGCTTGGGGGCGGCGGCGGCGAGGAGCGGACCTGCGCGGAGCGGCAGGACTGTGCGCGAGGTCCCGTCCGCCGCGGCGGCAGGCTTCGGTCCGGGAGCGGGCGCAGCCTCTGATTCCGGCGGGGCCTCCTTCCCCGAGGCGCCGTCGACCTTCCGGAGCGATGCAATCAGAGCATCCAGATCCGGATCCTTCGGGATGGCGTCGGGCGCCTTCCTCACGCGCTCCAGCGGCGTGGATCGCCGCGCTCCGGTGTACGAAAGCGGGGGCACGAGCTGCGGGACCGGATCGATCGGCGGATACCCGAGCCGGGGCGGCGGCACGGGACGCCACGCGGATGCGACGCGGAAGGGGTCGCGGAGCGGCTCGTCGCCTGCGATGGAGAAACGGATCGTCGGCTCGACGGCGACGGAGGATCCGCGAGCCTCGGGGATCTGCGGCGCGCGGAACGTGCTCTCCCGCCCGGATCGGAAGAAGACCGGGATGATCCGCGCGAGTCCGACGAGGAGGATCAGCGCCGCGATGGCCGCGACGGTCTTCTCCCGGTTCCAGCCCATCCTCAGCGCCTCCCGTCGTAGATCGAGCGCGGCGTCCGCCCCGTCCCGTGGGACGGCGGCGTGTCTGCGATCCGCATCCCCGCCGCGACGATCCGCCCCGCGAGTCCCCCCGCGGCATCGGGACCGAGGGCCTCGAGCCGCAGGGAGAGGAAGCTCTTCTCCTTCTGGAACGTCTCGAAGAACCGCACGAATTGGGCGAACTCGCCCACCAGGTTGATGCGGATCGGGTAGAAGACGATCCCCTTCCCTCCTCCGCCGGGGATCGGGCGGAACTCGGTCTCCATGGGGACGAGATCCGCGACGCGCCGGAATTCGATCGCCACCGCCTCGCGCAGCACGCGCTCGGCGACGCCGAGGTGGATCCAGCGCTCTGCGGACTTCTCGATCGGATCGGTGTCGGCGATGGGGAATTCGAGCTTCGCGCGGGGGGGGAGCTCGATGTTCCGCTTCCGCGCCTCGATCTCGACTTCCTTGTAGATCCGGTCGCGGCGGCCGATGAAGGCGATCGTGAAGCCCTTGTCCTGCTGCGGCATGTCCTTCGGATCGGGGAGCGCGAGCTTCGCGAGCGCCGACGCCTCCTGCCGCGTGAGGGCTTCAGCGTCGAGGCGATCGCGCGCGGATCCTCGGAGATCGGCGGCCAGCTCGTACACCTCGCGCGCGTCCCTCCGAGCCCGCTCCCGGACCCCCTCCGCATCCCCGATGACCGCGGAGCTGATCTTCCCGAGGACGAGGAAGGCGGCGAGCCCTGCGCCCACGATGGTGAGGAACCGCTTGTTCTCCGCCCAGTATCGCGCGAACCAGGCCATGCGCTCACCTCCGCGCCCGCACGATCAATGTGAACCGGTACGCGCTGCCCGCCTCGACGGGCGGGGCTTCGAGCCGGACCTCCGCCACGCGGGGCTGCGCCGCGAGCTCGCGCCGCAGCTCGTCGATATGCTCCACCGCCCTGCGATTCGCATCGTCCGCGAGGCCCTCGATCGCCCAGGCGAAACTCGGCCGGATGCCGTCTCCGTCCGCCGCATCGGTCCGGCGGAACGCCACGTTCCGGATCGCGACCTCCGGGACCTCGCTCCGTCCGAGGATCGCGAGGAGGTACGACGTGAACTCGGTCGGCATCACCTCCTCGAGCAGCGCATCGATCCGCGCCCGCACGCGGGCGCTCTCCTCCAGGATCTGCGCGTGCTCGCCCTTCTTCGCCTGGAGATCGCGGAGAGCGGACCGCACAGCGGCCTGGTGCGAGCGCGCCCCCGCCGATCCGATGAGGGAGCTGACCGCGCCGAGGACGAGGAGGATGGCGAGCATGACTCCGGCGGCGGCCAGGGGGATCGTGCGCGCCCGGAATACCCGCCGCTTGCGTTGGGCGGCCGGGGTGAGGTCGAGGATCGCCGAGGCCGGATGGGAGGCGGCGATGGCGAGCCCGAGCGCGGGGGCCAGCGTCCCCGGCGCCCGGGAGATGATCTCCTCGGCGGCCGCCGGCAGGCCGGCGCGCGGCATCCGCGAGATCGGATCGAAGAGCTTGCAGGGGATCCCGAGATTGTCCGCCAGGTATCGGGGCAATCCGCCGAGACGCGCGCCGCCGCCCGCGAGTTCGATGCGGTCGACCGCGAGCGGCTGGCCGCCGAGCTGGACCTTCGCGAACTGGATCGTCGACCGGAGGACGGCCGCGAACTGGCCGGCGACACCGCGCAGGGCGTCGTCGATCGGGCCCTGGCCGCCGGCGCCCACGCCGCCGCGCGCGACCTTCAGCGCCTCCGCCTGCTCGCGGTTGAGCCGGAGCGCGGATGCGACCGCCTCCGTGAACTGCCGCCCGCCGAACGATGCGCTCCGTGCGAATGCGAGCTCGCTCCCGCGGACGAGGACGAGGTCGACGCTCTCGGCCCCCAGATCGACGAGGAGGACCGTCTCGCCCGGCTGTCCCTCGCCGAAAGCGCGGTACGCCCAGAGAAGTCCCATCGCGATCGGCGTCGTCAACGCGACGCGGATCCCCGCCGCCTCGAGGGCATCGAGGATCTCTCCGAGAGGTCTCTCCTTCGCGAGCGCGACCAGGATCGTCTGCTCATCCCCCGGCATTCGATCGCTCGACAGGATCGTCCACCCCGCGGCGAGCGGCTCGCCCACCTTCGTCGCCACGTCCTCGATCTCGTAGCGCATCATCAGCTTGAGCCGCCAGTCGGGGACATCGGGCACACGGCTGTAGCGCGTGATCGCATCGCGGCCCGAGACGCCGAGGGCCACAGCGCCCGGCCGGACACCCATTTGCCGGATGGCCTCGGCGACGGCGCGCGCAACCTGCGCCGGGTCAGGAGACGCGCCGCCGGCGTCCGCGGCGTCGATCGATGCCGCCCCGAGGATCCGCCCGCCGCCGCCCGGCCGCGAGGGACCGATGCGGGGGGAGCGGGCGGCGACGATCTTGATCGCCTGAGCGCCGATGTCGATCCCGATCCCTGCGCCGAGGAGTCCGATCACTTCTGCACCTCCTCGAAGGCCTTCTCGGTGAGTCCCCGCAGCGCGCCGTAGATCTTGTTCCGGAGCTCCCGCGCCTTGTCGGCCGCCGGCGTGCCGGAGAAGTCGCGCTCGATGCTCGCGCAGTAGAGATCCGCGAGCCCGAAGCGCCTCAGCTTGAAGAGGCGCTCCCCCTCCGCCAGGAGTTCGCGGGGGTCGGGACCCGCGCGACGCTCGAGCTTCTGCTTGACGAGGATCGCCTCCGCCGCCGCGTGCACCTTCTCCGCGAGGGGGTGATCCGAGAAGCGGCGCGCCATCTCCGCCGCGCGCCGGCGGATGCTGTCGAGGATGAGCGGCGAGCCGTACTCCTCGAAGTCCTTGCCGGCCTGGACGATCTCCGCGATCACCGCCTTCCCGGTCTCCTCGAGGTCGCCGATGCGCCTTTGTGCGCGCTCGACGTCCGTCCGCCGGAGCGGAAAGCGCGCCGGGATCTCCTGGAGGGCGCGGATCGCTCCGCCCGACTCGCCCACGGCGGCCAGCTCTTCCGCGCGCTGGAAGAGCTCGCGGATCTTCCGGTCCTCGCGCGGGGAGAACCGGTACCACTGGACCTTGAGGACGCGCGCATCCGCCTCCTGGGGAAGCGCGTCGCCCGCCAGGGCGGCGATGTAGAGCGCCGGGAGATCAGGCCGCGAGAGGGCGCGGAAGGCGACGGGCGCGTTGAAGGCGAACGTGAGCTGTTCGGCGCTTTCCCCGATCGAGAACTCCTGGAGGGTCTTGCCGTCGATCTCGCCGAGGGAGAACCGGGTGATGCCGCGCTCGCCGTACGAGATGACGGGCTCGCGCTCGGGACGGAATCCGCGCTCGAACGCGATGCCGACGGTCGCCGGGAGGCCGCCGGCCGCGGGCCGCAGGCGCCACGCGACCTCGATCTCCCCCGGAGCGGTCGCGATCGATTCGATGACATCGATCCATACCCCGCGCGAGCGGTCCAGAGTCCGCCGGATTCCGCGCGCGCCACCCCCCTCCGTCGCGCCGAAGGGCTCGACGGCGATTCCGAACCGCTGGCCCCACAGCCCTTCGTCCGAACCGGGATCCGCGAGGAATCGCACGCGATCCAGGGCCGGGCCCTTTTCCGGCCGGAGCTGGAAGGACCCGTCGGCATCGAGGTCGAGGGCGAGCGGCGCGGCCCCATCCAGACGCAACGCCGGGGGCGGGCTCCCTTGGGCCGGCGAGAACTCGACGCGGTCGAACGAGGCGCTCCCCGGCCCCAGGACGAGGCACGAAACTCGTGCATTGGTCGCCCCGCCGGGGACCTCGATCACGGCCTGCGCGTCCTCGAAGGAATCCCAGGGATCCCCGGGATCCCGCGGCACCTCGGCGAAATCCGTCCGCATGACACGGAAGGAGTCGCCCTCCCCGGGGCGAAGCCACGCGATGGCGATGGCCGCGCCGAGCGTGCCGTGACTCCGGATCGCGGCGCGGACGAGGTAGGCCGCGCCCGCGCCGATCGAGACCTGCTGCGACACGAGGACGGGTCCGGCGCCCGCCGGGGCTTCGATGACGAGGGCGGCGCGGCCGGGCGCCGCGGCGGCGCGCTCCCGATCGATCCAGACCTTCCGGCCTTCGGGTCCCTCCACGGTCCACGCCGACGGCGCTGCGCCGTGCGGGTCGTCCTCGAAGGAGAAGTTCCGCCGGATCGAGTTCTCCGAGGGGTTCGGGTCGATCGGCGGCGGATTCAGGAAACGCTGGAGGACGTCGAAGCCCAGGACGAGGATGGCCGCGGTGACGACGATGACGGCGGCGATCGCGCCGAAGGCCACGGCCGCGGGGGTCTCCGGCGCCTCCTGGACGCGGACGCGCGCGAATGCGTCCTCGCTGACGAACCCGGCATCGACGGGCCGCGGCTCTTCGGAGGGACGCGGGCGCGGGCTCCCGGGTCCGCGGTACGTGAAGCGCGACGCGCCGATCGTCAGATCATCGCCGGGCAGGAGATCCGCGCGCTGGACCTTCTCGCCGTTGAGCCACGTGCCGTTCGTGCTCCCCCGGTCCTCGACGAAGACCCGGAGCCCGTCGCGGATGAGACGCGCGTGCTCGTGGGAGGTGCGGGCGTCCGGAAGCTGGAGGTCGCTCTCCGGGGAGCGGCCGATGGTGAACGGGAAGGCCGCGATCGGGATCCGTTTCCCCGCCAGATTGCCGGCCTTGGCCTCGAGGAAGATCGCCGCTTGGGCCGGCGCCGGTCCCACATCCGCCTGGGCGGCCTGTGCGGCCGGAGCGATGTCGAGATCCAGGTCCTCATCGTCCGCCTCGATGATGGGCGGGCCTGCCGGTGGCGCGGGCATCTCAGGTCGGGGCGTCGGCTCGGATCCCGGCTCGGGTACCTCCACGCCGCCGCGGACCTCGCCGAAGTGGATCGTCGTATCCCCGATGATGATCCGATCGCCGCGCGCGAGACGGGTCGGCTCGGTGACCCTCATCCCGTTGTGGAAGGTGCCGTTGCTCGAGTCCAGGTCCGTCACGAACCATGCGTCGCCGATGGGCTCGACGCGCGCGTGATGGCGCGACGCCTTGCGATCCCCGATGATCAGCTCGTTCCCCTGCGCTCTCCCGATCGTCAGCGCCCCGGAGAGGGGCACCTCCCGCGGTCGGCCCGCCTCGAAGAGGATGAGCTTCTCCATGGATCTCCCGGACGCGCCTCAGGACCCTGGATTCAGGATTCAGGACTCAGGACCGGACTTCGTCTCTTCCTTCGTGGGTTCCCGCCTGAGCCCGTACTTGTCGATCTTGCTGTCGAGCGTGGGCCGCGAGATCCCGAGCACCTTCGCGGTGTGGGTCTTCTTCCAGCCCAGCTCTTCGAGCGTCTCCTGGATGATCTCCCGCTCGATGCTCTCCTGCGCCCGGACGACCGCCTCGCGAAGCGTGCGCCCCCGCCAGATGACGCGCGTCTTCTTCCCCGCCTCCAGGATGGACTCACTCAGGATCTCCGGAGTGATCCGATCCTGCGCGAGGGCGGCCAGTCGCTCGATCTCGTTCTCCAGCTCCCGCACGTTCCCGGGCCAATCGTAGTTGTAGAGCAGCCGGAACGCGTCGGAGTCGAGCGCCAGGGGCTTCGTCCCCGCCCGGGAGGCGACCCGATCGAGGAAGAAATCGATCAGGATCGGGATGTCCTCCTTGCGCTCGCGCAGGGGAGGGAGCGTCACGGTGATGACGTTGAGCCGGTAGAAGAGATCCTCCCGGAACTGCCCCTTCGCGACGAGCACCTGGAGGTCCCGGTTGCTCGCCGAGACGATCCTCACGTTCACGCGGATCGTCTCCTTCCCCCCGACGCGGCGCAGCTCCCCGTTCTCGAGCACCCGCAGGAGCTTCGTCTGCATCGCGGGGCTCATATCCACGACCTCATCGAGGAAGAGGGTCCCCCCGTCGGCGAGCTCGAAGAGCCCCGGCTTGTCCCTCGTCGCGCCCGTGAACGAGCCGCGGACGTGCCCGAAGAACTCACTCTCCAGGAGGTTCGCAGGCACCGCCGCGCAGTTCTCCGAGAGGAATCGCTTCGACGCGCGCGGCCCGTTGAAGTGGATCGCCCGGGCGACGAGCTCCTTGCCGGTCCCGCTCTCCCCCTGGATCAGGACCGGGACGTCGCTGTCGGTCACCTTATCCAGGACCTCGAAGATCGCGAACATGGCGGGACTGCGCGTCACGATCGCATCGTAGCTGTACTTGAGGTTCGCCGGGAGGCGCTCGGGCAGGAGGCGGAGGGTCTCCTCGAGCTGCTGCGACTGGCGGATGACCTTGTTCTCGAGCTCCCGGTTGACACGTTCGAGCTCGGCCCGCGCCTCCTCGATCTCCGCCTCGCGCCGGCGGTTTTCCTCGAAGAGACGCGCATTGTCGATGGCGACCGCCGCCTGCGAGGCGAAGACCTCCACGAGCCGCAGGTGATGCTCGCCGAAGACGCCGGCCTCGAGCCGGTTGTCGACGTAGACGGTCCCGATGATCTCCTCCCGCACGCGAAGGGGGACGCAGAGGACCGACACGAGGTCGAGGCGGCTGACGCTCTCGTACTGGCGGAAGGTGTCGTCGAGACGCGCGTCCTCCACGAGGACCGCCTCGCCCGATTCGAGGACGCGCCGCGCGATAGAGAGGCTGATCTTCGATGTCTTCCCCTCGATCCGCTGGCGCTCGATGTTACGGGACGCCCGGACCTTGACCGCGCCACCCTCGGACAGGAGGACGAATCCCCGCTCGGCGCCCGTCACCTCGATCACGGTATCCAGGATCCGGTCGAGGAGATCCGAGAGGACCCGCCGCGAGTTGAGATCCCGGGTGATCTCGAGGATCTTCAGGAAGACCTGGCGCTCCTGCTTGAGCGCCTGGAGCTGCGATGGTTCGTCGAGGTCCGACAGGGGATCCAGGAAGTAGCTCGTTCCGAGGCGGAGGGTCTCCGTCCCCGGGGCCTTCGCCGCCGAGATCCGCTCGAAGTAGATCTTCGTCCGCCCGATCTCGACGCAGTCGCCGGGGGCGAGGTACTTCCTCAGCACCAGGACCCCGTTGACCAGCGTGCCATTGCGGCTCTTCAGGTCGATCAGCTCGTACTTCCCGTCCGTCCGGACGATCTGGCAATGATGGCGGGAGGAGTTCAGATCATCGAGCTCGATCGCGTTGTCGCTCGCGCGACCGATCGTCGTGACTTTCTCCTGGAGCTCGAAGACCCGTTCATCGCCCTCACCGACGATGATCAAGCGGGCCCCGCGCCGCTCCGCCGCCATCTTGGACCTCCCAAGACTTACTTTTCTAACCCCTTACATCGTTCGATCGTATCGCTGTAAAATCATTTTAACACGTCTCGATCCCGGCGCAAGCGCCGCGGATCCACGCGTAGTCCCGGCCCGGGTCCGGATCCGCGCCGCGTCCCGGGCCTCCGTTTGCTTGTCACTCCCCGTCAAGGGGTTATGAACGCGCGGCACACCTCTTCCTCGAAACGGCGTGCGCTCCAGACTCCCCGCCGCACCGGATCGGACAGGATCGAGAACGCGATCGGAGATCGCCCCGGGATCAGGATGAAACCCGACAGGGCGCTCACCTGGGTGAGCGAGCCCGTCTTCCCCGCGAGGCACCCCCGGAGCGGCGCGGATCCGAAGCGGCGCCTGAGCGTCCCGTCCTTTCCGGCGGTCGCCATCGCGTCGCGAAACGCGGGGAAGTACGGCGCCCGGTGGACGGCCCGGAGGGTGGCGATGATCGCCTCCGGGCTCAGCCGGTTGTCATAGGAGAGTCCGGACCCGTCATCGATGCGCAACGCTTCGGTCGCGACGCCGAGATCCTTCAGGTAGCCGAGGACGACCTCTTCTCCGGCCGCGAACGATCCCGTCCCCTTGATGCGCGCGCCCACCAGCTTGAGCAGCACATCGCCGTGGAGGTTCTGGCTCTCCTTGAGGAGCGCGGGGAGCGTCCGGAGGATCGGGAACGCCCTTGTGCGGAGCCTGAGGGCTCCGGCGGGGGCCCGGCCTCGGGCGACGCCTCCGGCGGCGCGGATCCCTCTCGCTTCGAGCGCCGCCGCAAGCGCTCCTCCGTATGCGAGGCCCGGGTCGGGCATCGGGACGGCGTATGTCGCGGACCCCGCGGACGTCCCGATGCGTCCCGAGATCTCGATGGTCTCCTTGCCGCCGGGACGGGCGACCACGATCGTCCGCCCGCGTCCCGCCACG
>Ga0194125_10013867_pt1 | contig 10405 bp, 10 predicted proteins | sample TA2KigC250mmetaG_FD_148626 | JGI IMG/M metagenome (GOLD analysis project Ga0194125, IMG submission 148626) | Freshwater microbial communities from Lake Tanganyika, Tanzania - TA2015034 Kigoma Deep Cast 250m | ecosystem: Environmental > Aquatic > Freshwater > Lake | place: Tanzania: Lake... | reverse complement strand
GCAGAAGTTTACTCAGCGTAATAAAAATAGCATCTGGTCAACGCTCAATAAAGAACGGGCAGAAAAGATGATCAAAGAAAAGAAAATGACCAAAGCCGGTCTAGAAAAAATTAAAGAAGCAAAAAAGAACGGCAAATGGGCAGAAGCATACTCAGCACAAAAAGAACTTCCTCTCCCCTCTGACTTGAAAAAAGCACTGATGAAAGATAAAACAGCTTGGAAAAATTTTTACAGCTTCACAAATTCTTATCAAAATATTTATATCGGCTGGATAGCGAGCGCAAAAAGAGAAGAGACCCGAAAGAAAAGAATCGCAGAAGTTGTACAAAGATCAGCATCAAATCAAAAACCGGGGATGATGTGAATTTGTTTCATTGTTCTAATTTTTATTGTGAATATAAAAGAGGTTTTATAAGTTACAATCAAAATAATTGGAGATATTAAACAAACTTTCTCTTGCATACTTAATAACTATGTCTAAAACAGCTTCGATAACAAAAGTCGACCGAAAACATACAGTCTTAAAAAAAATGTCAAAACAAGATGACTGCTATGTAGACGCTACGCCTCAAGAGCGAATTGCTATCATTTGGGAATTAACGGCGGAACTTTGGTCACTAAAGGATAAACAACATGTTGAACATAGATTACAAAGAGATGTTACAAACCCGCCAGCCTCATTATCTTCACGAAGGCGGGCTGGTATTATTAGACGACAATGAGAGAACGTTTTGCGATGAAGGAATAATTTTTCAGATTGGCGTTGCACCAAGACGAATAGATTTCATCACCAAGATCGATGGCGTAAACTTTTTACAAGCTTATTCTAACAAGCAGGAAATTATAATTGATGCTCTTACAGTGCCATTCATTTCTAAAGAAGACCTTATAAGAAATAAAGAATTCACAGGCCGAGAAAAAGACAAGCTAGATGCTAAATATCTCCGGCAAAGTAACACGAACTGACTTAACATCTCTAAACAAAAAATAGTAATTGTTGATGCATTTTGAAAAAGCAAAAATGTTTAATAAGTTATAACTAAGAAAGCAATTTATTCTCATGTGCTTATGGCTTTGAAGATATGCAATACACATTGCATTAAAGCTGTCAATGTTATTGAAAGAATTTTCGGTTTTTAAGTAGTTAGATGTTCGAAGTTATTCTTGACAAAATGCGCAAAAAAATTCGTTCTCGTCAATACATAATGACTTTGCACGCAGAGGAAGAGATGGAAGATGATAGCTTAACAATATTTGATGTTGAAAGCATTATCCTAACTGGAAGTATTATTGAGCATCAAAAAGATGCTATTACTGCTGAATCAAAGTATCTTATTAGAGGTAAAAGTCTGAAGAATTTGGATACAATTGTTGTTGGTAAATTGAGTCTAACAGGCAAATTAGTTATTCTAACAGTATATCGACTTTAGAAAGGGAAAAAATTATGGTTTGTGATATTTGCGGAAAGAAGAAAGCACGCGTTCGGTATGTTTCCCGAAGTTTTGGTATGGGGACTAACTTGTTCGTACTGGAAAATGTACCGGTAATCAGCTGCCCCGATTGCGGTGAGAGTTATCTTACCGCAGATACGCTTTATGAGATTGAACGCATTAAGCTTCATCGTAAATCTTTAGCAAAGAAGCGAACGGTTCCGGTTGTTACTTTTGTATAGTGCGGGCTTTAATTCGAATCTGTACAATTGAAAAAATATTTTGAGGTGGGTTCACAAGAAGTATACTTTTATTTTTAATTTATTTTCTGACTTTTTTCAATTGGCTTGCGAGAATATATAAAGGTTAACACAAAACACAGATTACATGAGTAAGATTAAAAATTTTACACTGCTCACAGTCGGCTTAATATTCTTAGGAATTGGAATGATCGGTGTATTCATTCCAGGCTTACCAACAACAATCTTTATGATTCTCGCTGCTTACTGCTTCCTAAGAAGCTCAGAGCGATTATACAATTGGGTAATCCGCAATAAAATTTTTGGTGCACGTGTAAAACATTTTTTGGAAACTCGAACGATTCCACTCAGAGGAAAGATTCACTGTCTTACCGCGATGTGGATAATGGCAGGAATTTCAATTTTCATTTTAAGTGCGGATGTGTGGATAAAAGGAATAATACTTTTGTTCATCATCATTGGAACAATTGTCGTACTCTCCTTCCCCACTGCTCAGAATACTAATAAAGATAAATGAGTAAAAAATTGACAAAACATTCCTCTGCTGTCACGGACCATTCCGTGACAGCAACGTTAATGTTGACAAAGCAGTTGACGTTTTTTAAGTTCTAATCAAAATTTCTATAATCAAACATTAAAGGAAATAATTCATGCCAGCCGAAAAAACTGATCTTCTCACAGCAGGAAACATTGCGAAACAGCTTAAAGTCTCCGATGCAAAAGTTAAAAAGGCAATTCAAACACTTGGAATAAAACCAAAAGCAAAGAAAGGTGTGTGCAATTACTACTCTCCGGATGTAGTAGCTAAAATTAAATCTACACTTAAGTAAAATTCAAAAATCAATATCCCGTTCAGGATTGTCACAGACTCTTCCGTGACATCAATTTTAGTTTAATCTACTTCATATGCGTAGAGTCCTTTGCTGTTTATATCCTTCAATTAATATATTCAGCTAAGAAAATATAAAATGAAAATTAATTATTACCCGGAGACCGATTCGCTATATATTGATCTTTCAGAGAAACCAAGTGTCGATTCTCAAGAGGTTGCCGATAGCATAGTTCTTGACTTCGATGAAAACGGCCACATTGTTGGCATTGATATAGATCATGCGAGTAAGGTAGTCGATTTAAAAAAAGTCGAATATGCATCTCTGCCGATTAATTCTTTTTCTATAGTTGCATAATTCAAAAAACCTTCAAGCACCATAATCCGTTAATTGCCTGATGTCAGAGATGGAGGTTTGTGATGGTTAAAAAAAACTGTTCTAAAATTAATAACCATTTATGGAGTTTAGTATGTCTTTCAAAAAAATTCTAATTCCATCACTCTTAGGCGGGCTTGCAATGTTTATTTGGGGAATTCTCTCTCATTTAATATTTCAAATTGGAGATATCGGAATAAAAGAAATCCAGAATGAAGATGCTGTCATCTCTTCAATGAAAGCAAATATGACAGAAGCAGGATTCTACTTCTTCCCCTCTGAAGGAATGAGCTCGCAACAGGCCGACGAGCGGCAAAAATGGACAGAGAAATACAAAGCAGGTCCGATTGGAATTATAATTTATCACCCAACAGGCAAAGACCCAATGTCGCCGATAGCAATGCTCACCGAATTGATTAGCAACATAATTGTTACCTTTTTTGCGGCAATAATTTTTCTGTTTGCTGTAAATAGTCTTAAAAGCTTTTGGACTCGTGCACTTCTTGTTGCTTTGCTTGGACTCATTGCAAGCTTTTCAATTGATATTTCGTACTGGAATTGGTACGGCTTCCCTGCGAATCTTACAATTGCTTCATTGGTTGATCAAACAGTTGGATTCTTTTGTGTTGGACTTGTACTGGCATGGAGAATTAAACCGGTAACTGGATAATTATCTCGGACTTCAAAGAAAACTAAATGTTTACTTGACGCATCTCAGCCCACCTCGGCAATGTCATATGGCACAAATAGAGATGAGTTCGTAAACGAATCAAAGCAACCGGGTGAATATGAAGTAGAGTTTGATGCAAATGATTTTGGATTAACAAGCGGTGTATATTTTTATCAACTCAAGATTGGTAAGTTCACAGCAACAAAAAAACTTGTCTACCTGCGGTAGATAAATCTACTTTCGGTAAATAAATTCTGCCAAAGTAAAAGAATTTCTTGGCTGTCACGGACCATTCCGTGACAGCAACGTTATTGTTAGTAAATCGTCAGGAAATGGTTCATGACAACAAGGAACTATGTTCATTTCCGAAGGATCATTCCGACACCTACATACACACTTCCCGACAATAATCAGTAAAATTTAGTCGGAATGTCGGGACAGGCAAACTATTCATTATTCTTCGTTACAGCACGTATTGAGCAGTTGATTGCTATAGCTCGACGCTGCAAGTACAATATGCCAGCATTAACATTTTACAAATATAAATTTTTTAGTATTGACTTTATCTTCTCTTTTCGTTAAGGTATAACCTCTAAAATAGAGGTCTCTCTATGAAAAACATTATACATTTTGACCATTATTGCCAAATTGTGTCTAATAACAAAAGGGGAAAAAGATGAAAAGGCTAACCAAAATATCTGTTTTTGTTTCTCTCTGTGTGATGATTTCTGTTTTCGATATACTTTCACAAACGAACAAAATAAGTGAAAGAAAATCTTTGATTATAATTTAAGCGGCGAATGCATTATTAAGTCTACTTATTTAAATGTTAATGCCGATATTTCAAATAAAAATTTTGAGATTGAAGTGCCTAATAATGGCGAATATTTTCTTTCTGCTTGGGTGATGGGCTTTCATGATAATAATAGCATAAAAGAATTCAATGTTTTTTTGACAAACAGAATAATTCTGTTGGAAAAATAAAAATGAATAAGACTGGGTGGCAAAATGCATCATTATCAAATAATCAAAATCCCTCTGTAAAGCAAAAAATATTTTTATCTAAAGGAAATCATACAATAACATTTTCTACTTCTGTGCCCTATGTTCCTTCTATAGAATTCATCCGCATTTCGAGACGAATTGAAAATTCAATAATTCAAGATTCATATTACAATAGCTATATTGATTCACTTAACTCAATATCTTTACCCGCAAATTACGCTACAATAAAAAACGATTCGGCAAATGCAATAAAAATTACGAGAGTTTTGCCCAACCCTGAAGGAGACTACTTGCATGAGATTGATATTACTTTTACTTATACATACTATCAATTTTTTTACTTTTACGCAGGAACACCTGTTACATTTGAAACAAAAAAATCTAACCCATGCGCTTCTGATCCTGTAATGCATTTATTTAACTACGAAGACCCAATCAATAAGGGTTCGTGGGGAAATGACGATGGTGGCGAATGTTACCAAGCTAAGATTGTATGTACGATACCTTATACAGGTTACTATTGTCTTTTAGTTCGCTCATTTTGGCCTTATACTTCACAAACATCAGATTTATATCTTTATGATAATTTATATGCTTCTAATATTCCTATTGCCGGTACAGGTTTCCGTTGTGATCATACTTTAACGGAAGAAATAAATTATTTTACTTGCTTTTTGACAGGCGATAGTAGGCTTTGGATAGAAAGTTATGAGCCAGCATTAGAAGGAAGAATATTGGGTTTTAATGATGATTATTATGGCGGAGGCGATTTTAATTGGGGACTTAATGCCAGAGTCAAAAAATCATACCCACAACGCATGTGGAATTGTTTCGTTTCCACATATAGCTCTTATTACCCAACAGGTACTTGTGATTTATATATGAGATGTAAGAACAGCAATATTTATTATCCCAATATGCCTTACTTTCCTAATTTAAAAGCAGATGATGCTATTATGTCTGCACCTGCTTCGGGAATTTATAATTGTATTAGCTGGTCAGGTGGGATTACTTCTTATTGGGAATGGCCTCTATCGAGTGGTTCAAGATATTATGTCCAGGGAAATCCTTTAGCTTCATTTGATAATTATTATGGAAATAATCCTGTACGATATAGCGGATCTGAAGGTTGGACTTATACAAGAACTGGTGCGACTTCCAGCAACAACCAAATTGATTTATGGTCTTTAAACGGTATTTATACGCATGGATCAGTGAATGCTAGATGGGATAATATTACTATTAGAACCCCAGCAAATGAGCATCCACACGGTTATGATTGGGAAAGTAAACCCGGTATGTTAATGAGAACTTTTCACCCTCGATATGCTTTAAGTGGCAGTAGTTATGGAAATGTAGATAAATATTATAAATGGATTAATATTCCTTTATTAAAATCAAATTTAAAGTTTATAACATCAGAGGAATCAATTAGGTTAGGTTTATCCATATTAGATAATGTCGAATTTTCAGAATTTGAATTATCTAGAATATCATTATTGTCAGAAGAGTTAAATATTGATGAGTTAAAAGAATTTGATTACAAGTATGAAACATGGAGAAGTACTTGGAATAATGATCAAGTAAAAATTCATAGCGATCCACAAAAGTATGCAAAATCTGAAGAGTATTTTCAATTCTTTAACTATTGCATTGTTAAAGATAAAAAGGTATTGCCTCTTTTATTGGAAAAGTTAAATCAAGGAGACTTGTTTGTAATTGTACCTCTGGAAGATTTAACTTATACAGGAAATGAAAAATTAATGGAAGAGGTTCACAAAGAAAATCGCGAGAATCAATATACAAAGGATGGAGTATTTATTATCCATACTCTATTGGGCAATTGGTTAAAATATGGAAAGAAATTACTTGATAATTTTGAAGAGTATAAAGGATTTTTCCCTAGGATAGGCGACCAGGGATTGGGACAAAATATGACTATTCCTAAAAATGAAGTAGTGATTCAAAATTATCCTAATCCGTTTAATCCTTCAACTCAGATCAGGTATGGGATTCCGTCAGACAGCAAAATATCTGTTAAAATTTATGACATTATTGGAAAAGAAATTGCTGTACTAGTAGACAACGAATTCAAAACGGCAGGTTGGCATAATGCAAATTGGAACGGGGAGGACATGAATGGTAATTCAGTTTCTTCAGGGATTTATTTCTGTCGTATTCTTTATAAATCGCAAGTTCAAACAATTAAACTGATGTTGGCACGATAAGATAATAGTAAGAGATTGGTATGAAAAGGTTAATATATATTTTTTTAGTTTTTACCATGCAGTGCTATGCACAAAACTATGAATGGATAAATCTTACTAATGGAGATAAAGTGACTGCCATAATAAGTTCAGGAAATAACTTATGGATTGGTACAGATGGTGGATTAGTAAAATTGAATAAAAGTAATGATAGTATTACTTTTTATAATAGAGCTAATGCTAACCTTCCCGATAATCATATCAGGACGCTTGCTATTGATTCTGCAGGATACTTATGGATAGGTACACAATACAGCGGCATCGGTAAGTTTGATGGAAGCATGTGCCAAGTATTTAATACAACAAATTCTCAGTTACCACATGACCAATGGAATACGGAAATTGAAGTTGACCATGAAGGAAATATCTGGATAGGTTCTTTCCGGTATATTTCAAAGTTTGATGAAATTAATTGGATTATTTATGAAACAGGAGATCCAATATCAGCTTATTTTTCGATTAATGATATCAAGTTTAATAAAAATGATGGAAGTGGATGGATTGGAGCTAGTTGGGGATTAGGTAAATTATCTAATGACAGTTTATATCAAAAATATGATGGTTTTAGTAAAGAAATCCTTGCCATTCAATTTGATACCCTTAACACTGTTTGGTTAGGAACTCACTGGAATGGTTTATTTAAATATGATGGAATAAATTGGACGGTATATGATACTTCAAATTCAAGTATTCCAAGTAATAATATATATGATATGAAATTTGATAAAAATGGAAATCTTTGGATGGCAACCAATAATGGATTAGTGAAATTTGACGGCACTAATTGGGAAATATTTAACACTACTAATTCCGGATTGCTTGAAAATGCTATTCTATCAATCGAAATTGATGAAAATGGAATAATCTGGATTGGTTTTTTCAATTATGGTTTAATGAAATTTGATGGCACTAATTGGAAAAAATACCAATTAAGTAATTCAATACTTCCTTGTAATTATATTTATGCGATTGAAGTAGACAAAAAAAAAAGTGTTTGGTTTGGAACTTATAAAGGATTGATAAAGCAAGATAGGGGGAATTGGACACTTTATGATAGCAGTAATTCTGGATTGGTTACAACTTACCATAATAATATTGAAATTCACGCTCTCGAATCTGATTCAATAATAGAGAATTTATGGATTGGATTTAAGGGTAAACCATTGTTGTTTAAATATGATGGCCAAAATTGGTTAAAGTTTGATTCGTCAAATTCACCGTTTACTGATGGATTTATTAACTGTTTACGAATTGATGTAAATAATAATTTATGGATAGGAGCGGGCTTAAAATACGGTTTAGTAAAATTTGATGGTATAAATTGGAATATATACAACACGCAAAATACTAATCTCACTAGCAATGTAGTTAGTGATATTGAATTTGACAGAAATGGAAATCTTTGGTTGGCTTTAAGATATATTGCTTACAAAAATAATGACGGCCAATGGATTGTCTACGAAGGGGGACTTGCAAAGTTTGATGGCAACACTTGGATTGTTTTCAATAAATATAATTCCGGCTTGCCATATAATAATGTTAAATCAATGGCTTTCGATTCTAGTGGTATCTTATGGATTTCGACCTGGCATACTCAAGCAATTGGTATTGAATATGGCGGTGGTTTGACTAAATATGATGGAAATAATTGGACTACATATAATATATACAATTCTCCCCTAACTAGTAATACAATCTTTGATATTAAAATTGATAAAAACAATTACCTATGGCTTAGTACCTGCGAGGGTGGATTAGTCAAATATGATGGGATAAATAATTGGGTTGTGTTCAATAAACTTAATTCCGGAATAGCATTCAATTCAATGTCAGTTGTTGAAATAGATTCATTTGATAATAAATGGATTGGACATAATGAAAGCGGTTTATCAATATTTCGTGAAGGTGGGATCATTACAAATATAAAAGAAACCTATATAGCACCAATCCGCCGAACCTTTACTCTTCACCAAAATTATCCCAATCCATTTAACCCTACTACTAAAATAAAATACGCAATCAAAGAACAAGGGTTAGTTGCGTTAAAAGTTTATGATATTCTTGGTAGAGAAGTTGAAACACTTCTTAACGAACCGAGAGAACCCGGCAAATATGAGATAGAGCTAAACGCCGATAAACTCGGACTAAGTTCTGGTGTTTACTTCTACTTACTCAGAAGTGGACCCTTCTCTGCAACAAAAAAATTTGTTTACCTTCGATAGATGAATCTACCTACCTACGGCAGGTAATTATTAGCAAAGTAAAAACATAAGAATAATTTCATAGGGCGAAGTAAATCTTCGCTCTAAATTCCAATATCAGCTATAATCCTAAGATAAAATGTTCTTACATCTTCACACTCATTCAAACTACTCTTTACTTTCCGGCACAGCGCACATTGAGCAGTCCGTCAGCTGACGGATTGAAACTGCAAAAAAATTTGGTATGCATTCACTTGCTCTTACGGATACAAATGGAATGTATGGACTTATTCAGTTTGCACAACTCGCAAAGGAAGCAAACATCAAACCGATACTCGGTGTTTATCTCGATGATCCAAATGATTCAAAACTTAATACCGTTTTGCTTGCAAAAAATCGTGATGGTTATTCAAAGATTTGTGAACTGATTACAAAGAGAAAACTCGATGAAAAATTTTCGCTTAAAAATGAATTGAGTAATGAATTTGAGAATATTGTTATTATAACTTCTTCAATTGAGCTATTGAAGGAACTTAAATCAAGTAGTTCAAAATCAAAATTAAGTTTCAAAAATCTTTATACAGAAATGTACATAACTCCCAAGCGTAAGAAACTCTGCCGTGAACTTTACAACTTTGCAAGAGAAAACTATCTTCCGCTCGTTGCTACGAATGCAGTTCACTTCATTGATAAGTCAGATTACTTGTTTCACAAAGTTTTAACTGCAATAAAATGGAATACAACGCTCGCAAGTTTTGATCATGCGGCACAAGGCAGTTATGAAACGGTTCGTGGTCTCAATCTTAACTACTATACTAAAAGGAACTCATCCCCCTATCCCCCTTCTCTTAATAAGAGAAGGGGGAATTTAAGGGGGTTGAGTTCTACTACAGATTTAGCGTGCAACCCCAGATCTGAAATGACAGAGAAACTCCACTTAGCAGAAGAAGAGCAATACTTCAAATCACCTGACGAGATGATGCAATTGTGGAAAGCTTTGCCAGAAGCAATTGCGAACACAGAAAAAATCGCTAACGAATGCAACGTCGATCTTGAGCTTGGGAAGTATAAACACCCAAAATTTCCGCTGCCGAAAGAAGAAACTTCTTTCTCATATTTGTGGAAGATTGCATTTCAAGGTTTATCGGAAAAGTATCAGCCGATAACGGAAAAAGCAATTAATCGACTGCAGGAAGAACTTCGCGTGATTGAACAACTCGGATTTGCAGATTACTTTTTAATTGTGTGGGATATAGCAAAGCAAGCACGCAGAATGAATATGATGATGCTCGGAAGAGGTTCTGCGGCAAACAGTCTTGTGGCGTATTGCTTGGGACTTACTCAAGTCGATCCGCTTGAACATAATC
>Ga0194125_10013866_pt1 | contig 10406 bp, 8 predicted proteins | sample TA2KigC250mmetaG_FD_148626 | JGI IMG/M metagenome (GOLD analysis project Ga0194125, IMG submission 148626) | Freshwater microbial communities from Lake Tanganyika, Tanzania - TA2015034 Kigoma Deep Cast 250m | ecosystem: Environmental > Aquatic > Freshwater > Lake | place: Tanzania: Lake... | reverse complement strand
GAAGTTCTTATCCATTTGACTTGCCGAGATTGGCGTCGGCGCGATATGATTCGATATATGTGGGTGATGTCGTCCACAAGGCTGTACCTCAACAGCAGGTTCGGCCGTCCGCTCTGCCAAGGGCTTTCCATCGGTTGTGAGGTTGGCACGATCACCGGGATCATGGGGCCAGCCGGGGCAGGAAAGAGCGTCTTTCTGAAGCTATTGTGCGGGTACTTCAAGCCGTCGCACGGGGCGATTTTCCTGGACGGCATGAATGTGCACAGAGACTACAACCTTGCCAGAGAGCATCTCGGTTATGTTCCACAGAGTGAAATCATGATCCCGGAACTGTCCGTCGCCGCTTCACTGGACTACCGGATGTGTTTGAATTCCGCGTGCAGCAGATCCGACCGTGTGAAGCGAATGAAACATGTCCTGACGGATTTGGGTTTCGGGGACAATTTGGAGCAAATCCTCAGACAGAAGATCGGCAAGCCGGAGTGGCAGGGAGACTATCTGAGCGGGGGCGAACGGCGCCGGGTTAACATTGCGCACGAACTCCTCAATCGGCCAAGGATTCTGATTCTGGACGAGCCGACATCAGGATTGGCGGCCAGCGATGCCGAACGGGTGGTCGCTCTACTCCGTGACTTGGCCGATGAAGAAAACATGACGGTGATTCTCACGATTCACCAACCAGGTCGGGAGATCTTCTGCCAACTCGATGATCTGCTTGTTGTCTCGTGGGGGGGAAGGCCCGCTTACTATGGGCGTGCAGACCGCGCAGTCGAATACTTTGAAAAGATCAGCGGGATTGGGATGAAATCCCCGCAGAATCCTGCGGAGTTCATTGTTGATTTTGTTCGCGATCCGGTCGTCGGGAAGCAGACGGTCGCCTGTTTCGACGCATCGCTGGCAGAGGACACACTCCCTTTTCTGAGGATTCCGCTCGCCGACGCAGATGCCCGGAGGCAACCGCGATGAGAGGCACGCTCGTCCAATGGGCAATCCTCAGTCGGCGCGGTTTGCGCGTGTGCTGGGCAGACTGGCCGTCCATGGCCATGATGTTGCTGCAGGTGCCTCTGATTACACTCCTGATCGCAATCTCGTTTCATCGTTTCATGGAAGACAACGCCGATGCAGACAGACTCGCTCGGACGGTCCACTATTTCCGCGCTTTCAAGACCCCGTACGAGGTGCAAGGGGCAACGGTGCCGCTGTACGCGGAGATCATACCGCGAGTGCGTGCGTCCGTTGCGGCGGATCGGCGGTTGATCAGCGTGCCGTCCGCAAACCAACGCGGAGCCATTCACTTCGTCTTGGTATCTGCCGCCATTTGGCTCGGACTGATCGGCTCTTGCAAGGACGTGGTGAACGAACAGCACGTCCTCAACCGCGAATCGCGGGCCTGCGTCCGAATACTTCCGTATCTCTTGTCCAAGTTCACGGTTCGTGTGGTGCTGTTGGCTCCGCAGATGGCATTCATGGCATTTCCGATCGGCGTTGGCCTGCTTGACCTTACGCCGCATGTGTGTGTGTCTTTGTGGATGGTTCTCTGGCTATCAGCCTGCACGGCCTGCGCGCTTGGACTGGCGATTTCCAGCGTGTCATCCAGCGTAGGTTTTGCCCTCACATTGGTTCCCATTCTGATGATCCCTCAGCTCATACTCGGTGGGCTGTTGCGCCCGCCGGCACACGCAACGGAGACCTACCATCCCCGTGTTGCATGCCAGCATCTCACGATTCAACGGTGGGGATTTGAGGCCTCGCTCCGGACGGATCCGTACGCATGGAAGGACGTAGTCGCAGTGGAGTTCAGTGGGTGGAACTTGGCTGCTCGTTATGGGGAACTGAACCTGCTTCGCAGCCGTTCGCTCGGTTTGGTCAGACTGCTGATTGAACGGGAAGCCGCCGAGACCGCTTTGCCGGAAGAACCTTCGCGGATCCCGTCTCTCGTCATGGGGGCGATGATGGTTTCGCTGTTGACATTGTCCTGTGTCGTACTGCATATTCGTCACGTCGGATTCGGACTTGGTGCGTGGGCCATGCGCAGCCCACGGGTCCGAACCCCAACAAAGAAGGAGGAACGAGGATGAGAAGGGTTCTGGTGTCTGGTCTGGGGGTGCTGGCGGCCGCGACGGTCTACGCGCAGGTGGACGTGGTCAAGTTGGCAAACGACCTGAAGATCCAAGGCGTAAGAAAAATGGAAGTCATCTGCGCCAACGATGTTTACTATGCGGTCGTAGACGTCGAGTTCTCGAACGCGAGTGCACAGGGCGTCAAGTTTCACGACGGAACGGTCACCGTTCTTTTCGATGTCGAGGGCGGAGTCATCGAGAAGATCAGTCCCTCGTGGAAAGAGAAGACTGAAGCGACCATCCGCTCAGGAGACAAAGACACCAAGGTTGAAGTGAAGACGTACGACCGCACAGTGGAAAGGTCCACAATGGTCGAATTGGGCAAGATAACCTTGGGAGAGACTGTAGTCCCTGAAGGTCTTCCGGAAGACAAGGTCAAGATCGAGGACCGTGTCAGTAGCGCCGTTGAACTCAAGGGTTCAACAGACGGTGGTCAGGCCAAGGTGACAAAGCAGACGCTGTACGTGCTGGTCGGCAACAAAGGCGACGAGCGTACGGTTGACAAGATCAAGGATATCACCAACATCATGGGCGATCCGGGTAAGTCTGCCGTGATGCGGTTGAAGATCAGCAGCAAGACGGCTCTCTTTATCAGGGGCAAAGACGAACTTGACGATGGCATGACGCGCACGATTACGCTGAACATGACTCCCAGCGTCCCGCGGGACTACCTTTTCAAGTAGAGCCAAGACGGGCCGGATTGCGTGGCAGGCGGTGAATTCTGACGTGGTACGGCAGCGGCGCTTCTTTTGGGGTTTCTGCCGTGGCGTTCCGCATGGTGGCTGCCGAGAACTGTGGGCTGCGCCTCAATCCCGCCGAACCTGAGTCTCACGGACAGGGGGTGCTTCGTTCCGTGCATCAAGGCAAGCTCTCGGCACTGTAGGTTAGACATACTAAGACAGGATTGCGGGTGATACAGTGCGACCAGAATGCGCGGCTTGATGCCAGGAGTGCAAGAACATCGTGTCCCGTGCCACTGTCGGGGGTGTGTTTCCTTCGGATCATAACGATTGTTCTGCTTGTGTTATGCGGAGAAGGCGCGGGTGGAGATGGATCCCCAGGGCTTCTCATCGATGCCTCCCAATTTGAACAGAAACCTGCCTCCGAACAAACCAGCAGCGGCCCACATGGACATGGATCTCCAGCCTCAAGCCTCAAAATGGGGTGGCTGGGCGGGACGTACGTGGGGCAGTACAAGTACCGGGAGGATCTTGCGCAGTTTATTCCGCACGGGATCGGGAGGCTAAGCGGGCATCGCGGTTCCGACGGGACAGTCGAATACGACGGCAAGTGGGCATACGGGCGCCGGCAAGGCGAAGGAACGGCAACGCTGCCTTCCGGCTTCTTGTGGAAAGGCCAATGGCAGGAAGACGTCGCCGAAGGCAAGGGTGTTGTTCTTTCGCCTAATGGATTCGTTCTTGCAGCGGACATCGGCTTGGCAGACTCCCTGACATGGTCTCCGAGGACACTGCAGGAAGCCGTCGCGACGCTGGCCAGTCTGCCGACCCAGACTGAATCGCTAGCCATAGTGCGCCGTATGGAAACGGAGTTGGCGCAGCGCGGCGTCGCGGCGCAGAACTGGCGCGGTCTTGCGGTATTTCTTGGCCGGCTTTCCGGTTGCGCGGGGACGAATCAACTCGCCGGGTGGGAAAAAGTCCGACGGCGCGTTCTGAGCGAATCGGCCGCAGCGTTTCGCGCTTACCTCAGTCCTCCGGACTTCCGTCTCCGCGAAGCAAGGCTGCTGACAAACGAGCTTGGTGATCTGGCGCGGCCATGGTTGGAACTGATTGAGATAGTCTGCAAGGACCCTCGTGATCCTCACATCCTGGAGCGGATACCCGCAGCCGAGCATCCCGTCGCTTCCACGGAACGCGCCACCAGTTGGGTTGAGTATGGCCAATGCTTGCAGTGGCTTGAGAGTGCTCTATCGGATTCGGCCGGCACGAAAGATTGGCCCAGCACCAGTGTATCCGAGGAGTCCTTCCGACGCCGGTGGGACGGATGGCTGAACACTGTGGGCCGTCTATCCGTGGAGTTTCGGATTCTTGAACCCGCGCATCCCACCCCCCCGACTCTTTGCTGGTCCTCCCCACCGACGACCGGAGAGAAGGTCTCTATCGGTGGCAAGGAAATCGATGCTGGGCAGCCCAGAATTCAGTTGGCGGCCCGTTGGGGCGAAACGGTCGAATGCAGCGTTTCCAGGGGAACGGTCCAGTGGACATATGACATCCGGCTATATCCCTCCGTGGTCGGAAAAGACGCCAAACCTGCTGAAGTTGCTGCTGCACTGCTTTCGCTGAGGGGATTGGACCGTCAATCCGCGCGTGCGCGGATCGGAGATTGGTCACGCGCAAAGCTGTTAAGCTGTGACCTTGAACAAGGGGCCTTGGATGCGACTGCAATGCGCACGGCCTTCCGCGTCGTTCCGTCGAAGCCACCCGCGTCACTGCCATCGCTGGAGATTGTTTTGGCAAGCGGCGAGGGCGTTGCCGTCAAAGGAGCCTGGGTGAAAGCAGAGGGAGCAACGCCTGCTCTGGTTCCGATGGATGCCAAGTGGGGTGAAGCCGTGACGGTTGGCATGACCAACGCCTTAGGAATCCGTGAAGACCGCACAGTGACGCTCATGCCTGAGGGAGAGCCAGTGGAGAGGATGGCTCGACTCATGGAGTTGCGGACGCTGGAAGCGAGAGAGGCGGTTGAGCGAGTTAAGCAGTGGGCCGGACGATTGACCCCGGAAGCATTGGAAGAAGCACAGGCAAGTTGTGTTGTGCGCGGACAAGTTGTTCTTCAGACGCCCCAAAGACCACTCGGTTGGCCTCGGATACGCTTTGAGGACACAAGAGGGGGACGACTCTCGTGGCGCAAGGGTGACGGTTTCGAGACCTCCAGCGAAGTGGGCATGATTGAATTGAACGGTCGCCTGTGGGGCGAGCGGTTGGAGTATCGGCTGGCAAATCAATTTGGAGTCATGCAGAAGGGCAGCCTGTTTCTGCTCCCGGAGAACGGCGACGCGCTATATCGTGTTCAAGACGATGATTGGCCGAAACTCTCCCGCCGGTTGACATCAACCAAGCCTTACTTGACGGCTGATGCCTGGACGCAGATGGTGCAATCCGTGAAGGCGCAGATCGTAACCGCATTGCCGGAGGCCATCAAGAACCCGAGGCATCCCCTCAGACAGGTAGAAGACACCCCCGATGTGCCCTCCCTCCACACTGAAGCTGTGCGTGGCGTGTTGGCGGCAGTAGCGCAGCTTCAAGCCTTGACGCTGGATATCGTCAAGTCTACAGATCGAGGGATATTCGAATACAAGGGCCGAAAAGTCCATGATAAGGCAATGCGCGTGACATATGGTGACCGACAAAAGGGTGTTGACGACTTCATGGCCAGCAATGCAGTCGTAGCCGCTCGCGCTGGGGCACTTGTTGACCCTTCCGTAGTTCCCATGGTGCGTCCGCTTATTGCCCGGATCGTCGAATCGCGGGCAAGCGCCATCCACGGGGTTTTTATGCAGTCAGATCAACCCCATCCGGAACTACCCATGCTCTCGGATTTCCTGCGTGCGATTGGGGAAATGGAAAAGCATGGCGCGTTGGTCATTCCGTCGGATACTCCTTTGGGCGCCATGATCAGAGACATGCGTACACGTGAAGAAAGGAAGTCATCGGACTAGCCCAGAGCCCACGGCGGATACCGCCACCTTTTGTGCCCAAGTCTAATCGGAACCCCTCGGTTGAATGGTGCCGCGTAACGGCAGTTCCGCCGGAGAAATCCGCACGTTCGGATCGCTACAAACCAATGTGACTCGACCCGTGAGACTGTGCGCCCCGCTGGGGGTCAAACGCACAATCTCGATAGGAATCGGGATTCTGGCGGTTCGCCCGGCAATCGCGATTGTGGAGACAGAGGGCGGAACGGGTTTGCCGTCGAAGTATGTATCTAGCCGAATCGTTACTTGAGATTTCGTTCTCCCCTCAAATGCCCAGAGCTTCAAGTATGTGGTCGCCGACACTTTGCCGTCGGTGCCGGGCGTCAGCGTGCCGTAGTCAATCGCCCGCGTCAAGACCACCCACCGTCCATCCAGTTTGCTCCTGACCACAGCGAACAGGACAATCAGAATCGCTGCGCCCACCAGCGTGATGACGATGCCCCGCCTATGCGAGGATCGCGCACCCGATTCTTCCGGAGTACGGACAGGTTGTTCGTGCAATTGGGACCGCGATACGGGCCTTTGTCTCTCTGCGTGAAAGCGACGAACCTCCCGCTCCAGACGTTCTATCATCCTATGAGATTCACGCGGGGGCACCGCGTCCGCTTGCCAGAGCAACTCGCGCATTCGAGGTTTCGGGCCGACCTCGCTGAACTCAACGAGAACGATGGAGCACTTGCGCACCGTCTCCAGCAGCACTTGAAAGGCATAATCGCCTTCCGGAACTTGGGTTCGATAGTCCCCGCTGCTCAGCAAGACGACGACAGGCGTACTGTCGCCATCGGGTTTGCCCCACCTGAGCAGATCGGTTTCCAGAGAGTTTCTCAGCGCGTCGAAAGCCCGGTCGAGCAAAGGTTCGCCGGCGGATGAAGCAGCGCCCCTCCGCAGGCACGTCAGATCCACCGACTCGCAGGGCAAAGCGGCGCACAATGTGTCGGCGGTGGTCCCATAGGAGATCACCGTGACGCAAAGCGGATGCTCGCGTGTGCTGTGATTCTTTGCCCACTCCAGCAGGCGTCCGACGGTCTCCCATGCCGAGGCGGTCGCTGCTTCATCCATCCAAGCCGAGTTCTCGACCAGTAGATACAGAGGAAGTCTTCTCAACTGGTACGCTTCCGGCTTATCCCCATGCCCTTTCTCTGTTTGTGCCGCCATCTCCCACCTCTTACCGACGGATTACCCAGGGACAAGAACGTCGCGTTGAACGTGTGGTCCTGAACCCATAACGGTCTCCCTGCTTCAGAGACAGTCCACTGGCGGGGCCATCTCAGAAGTTCACGCCCAGACCGAATCGTCCCGAGAACCCACTGGCATCGAACTTCACCCCGCTGGTTCTTCCCCCTTCCTCAAGGTCCACGGATTCGGCAAAGCGATAGCCGGCGGACAGGAAGAGGGTAAGCACCGGATTGAACCGCCAGGATGCACCGCCTTGGAGGTCAACCTGGGCAAACGAACCATCAAACGAGCGGAGCGTCGTTGCCTCGCCGCTTGGCGTGTTTACCGTTTCGAGCGCAACGCTGCCGACACCTGGGGCAATCTCTGTCCAAAGCAGCCACGAGTCGGACCGGACCCATTGATAGTTGGCGGCCAAGGAAAGGCTTCCACCGGCCACGTCTGCACGGGAATAGCCGGCTTCACCAAGGTTCGAATCGGTAGCGGCCCAACTCCCGAAGCGAAGGCCAAACCGGAACCGCTCGTCGAAGAGTCGCCAGAGCAGCCCCAGATCGAGGCCGCTGACCTGATCAACGTCCATTTCCCCTCCCGAGAGGGAGAGCGATGACAGGTTGACGGTGTTGAGTGAAGAATACGAGACGCCCAGGTCCACCGCCATTCTTGTGAAGAACCCTTGAGGAACAGGCTTCCACATTTTGGCTTCAAGTTTCTGCTGGAATTCATGCACCTGTTCAGGGGTCATCTGATCCACGGCTCGAATCAGGTCGTCCGGCTGTATCTCTGCCTGCGCCCCTGCTGACCAGATCAAGAACAACACCGCTGCTACACGATTCGCCTTCATGGTTTTGATCTCCTTTCGCTGTTGCACTATGCCACCGCCTTGTCTTGCCGTCCAGTTCCCATTTCTCAAGGACGACCCGTACAGTACCGATCTTGGTCGCCACATCCATTGCGATGATCGTTGCCGGATCGAGTCCGACCCAGATGGTCCCAGGGACGTTTCGAACGCAGAGATCGGCCGATTTCGATTGCAGGCTCAATCTTGTCGCAGGAAGCAGTCCAGACGCGCTGCCGATGGAACATGTTGACGAGGATGTTAGAACCAACTCGTGAATGCCCTTGTCCATCGCGACACGGTATGAGTTCGTCTGTCCCAGGGGTGGACACGCCTTGGCGCGAATGGCCGCCAGTGCGGAGACGTAGTCGTAAACGCCTGCGGGAACCTGATACTCCGCCGAGTCGCCGGAGATACTGTCGCGCCACTTCGCGCTGCCCACAACGGAGTCAATCACAAGTTCGTCGTCCTGACGGAAACGACCTTCGCGGATTTGCTTTGTAACGCGCGTGACGTGTGAACCGGCGGTCTGTTCCTCAACAGACTCAATTCGATCTTGCACACGGTACAGAATCCGGGCCCACGGATGATTACGGACGCAGAACCGGTGCACTGTCGTGTTGGTGCCGCCTTCTGAAGATTGCTTCGTTTCGATGCTTGCCGAGCCAACGGAGAGGAAATGCCAGCGGATATCGTAATCAAGGCGTTCAACGGTCCCCGTAACCACGGTTGCCACTCTCTCGGGAGTGCTGTCCGCATCCTTCCACCCAGAGCCCGCGCCAATCGGTGCTGCCGCCGCAGAACCAGCGGCTGAGGCTATCCATGCCCACAACATAAGAAGCGACAAGGATATGCGGTGCTTATTCATGGCGGCCCGACTCTTTCAGAACTCCCACTTGAGCATCAACTTCAGTGCGCCGTTGTCCTGCTGGACACCCAGTCGTTCAACCCAGTTCGCAATCCGCCTGTCCTTCTCGCGCTTGTTGTACTTGTGCGCAGCCCCAATGGCCCCATAGACGTTGCCGGAATACCACGAAAGGCCGGTCAGCGTCGTCGCCGCACCCACCCATTCTAGATCGCGGTCGAACGCTTCGTAGCTGGCAAAGGCAAATGCCCCGCAAACGACGAATGCCCAAAAACCTTCCTGATAGCGACCGCAGTAGATCTGCCCTGAACCCGGCAGGATGGCGGACATTGTGCCAGACAGTGCGGGACTGCGCGATGGAAGGTCTTCGGCAAGTTCCCGCCTGATGGCTTTGGCCGTAGATCCCTGCAAATGCTCGACCTCACCTGCTGCGTCGGTCCACTTCTCGGCCTTGAGTTTCGCCTCCACATGGTAGGCGCGAGCCACTTCCAAGACGGACTCGTCGCGCGCCATATCCCTTGCCTTGGCGAACGCGTCGGCAGCAGCGTCGAAAAGCCCGCGCTTGCGAAAGGCCAATCCCTGAGCGAAATAGGCAATGACCTTGTCGTCGTTACTGACATCCTCTCTGCTCGCCACTGCGTCCATGAGAGCCGCGCACGCCGCCGGCTGATCGGCCTCCAACAAAGCCAGTCCTGTGAAGAACGCATCGGACGGAGTCTTTCCGCGAGACCATAATGTAATGAACAGAACCGTTGCCTCGGTTGGTGCACCCGCTTTTAGAAGCGTCTTTCCCGCTTGCCTAATGTCTTGATCTGAACTTGTGGCCGCCTGAGAGGGGAGCCGCGACGCGAGGTTGTTCAACTCGCTCTGGCCGGTTGAGGTCAATTCGGCCAGCTCCACTGGCTCGTTGTCCGCCCACCAGAAGTCGTTATGCTCCACTTCGTCAATCGCCTTCAACTTGCCGTCTCGGTACCGGACGCCATTCGCGGTTCGCTGGGCTTCCGTGCCTTCGTGCCCGAACCGGTCGAACGTCATCATCCACCCCGCTAACCAACCGTGCTTGCGGATCGCCTGTTCTGCATACGCTGAACAGGATGGAGACATCGGACAGCGGTCTCCGTCCGCCATGCCTATGCTGCTCTGGTAGAACTTCCAGAGGGCACTGTGTTCACCGCATGCCGGTTCCGCAGAAGCAGTATTGGTATTCGCCCCTATCTCCGCACCGAACGTCGGGGCAGAGATCACAATTGCGGCCCATGCAGCAATGACCGTTGGAATTGCCTTACGATCCTTCATGCTTCAACCATGTCGAGATCTGGCCAGCTACGAGGATAGCCGCCTTTCTCCTGCTTTCGCTTTCCATCGCCTCATAGTCAAGGTCCTGCGTAGGGCGCTCGGGATTGGGTGCACGACCCCACACCGTACGGCTTGCCTGCGCAGTGGCAGAGAACTCTCGACTGCCGGCGGGTGAGGACGCGAGAACCACTGTCCGGCATTCAACGGATACCCTGAATGAGAGCGGCAAGTATCCGAAAGGGACGAAGCAGACGGCCCACAAATTCGGGCGCCGCGTATACCGAAGAACAGCGCACGAGCGCAAGGTCAGAGTATCTCGTGCTGGTTTTGGAACATCCACTAGAGCGCCACTGACAGCCTCGTTCACAATGCCGTCGTTGCTCCAGTCCCGCGCGTTAATTGAGAGAG
>Ga0194125_10013862_pt1 | contig 10407 bp, 7 predicted proteins | sample TA2KigC250mmetaG_FD_148626 | JGI IMG/M metagenome (GOLD analysis project Ga0194125, IMG submission 148626) | Freshwater microbial communities from Lake Tanganyika, Tanzania - TA2015034 Kigoma Deep Cast 250m | ecosystem: Environmental > Aquatic > Freshwater > Lake | place: Tanzania: Lake... | reverse complement strand
CTTTCACCGCAGGTTCCTGGGCCGAGAGATGGAAGTGCTCTGGGAGAGCAGAGACGACCAGCAAGCCTGGTCGGGCCTGACGGACAACTACATTCGGGTGATAACAGGAAACGAAGCGAGTTTGGTCAATACCGTTACTTCGACGAAGCTGGTGGGTCTGGTCGAAGGGGGGATGTGGGGGGAAGTCGAGATGCGGCCCCCACCCCCAGCCCCTCCCCCAACTTTAGGGGAGGGGAGCCCAGTTCCCCCCTCGCCCAGGGTTGGGAGAGGGGGTTAGGGGGAGAGGGCCCTGGAAAGGGAGAACTGAGCCATGTCAAACGAGCCAAGCATCTTCACCCAAGCCGTGCACGCCGGGGAGCGTGGCCCACGGCCCGATTTCACTCCGGTCGTAACACCGATCTATGATTCGGTCGGCTACCTGTACGAGAGCATGGAGCAACTGGACGCTGTCTTCGCCGCCGAGCGCGAGGGCTACGTCTATCCCCGCTACGGCACGCCCACCAATGCCGCCTTTGAACAGGCGGTGGCTACCCTGGAGGGCGGCGAGGCGGCGTTATCCTTCGCCTCGGGCATGGCGGCCATCCACGCGGCCTTGTTGGCCACGGGCCTGGAGGCGGGCCAATCGGTGGTGGCTGCTCAGGACGTCTATGGGGCCAGCTATGCTTTACTGGCCAACCTGTTCACCTCCCTGGGCGTGCGGGTGCGCTTCGTGAACATCGCTGATCTGACGTCTGTAGAACGGGCCATCGCCGAGGAGAAGCCCAGGGCCGTTTTCTGCGAAACCATCTCCAATCCCTTGCTCAAATTGGCCGATGTGCCGGCCGTGGCCGAGCTGGCTCACGCCCACGGCGCCGAGGTGATCGTGGATAGCACCTTTGCCACCCCCTATCTCGTTCGGCCTCTGACCCTCGGCGTAGACTACGTGGTCCACAGCTCGACCAAGTACCTGGGCGGCCACGGCGACGTGATGGGTGGGATAGTGGTCACCTCCGCCGACAGGCGAAAACGCCTGTGGGAGGTCATCAAGCTCACCGGCGGCAATCTGGGCCCTCACCAGGCCTGGCTGACCATGCGCGGCCTCAAGACGCTGCCCCTGCGCATGGCCCAGCACTGTCGCAACGCGGCGGCGGTGGCGGCCTGGCTGGCCCAACATCCCGAAATCGCCAGGGTGAACTACCCCGGCCTGCCCAGCCATCCCCAGCACGCTGTGGCGGCTCGCCTGTTCCGGCAAGGTTGCTACGGCGGGATGGTTTCGTTTGAGATAGCTGGCGCTGGCCGAACTCGGGTTTTCCGTTTCATGGAGGCCCTGAAGCTCATCTTGCCGGCCACTACCCTGGGCGACGTCTACAGCCTGGCCCTCTACCCGGCTCACTCCTCCCACCGCACCTTGTCGCCAGAGGAGCGCGCTGCCATCGGCATCGGCGAGGGGTTGGTGCGCCTGTCGGTGGGCATTGAGGACGTGGGGGACATCATTGCTGACTTGGAGCAGGCGCTGGGAAAATGCCGTGAAACGTGAAGACGTGATGCGTGAAACGTCAAACGTGAAAATCTGTGACGTTTGACGCATGACGTTTGACGTACTTGACTTTCTACCCTGCCAAGTTGAGGAGATTCCGGTGACCGTAGCTGTCCAATTCGATAACGTTTCTAAGAAGTTCACCTTGCGCCGCGAACGGGCGCGCTCTTTTCAAGAGGCGGCGCTGGCTTTCCTTCAGGGTCGGGATAACTCGCGGGAGGAGCTGTGGGCGCTGAAAGAGGTCAGCTTCGCCGTGGAGCGCGGCAAGACCCTGGGGATCATCGGGCCCAATGGCTCAGGGAAGAGCACGGTCCTCAAACTCATCACTCGTATCCTGGAGCCAACTTCCGGCCACATCGTCGTCCAGGGCCGGGTGTCGGCGTTGATCGAGCTGGGAACTGGCTTTCACCCCGACCTCACGGGCCGTGAGAATGTCTATCTCAACGGCTCCCTCCTTGGTTTTAACAGGAAGGAGATGAGGGCCAAGTTCGACCGCATCGTCGAGTTCTCGGAGTTGGAGAAGTTCATTGACGTGCCCATCAAACACTACTCCTCCGGCATGCACATGCGCCTGGGCTTCGCCGTGGCTATCCACGTTGATCCCGACGTTTTGCTCGTTGACGAGATCCTGGCGGTGGGCGATCAGGCGTTTCAGAACAAATGCTTGAGCAAGATCAGTGAGCTCAGGAGCCAGGGGGTGACCATCCTGTTTGTCTCCCACGACCTGGAGGCGGTGCAGGATCTATGTAACCGGGCCTTATGGCTGGAGGACGGCAATATCCAGCAGGTTGGGCAAGCGGACCGGGTAATTGCCAGCTATGTGGCGGCCGTGGAAGAGCAATTGGAGGCCAAGTTGGAGCACCAGAATATAGATGGCATGCCTTCAACGCGAAGCGGAATGCTGCGTATATGCGATGTAAAGATGGTGGATGCAGAAGGGAAACCACGATGGACATTCCGTTCCGGCGAGTCCGTGCGTATCCAGATTGCGTATGAGAGTACAGAACGGGTGGAGAGACCGGTCTTCAGCATTCTGATCCATCGTTCCGATGGAGTATACATTTCCAGTACAAACACCTACAACATTGATCCTTTTGAAGTTGGCCCCATCGAGGGCCGAGGTGAGTTGGTCGTTACAGTTGACCGACTGGATTTGTACGAAGGTGATTACCTCCTATCCGTGGGAGCCTACGTGGAACCCGGCCCACCCTTCTGGTCAACCCCGGCATGTTTCCTGGACAAGCAATACAAATTCCGGATGCTCTCATCGAGTGGGGCCCATGGCATCCTGGTGCTGCCGGCCATGTGGGAACACTGCCCTGGTGTCCCTAGTGTCAAAAAGGAGGAAAGGTTCTGAATGGAGATGGATCAATTGGAAGGGAAGTTCTACGAGTACATGCACCACCTGGGCCAAGCCGATGAGGGTTGGAACAGGGAGGTGCTCGAGTTTTACGTACCCTACTTCGCCCACTGCCATCGCGTACTGGATGTGGGTTGCGGCCAGGGGCAGTTCATCGAGTTGTTGAGAGCGAAGGGTGTGATTGCAGAGGGCATTGACGTTGACACGCACATGGTCGAGGTTTGCCAGGGGAAGGGACTAGACGTTGCCAGAGCAGATCTCTTCAGCTACTTGCCTCAGCAAAAGGAACAGTTCGACGGGATCTTCAGCAGCAATCTGATAGAGCACTTCTCCGCACCGGATGCGATTCAGTTCGTGCGGATGGCCTTTGATGCACTAGTCCCCGGAGGCATCATCCTGATTTCCACCCCAAACCCCGGCAGCCTGATCGTTCATCTGAACGAGTTTTGGCGCGATGCAACCCATGTTCGGCTGTACAGCCGTTCTCTGCTGGAGTTTCTGTGCGCCTGGGCTGGGTTCGAGGACGTTCAGTCAGGGGAGAATCCCCGAACGACCTGGATACCCTCGCCGGATCTGCAAGCGGTGCCTGAGTTGCTGGATGGGCTTTCCTCACGAAAGTGGTTCAGTCTGTGGAGTACGGTAGCGGAGAAGACGAGCGACGCGCACCAGCGGCCTCCTCTGCGGCGCCTGGTCCTCTCCTTGCGCCGGCGCCTGGCTCGCTTTCTGGCGCAGACAGTCCTGTTTGAGGAGTTTGACGCCGTCGCCGATGCTGTGGCCGAGCTTGAGTCCACCTCTGCTACCCTCCGGCGCGTTGAGCGTGCCTTGTACGAGAGCGGAAGCCATGCGCTCCTTGCTGCGCGTGAGATCTATGTCAAAGGGACAAAGCCCTCTGGTGGGTCGGAAGAGTCGTAATGAGAGTTGCTGTCTTCACCCCCTATCTTCCCTATCCGCCTGACACGGGCGGGAAGATCCGAAGCTACTACCTTTTGCGGGCGTTGACGGCGCGCTTCGAGGTAGACCTGTACACGATTTACTATGGGGATGAGCCTTCTGAGGAACACGTCAGAGTGCTGCGAGAACACTGCCGCCGCGTTGTTCTCTTCCGCTTGAGGAAATCTTGGCGTACCCGCGACCTCGTGTGGCGCACGCTGTTTCCCCTTCCTCGCGTAGTAGACCACTTTCACACCTCCCACTCTTTGGAGCAAGCCAGACAGCACCTCTGCAATGACGGATATGACGTCGTCGTCGCTGATGAGATGTGCATGACTCCCTACGCTGAGTTAGCGCCAGATCTGCCTCGTGTTGTCAGTCGGCAGAAGGTTGATCACGTCCACTACCGAGAGAGCGCGACGGCGCGGCCGTGGGGACTAGAGAAAGTACTGGATCTCGTTGAGGCGACCAAGCTCCAACGGTACGAGCAAGCAAAGATGCCTCTCTATCAGGCTTGCCTGGCCTGTTCTGAGAAGGATGCGCAGCTTATCCGGCGGGACGCACCTGAGGTGCTCATGGTGGTGATACCCAATGGTGTAGACTTGAGCACCTTTGTACCCTCGCGGCATCTAAAATCACGGTGTCCTACTCTGCTTTATGTGGGAGCGATGGACTACTACCCGAACATTGATGCAGTGCGGTTTTTCTTCAGGACCATGTATGAACCTCTCCGCCAAGCGGTGGTCAATCTGCGCGTGCAAGTGGTGGGACACACTCCCCCGCCTGAGATTCGACAACTGGCTGAGCTGCCTGGCGTGGAGGTGACCGGCAGCGTCCCTGACGTCCGGCCCTACTACGAGCAGGCTACAGTGTTCATTGTACCCCTGCGACTGGGGGGCGGTACGCGGCTCAAAATCGTCGAGGCAATGGCCATGGGGCTGCCGGTTGTTTCTACGACAATTGGGGCAGAGGGCTTGGATGTTCGTCCGGGCGAGAATATCCTGATCGCTGATGACGCGGCTTCCTTCACCAACAGCGTGCTGAGGTTGCTCAGGGACCCGGATCTGCGCGACCGTATCGCGGAGGGCGGACAGGTTCTTGCCCACCGCTATGATTGGACGATACTCACGAGACCATACGTTGACCTGGTCAAGGACGTAGTTAAGCAATGGAAGCAAACAGGCAGGTGAAACGCATCATCCGTATGGTTGCCCTGTATCCTCCCTACATCGTGGGCGGCAACGAAATGCTCACCCGCGACATCGCCGAGGCGCTGCTTGCCCGGGGGTACGAGATTCACGTGCTTACTGCGCGAGGGCGCCAATTGGACGGCATCCCTTATATCCACCAGGTCTTCAACTATAGCCTGGACCACAAGGATGAGATATTCAGGGCAGGCAGGAAGCTTGCGCCGGCAGAGCTCTTCCGCCATCATGTATTCGATCCGGTGACATATCGCAACGTCCGGCATGTGGTGCAGCAGCTTCGACCCGATCTCATCGTGGCCGACAACCTATTCATGGCCTCCGCTGCGCCGCTCTTGGCCGTCCGTGACGCGCCCTGCCCGGTTGTGGCCCAGGTGGCGGACAAGTGGCTGCTCTTCATCCTCATTGACTGGGGACTCGCCATCCAACCTGGGACGCCACTAACGAGGTTCGTCGTTGATGCCGTTCGGGTGCTCGTCCAACGTCCCATCGCACAGCGCGTGCGGCTTGATGGAATCGTCACCGTCTCCAACTTCATCCGCGGCCTCTATGTAGACGCCGGGTTCCCGCCCGAGGTCCTGGAGACGAAATATCTCGGTATTCATAACGAGGTCTTCTTCCCAGGCCTGCCACATCCGCTGAGCGATCCCGTGCGGCTGGTCTTCATCGGCGCGCTCTGGGAAGGCAAAGGCCCCCAGGTTGTCGTCCAGGCGTTACAAATCCTGGCGCAGATGGAGGATATGCCCCGCGTTCATCTCGATGTCTTTGGCGATGGTACTGACCACTTCAAGCGATACCTGCGCAAGGTCATCCACGAGCAGGGTGTAGAGGACATGGTGACGTTTCACGGGTTCGTCCCATGGGAAAGGTTGGTCCAGGCCATGCACCGGTCCGATATTTTCGTCTTCTCTTCTATTTGGGATGAGCCTTTTGCCATCACGCCGCTTCAGGCATTGGGGTGTGGTCTGCCAGTGGTAGCCACCCGCGCCGGCGGGACGGCGGAAGGGTTTGTGGACGGAGAGACGGCCTTGCTCATTCCGCCCAACGATCCCCAGATGATGGCTGACGCAATCGCCCGTTTGGTCCGCGACGAATCCTTGCGCCAGAGAATTCGTGAGAACGGTATCCGCGAAGCACAGGAGCGGTGGAGTTTTGAGGCGTACATGGAAAGGCTGCTGGATTTTTATCAGCGTATCGCTGAGTGTTGGAGACAAGGCCAGGCTCATCACATTTGAGTGTAGGGGAGGAGGTCAATAGGGTGCGCACCGGCCCAATCTTTCTGAGCCGATGAGCATCTAAAGTCACGCCGTCTCGCTCGAAGAAGTGTACACCTCCATGGAGGGATAAGTGAAGGAATCGCTTCTTGATTACCTCGTCTGTCCGCTGTGTCATTCGCAATTGGGTCTCACGATTATTGAGCGAGTAGATGACGTGATCGAAACTGGCAGCTTGTATTGCCATAGCTGTCACCATCCCTTCCCGATCGAGAACGGTATCCCCAATATGTTGTCACCTCAGCTACCAGGTATCGCTGAGAAACTGCGCGAGGTTCGCGGTTGGGTGGAACTCTCAACGAAACAGGGATGGTATCATGCGGAAGAACGGATTGATTTGGCCTTGCCCTATGTAGTCGAAGAGCTGGGTTGGGATCTGGCTGAGGCCTCCAGTTGGGCTGCAACAAAGGTGTCGTTCGAGCACATGCTGGCCCACTATGTGCGACCGGGTATGCGTGTGCTTGAGGTCGGTGCAGCCAAAACCTGGGCCGGCCGTTATTTCAACGAGCGAGGCTGCGAATATACCGCCTGCGATATCATGGATGATCCTAACATCGGCGTGGGACGTTCACGTTTTTTCATTCAACGTTTCGGCCACTACGAAGCGGTTGTTACTGACGCTGAGGGTCTCCCTTTTTGGGACGAGTACTTCGATCTGGTATTTGCCGTTGCCGCGCTACACCACGCCATAGACCTACCCAAGATGCTCAATGAAATGGCCCGGGTTGCCAAGCGGGGCGCAATTGTCGCCGGCCTTAATGAAGGGGTGCGCGCCTTCCGCTCGAGCCCGGACGCCGCAATCCAAAGCGAGGAGAAATCTTTTGGCATCAACGAGCACGTCCACACGCTCTGGGAATACTACTTGGCTTTTCTACGGAATCGCCTTTTCGTCATAGAGATGACTCGCGCCATTGGCTATGACCATCTCATCTCCCAGGAACTTGGGGCACAGGTTGGCCGACTGCTACGCATCCCTCTCGTCGGCAAGTGGTGTGCTGCCTTTGTTGTACTTGGCCTGTCCCATCCCTACGATGGCGTTACCATTTTCGCTCGCCGACTTTAGTAGAGTGAGTAAGTTTGGGCTTATTGTAGTGCTACTGTTGGCCTTTGCCCTGCGAGTATGGGATCTCGACGCACGCTCGTTGTGGTTTGACGAGGCTGTGGAATACTGGTCGGCCGATGTCTCTCTCCCGGCCCTTCCTAAGACTGTATTAACCTCCTATCAGCCTCCACTCTATACTTTTCTTCTGCATCTGTGGCTCAAGTTTGGTATGGAGCCCGTATGGTTGCGGTTTTTGTCCGTTGCCTTGAGTATGCTAACTGTTGCAGGAATAGTCACCTGGGCGCATAGGTTGTTCGGTCTGAGAGGTGCACTGATCGCAGGTGCTATCACAGCCGTATCGCCATCCGAGGTCCGATACGGTCAAGAAGTCGGAGAATATGCCTTGATGATATGTGCGTTGACCTTCACATTGACTGCTCTGGACCACGCTCTTAGAAATCCTCGTTGGAAGTATTGGGGATTATGGGGAATTCTCAGTGTCGTTAGTATATATAGTCATTATGGGACAAGTGTTGTTGTATTCTCGCTAGCTGTGATCTCATTCTTTGAGAATCTATGGCGCAAGAGAAAGCCGGCGGTCCTTCGACAAGCTGTCGTTGCGGCCATTAGTCTAGTCTTGAGTGTACCGTTACTCGCCTACTTTTTGCCTCGGCAAGCCACACAACTGACAAGTGGGAGCCTGGCGACTTTACCTTTCTCTATCTCTGAGGTACGGAGACTTATCAGCTCCATAGGAGATACGTTTCTATTTCAGCTAACTGCTTGGCCTGTTTCCTCTCTTCCCAAGTGGCCCGGACAAGTAGTGATAGCTTTGGTATTTGCCCTCTCTTTGCTTGTTCTTGTTAACCCATTCACTAAGATGCGGAGACGTCCACTTTTGTGGCTCCTAGTTGCCTATCTTTCCTATTTCTTGGCTGTTCGGAGTGGCTTGTATGGATACGGGAACTTGGGATTTCGATATGCGCTTGTCCTGGCGCCGTTGTTCCTACTAGCAGTCACTGGCATTACCGAACAGCTCATTCGCTGGCGAAAAGGGCTTATCTCCCTTGCACTGTTATCGGTCATTATTGGGTTGGAGGGTTATTCGTTGCCCAACCGGACCCTTTTGCAACTTAGCGGAAGCGAGCGGCTTCGATTGGATGTTCAGGAGGATATGCGCGAAGTAACACAATTTTGGATGGAGCACCGCAATGGTGACCAACCGACGTACGTGTATTACGGTGCAGTACCCGCCTTCCGCTATTATCTGCGGCTATATGGATTAGATACAGAGCCTCTGCCACCGGCTTGGTTTTCTGCTTGCTGGGGGCAAAAGGCGATAGAGGCCTGTTCGAAAAATAACGTTTTCTACGGTGCATGGTTTAGATCGTATTCTCCCGAAGAGAAACTTTTGTCTATTCATGAAACTATTGGGTATCCTGAGCATCTTTGGCTCATATTCTCTCATATTTATTCCGGAGAAGACAGCACGATTATCGAGGGGCTACTTGAGCAACAGTACGTCCTCGCACGTAGCTATGAACGACTTAATGCTTCCGCATACTTGCTTGAACGACATTAGACATTATCGGGAATAAGGTTCTCTGCATTACACGGTAGCTCCACATTAATCGTGGAGCTGATTTTGAGGGATTCTAATCCCTTGGTGTAATGCCATATATTGTAGTCCGATAATGGAAAAGCACTATATGTGTATGTCGTGGCGCCAGAAATTCGTGCTCCACGATCAAGTGCAGAGCTACCACCCCTTGCGAGCCGCAAAATTAGGGAAATGAATTTCGAATGAATTGGGTGTGTTTCAAATGAGTCGGTTTGGGAGATTGAGAGTGTGCCATCAGGACAAGTATGGGTATTTGAACTGAGGCGGTAAGGTATGAAAAAAGCGAAGGCAACCGAACAGATATACCTCCTCGGAATAATCCTGCTATTGATTGCCAGATTGGGCTTACAGGTGCTTCTCTACCGCTCTGGATTTAGGGCCCTTACTGCCGATGAGTTCGGGAGGATGGTTTTGGCAGCCAAATGGGCGCAAGGGCCGCATATGGTCTGGCATGGGGTCTGGCTGCCATTTCACATGTACATGTTCGGTACACTATTGTGGCTAAAATGGGACTTGCTCCATGTCCCACGGGCCATTGTAGTATTGTTGGGTTTGATTTCCATCGTGTTGATGTATCAGTTGGCCAGCAAGTTGTTTGAAAGCCGCAAAATTGGCTTGGTAAGTGCGATCTTGTTAGCGGTGAACCCAGTGCATACTTGGCTCAGTTCAACACCTCTAACAGAGATGCTAAACACGTCACTAGTTTTGGCTTTTATATTAAATATTACTCAATACTTGAGGAGCAAGAAACAACTCTGCCTTTACGTTAGTGCATTCATGTTAGCCCTGGCAAATGGAGTTCGCTACGAGTCTTGGATGTACTCGATTGTGTTCAGCCTCTACTTGATAGGAGATGGTGTTCTACAATTCTGGCGCAAAAATCCAAACATCAAACAGTCCCTGACTTTTATTGCTACGGCCTTCGTTCCTTGGATGTTTCCTGTTGCTTGGATATTTGGGAATTACATAGAGACGGGTGACCCTCTCTATTTCGCAACGGAGACAGAACTATATAAACTAACCCAGTATGGCGCGAATAGCTCCTACAACTCCTATTTGCAGACATTCCTCAAAATTGACCCGTATGCGACTGTCCTTAGCGTTGTCGGACTTGTTGCCTGTCTGCTCAGCCACAGAAAGTCCTCAGCCGTCAAATGGTATGTAGCAATAGCTTTCATACCATTTTTCCTGTTTGCCTATCTACATGAGGGACAAATCGAACCGTTAGGTAACTACCTTCGCTACCTGGCTCCTTTTATCTTCATCACTTACCCTGCGGTTGCTTTCTTAATAGACTTGGCGATCAACCTTATCGCCAAATTTGGGGCATATTATACGAGGAGGCAGTTATTAGCATTGTTGTTATACATGATAGCTACCACTCAAATATACGCCACTCTTCATTTTCCCAACAATGCCACTGCAGATGGGTTGCTAGTGGGGCAGAGAATTCGAGCTT
>Ga0194125_10013859_pt1 | contig 10408 bp, 10 predicted proteins | sample TA2KigC250mmetaG_FD_148626 | JGI IMG/M metagenome (GOLD analysis project Ga0194125, IMG submission 148626) | Freshwater microbial communities from Lake Tanganyika, Tanzania - TA2015034 Kigoma Deep Cast 250m | ecosystem: Environmental > Aquatic > Freshwater > Lake | place: Tanzania: Lake... | reverse complement strand
TGTAGTATGTGATCGGCAGCCACAGACCGGCCTTCGGGTCTGACAGCAGCACGAAGTGCCCAGAGACGCTCGAGTTCTGCTCATCGACGACGCGGCCCGGCGTCAGGTCGCTGAAGCGCACGTGCGTCGGCGGGTAGTTGCTCAGGTGCGTGTATGTCGTGTCGGCGGGTGAACGCAGCTTCAGCCCGGGCAGGATCAGCCGCACGCCGTTAACGTGCCCCTTCGCGCCCTCCGGCGGCGTGAAGACCGCCGACCGCTGCAGCGTCGCGCTGCCCTTGCGCAGGCGGTACGTCGCCCGCAGCCGCCAGCCGTTGAGCGTCGAGGTCACGTGCAGTGCAGCGCCGTCGGTCAGCGTCTCGACCTCGTGATTCCCGTAGCGCCACGCCGACGCTTGCCCCAGTCCGACCCACTTGCCATCGAGGTTGAGGTCACATCCCGCCAGGCCGTGCGCGTTGTCCAGCACCACCAGGCGCTGCGGGCCGTAGAGCATCTGCCGCAACTCGCCGGTGGCGGGATCGAAGCGCAGCTCGAGCGCATCGTTGCCGAACACGATGGCCTGCGCCTCGACGCGCGTGTAAGTGCCATCAGCTTGCGCGACCAGCGGCGCCGCAACCAGAAGCGCGTAGATCATGAGGCCTCCCGGGACTGTCCAAGTCCTGATCCCGCGCGGCGGGATCAGGACGCAGGACTGTCCCCTGTTTCCGTTCCTCTGACTCGCGACCCCTTCACTACCGCGAGACCGGCTGCAAGCCCGAGCAGCACGCCCTGCACCCCGCCGCGCACGATAGCGAGCGCAACCACGCCCATCGCGGGCGCCCCTGCCACCAGACCGAACGAGAGCCCGCGCCCCAGCATCCCAGCGATGAACCCGGTGAACAGCAGTACAACCATCCGGTTGCGCTCGCGCCCCATCGCCCAGCCCAAGGCAAGGCCGGGGATCGCGCTTCCCAACGCCAGCGGCCACATCGCCTGCAGGCCCTGAAGCGCGAGGTCGCCGCCGAACTCGAAGGCATTCGCGAAGTACACGACTCCGTCCGGGCTGAACAGCAACGCCCCCAGCCCGAAGGCCAGCGCCCAACCCACCGGCCGCCATCGCCCGCGCAGCACGCGATCCGCAAGCACCCATAGCACGCCGAGCAGCACGCCATACCCGATCGTCGTCGCCCAGTAGATGGGCCCGATCGGCCCAAGCCCGGCCCCCGCCTGCCCCCGGCGGATCAGGTGGGCTCCCACATCGAAGAGCAAGCTCGCCACCAGCACCGCGAGCACAGTGAGCGGCAGCACGCGCCAGCCGAGACGCGCGTGTGCAGCAGCGGATCCGGCAACGTCGGGTGTCGGATGATCGCTCATGGCTTGGGCGACACATCAACCGCTCGGGGCAGTGGTGCGGACCGCCTCGGCCCAGTCGATGAACCGCTCTGCTTGTCGCAGTATTCGGGAGACCTCGGGAACACTCAGACGGCGCCCGCTGTACTGCGCGGCCGCTTTCATGCGGATGAGAGCCTCCAGCTGCCGGGCCCTTCCACGAACCTCTCTCTCCCATCGCGTGCCCCGGCAAGCCTGCGTCAGAGCATCAGTCGCCTCAAGGTGCGATTCCCCCGAGGGCTGATCTCCTCCGAGGTAGATGCAGAGCGCGTCGTTCGCAGCAATGGCGCCCAGAATCGCATTGCTTGCCGCCTGGTTGCCGTGCTCGGGGTCAGCCGCGGCCAAGGCGACCGTCCGGAAGTTACGCGCATCTCTCAGAGCGTGTATGAGAAGGGTGGCCGGGCGCCATGAATGGCGCCCCTACACGATCGGGCGCGATGAATCGCGCCCCTACGTCACAAACGACCGTGTATCGCCGTCATGTAGGGGCACGATTCATCGTGCCCCCGTGTAGGGGCGTGATTCATCACGCCCGATGCCGTGCTTCTCATACACCCTCTCAGTCGCGCCTGCCACGTCGGCATCGCTGCTTCAGCCCATGCAGTGAAGTGCCCCGCAGAAGAACACCTTCCGCCTGGATGTTGCGCCAAAGCGGGTGCGCAGTCCTCTCCCATCGCCCCACTTCGGGTAGGCTGGCCACATATGGCGAGAGCGCAACGCCATGCTTCTCAACGACCCTGAGGCCCTTCTCCAGCAACAGGTCATGGATCCCCCGGACCTTGCGTTCCACGACGATCAGCAGGTCAGTGTCACTGCCTGACGCCGCCTCCCCCCGTGCCTCGCTACCGAACAGGATCACAGACACCAACCCCGGCACTCCGGCGACAAGGTCCGCAACGGCCCGCTCTCGCCGCTTGCCCTCAACCGCGAACAACTCCCTCAGCTGACGAACCAGTGCGACCTTCTGATCCCCAAGCGCATACGTGATCACCCGTCCGTGGCCCTGGGACCTGAGCACGCCGGAGCGACGGAGTTCGCCGAGCACGCGGGATGCGTTCGCCGAGCTGATCCCCGCCCGCCGCGCGATCTCGCGGCCGCTCAGGGGCACCGGGGACGCGCACACGACGCGCAGCACCGCAACCTTGGCCTTCGAGGACAGTATGTCATCCAAGGGGTTCTGCAACCACATTGACCGGCACGCCCTCCAATCCACGGTGCTCGATATTTCGAGCATATGCTCGATTTATCGAGCAATCATACCACACCGGCGGTCGGAAGGCAAGACGGCGGGGCGGACACATGGGTCCGCCCCTACACGATGCGAGCAATGTAGGGGCAGACCCGCGTGTCTGCCCCGCCGTGCTCACTGACCCTCGTCTGCCGGATCTCTCACTCCCGCCGCACACAGCGCCCCAATCGCCTCCGCAAGATCGCGCCGGGCAGCGAGGAGCGCTTCGGGGTCGGTGGTATAGGTGAAGTTGGGCGAGGTGTCGGTGATCTTCAGCACGCGCTCATCGACCTTGAGGAGGTCGCGGGCGCGCGCGACGTTGCTGGGAGCGCCGGCACCCTTGCCGGCAGAGGTGGCGAGGCGGCGGAGCATCGCGAAGTACTCGTAGTCCTCGATGCCGTCGCGGATGGCGTTCAGGCGAATCGAGGGGTAGAGCGTCATGTCGGGAGCCCAGTAACACAGCGTGCCGTCGCCGTTGCCCATGCTCGGCAGACCGATGGGGTACTTGTCGGTCGGGCCGTCGGCGGTCATCTGTTTGGGGTCGCCGTGGTACTCGACGCCCCAGTACAGGAAGCCGGTCTTCTCGTACTTCCACGTGAGCCAGAAGACCATGCGGGGATCGATGGTCGGGTAGTCCACGAAGAAGTTCGGGTACGGGTGCACCGGGCCGCAGCAGATGTACCACCACAGCTCCGGGTTGTGCGCGCGCCAGGCGTTCAGGAGATCGACCTGCGCCGGGTCCTTCGGGTGCGCATCGGGCAGGCCGCCGGGCACCCAGATGTGCGCCAGGCCGATGAGGCGCGGATCGCGCGGGGCGGTCGCGAGGCGCTTGATCTTCGGGGCCACGCGGTCCATGAGTTCCGCGAGCCTCACGTTCGCCACGATGGCGCTCTCCTCCCAGGACTCGTCCACCATGTACCAGACCGCCTCATCGAGCCAGCCCTTCTCCTGGAGGTGCGGCTGCAGCGCGCGCAGGTAGGCCTCCAGGAACTCCCAGTAGTCCGGCAGGTTCGTCGCCCCCGACGTGCTCCCGCAGCCGGGTGTGAAGCCGACGCAGATCGTCCGGCAGCCGGCGTCGTGCAGGTGTTGCCAGATGCGATCGGTCTCGGTGAAGTCGAACTGCCAGCCCGCGTCGGTCTTCGTCTCGCGGAGGTAGGGCGCGACGGTGGTGAGGTGCTGAGCGGCCTCGTTGCCCCAGACCTGCACGCCGAGCCGGCGCTTCAGGCACACGTCGGCCATCGCGAGCATCTTGTCCGGCGGGACCGTCTGCGCGTAGTCGTCGCCATTGCCGCCGAGGTACTTCTGCGCCACCACGTATGCGCGCAGCACGAAGAGCTGCCTCAGCGAGTGCGCCTCAGGCAGCGCCCACTCGCGCACCCTCAGTGTGATCGGGACCCGCTCCGTCTGCCCCTCGGCCTCGATGCGCAGCGCGCTGGTGTACTGGCCCGGCCTCGCGTCACGCGGCACGAAGATGTCGAGCCAGATCGGCTGCGTCGTGTACTGCACGTCGAACGGGCCGCTAATCGGCAGCAGCGGATCGGGCCACCAGGAGATGCCCTTCGGCGCCCCGGTGCTGGGCCCGTCCACGTGCACATAGCCGACGCGGTACAGCTCCAGAGCGTCGCCGCCGATCCTCGCGCCATCCTTCCCCCTGAACGCCTCCACCGAAGCGCGCACTCCGCTGATGCCGCGGTGCATCGGCACAACGGCAACCTGCACGCTCTCGGCCTCACCGTGGAGACGTTGGGACTGTCCCGACCCCGCCTCGCGGGGTCGAGGACTGTCCCCTGTTGGCGGTGGAAGCCGTCGCCTCGCCCATGCCCCCGCATGGTGGTGGCTCATCGCGCAGCAGTTTGTCGAGCGGCCGCGCGGGCACCACGACGAAGCGCTTGCTGATCGCGTCCGGGTAGGCCTCCAACACCGTCAGCCGGCCGGCCAGCCACGTCGCCTCTCGGTTCAGCGCCCCCAGGAACTCCGCAGTGAGGTCCCACTCCCGCTGCGTCTCCTCGCTCGCGTCCTTACTCACAAGCCCCTCAGCCTGCTTGCGCATGTCCTCCGTCTTCACCGTCAGCGAGCTGTACCAGTCGCGCAGCGGATGTGGCCCCAGCTTCGCGATCATCTCGGTATGTGGCGCCAGCTTCGCATTCAGGGCCTCGCACAGCCCCGGCACATCCGCCTGCCGGCAGGTGAAGCTGGTCCACCAGATCGGTCGCTCCCCCTGCCGAACCACGACCCGCACATCCGTCCGCCCTGGCCCTACCGAGTACGGAACGGAAGTTGCCGCCTGCGCGAGCGGCACGGTCTGCGAGGTCCACGCCCCTCCTTGCGCCTGCACCTCGCGGAAGACGAAATTGGGGACAGGCACCAATTTTCGACGTCCAAAATTGGTGCCTGTCCCCAATTTCGTCCCATCAACGCCGACCGTCAGCGTGTTGCGCCCGATGCCCTTGCGCCCCGGATCGAAGGCCGCCACCGCGCCGGCGTCCATCGCGGTAGGCCAGTGCGCTTCCCACACGCGCTTCAGATACTCGGCGGTCGGGAAGCCCGCGTCAGAGTAGAGGTTCGTCGCGACGAGGACGCCGTTGCCGATGCGCGTCTTGAGCATGATCGGCTTGCCCTCGGGGCAGGTCGCGAGGACCTCCCAGCTCGGCCCCCATGAATCGAAGTGCGCCCACGGTAACGCGACGCTCTCCACGGCGGCGAAGGGATCGTCGGCCGTGACGCGCGTCGGGTGCTTGCCCTTCGCATCCGTCATCGCCTCCGCGCACTGGTGGGAGGCCAGCTCGAGACCGGGCCCGAGCCTGCTGACCCACGTGAGTTGCTGCCCGTAGTTCGCATCAACCGCGAACAGGATTCCCCCGCGCTCCAGGAAGCGCGTCCACGCCTCAGCATGCGCCTCGAAGGGTTGCGGGTCGGAGTAGTTGTAGAGGGCGGGCGGGCAGAAGATGTCGTAGCGGTCCAGGTCCGCGGTCAGCCCCCCGACGTGCCGGTTCTCCACGCGCACGTAGGGCCAACCCAACTCCTCGTACAGCGCATCGAGGCTGTCCCGGTACGTGTACGCACCCTCCAACCACGAGGAGTAGGTTCCCGCCACGCGGGGCGTGGGGGGGACCCCCTCACCCGCGGCGCCCGTGCTTGCGATCATCAGAGCAGACATCAGCGGTATCATCTCCACACCTCCGCAGTCTCAGATCTCGCGTCCTACAGGGCGTATGAGAAGCACGGCCTCGGGCGTGATGAATCACGCCCCTACACGGGGGCACGATGAATCGTGCCCCTACATGACGGCACTCTACGGACGTTTGTGGCGTAGGGGCGCGATTCATCGCGCCCAATCGTGTAGGGGCGCCATTCATGGCGCCCGCTTGCCAACTGCCGTTCCCTACCCCCGCCCTCTCCGCCGTTCCTGAAGGAGCAGATCCAGCCACTGCCCGGGCGTCCAGTTCCTCGCGCCGGGAGTCTGGCGCGCGGGGTTGCGCGGGTCGGCATAGGCGGCCAGGTCCTCGAACTCGTCGCTCCGCAGAGGCACGCCCATGTCGGCCAGACGCTGCAGTCCAAGGGGCACGGTCGGAGCATCGGGCTCGCGAGCGCGCACGGGGGCGGCATGGCTCGGGTCCTCCTCGACGAACCAGCGGCGAGGCTTCCCGGTGACCTTGGCGATCTGCGCGACGACGTGCCCCGGCGGCTCGACAAGCCCTCGCTCGTACTTGCGGACGGAGTCGGCGCTCTTCTTCCCTAGCCGTCGCGCCAATTCCGCCTGAGTCAGACCGGCATCCTCTCTGGCTTTCCGGAGTCTCCAGCGGTCGAACATGATGGCTTCGGTCCTGTCTCCCTGGATTCACCGCAACGCGACCGTTTCCGAGATTCGACGGGGAGCGTGAATCTCATTCCCGCTGCGGAGGGAAAATAGTCTTGACAGACTCTTGCAGTATGATTATAATTCACGCTCCGTGAATACTCATCACGCTTCATACCATAATGAGAGGAGAAGACTCCGATGTTCACGGAAGAGAGCGTGTGTCTCCGGGTCGATGTGCAGCGAGCCGTCCAGAGCCTTCCCCGCGATCAACGCGACTCAATCCTGCTGGTCCTGGTGGAGGGCTTGACCGTGCGCCAGGCGGCCACGCTACTCGGCGTGTCTCAGGAGACCGTTGATCGCCATGTCCGTCGTGGTGTCAGGAGACTTCGCTATCAGCTTCTCCCGTATTCGTAGGCACCCTGCGAAAAAAGTGCCTGACAAAACCGGCCCTCGATGTAACATACTATTATGGAGGCCGATGAAAGGAGCCCGGTGATCCGATCGCGATGGCGACAGCAACTGGGGCGGTCGATGTTCCTCGACGCCGAGATCGGCGTCTTCTTCTTCGCCGAGCAGTCGAACACCTGCTCGACTGGGCGGAGCCCATCATAAAGTGCGCGTGCCGTCAGGTCTGGCGGGAGTTCCATCCGACAGGCTTGGAGATGGAGGACTTGCTGCAGGAGGGACGGATCGAAGTCTACCTTGCCGCCCGCAGGATCATGGCAGCTCGTGACCCCGAAGCACTGATCGCAACCATCGTTCGCCGTCGCGCCATCCGCGCCGTCTACTCCCTCTCTGACCGCTACCCCAAACTCCAACTGCACCAACCCACCGATGACGACGCCGAGACCGACGCCGAACCCGAGTCCGACCAACTGACCGCGGCGTAAGCTCCCCTCCCAACAGGTCGCCCGGTCGTCACCCCCGGCGACCGGGCGACCCCGCGCGCGCCCAACGGGAGGTTGCGGGTTACGGGTTGCGTCGTTGACGTTCCCTGGGAGCGCCGGCGGCCACGCCGGCAGAGGTGGCAGGCCGTGAGTCGTTGACGTCTGCTGGGACCGCCACCGTCTCGGTGGCGGAGGTGGAGGGGCGGTGAGCCGGCGCCGTACTTCGCACTCAGCACTTCGCACTCATCGCTGCCGCCTCAGCCTTGCGGCCCCGAAGGGGCCGAAGATGAGTGGCCGGGGGCGAGAGCCCCCGGAACCGAGGCCCCCCTTCTCCTTCCGGCCCTGAAGGGGCCGAGGGCCGTCGCTGGTTCTGTCGCCCCTTCGGGGCTTGCGGAAAGGGTGGAGGCCGCGGTCCGTGGGCTTGCGCCCACGGCTATCCATCCGTCGCCCCTTCGGGGCTGCCAACCGCACGACGGCGCCCGGCCGCCAGGGCGGAACCCGACGACGTCGGGCTGCGCCTCGCTCATCGCCTCCCCGCACCGAATCCGTCCTGCCAGTCCGTCACCCGCGTCGCCGGGTTCCTCAATAGCCCTGCAACGATCCTGCCGTTGCTCTGCCTGCGAGGTGGAGGTCGTTGCTGGGAGCGCCGGCACCCTTGCCGGCTGCTGTGGCGAGAGGTCGTTGTCGTCGCCTTTGCGGAGCGACACCGCAACGACGCCACTGCCACCACAGCCGGCAAGGGTGCCGGCGTTCCCAGCCGTGCCCCTTCCGTGTGATCCGCGTATTCCGTGGTTGCCTTGCCTCTCGCCGTTGCCGTCTCTCGCTACTCACTCCTCTCCACTCACTCCTCGCCCCCGGTGATTCCCATGCCCAAGCTGAAGCAGCGCGACCTTGTGAAAGAGGCCATCCGCACGTATGCCTCGCCCGATGTGGCCACGTGGGACGAGGCGGCGGCGAAGGTAGGGTTGGACGGAGAGCGCCTCGCCTGGTGGCAGCGTCGGCCGGAGTGGGTGGCGTTGTGTCGGGAGGTGGGGGAGGAGGACCTCGCGCGGTCGCTGCCGGTTGCGGTGAGGCGGCTCGTGGATGCCGCGCACCTCGATAAGAGTTCGTCCGGCGTGACCGCCGCGAAGGCGCTGATCGACATCTGCCGGGACAAGCGCACCGAGGAAGTCGCCGCCACCGAGGACGGCGCAAGTGAAGAGGTAGACCTTGGCCACCTCAGCTCGCAAGAACTCGCGTTGCTCTGCCGACTGCTCCCCCAGCTCCTTCATCGCCTTGCTAACTGAGAAGCAGCGGGAGGCGGCCCGAGAGGTAGCGCAGCGCGGCGAGTTCGAGGCCTTCTGCAAGCTAATCGGCTACGAGCCGCATTCAGCGCAGAGTGAGGTCCATCGCAGCCGCGCGCCGCGCCGGGTGGTCCGCTGGGGACGCCGGGCGGGGAAGACGCTGCTGGCCGGCGTCGAGGCCGCCTTCTGTCTCCTGAAGGACAACAAGCGGGTCTGGGTCGTGGCCCCCGACCACGAACTCACCGGCCGCGTGTGGGATGAGATCACCCGCATCCTCTGTGACCGGTTGGGCTTCGTGCCTACCGTGCGGCATGACAACCCACCGCGCAAACTCGTCTTCGAGTGGGGCTCCGTGTGTGAGGGGAAGAGCACCGATCCCGGCGCGCAGAAGAGCCTCGTCGGCGCCGGCGTAGACCTGCTGATCTGGGATGAGGTCGCGAAAAGCCCGGCGGGCGTCTGGGAGCGCAGGCTCCACCCCAACCTCGCCGACCGCAAGGGCCGCGCGCTCCTCATCAGCACCCCCGAGGGCTATAACCACTTCCACGACCTCTGGCAGCGGGGCAACGACCAGGACCACGCCTGGAAGAGCTTCTGGGCGCCGAGCAGCGTCAACCCGCACCTGCCCAAAGAGGCCCTCGACGAGGCCCGCCGCACCTACAGCCCCGAGGCCTTCGCCCAGGAGTGGGAGGCCAAGTTCACCCACTTCAGCGGTCAGGTCTACACCGAGTTCGAGGAAGCGATCCACGTCAAGCGGCTGAGATACGATCCCGACCTGCCGCTGATCCTGGCCTTCGACTTCGGCGTCGAGAACCCGTTCGTTTGCCTGTGGATTCAGTTCACCCCCGACGACACGCTGCGCATCATCGACGAGTACGTGCAGCGCGGCATGACCACCATCGAAAACGGCGAGCGCGTCCTCGAGCACCATCGCCAGATGGGCTACGGCGCCATCGCCTGGGCCGCCGCCGACCCCTCGGCGAAGGACGCGCGCCTCACTCTCCGCCAGCACTGCGGAATCCCCACCACCTTCCGCCGCCTCAGCAAGCGCGGCGACTACGGCGGCGAACGCCGCAACGGCATCGAGCAGATTCGGAGGCTGTTGAGGGCAGTCTCAGGTCTCGGGTCTGGGGTCTCATGTTCAACGACAAGCCGTCAACCCGAGACCCGAGACATGAGACCCGAGACCAGGTTGTTCGTGGATCCCAAGTGCGTGGAGACGATCCGCGAGTTCAACCTCTACCGCTACCCCGAGCAGACCGAGGGGCGCAACGCCGACGAGGAGCCGCAGAAGACCGACGACCACTGCATGGACGCCCTGCGCTACGCCGTCGCGGTCTGGCTCGCCCGCGTCTCCGACCGCGAACGCCTCAAGCAGAAGCAGAACGCCAACGGCCCGCTGCGGAAGGCCAGGGAGAGACTGATGGAGAGGGTGAGGGAGGCGTGAAGGCGTAGCGTGCGGTTGACAGCGACGCGCCACCCGCTGACCAGGGAAGACATCGATCTACGAGGGAAGCGTGGCGCTCACCTGTCCCGCAACGAATCGGCGTCTCTGTGTAATGGCTCCCAGGATAAGCACGTGACCGCATAGCAACCAGCGCACCGCCGGCCCGCCTGAGGGATAATAAGGATTATGTTTACCTTGCGGAGTGGCACGCGCGGCCCGCGCGTGAGGAGCACCCCACAGCCCCATGGGCGAGCCGCTCATGCCACCTACGCCGTCACCGCCCTAGCGACAGCCGCGCCAGGCCTCCGCTCTCCCCTCCCCCATCGCCGCGCGCCGTGATCCGCACGAGGTAGGTTCCGGCCGGTGCCGCCGTACCCGCCGCCGTGAGACCACTCCAGGGAA
>Ga0194125_10013857_pt1 | contig 10409 bp, 5 predicted proteins | sample TA2KigC250mmetaG_FD_148626 | JGI IMG/M metagenome (GOLD analysis project Ga0194125, IMG submission 148626) | Freshwater microbial communities from Lake Tanganyika, Tanzania - TA2015034 Kigoma Deep Cast 250m | ecosystem: Environmental > Aquatic > Freshwater > Lake | place: Tanzania: Lake... | reverse complement strand
GAGAAACCCGTTTTCTTCGAGAAAACGGGTTTCTGGGCGCCCGATTGCTCAGCCCGCCGTCCTCGGCGGGCGTTGGGACGCCGCCGGGGACGGCGGCGGGCGCAACATGAGGATTGCGGATACCCGTCTCTGGCGAATTCGGCTACGCGGCGAATTCGTCATTCGTCATTTCGCCATCCTCACGGACGGTAGAACGCGCCCTCGATGTAGCAGTCCCCTCCCTTGTGGTTGTAGTAATAGACCGTGAACACGCGGCCGTCCTTGAGCTGGATGCTGTAGGGGTAGCCGAGGTCGCCGTGCCCGCCCTCGTGACGCAGGACGATCTCGCGTGAAAGGTCCCACGTGCGACCCTCGTCGCTGCTCAAGCACGCCCGGATGCCGTGCGGCTCTCGCCGATACCCGTACGCCATCAGCAATCGGCCATCAGCCAGTCTGCAGATTTGCTGCGGGAAGCCCCACACGGGCAGCTTCTTCGGCCAACTCCACGTCTTGCCGTCGTCCCTCGAATAGGAGTGCCGCACGTAGCCGTCAACCTCGACGCGCATGGTGCAGATGGCCTTGCCGCCGGGCAGGAAGACGAGGTGCGGCTCGTCCCAGTATTCCCATGTGAGCGGCTGGCCGTAGGGACGGCAGTAGGCGACTTCGGAATGGCGCGTCCAAGTCTGGCCCAGGTCTGCGCTGCGGTGGATTTCCACCGCGGTCCGCCCTTCCACGGTCCGCTCGCCCACCCAGTAGAGGGCGGCGTCTGGCCCTTCCACCGGGCCGTGCGGGCTGAACACGGGCGACCTCCGTGGCGCTGTCCATGACTTGCCGTTGTCCCTGGACACGACAATCCAGTTGCCCGAATACTTGCCCCAGCCGTCCTTCTCCATCCGAGCCGTTTCCTGGGCATACTTCGCGCACAGGGACGGCTCGCGCCGCCAACTGTCCCACGTGCAGAAGCTGATGAGCGCAGTGCCGTCCCTCAGGCAGAGGATGGCAGGGTCGCGCTCGTCGGAGGGCGAATCGTGAATAACCTCGCGCGGGGACCACGTCTTGCCGCGGTCGGTTGAGCGGCTCATCACGATGCGGCCGCGCGGGCATACGTGGCCGTCGCCTTCGCGGCAGACGACGAGCAGGTCGCCGTTCTGAAGCTCCGCCACACCGGGGAAGGCAAAGTGGCGGCCCTTCTCCTGCATGACGGTCACGCGCTGCTCGGGGACGCGGCGCGTGGCCTTGGCGGGCACGTAGGGCACGAATCGGACGTATTGGAGGTAGAGGGGCTTGCCGAGCGCGCGGACGACGAGCTTCTCGCCTGCCATGGGCACACGATGCTTCCAGTGGAATTCGAAGTCGAAGTGCCTGGTCGGCGTGGCCGCGGGCGCGGTGACGATGGTGAAGTCCGGCTCGCTCGACAGCTTGATGCCGAGCGACATGGACGGCGTGACGGAGCGCAGTCCGAGATGGACGTCGCACGGCTCTCTGAGGCCGGGGTCAAGCGTGAGGTCGGGCGGCGCGCCGAAGGCATTGAGGAGCTTCGGCGTCCAGCCGGGCTGGCGGATGCCCCAGAAGCTCGTCGGCGGATTTGCGCCCCAGTCGGTCTTGCCCTCGACTTCCTTGCCCGTCCGCAGCGCGTCCGCGGGCTGGCCCTTCTCGAAGTCGCGCCAGAGGATGGGCTGGCCTTCGGACACGTATTCGATGACCTGCTCGCTCAGTCCGCTGTCGCTGCCCATCGCGCTAACCCAGGGCCATAGGGCCACTGCAATGCCTATCAGGGCCAGTTTGAGCCATTTGCTCATCTGCGCTCACGCTCGATTCGCAGGCGTTAGGAGAAACCCGATTTCTGGCAGAAATCGGGTGTCTGAGGTTTTACTTCTCGATTCGCAGCCGTGTGCCGGACTTGGCCACGCGCACGGACGGGATGGTGATGAGCGCCCATTGGTCGGCCACGGCCTCGCCGCTTGCGCCGCCATGAACTGACCACCGCACCTTCTCGCCCTTCGTGACCTTGAACGCCTGCAAGCGCCGCGGCGTCACGTCCACGGTGCACTCGTCCTTCGGCGCGCTGGGCGTCAGCTTCAGCGTCATCTCCCAGCGCGTGGGCGTGTCCACGATGTCGCTCGTGTCCCAGAGGAGATAGCCATTGATCTGGCCGTGGGGCGCGCCACTCTCTGGGCGGCCGTCGCCGGGGTCGTCGTTGAGCGAGCAGCGCGAAAACGCGGGATAGCTCTGGTCGCGGCGGAAGGCGAGGTAGTCAATCTCAATCGGGGCTTTCTCAGCCCGGTTAGCCATGTCGGGCGGCGGGGTGCGGCCCTGGTACCAGTAGCGCTGGTCGTTCGGCTGCGCGCCGTGGCCGCGGCCGTCCCAGTAGAACCATCCGCCGTGGCGCGTGGCCTCCATCGCGCGGAAGAAGACGGGCTTGTCCGCCCAGCCCACGGTCGTGTCGCTCTTGCCCACGAGGATGACCATGAGCGGGAAGTCGGTTTCGGGATGCGTCTCGGCGTACCAGGCCGCGCGCATGGTGTCGTAGATGTCCACGCCGTCCCACGACTTGATCTTCTCGCCCGGCTTGCCCCACATGGGCGCGACATAGACCTCGTTGTTCCGCCAGATCGCGCCGAAGTCGAGCACGGGCACGTTGGCGAACACGGCGGCGATGAGGTCAGGATGCCGCAGGGCATTGAAGACCGACGCGATGCCGCCCATGGAGCCGCCCATCATGGTGATGCGCGCGGAGTCCACCTCGAACCGGCGGCGCACCCACTCAATCGTCCACATCAGCCGTCGTTCGGTGTAGTTCACGTTCACGCCTTCGGTCAGCGGCTTGCCCGTGCCGCAGTTGGAATTGTAGCCATACCACATGGTGAAGTAAGGCGCGGCGCGGCCCTTCACGTCGCCCGGCGCCCAGGGATCGTCGTCGGGCACGAGCACATGCGGCGGCCCTGGTTGGCGGTTGCGGCGGCCCACACTGTAATTGCCGCCGCGCGCGTGCGGCGCAATCATGAGCGGCCGGCTGCCCGTCTCGCGGCTCGGAGTGAACGTGAGACCGAACGCGTAGCTCGCCCGATTGCCCATCGCGGGATAGTCCTTCGTGCCCACGTCGTCCACCCAGTGCGCGTAGCTGCGCTCATCGCCCTGCGGCACGGGTTCGGGCATGGCCACGCGCTCAGCCACCGGCCCGCTTGCGGCCGCGATCTTCTCGCCGGCCACGACCGCATAGTGCGCGGTCTCGTCCTCCTTGGCTGTGTAAACAAACAGGCCGAGGTCGTCCGCGAGCGGCTTGCCGCCGGGTTCGATGACGAAGTGGTATTCCGGGTTCCCGCGCGCGGCCGCCAACTGCTCAGCCGACAGGTCGCGCTTCACGGGCCGCTCGGCCGGTGGCGGGGCTTTCATGCCCTTCTTCCGCGCCTCTTCCATGATGTCGCCCGCCGCAGGACGGAAGTTCAGCGTGGAATCCTCGTCCACGCTGCCCACGCACACGGCCTTGGCCAGGTCTCGGACCGGCTCCGCCGCCCGGTAGATGCGATACTCCTTCGCGCCCTCGACCTCGCGCCAGGTGATGAACGTCTGCCCCGCGCGGTGCACGGCCTTGGCCCCTGGCTCTTGCGCCATCACCCACGCGTTCAGCAGCAAGACCAGAAACCCGATTTCTGCCAGAAATCGGGTTTCTCTTCGCGCCCAGCGTGAATTGAGCGTTGAACGTTGACTCCGTTGCCTCATCTCAGCTACACCTCATACGACACTTTCTCTGCTCAGGGCGCGTCCGCGCCGCAGGCGGGCCTCACCGACTTGCTCACGAGCTTGCCTTGGAGCGGGCCAAACACCCCGTGTGCCCACGTGATGCTGGCGGGCTGGATGTCCGCGGTCAGCTTCGCGTCCAGGCGGGTGGTCGCCAACAGTTTGCCGTCCTGCTGGATCGCCATCCCGTCCGTCGCCACTGCGAACGTCAGCCGCGTTGGCCCGGCCTTTGGCTGAATCGTCGCCGCCAGGTTGCCTGGCATCCTCAGACGGATGACCTGGCCGTATTCCTCGTACACAGCGTCCGTCAGGCAGGTCAGCCGTGGCTCGCGCGCACACGGCCACTTGGCGGAGGTGGAGAGGATGAGGGCGTCGGCCAGTGGGATCATACTGGCGACGCGCTGGCCCCACTGGTTGATCACGATGTTCGCGCCCTGCGCGGCGTTCAACTCCCTGACCTCCTGCTCGTAGGGGTGCTGGACCTTGTCCGTGAGGGGCGGATGGGTGAAGAGGCGACCCATGGAAATCCACCGGTCTTCATCGCGGTCGCGCCGCCAAAGCTCGGCCCATGGCCAGACGCCGACGAACAGGTCGCCGCGATAGATCATGGTCGTCTGCGCTTCACGCGCGCTCCTGGAGACGCCCGCCAGCACGGGCGGCCAGCCATCCAGCGGCTTGATGTCCTGACCGTCGAACTCGTAGAGAACGCCGGACGGGTAGTGCGCCATCAGCAGCCGGTCGTAGTAGTTCACCATGGAGTAGATTTGGTAGCTGACCTGGTTGTTCGCTGGCCGGAGCGTTCGCCATGCACGCCCATCGAAGGCGTAAACCCCGCCGTTGTTTGAGCACGTCAACACGGTTGGACCGAGCTGGCCGAAGGCGAAGGGCGTCTCCCGCGGGTATGTCAGGGGCGTCACTGCCGCCTGCGCCAGGTCCACCGGCTGGCCGGAATCGGCGGTCCAGGGGCACGCATACAGCTTGCCGAACTTCGGCTCGTGGCTCGACTGGTCCTGGAAGAAGATCAGGTGGCCGTTGGCGTAGTAGAAGTGGTGGTAGATGCCCTCTTTCGCCGGGCTGAGAATCATCCGGTCGTTGTAGCGTGCGCCGCGCTCGTCGAACTCCAGGATGCCCTCGCCCACGCGCATCTTCCCGTCGCCGCTGCGCATCTTGTCCGAGTGCCCGCCTTCCCACCGCCGGGCGGATTCGTCCCAAGAGCCAATGACCCGCTCACGGCCCGAACCCCACGCGTACACCTTCCCATCGAGGTCGAATAGATAGACGCCGCACTCGTCGGTGGGTCTCGGCAGACGTTCGAGGGTGAAGCGGCCATCGTCGTTCTTCGGCCGAACGAAGAACTGCAGAGTGTCCCGGCCCACGCGGTAACGGGTGTTGTACACGTCGGCAAAGCCTGCGCCGGCCACGACCCGGCCCTGTCTGTCGCGGATTTCGAATAGAGAACCGAACCGCTGCCCGATGTCTCGCCCCAGGTCCACCTCAACGCTGACTTCAAGGACGGCCTCGCCGAAGCTTGAATTGGGCATCGCGCAGGCACTCGGGACGACTAGGGCCAGGGCTAAACGGACTAAACGTTCAACTTTCAACGTTCAACTTTCAACGTTCAAGTTCAGCGGGCAGGTATGGAAACCTGCCCTACGGCGCTACGCCACGCGTCCGCCATCCCGCACACGATCGCGGCGGAGTTGCACTCCGCCGCGCGGGATCGGGGGAGTTCAACTCCCCGGAATCCAACGGGACGGAGTGCAACTCCGTCCCGATCGGAAATCGGGTTTCTCTTCCGTGTGCTTCCGTGTGATTCTGTGGCCTCATCAGTCGCATTTCCCGTGCTTCTTGACCAGCTCCACGGCGTAGCAGTAGTTCTCCCAGCTCACGGTCGGCGGCACACTGTGGTCGGAGTGGAAGATGTATCCGCCGCCTTGCTTGGCGACCTCCAGCTTGCTGACGACCTCTTCCTCGACGTCCTTCTTCGTGCCGCTGAGCTTGCGGATGTCCATGTTGCCGAAGAGCGTGATTTTGCCTTGGTAGAGCCTCTTGAGCACGCGCACGTCCTGGCCGCACTTGGCCTCTAGCGGCTGGATGGCGTCGAAGCCGGCCTCGATGAACTTGGGGATGAGCACGTCAATCTTGCCGCAGGAGTGGCAGATGAACAGCCGCCCGTGGTTGTGTTGGTAGTCGGCAATCTTCTTGTGCGCGGGGAACACGAGCCGCTCGTACAGCTTCGGCGAGAAGAGCGTGGCGTTGCGATAGCCGAGGTCCGCGGGCATGAACACGCCGTCGTAGTCGAAGCCCTGCTCGTCAAGCAGCTTGTACAGGCCCACGATGAGGTCGGCGTAGGTCATGAGCACCCGGCCCACAAAGTCCGGGTCGTCCATCATCAGCGTCCAGATTTGCGCCTGGCCGAACACGGGCCATGCCAGCTCATACGGGTCCGCGTGGCCCAGAGCGACGAAGCGTCCGGTGGCTCTGGCGTTCTCGGCCCCCTTCTTCATGTCCTTGCCGAGCCGTTCGGGCTTGGGCGTGAGCCGTGCGCAGTGCTCGTCCCACTCCTTCTGACCCTTGATGACGTGGTCTATCCAGTGCGGCGTGAAGCCCGACTTCTTGTTGAAGTGCTTTCGCGTCACGCCGTTTGCATCGCGGAAGATCTTGTACTCGGGCGTTTCCTCGATGGTCTGCCCGGGAAACTGGAAGGAGAGGTCAAAGCCGCCAAAGTTGCCGATGTCCATGCCAAAGTAGTCCTGCACGGACATCTTCTCGGGCAAGCCCTGCTTGTGCCACAGGTCAATCGTCTCGCCCCAAGGGCTTTCGTGCATCCCGACTCGGTCCGGTACCCCGCCCCGAAGCGTCACGGCAATGCGTTCGCGCGAAGTCATGCTCATGTCGTTCTCCTCTTTCTGGCGGATGCATCGGCAAGCCGATGCACTCCAAAGCACTTGGCGGCGGGATTCTAGCACAGGCGCTGCCGCGCTGTCCAGCCGGAATGTTCCTTGCGCTGGCGACAAGAACGGCTATACTTGCGCCGTCTTCCTTCGTTAAGGGCCTACGATGAGCGAACGAGTAATCCGCGATGGGATTGGGATTGCGCTTGCCTTGGCCTTCTGCGCCAGCGCGGCGGTGGGCCTTGAGGCCAAGTTGCCGGTGGTCGTCACGGGCTTGTACTCAGCCTCCTGGTTGAAGTGGGCGAAGGAGGAGAAGATTCTGGCCGAGGCGGCCGCGTGGGAGACGGAGTGCCCCGTGGCGGCGTTGGAGGGTCGGCATCTGGTGGTGTTCGCCTACGCCAAGCCGAAGACGCCGCTGACGCCGCAGGAGAACGCGGCCATTCACAAGTGGCTGGAACAGGGCGGCATGTTGATTCTGACCAGCGGCAGCCCGGCGGCCATCGCGGGCAAGACGGACTTGTCGGCACTGACGTGGCTGGGCGCAAACCAGTACGTCTATGGCAAAGTCCAGAACACGATGCTGACGCCCGAGAATCCGCTGGTCAAGGGCATGGCCGAGGACGCGCTCAAGGCGACGGAGTTCTGCTCGAACCAGCCGAACTTGGGCAGCCTGACCACGGCCGCGGCGCTCATCGGAACGGACAAGACCGCGAACGTGCTGCTCAACCGCGTGGGCAAGGGCTGGGTTCTGTTCGTGTCCATGCCGCCGTTCTTAGGCCAGAAGAGCGCCGAGGGCGGCCCAGCGCTCAGGGCCATCGTGGAGCGGTTCGTCAAGGCCGCGCTCGGCGGGACGGAAGAGCGAGCGGCGCTGGCGCGGGGGATGCCGGACTTGAAACGCCCCGCGGTGCGCGTGAGGGGACGAGACCGCGTGGCGTGCATCGTGACCGAGCAGGCCGGCGCGGGGCAGCGGCTGGCGAAGCTGATCGAGCAGATGACGGGCGCACGCGCGCCGGTGGTCAAGACTCCCCCCAGCGGCGACCCGTTCTGCATCCACGTCGGGCCGACCGAGTTCGCCAAGCGCCACGACCTGCCGCCGCAGGGGCTTCATCCCTTCGGCTACGTGTTCAAGCTGGTGGACGCGGACAACCTAGTCATCGCGCCCGCCCGTCCCAACGTGGCCGACCACGCGGCGCTGATGTTCCTGCACCGCTACGCGGGCTATCGCTGGTTCGCGCCGGGCGAGTTGGGCGAGGTGATTCCGAAGGTAGCGACCATCGCGCTGCCCGACCGGATTGACGACCGTGTAGAGCCGTCATTCACGTCGTGGGTCAACGCGGGCATGTACTACGCCGACGGCCCGCACCTCATGGGCTGGCGGCAAACGCTGGCGGCTGGGCACAATTTCACGCGGATTCTGCCGCCGGAGAAATTCGGCCACGAGCCAGATCGCTACTGCATGGTGGACGGTAAGCGGTTCGTGCCACCGCCGAAGCTTGGCGGCACGTGGCAGCCATGCGTAAGCCATCCTGATCTGCCGCGCGTCACCGTGGACTGGGCTAAGGACTTCTTCGCCAAGAACCCGGAGATGATCGGCTTCAGCGCGAACCTGAACGACGGCGGCGGCGATTGCCAGTGCCCGGCGTGCGACGAGAAGGCGCGGCAATTCGGCAACCGCTACCTGCCCTACTACAACGAGACCGCGCGTCTGCTCGCCCAGGAAGCGCCGGGGAAGATGGTGGACATCATCGCCTACGGCGGCTCACATGAAGCCCCGAAGAATATCCAACCTGAGCCGAACATCTTCGTCATGCTCTGCCAGCCGTTCAAGGACAACGACCGGGTTCTGAAAGACTGGGCGGCCGCGGGCGCGAGGAACATCGGCATCTACCAATACCTCTACGGCGGCGGCTACATGGTCCCGCGCCATTACCCGCGCCTGCTGGGCGAGAAATGGAAGCAAGCCCGCAAGGACTTCGGCATCATCGGCGGCTGGATTGAGACCGTCACGGTCTGCTGGCTCTACGACGGCCCGCGGCAATACGTGCTCAACCGCCTGACCTGGGACATCGGCGCGGACATTGAGGCGCTGCTGGACGACTACTTCACCAAGTTCTACATCGCCGCGGCGAAGCCGATGAAGGACTTCTTCGACCGCATCGAAGAGATTCACAGGCGCAAGAAGGACCCCTTCGACTTCTACCGCGACTGGCGTTATCCGCCGCAGCTCGACGAATACACACAGGCCGACCTGGATCATCTGGACGGCAAGCTGGGCGAGGCCGGACGCTTGGCGAAGGACGAGTTGGCGCGGAAGCGCGTGGCCGTGTTCACGAAGCTCTGGGCACTTTCGCGGCTCGACGTGCTGGCGCGGGTGAGGATGAAGGAACTGCGGACGCTGGGCGAGGTGAATCCGCCGTACGGCGGACAAGTGGCGCGCATGGCGGCCGAGGCGTGTCGTGCGTTTGGTGAGAAGGCCGCGTACACCATGACGCCCTGGGAAGAGTCCAACGCGCTCACGCCCAAGATGCCGCTGGCGGAGTTCAAGGCGACCGTGCAGCAAGAACCCGACGTAGAGACCGCGATGGACGAGGCTCTTGAGAAGGTCTGGGATGCGTTTGTGAAGGCAGGTCGCCGCGCGGACGCGGAGCGGTTCTTCACGGACTTGGCGCAGACCGCGGACACGAGGCGGCTGGCGGCGCTGGCGCGCACGCGGATCTTCTTGGCCAAACGCGGCAAGCCGGAGAATCTCACTCGGAACAGCAGCTTCGAGGAAGGCCGCAAGGGCGAGCCGTCAGCGGACGAGGCCGCGTTCCTCAAACGTTACGACTGGAGCGCATTCCAGCCTGCCGACTGGAGCGTATGGCACTTCCCGCAGAGCGTGACGCGGTTCTACTGGGACGAGTCGGTCGCGCGCACGGGCAAGCGCTCGGTGGCCGTCGGCCGCAACCAGATCATGGGCTGCTTCCAGCAGCACGTGCCCGTCAAGCCCGGCGAGCGGTATCGCTTCACGGCCTGGGCGAAGCAGAAGTCGCCGAAGGACGTGCTTGTGACCGTGCGGTGGGTCAACGCGAAGGGCTGGCGCGACCAAGGCCCGAACCGCGTGCCGACCGTGCGCGTGCACATGGCGGCCAGCGGCGAGGACTGGCGTCCCCTCACCGCCACCTTCACCGTGCCCGACGACGTGACCCACGCCGTCATCCTCCTCAGCGCCCCCCGCCAACAGGAAGGCGACATGATCTGGTTCGACGACGTGACGTTCGAGCGCATCCTGGAGGTCAACTGACGGACAGCCAGAAACCCGTCCCGATGATCGGGACGGGTTTCTTCGTGCGTCTGACAGCAGTGTTCGGGTGGGTGCAGCCCACCCTACGTGCTCGGCCGCGACCAGAGAAGCATGGCAGATTCCCAGCGGAATCCCACACTTGCGCAAGTGTGGGATTCGGTTCGCCAGCGGCCGCAGCACGGTGGAACGGCCAATCGCACACTTGCACAAGTGTGCGATTATACCCGGCAGCAGACGCACACGGGCGCAGTAGTGTAGCGTAGGCTGTGCCCACCATACCCGCCACGTGCGAATTCTTCTACGAACGTAACCGGTCAGTTGCGCGGAGGCGCATCCGGTAGGGAACGGCCTCTGTGCCGTTCCGTCCCTTGTGGAATGCCACAGAGGGCATTCCCTACCGCAGGCGGAGTGTGCGACCTACACGAAACTGACCGGTTACCTTGACAATGTCCGATTGTGGCCTAATCACTTGTCAGCAAAGGGGTTGGGAGGGTGAGGCTCCTGCCGAATCCGCC
>Ga0194125_10013854_pt1 | contig 10410 bp, 7 predicted proteins | sample TA2KigC250mmetaG_FD_148626 | JGI IMG/M metagenome (GOLD analysis project Ga0194125, IMG submission 148626) | Freshwater microbial communities from Lake Tanganyika, Tanzania - TA2015034 Kigoma Deep Cast 250m | ecosystem: Environmental > Aquatic > Freshwater > Lake | place: Tanzania: Lake... | reverse complement strand
GGTGACGTGCTCACGTATTACGTGCAAGTCTGGGACTCGCGGAGCCCGCTGCCGAACATGGCGCGCACGGTCGAGCGCAAGGTTGAGATTACGAAGCGCGTGACGCTGGCCGCCAAACCCGAGCCGAGCCAACCCTCTGTTCAGCCCAAACCCGATGCCCCTGTCGGCCCCGGTGAGAAGGCCACGGACGCCCCCCAGAACGCTGCCGAGACTGGCAAGTCCGACGACGCGAAGCCCGGCGAGAAACCGGACGAGCAGCGGACGGCCGGCCTGGAACAGGAGGTGGGCAAGGACAAGGAAGTGCTGGAGAAGCTTGCGCAAGCGGTCGGCACAACTCAGAAGGCTAATGGCGCGCAACAGCAGTCGCAGGACGGGCCCAAGGGGGACGCGCAGCCGGCCAATCAAGGCGCTCAGCAGCCGGCGCAACAGCCGCAAGCGCAGAACCAAGCTCAGCAACAAAGTCAAGCCGCTCAGCCGCCTCAGCAGGGCCAGGACGGTCAATCCGCCGCTGGCGGACAGCCGCAAGCTGGCAACCAGGCCGCGCAACCGGCCGCGCCCGGTGCTCAGCCGCAACCGCCGCCTGCGGCCCAAGGCCAAGCGCAACAGCAGAATCAGCCTGGGCAGCCGCAACAAGGGCAGAATGCTCAGAGCCAACCACAAGCGCAGCAACAGGATGCGCAAGGCCAGCAGCCACAGCAACAAGGTCAGCAGGCGGCGCAGACACAGCAGCAGGGGCAGAGCGCCCAAGGCCAAGCGGCCGAACCGGCCCCGGGGCAGCAAGGGCCTGCTCAAGGTCAGCCGTCTCAAGGACAGCCACCGGGCCAGCCCCAAGCCGGGGGACAGTGCCAGAACTGCGGGGCCAAGTTGTCGTCGGGCGGTCAATGCCAGAACTGCGGGGGGCAGTCGCCAGGTGTGACGCAACGACCTCAGACGCAGCCTGCGCAGCCCGCCACAGGCCTGCTCACACAGCAAGGCCAGTCCAGCGGACGCGGTCAAGCGCAGCAAGGGCAAGCGGGGAGTCAGACGGGAACCCAGCCCGGCCCGGCGCAAGGCGCAGGGCAACAGGCGAGCGGGCAAGGCTCGCAGGGCGCAGGCGGGACTGGGCAGTCCTCCGCAGGCCCACCGGGACAATCCCCTGCGGGCGCGCAAGGCCAGGGACAAGGCGCTGGACAAGGCCAGTCAGCGTCGAGTTCGTCCTCTTCGGGTTCGGCGCAAGCAGGCGGCGGAGCCATGCAGCAGGCCAGCGGCGGCGGGGCAACCCCGGCCACTGGGAGCGCGCCCGGTTCCGGCAGCAGTTCAGGCGGTGGCGCTACGCCTGCGCCAGGAACCGCTCCGCCCACGGCGGAAGCAGCGCCAACGCCGCGTGGTGAACCTCAGGCGCTGGACGTCAGAGGCCAAGAGGTGAAGCCGGGGACCATCGCACCCGCGGAAGACCGGGTAGACGTGAAGGGTCTCATTGACAAGCTGTCGAGCCAGATTGAGAAGGGCGAAGTGGACAAGCGTCTCCTTGACCAACTCGGCTGGTCCGAGCAGGAGCTTCGCAACTTCGTCGAGAAGTACCGCAAACTGCTGACGGAGCCGAAGGGGCCGCCCAAGGTGGTGGACATGGGCAAGGGCGATTCCCAGCCGCTGGACGTGCCGACCAGCAAGGTCACGGTGAAGCGCGGAACAGGCGCGGCCGCAGGCGTCGAGGACGCGGATGCCACCAAGCGCGCCAAGGCTGAGAAGGACAAGCTGCGCGCCATCGAAGCGGCGAAAGAGAACATCGCGCCCGAATACCGCGACCTGGTTGAGGAATACTACAAAGCGTTGGGAAGGACAAAGTGATCCGTGAGGCGGTGAGCCAGTAAGCGCGTGAGCCAGTGAGCGGGTCGCCGGTATACCCGCATACTCGCGCACCCGCCAACTCGCATACTCGTTGTGAAACCATGAAGAAGCATCTTGAACCTCGACGCTATCTGGTCAGTTTCGACACCCACACGCTGTCGCACATCTTCACCGATGTTCTGGTCATTGGCAGCGGCGTGGCGGGTCTGCGCGCTGCTTTGGAGACGGCGCGACACTGCTCGGTGCTCGTGGCCACAAAAGGGCATCTGAGCGAGAGCAACACGGAGCGCGCGCAAGGCGGCATCGCCGTCGTTCTTGCCCCCGGCGACAGGCCTGAGGCGCATGTCAAAGATACGCTGGACGCGGGTCAAGGCTTGTGCGATCCCCTTGTCGTGAAAGAGGTTATAGCCGACGGTCCGAAGCTCATCAAAGAGCTTATCCGATGGGGCGCGAGCTTCGACCACGAAGGCGGCAAGCTGGCCTTCACCCGCGAAGGCGGGCACAGCAGCGCCCGAATCGTTCACGCGCTCGGCGATGCCACTGGCCGAGAGGTCGAGAGAGCGCTCGTGACCCGAACCCGTTCGGACGCGAAGATCACGGTGATGGAGCACACCTTTGCCGTTGATCTTCTGACCGTGGATGGCGGATGCCGCGGCTGCGTCGTGTGGCAGGACGGCAAGGGCTTCACGCTCGTGCGGGCCAAGCAGACCATTCTCGCCACAGGCGGCTGCGGCCAGGTCTATCGTGAGACGACGAACCCCGAGATCGCCACGGGCGACGGCCTGGCCATCGCCTATCGCGCGGGCGCGGAACTCCAGGACATGGAGTTCATGCAGTTCCACCCCACCACGCTCTACATCGCCGGCGCGACACGGGCGCTCATCTCCGAGGCCGTGCGCGGCGAGGGCGCGTACCTGCTGAACAAGCATGGCGAGCGGTTCATGCCGCGGTATCACCCGCAGGCCGAGTTGGCCCCGCGTGACGTGGTGAGCCGTAGCGTGCTCAAAGAAATGCGCTTGTCAGGCGGCACGTGCGTCTACCTTGACCTTCGCCACTTGCCCAAGAAGCGCGTCATTCAGCGATTCCCGATGATCCGCGACCTGTGCGCGTCCTTTGACCTCGACATTACGAGCGACCTGATCCCCGTTCGGCCGAGCGCCCATTACATGATCGGCGGCGTGAAGGTGGACAAGCATGGCCTGACGAGCTTGGGGTGCCTCTACGCGTGTGGCGAAGCGGCCAACAGCGAGTTTCACGGCGCAAACCGTCTCGGCAGCAACTCGCTTCTGGAAGGACTGGTTTTCGGCCAACGCGCTGGACAGGCCGCAGGGCGGAGGGCTGCGCACGCGAAGGACAATGGACCGAGCCTCGCGATCACGTCAAAAATAAGCCCCACGAAACAAGGCGAGTTGAATCTGGAAGACGTTGAGAACTCACTGCGCAGCTTGATGTGGCGCGCGGTGGGGGTGGAGCGCTCCGAGAGCGATCTGCGGGAAGCTGAGGAGATGATTGACTTCTGGTGCAGCTACGTGCTCGACAAGGAGTTCTCAACGTCCGCGGGCTGGGAGCTTCAGAACATGCTCACCGTCTGCAAGCTGATGGTCAGCGCAGCGCGTCAGCGCCAGGAATCCCGCGGCGTGCACTACCGGTCCGATTTCCCCGACCGCGACGACGTCAAGTGGCGGCACCATATCGCCCTGAGAAATCCCAGCGCAAAATAGTTCTTGGGGAGACCCCCTTGTCATTCTGAGCGAAGTCGTAGGGCGGCTTTCCATAGCCGCCACCTTCGTACCCCATAGCATGAGAGGTAGGTATGGAAACCTGCCCTACGCAGTGCGCATGGCGCGTCAGCGCGAGCGCTGGCGGGGGAGTGCACAAACAGAATGAGCAGATGCACGCGCAGGCGGGCGCGCATCTGCTCATAGTTCCCGCTGGGCACTTATTGGCGACAATTCCTCTGCGCCCCGTAGGACGGGGAATCGAACTCGCCGCCAAGCATGTTCGAAATGCTACTCGGAAGCGTCTGTAAGGTTAGATGTCGGAAGCCTTAACGGTCTGACGGCCGTTGTCCTTGCACCTCGCAATCGCGGCGTCGAGGATCTTCTCCACGGCCTTGCTGAGCGCATCCACAGCGTCGCCGGATGTGCGGCAATCGCCCTTCTTCTTGATGTAGTCCTTCACCTTGCTCTGTACGACCAGGATTTCTTCGGCCATGCGTTAACCCTCCTTTTCAGGTAAAGATGGCCCAATGATCGCATTTCGAACGGCCCGAATGATAACAAGTCGAGAATCGTTGTCAAGCATTTTTTTGCCTTCCGGGGCAGATTTATGGCCTCTGTGGCCAGTTGGTGGTTATTGCCCAGAGTGATCCATGGCCTCGATGTTGAGGCGTTTCGTCGCCTCCGAAAGGATCATTCGGCCACTCCGCTCATGTCAGACGTTCGCATAGACGTTGCCGCGGCTCGAGCGATGCTTCTGGTCATGTGAAGGGACGCCAACAGGTGTGCTGCGGCCCGGCCTGCGAAAGCCGTACAGAGGCCCCAACGCCCGCCGCACAGTCGCAGGAACTGGGGCAGACGGATCACCCCCGTGTGGCATGGCCATCGGCGTCCCGATGTGGCGCGGCTAGCGCATTAGCTCGGAGCAAGTCACCGACCGTGCGCGCCTTCAATGACGAACCCACTCGGTTATGCCTTCGTGTCGGCGAAGACATCCAGCGCGTGAAGGCTCGCTCGACCTTGGCGTGCCTTCGGCGCGAACAGGGAATCCTGACGACAGATGTCCGGGTCAAGCGCGCCCTTGCTCGTTGTAGGACTGGAATCCTTTCCACGACTCGTCCGCGAAGGGATTCGCGTCCTACAACCGGGAAAGGGGATTCCTGTGTGTGCAAGTTGGCGTGGGTGCCGACGGTTGAATCGTTCTTGAGGATGCTCACTGATTTCAAGGTTGCCCTGATGTGCGCCTCCAACTTGATCTCCGGATCAGTGGTCGGCTTCCAGCCCCCCCTTCCGATGCGCGCTAGCGTGAAGCCGAACGGTATCCTGCCGAGGGAGATGTGCGGGTGGCTCTGTGAAGACGGCCCAACCTGAGCCCGTCCAGCCAGGGTGCCTGCGCCATGGACCGTGAACCTGCAGCAGAAACGCAGCGGATCGTGCACGTGAGGACGCGCGGTGCGTTACTGCGTGGGCGCGGCCTCGGGCGCCTGCAGCTCGGCGAGAACGCGCTGCGATTCGGCGTCCTCTGGGGCGAGATGGACAACCATCTTGTACATCTCAATCGCCCGCTCGCGGAGTCCAAGCATTCGATAGGCGAGTCCGAGATTCTGATAGGCCGGGACGAGACCTGGATCGAGCCTCGCGGCGTGCGCAAGCGCGGGAATCGCGTGTTCATACTGCTTGAGGATGAGTAGCGTGGACCCAAGGTTGCAGTGGGCCTGTGCGTACGTTGGCAACAACCGAACAGCCGTCTGATAGGCATCCCGCGCCTCATGCACCTGGCCCAGCCTTAGACAGGCGTTGCCCAAAGCATTGTGGCTCTGAGGGTTATGAGGTCTCAGGCGCAGGGCGATTTGTGCCTCGCGCTTGGCCTCAGCGAAGTTGCCTGCGCCGAATTGACGCAGCGATTGCTCCAGATGGGCCTCGGCCTTCTCACCGAAAAAAGTGGGACGCACCCCCCGCTCCAGGCATCGGCGCAACTCGGTATCTCGCCAATCCCACAACCGGTTTGGCCGCAGATCCACGTTCTCGGGCGACCAGTTCCATCCGGACGGATAACAGAAAGCGCCGATGGCCTGGACGCAGATCGAGAAGACGACCGTCACTCCGAAGGGCAATGCGAGTCTTCGCATGTCGGTTAGTCCGTCAACGAAGACCAGGAACAGGCAGAGCGCAGGAAGGACATCAGTAAGATAGCGTGGCCCGAAAGACCAGCCCGCCCACCAGGAGAAGAACTTGCACCCCACGGCAAGTGTGAGGAGGATGGCGAGCGAGAGATACCTGAAGAGCGGATCAACTTGCCTGCGCCAAGCCGAGGCCATGCCGACGAACGCGAAGAGCGTGAACGGGGTGAAGACAAACAGCCCGCGATTGGGGCTGAACAGGTGTCCCGCCAGTCCGGCGAAGAAGGAGCCAGACCATGGGTGCGCGATCTGGCCGAGGCGCACGTGCTCGCTCGTCAGCTTGCCATAGCCGCCCTGCAAAGCCCCAAAGTAGTGAAGGTTGTAAGCCGCCACCGGAACCATGGGAACGAGGAAGAGCAGGATGAAGAACGGGGCGGCCTTCGTGCGCTTGTGAAGCACGTAAGCGATCAGGACGACGACGAACACGATCGCGGCAGGTCGGCACGCCAGCGCAAGCCCGGCGCTCAGCCCCGCCCACGCCACAAGCGACGGTCGTGACGCAGACTGGAGCAGCAGGCAGACCGTCAAAGCCAGAAACAACTGGGCGGGCGCGTGCTGCCACATGCCCTGGCTGCTCACGGCCCAGGTGTTTGTGCCGAAGGCGTATGCGACCGTGAAGACGAGCGATGGCTTGAGCGCCGTCAGCCGCCGAAGTGTGACGAAAACCAAGACGACCGACGCCGCGGCGAAAACCGACGCGACGACCTTGGAGAGGAAGCTAACGTCGTAGAAGAAATCCACCCCGCCCCGTTTGATCATGCCCGTGGCTAGGACAGGCGCGTAAAACGGCGACGCCAGGATCGCGGGCATGATGGGTGACGTGGAGACGTAGTGACCGTTCACTCTGGCGAGATAGTAGGGCGGCTTGTCCCGTCCCTCATAGAGGAACAGGAACTCGTCGAGGGTCAGGTCGAATTCGGTGACAAGACTGACGGGCAGGAAGCGCGTGGCAATGGTGTCGTCCTCGCTGATCTCTCGTAAGTTGCTGTTGTACAAGGAGAACGAGCAAACAAACAGCAGGGCGCACACCACGCGTTCCGAGGGGCGGCCAGGCGCGTTCCTTGTGTTCTGTGCGGTCAATGGACTTGGCGGGACATGGTTCTCGTGCATGGCCATAACCTAGCACAGCCAGCGACTGGAGTCAACGCGCGTCTGCCGCCGTGGGAAATTGTGCTTTGACAACTCCTGAGCGCGGTGTAATAATACTGCCGACAGACGGTGTTTGGATGAGCGCGTGGTGCGTTCGCGGCTGCTGGAGAGCCACAATGCGAGTCGTGCTGGTGAATCCGCCGATAACGTCCGCTGAGCGATACGGACGTGACATTGGCGACATCGGAGGCCATCAAGCGCCCGTGGGGTTGTGCTCCCTCGCGGCCGTCTTGGAGCAGGAGGGCGTGGACGTCACCATTCTCGACGGTGAAGCCAAGGGGCTGACGGAAGCTGGGACCGTCTCTGAAGTGTGCAGGCAGAAGCCCACGCTCGTGGGCATCACCTCGACGACGGTCGCCTTTGGCCGCGCGCTGCGGCTCGCGCAGCAGACCAAGCGGGCCCTGCCCAGCGTTCCCATCGTCATTGGCGGCGCACACGTCACTGCCAATCCCGAATCCACTCTGGCGCACGACTGCTTTGACTTCGGCGTGCTCCGCGAGGGCGAGGTGACTCTCAGAGAGTTGACCCACGCGCTCGCGGACGGCCACGACGCGCGTGAGGTGGATGGGTTGGTGTTCCGCGACGGCCCCGGACTCCACGTCACGCGTCCCCGCGCTTACATCCGAGACCTTGATACGCTGCCGCTGCCGGCGTATCACCTGTTGGGCGATCTGAACCGCTACTTGCCCCCGCTCGGCTGCTGCAAGCGAGAGCCGGTCGTCAGCCTTGTCACGAGCCGCGGATGTCCCTACCAGTGCATCTTCTGCGATCGCAGCGTCTTCGGCAACCACTACCGCGCCAACTCAGCCGAGTATGTCATCGCGGAAATCGAGCACGCTGTCCGCGCCTATGGCGCGCGAGAAATCGCCTTTCTCGACGACACCTTCAGCGTTGACCGTCGCCGCGTGAAGCGTATCTGTGATTTGATCTCTGAGAAGCGGCTGGACATCACCTGGACGTGCATGACGCGCGCGGATGTGGTGACCAAGGACCTGCTGCAGGCCATGAGGCGCTCCGGGTGCTGGCAGGTGAGCATCGGAGTCGAGAGCGGGAGCCAGTGCGTCTTGGATTTCATAGCCAAGGGCACCACGATTGAGGAAATCCGTAACGCGGCTATCTGGGCCGCAGAGACCGGGATCAGCGTCAAGGGCTTCTTCATGCTGGGCAACCCGACGGAAACCAAAGCTACGCTTGCAGATACGCTGGCCTTCGCCAAGTCACTGCCGCTGACGGATGTGGTGGCCACGATCGCCACGCCCATGCCCGGCAGTCGCTTTCGTGAGATCGCCGCCGCGTACGGCCGGGTGCGCGAGCACGACTGGTCCGACCTCTCCTATTGGGAGCCGGTGTTTGTTCCCAACGGCCTGACTGAAGACGATCTGTATCGCGCTCAGCGACGCTTCTACAGGGAGTTCTATTGCCGTCCGCCGGTGCTCGGCCGCCAGATGCGGAAGATCCACAGCTTCGCCGAGTTGCGGAAGGTCTTGCGCAATGTGCGCAGACTCGTCGTCATGCGGCCCAAGAAGGCCGAGAGGCATGATCCCTGAGCGAGTGCGGCCGCTTGGGCTGACACCCGCTGCTGAGCTCTGAACCCGAATGCTGAACACAGTGAAGGAGGTGAGACCTGTGCAGATCAAACGGATTCTTTTTCCGACGGACTTCTCGGAGTTCGCCTGTCACGCGCTGAAGTATGCGATTTCGTTTGCGCGTGAATACGAGGCCAAGCTGTACATCATCCACGTGGTCGAGGAGTTCGCGAACGCTTCTTACTTCGATGTCCTCCAGGTTCCGTTGCCACCGAACCTGTTCAGCGACATTGAGGAGCGGGCCAAGAGGCAACTCACCCAGTTGGTCGCGTCGGACCAATTCAAGGGCGTTCAGGTAGAGACCGCTGTGATGCGCGGCGTGCCGTTCGTCGAGATCGTCGAGTTCGCTCGTGAGAAGGAGATTGACCTCATCACCATCGCCACCCACGGGCGGACGGGCTTGAAGCACGCGATCTTCGGCGGCACGGCCGACAAGGTCGTGCGCAAGGCCCCGTGCCCCGTCCTGAGTGTGAAGCATCCTGAGCACGAGTTCGTCATGCCGTAGCCGGGTTGGAGTATTGGAGTGATGGAGTAGTGGGTGGTTGCGTAGTCCGCTGCGCCAGTACCCCAGTGCCCCATCACCCCAATACCCCATCACTCCACCACTCCACCACTCCATCTCCCCACCCATGACCCACACCTCCGCCGACTTGAACCCCATCACGAACGCCTACGAGAACGCCCTCTACCTGTCCATGGGGTTCTCTCGGGCGGACTTGGACAAGCCCCGAATCGCCATCGCTAACTCGTGGTCTGAGACCACGCCGGGACATTTCCACCTCCGCAAGCTCGCGGACTGCGTCAAGGACGGCATTCGACGCGCCGGGGGCATGCCTGTGGAATTCAACACCATCGCGCCCTGCGACGGCATCGCCCAAGGACCGGGGATGCACTACGTGCTCCCAGCCCGCGAAATCATCGCGGCCTCGGTCGAGCTGATGGTCAAGGCGCATGGGTTTGACGGGCTGGTGCTGATGTGCTCGTGCGACAAGATCGTGCCGGGGATGCTCATGGCGGCAGCGCGCTGTAACCTTCCGACAGTCTTTGTGTTAGGCGGCGTAATGGTCCCGGGCATCTGGCGCGGGAAGACGGTCGTCACATGCGACGTGAAGGAGGCGATGGGCCAGTTCGTGGCCGGCAGAATCTCCGCAGAGGAATTCCGGGACATCGAGGACGCCGCGTGTCCCAGCTTCGGCGTCTGCTCCATGATGGGCACGGCGAGCACCATGTGTTGTCTGGTTGAGGCCATGGGTCTCGCGCTGCCCAGCGCGGCCACGCTCACCGCGACTGCCGACCGTCGCCACCGCCTCTCGTGCCTCTCCGGCGAGCGCATCGTCGAGTTGGCGCGGACCGGCGCGAAGTTCCGGCAGTTCCTCACGCACGAAAGCCTCACCAACGCCATCCGCGTCGGGCTGGCCATTGGCGGGTCGTCCAACATGGTGATCCATCTTCTCGCGCTGGCCGCGGAACTCGGCATCCCACTCACGCTCGACGACTTCGACCGTCTCAGCCGTGAGACGCCGCTCCTCATCAAGTTCAAGCCCGCTTCGGATCTCTGCCTCACCGACCTGCACGAGGCCGGCGGAGTCTCGGCGCTGCTGAAGCAAATGTCCAGGCTGCTGACGCTCGACTGCCCCGTGGTCGAAGGCGGCACGTTGCGCAATCGCGTGGAACAGGCTGTGGTGTGGCGGAAGCGGATACTTCGCCCCCTGGACTCGCCGCTCGCGCCAGAAGGGGGGCTGGCCGTGCTCAAAGGCAGCCTTGCGCCCGAAGGCGCGGTGGTCAAACAGAGCGGCGTGGCCCCGAAGATGCTCGTCCACACCGGCCCCGCGAAGGTCTTCGACAGCGAGGAAGCTGTTCGCGACCACTTGCTGTCGAAGATGGTCAAACCCGGGGACGTGCTCGTGATCCGCTACGAAGGCCCCCGCGGCGGCCCTGGCATGAGAGAGC
>Ga0194125_10013849_pt1 | contig 10412 bp, 9 predicted proteins | sample TA2KigC250mmetaG_FD_148626 | JGI IMG/M metagenome (GOLD analysis project Ga0194125, IMG submission 148626) | Freshwater microbial communities from Lake Tanganyika, Tanzania - TA2015034 Kigoma Deep Cast 250m | ecosystem: Environmental > Aquatic > Freshwater > Lake | place: Tanzania: Lake... | reverse complement strand
CTCGCTTGCACCGCGTGGGTTACAACCGGACCGACAACCCTGTGGCCTGCCTCACACCGGACCAATGGAAGCGTGTCGGGCTGCCAACCATTGCCGGCCACATGGTTCCACCAAGAGAACTCCACGGCCAGATGCAGTCGAAGGAGTCGCCATTGATACTCGACGTGCGGTTGCCGTCCGAGTGGATGGGATTGCGGATTGGCACGGTCGTCAACATCCCGCTCAACGAACTCGCGCGGCAAGCCAACAAGCTGGACAAGAACCAGCCGGTGGTGGCCGTGTGCAACAGCGCGTACCGTTCGAACATGGCCGTGGGCATTCTTGAGCGAGCCGGGTTCACGCAGCCGGCCAGTCTGGATGGAGGCAGCGAGGCGTGGATCGAGGCCGGGCTGCCCGTGATCGAGGCCGCGAAAACCACGGTCGGCGCGAAACGCGAAATCCAGTTGGCGGAGCGGATATCCGCCGCCGAACTGAAGCGACTGCTGATGGACCTGCCCGACACCTTCCAAGTTGTCGACATCCGGCCGGCATCGCACTACGCCGACTACCACTTGCCGGGTGCCGAGAACGTGGATATCTCCGAGTTGCTCGCCAATCCGGCCTATCTCACCGGTGCCGGGCCGCTGGTCATCGTCGATCGGGACGGATCGCTGGCGATGATGGTCGGTGGGATCCTCTCGCAGAAGACGGCGCGGCCGATCAAGGTTTTGTATGGCGGCCTGTCGGCCTACTGGTCGGAGTCGGAGTTGGGCGGCGGTTCGGTTCCCGTCGGCATCGCGCCCGCCCGTACGTTCCAGCCGGCGCCGAGCGGTGGTTCAACTTCGACGACGTCGCCCGCCAAGCCGGCGGCGCCGTCCAAACCCAAACGGAAGAGCGCGGGGTGCTGACATGAACGAATCCAATCCACTGCGGACGTCGGATAGCAATCGGCCCGCTGCCTATTGGAATCCGTACATCGCCGGGTTGCTGTTGGGCGCGACGCTCCTGGCGTCCTTCTTGATCCTCGGTGCCGGCCTCGGCGCCTCGGCCGGCCCGGCGCGACTGGGCGCTTATCTCGAGCAGCGTGTGCTGCCCGCGCACGTGGCCGACAGCGACTACTTCGGTCAATGGGTCGAAGACGGGACGAGCCTGTTGTCGTACTACCTGGTGTACATGTTCGGTGGTGCGTTTCTGGGCGGGCTGATCTCGGCCGTGCTGGCGCGGCGGATCAAGACGGGGGTCGAACGCGGCGCGGCATTCGGCCTCCGGTCGCGGCTGGCCCTCGCGCTGGGCGGCGGCGTGCTGGTAGGTTTTGCCAGCCGGATGGCCAACGGCTGCACGTCGGGCCAGGCACTCAGCGGCGGCGCGATGCTGCTCAACGGCAGCCTCGCCTTCATGGTCTGTGTTTTCGCCGGCGGCTATGCCGCGGCGTGGTTCGTGCGGAGGCAATGGCATGATTAACACGTTCTTCGGCAGGGAACAGCTCGATACGCCGGCGGCCATGTTCGCCGCGCTGGTCATCGGCATGGCTTTCGGTTTCGTCCTCGAGCGGGCCGGGTTCGGCAGCTCGCGGAAGCTGGCCGGCATCTTCTACTTCCGGGACATGACCGTCTTGAAAGTGATGTTCACCGCCGTGATCACCGCCATGCTCGGTTTGTCCTACGCCATCGCCTTGGGTTGGATTGATCCGGACCAGGTGTACGCGTTGCCCACGATCTACCGCGCGCAGATTCTCGGCGGACTGTTGTTCGGCGTTGGTTTTGTGATGAGCGGCTGGTGTCCGGGCACTTCAGCAGTTGGCCTGGCCAGCGGCAAGCTGGACGCCGCCGTGTTCCTGGGCGGCGCCGTGATCGGTTCCATCGCCTTCAACGAGTTGTACGGCGTGCTGGGCGCATTGGGAATCATCCCCGGCTCGCACGAAAGCGGCGTGCTCGGTGAACCGGCCGAACCGAAGGTAGCATTCGGGATTCCAAGGCCCGTGTTTGCCATCGCGTTCACACTGGCGGCCGTCGCCGCCTTCAGCATGGCCGAGTGGGTGGAGCGGAAGACGGTGGGCGGCGGCAAGTATCTCGGCAGTCCGATGCTCAAGGCATTGAGCCTGGCGATGGTGATCTTCGCCGCGGCGCTGTTCGTGCTGCCCGGCCCGTCCCAGGCCGCGGCGTTTCCCGCCCGCGATGCGGCCGACTCGAACGTCGCGCTGCTGCGAAGCATCGAGGAAGCGGAAGACCACATCGAGCCCGAGGAACTGGCCGATCGACTGATGACGGGCGAGAGCGACCTGGTGGTCGTGGACGTCCGCTCGCCGGCCGAGTACGCCGCCTTCCACATCCGCGGCGCGATCAATGTCGCCCTGCCGGACCTGCCCGCAACACTGGCCGACGCCAAAGACCGCGGCACGATCGTGCTCTATTCCAACGGCATGACCCATCCCGCGCAGGCTCGCGATGCGTTGGCTCGCATGGGCTTCTCCAACGCCTATCTGCTGACGGACGGGCTCTTGGGATTTGCCGAGCGTTGCTTGAAACCCGCGTCGCTCCGCGACGAGCCGGTCTCCACCGAACAGGCGGAGAAGATCAACGCGTGGCGCGCGTTCTTCCTCTCGGCCGCCGCCGCAACGGTGCCGCGCGTGGCGGAAGGCGGCTCCTCACCGTCCGAAACGGTCGCCCACGCAGCCGTGCCCGCGCTGATCGACACAGCCTGGCTAGCCGAACGCCTGGGCAAACCCGGCGTGCGGATCATCGACGTGCGTCCACAACCGAAATACAACTCGGGCCACATCCCCGGCGCCGTGTGCCTGAATCCGGAGAGCGTCCGAGGTGTCGTCGGGGGCGTCTCGTCAATGCTCCTGCCGGCCGACATGCTGGCCCGGCACCTGTCGCTGATGGGAATCCGACCGGACGACACCGTCGTGCTGGTTCACGGCAACGAGCCCGAGGTAACGGAGCTGGGTAACGCGTTGCGCGACGCGACGCTGGTGGGGATGAGCCTTGCACGGCTGGGCCACACGCGCTGGACGATCCTCGACGGCGGTTTCGCGCGGTGGGTGGAAGAGAAGCGACCCGTGACGACGGACCTGCCGGCAATCGCGACCAGTGAGTATCCGGCCCCGAACGGCTCGGACGGATTCACCGCCGACGCGGCGTACGTGCAGAGCCGAATAGGCGACCGCGCGACCGTGATCCTTGACACGCGACCCGCTGACTATTTCCGCGGCGAGGAGAGCGACGAGGCCCGCGCGGGGCACATTCCCGGAGCCGCAAATCGCTCAACCAAGGATGATCTTGTCAGCGGTGAACAGTTCAAGCCGGTCGGCGATCTGGCAACAGCGTACGCGTCCATCATCCCGGCCAAAGATTCTCCCGTGATCGTCCACTGCCGCACGGGCCACCAGGCGAGCCAGACCTTCTTCCTGCTGACCCGCGTCCTCGGTTACACGAACGTGAAGTGGTACGACGGCGGCTGGAGCGAATGGTCCGCCCGGCCCGAACTGCCGGTGGAAAAGTGACGTTCGCGTCATTGCCCGTGCTATGCTGCGTCTGTCGACCGACGGATCGCCGGGGATTTCTGTCGCGTGAGGCAACGATGGCAGGCGACGAAGATCGGTGAAGGCGTGGCGGGTTTCACGGAATCAGCCATGACGTGGGCGCAAGGGACAACAAGCCCGTATATGACATGAACATGTCATCAAGCGACTTGGCGCGGAGCGCCGGCGCACCACGCATCGCCGCCTCCGTTTCCGCGACCGCGACGGGCGAGGAGCCAATCGCGCGTGGGCTCCACCGCGCCTGGCTTCGCCCGGGCAGCGTGGCGGCCGGGTTGCAATCCGGGGCAACAGCGGCGTAGAATCGTGTCTTGAATTGCCGTCGGGCCGAGTTCGAGCGGGAAGTCACGGACTGGGTCGCTCCGTGGCGCCGCTGGACTGTCACTGCCCCGGATCAACCGACTTTCCCGCGATCCGTTGTTCCGTGAGGATCGAGTCATGAATCGAAGCGGATTCACGCGGCGACGTTTTCTCGCCGCAGCCTCGGCTGGTACGGTGGCGGCGACGGTCGGCAGTCCGCTTGTGGCATCGTCCAACGTCTCCCAGAAACTGGCGATCCACGGCGGGGCACCCGTGCATCAGGGCGGATGGCCCGACTGGCCGATCTGGGACGCCGCGCGGGACGAGGAACGGGTGCTCAAGGTGCTGCGAAGCGGCGTCTGGTCCCGCAGCAGCGTCGTCGCGGAGTTCGAAGCGAAGTACGCCGCGCTCATGGGGACAAAGGGTTGTCTGGCGACGACCAACGGCACCAATGCGCTGTTCACCGCGTTGAGCGCGCTGGACATCGGCGCGGGCGACGAGGTTCTTGTCAGCGCGTACACGTTCGTGGCGACCGTGGACGCGATCCTCCTGGTCGGCGCGCTGCCCGTCTTCGTGGACACGGATCGGGAGACGTTCACCGTCGACCCGGCGGCAATGGAGGCGAGGATTACGGAAAACACGCGGGCGATCCTGCCCGTTCACATCCTCGGCCTGCCGGCCGACATGGAAAAGATCACCGCGCTGGCCAAGAAACATCAACTGCGCATCGTGGAAGACGCGTGCCAAGCGTGGATGGCGGAGTGGCGCGGCAAGAAGTGCGGCTCGATCGGAGATCTGGGCTGCTTCAGCTTCCAGAACTCGAAGAACCTCGCCTGCGGGGAAGGAGGCGCTGTTATCGGCAATGACGAGCGGTTGATGGACATCTGTCGATCGTTCCACGATTTCGGGAGACCCTACGGGACGGCTTCGGGCGGCAACGGCTGCCTGCGGCTCGGAACCAAGGCACGCATGGCCGAGTATCAAGCCGCCATCCTGCTGGCGCAAATGACTCGTCTCGAGGAACAAACGGCCCGCCGCGCGGAGAACGCGGCCTACCTCTCCTCCAGGCTGGCTGAGATCCCGGGAATCGTGCCGCACAAGCTCTGCGACGGAGTCACGCGAGCCGCGTACCACCTTTACGCGTTCCGGTACCTGCGGGAGGAATTCGGCGGCCCGCAGCGCGGCACTTTCCTGCAAGCCCTCTCCGCGGAGGGCGTGCCATGCAGCGGCGGCTACAGTCCGCTCAACAAAGAGGACTTCCTGGAACACACGTTCCGATCAAAGAACTTCAAGAGAATGTACTCTCCCGAGCAGATCGCGAGGGCCCGGCAATTGAGCAGATGTCCCGAGAACGACCAACTCTGCTCCGAATCAGTCTGGCTCTTCCAAAGCCTGCTCCTCGGCTCACGGAATGACATGGACGACATTGCGAACGCGATCGCGAAGATCCACGAGAACCGCGACCAGCTCAAGTGACGCCGCGCGCGTTCAACCGCAATCCCAGAGCACGGATGATGGATTGGCCACCGGCATCAACGCCTCCAATCCGTGCGCCGGGATGCGCGCTTCAGATCGTCGTATCCCGCCACGGCCGCGTGCCGCATCGGTCCGGCTCCCGCGCGCGACGTTTGCGGGGTGGCTATGCGTTTGGCGCCGCTGGTGTGCCGGCGCTCGCCGTAATATTTCACGGTGACGAACATTTGTCAATGGCGAGCTTGGCACACCCTACGGAACTCCGCGCGCGTTAAACGGCCATCCCAGAGCCGCTTCAAAGTGCGCAAGTCGCGCCAGGCCGGCACTTGGCGGGCATTGACTGGACGCTCCACGTCAGGGTATCCTACCTGCCTGCGGGAAGCGAAGGCGCGGGGGACTACGTGGCCGATCCGCAAATGGCGGGCGTGGTCCGGTGGCATGGCGAGCGGATCAAGGACGAATCCCCGGGCGTTTCCAAGGACATCCGCCACGTCACGCGATCTCAGAAGGTTCTTGTCAACGTCGTTCGGTAGCTTCAGCCGCTCGTGTCAGTCAGAGGTTGTTGACCTTTGAGGAGGACCGACGATGACTCGAAAAAGAGTTTCTCGCAAAGACATGCAGTCGCTGGCCGCCGAAGTCCACCCTGACGACGGCATCGATCCTCGCGAGCTGGCCCGGGGGGAGACGCCCCGCAAAGCGGATCGGAAAACGCGGCAGCTTTGCGCGCAGGTGGCCGAGACACTCAGCCTTGTGCTCAGTGGTGATTTCGGGGACGGCGTCCTGCAGAGTCTCCAAGTCGTGGCAGTCGATCCCGCGCCGGATGCGTCGCAGCTGGTCGTCACGGTTCGCGCGGCACTTCCCGGCGAAACGGCGGACCCGGCCGGCGTGCTGCGGCGTCTGGAGGCCGTGGCGGGCAAGCTGCGCAGCGAGGTGGCGGCCGCGATCACGCGCAAGAAGGCCCCGAAACTCGTGTTCCGCGTCCTGTGACTTGCGCCCAATGACTGTCTGGATACGGCCGACGATTCGTGGGAAGAGGAGCTGATCGCGGCCTGCCGCGACCACGTAGGCCACAATGCCCACACCTCCAAGCGGCTCAAGAAGAAACTCATGAACCGCGTCAAGAAGTTTGGCGGCGCGGTAGCTCTGCCCATCGCAAGCTATGTGAAGCCGGAGGGGGCCACGACCTATGAAGACTGGCAGAGAGACGATGCAGCCGCGCCGATCATCGCGGAAGGCCTGGCGCGGTTGCGGTCGACCCGCAATTGTTCAGCCGTGGCCGACTGGTTCAATCAGCAAGGCTTCCCGGTGGGACCGTATTGTCGCCGCTCGATCTGGAACGGTCCGATGGTCCGGCGGTACTATCGAAACCGGTTGCTGGCCGGGTGCCCGGGCCGGGGCTTCCGCCATTGCGTGAAGCGGCACGAGACCGGGCGTCGTATCTCAGTGATAAATCCCGATGGGCCCATCTTCATCGAAGTCCCACATCTGGCGCACGTCGACGCCGTCGAGTTGGATGAAGTCAATGCGCTGTTGGATCGTGACAACGCCGATTTACGCCGGAAACCCGTCCACAACGTAGGCCCTCTGTTTCGGCAGCCACGCAAGCGGACCCGGTTCCCGGGCCAACATGCACGCTGCTGGTACTGTGGCCGGCAGTACGTGTGGGGCGGCAACGGCATGACCGACAATTCGATGTGCAGCGGCACGCGGGAGTGGCATTGCTGGAACTCGATCGGCTTCCCAGGTCGACTGGCAGCCGAGCGGCTGGTGCAGGCGATTACGGGGGAGCTCTATCAGCTGCAAGGCTTCGAGAGCCAATTCGCGGAGATGGTGGCAGCGACGACCGAGCAGCTCCAAACCAATACCGCCCAGCAATGGGAGCGACTCCACAGAAACGAAGAGAAGCTGGCTCGAGAAATGGAGCATCTCGCCGATGCCATCGCCAAACTGGGTGCCCGGCCACTGCTCGCGAATAAACTGTCGGAGTTGGAGGACCGCCAGAAGGCGCTGCTGGCGGTGCGTTATCGACTCGAGAGGCCCACACGTCACCCCCTCCAGCTGCCCGCGACTGTGGGCGAGCTTCGGGAGTCGCTCGAGATACAGTTCCAGGAGCTGGCGACCGACTCGCCGGAGTTCGGTGATCTGCTGCGTCTCCTCGTGCCGCAGTTCGAGGTCTACCTGGTCAGGCTATGTGATGTCCAGTCCCTCGTCCCGCACGTGCGGGGCGGTAGTGTTCCCGTCCAACATGGCCTCGTGGAATCCTGCCTCGGTGTGTCGGCCGAAGCAGCTTGGCGGCGGCCAATTGCCCCAGCTGGGCATGATGTCCCGCGAGATTCCCTCGCGTTGAGTCACTTCGCCGAGCACCGGATGGGGGCCATCGGCGCGCACTCACGTCTGGAGAGCACCATGCGCGTTGTCGCGGCGTCAATCCGATGACAGCCATTAGCCTCTCTCATCGGGTTCTTCAGGCATTTTAGTGGCTGGTTTTTTGCCCGGGAGCAAGGTCGAGCTTGCCGCAGAAGAAGAGGATCTGAATACGATAATTGTCAAAGTTGCGGAAGCCGCGAGCGTTGGCCTTCAGAGTTTGGATAAGGCTGTTGAATCCTTCACTGATGGCATTCGTAATTCGGTGCTTGAAGTAGGTCAGCACGTTTTCCAGGCGTGGCTTGGGCAGCGGGCGAATCGCGCACGACACCGCGTGGCCCTGCCGGGCCCGGAGCTCACAAGGCAAACAGACGGCCCCTTATCGGACGTTCGAAGCGGGAAGGGCTACCGATCTCCTGGCTTCATGACCGGACGTCGCGATTGCCGCACATGGTGACGTATCGGTAGAGCGTCGATTTGGAGATTTTCAGCGTCGTGCAGATGTCATCGAGGCTCACCGACTTGTCGCAATACAGCTTGTTCGCCAGCACCACTTTGGCATGCCCGCGGCTGATTGCTGGCCGACCTCCCGTTCGTCCACGCGCTCTGGCCGCCGCCAGGTCTGGCGTTCGTCCGCTCCTGGATCAAACGACGCTCAAATTGAGCCAGTGCGGAGAAGATGTTGAGTACCAGCTCGCCTGAAGCGGAGGTTGTGTCGATCATCCCATCTGAAATAGAGCGGAATCCGATGCCTCGCTTCTTCAGATCTTCGATCATGTTAACGAGGTGGCACATCGACCGTCCGAGTCGGTCGAGGCGCCATACGACAAGCGTGTCTCCACAGCGCAATGCGGCGTTGCAGGCGATCAGCCCTGGCCGATCCTCGCGTGCTCCCGAAATCTCGTCGCAGAAGAGATGTTCTTTCCTGACGCCATGGGCGAGCGAGGTTTTATCCTGGCCGCCACGGACGACGTCACGGACAATGACATCACACGATTGCAGGGCGAGCGGTTCCGTCCATCGGCCGTACCGTTCAAGATGACTCAACTTGCCAATTCTCTATTGTCAGGCCCGGCACACGTCTGAACTCGTGGATGTTCGCAGTAACGAGCGTCAGTCCGGCCACCAAAGCCTGACCCGCGAGAAGTATGTCGTAGGGGCCAATCATCTCACCGGCCGTCTCGAGTAGCGCCCGGAGTCTTCCCGCTTCACGCCCGGCAGCCTGGTCGAATGGCAGTTCGACCACTGTCCGCAGGAGCAATGCAACCTTAGCTTGTTCTCGATCTGGGGATGCGCATTTGGCAACTCCAGTGTACAGCTCGTAACTCGTAATTGTCGAAATCACACAGTCTCCGGGCGAGAGGGCCGATAGCTTGTGAACAACAGCCGGGTGATTCCGCATCACATCAATGCACGTATTCGTATCGAGCAGATATTGCATTACGTCGTTTATCGGGAGTCAAGATTCGGAGCAGGGGGCGCTATACCTTGCGGCGGACGTGACAACGAAGCGTCCTCGACACGAATACGCTCAAAGAAATCCATGGGCCACATGGCTGCCTTGATCGGTTCAAGGATGACTGATTCACCTTGCCTCCGAATCGAAACAGTTGATTCGGAGAAACTGAACTCGGCGGGCAGTTTCACTGCCTGCTTGCCGTCAATCGATACAATCTCGGTGGTCTTCATATGGCCATACCTCAGGTAACGTATTGCACGATCATTGTAACTGGAAATGCAGGACTGTCAAAACGTTACCGGAACTGCTGCTCCCGGTATAGGGTCTTTGGAGATAAGGCCTGAATGTACCGGATGTCGGCACCGGCTTACCGCATCATCGTCGCCGTCGCGTGCGCGGCATCCCCGGACCAGTCCCGCGCTGTACGGTCGTGAGACCCGCACACAGCAGGCGTGCCTTCGCGCGTCACGGCGCGCTCGCCTCCTTCCTCCTCGCGCTCCGCCTCCCGGCCTCCCGCACTCCCCCCGTTGCGATCTTGAGCTCCTATCTCCTGGGGACTCGGTGTCGCTGTTTAGGCGAGCGGCAGGAATAAATTTACCAGTAGGACGGGCACTCTTGCCCGTCGAACACGCACAGGACGGGCAAGAGTGCCCGTCCTACGGGTAGCTTCTCAGATGCCGCTCGCCTTAACACACACGCAAGCGTAACTGCAGTCGGGAATGGCCCCGTAATCGCTTGATCCGGTTCTTACTGGTCGCGGGTTGTTGGGGGGGCGGCATACCCTTAAGACCACCGCCAGATGATCTAGCTGCCGGCGCGCTCTTTACCCAGCAGAAGGACCTTGGCATCACCTCTGGCCTGTGCACTGGCCCACAGCAGATACGGTGCCAGGAACACCATTCCTCCGAAGAAAGCCACGACCCCGAGCGCGATCGCCCCACCGGTAAGTTGGTGCCGCCACGCGACCCAAATTCCCGATAGCCCAAGGAAGGTCATGAAGTCGAGATTGAACTGACCCGACCAGGTCATCTCTGCGATGTTCGAAAAGAAGATCGGGAGGAGATTCCAGCCGTGATTCAAGCCGACCATCAGTGTGTAGACGGTAAGACAGGCGAGAACGACGACGAGGTAAACGCGGAACAGGGTCATTCTCCGTATTCCTTATGGCTACGCATCCGCGTCATCCACCGAAAAGTTGTATGTCAGTCCCACCGGATTGCACGCGGGCGGCCCCGATTCCCGTGGTGCGGTGAACTGGAGTCCGGACGTTTCCTGTCCCATTTGCATGTTCACGTC
>Ga0194125_10013847_pt1 | contig 10413 bp, 8 predicted proteins | sample TA2KigC250mmetaG_FD_148626 | JGI IMG/M metagenome (GOLD analysis project Ga0194125, IMG submission 148626) | Freshwater microbial communities from Lake Tanganyika, Tanzania - TA2015034 Kigoma Deep Cast 250m | ecosystem: Environmental > Aquatic > Freshwater > Lake | place: Tanzania: Lake... | reverse complement strand
GACCCAGGCGCAGAAGACCCGACCCAACAGGATAACGGAGAGCACAACCAATGCTACAGAAAAAAGCCACGGCCGCAACAGCTCCCTGCTGGCCAAAGACCTCTCCAGGAATCCCAAAGGACACGTGAAAGTGACCGCGATTCGCCAGACACCAAGAGAGCGGAGCAGGAATTCCAAACGACTAGTGACCGAGTCCATCCAGGCAAAAAAAGAGCAGATACCTCCATATCCAAACTCACCAACAACAACACCACGAATGACCAGTACAATCGCTAGCAATGCCGTCACGATACGAAGGATCTTTATCTTGGTCATTACTCACAACCTTTCTGCCCGCCTGCCTGGCCGATATCTTAATCTTACCTCCACCGCCCCCCAGAGCGCCTGCAGGGCAAACGTTACGAGACTCATCAGACACCTTGTGCAGAGGGAAAGGAATTCCTCCTTCGGCACAGCCCCCGGTGGTCGGAGGAATCTGCGTTTTGGCTCCAAAAAGCAAATCAGATCACCGAGGGCAACTACAAGAGCGTCTTCTCCCACCAATCCAAGAAACGCTCGCCGGGCCGGAAGTGCCTGAAGCCTCTCTTGGTCGCCCATGCTGATAGCCGTCCTCCTACACGTGGTCGCCTGTCTCGACCGAATACGCACTTTCCTGCCGCAGAGCGCCTGTAGGGCAAACCCAGATACACCTCCAGCAACGCGCACAGTATCCCTGGAGTCTAGGGGTGCCAACACTAACAACGCTTTCAGTAAGAAGAACAGGAGTAATAATTCCCCGGGGGCAGACCTCTCGGCATTTGCCGCACCTTATGCAAAGGGAAAGGAATTCCTCCTCCGGCCGAGCTCCCGGTGGTCGGATGAAACTGTCTTTTCGCCCTAAGAAACGAATGAACCCACCGAGGGCAACGACAATAACGCCTTGTCCCAGCAAGCCAACAAACGCTCGTCGGGTCAGAAGTGAATTAAGCCTGTCTCGATCGCCCATGCCGATAGCCATTCTCCTACATTTGGTCGCCTGACTGCTGTTTAGGATTGAGCGGATATTTCCCTTAGCTTACTATTCAAGAACTCTCCAAACGACTTCAGTCTCTTCATTTTTTCGCCTTCATCGTGAAGATTCATTGCCTCGTTCACCACGTCTATCGCCAATTTGTTGGCAGTTACAAAGCGAAAACGCTGTGCAGCCGCCACGGACTCGCTGTACACTCCATACTTCTCCCTGAGGTTAGCAGAATACTCTATAGAGTCGATAATGAGTTTTGTGATTAAATCTCTGTTTAGAAACTTAGTTTCGTAGGATAGCCATTGGTGCCAGGATGGAAGGGACATACCTTCAATGTAGTCCTCAAGATTTTTGAATATCAAGCGGTAACCACAATTCGTTGGGAAGTCAAAAGCACGAGACCCTGGATCAAGGAGAATCATCGGTCCAAAGGCAAAATGAACAGGTGTTGTGCCTTTGCTTTTTAGGTTTAGCAAGCATATTTGTTCCCATACTTCCCAAGTCTCTCTGATCGTTTTAGGAGTGTCGTTGGCTAATGCGATCATGGAGAAAACCCCTATGGGGATACCATATCTCTTACAAATTTTAATAGTTCTAAACAACTCCTCGTTGGTATACTTTCGCCCATGAGCCTTCCTTACACTATCTACCCCTGATTCAGGGGAAATGCTTAGAACTACAGGCACATCTATCTTTGACAGCTCTTGTATGTATTCTTCGTTGGCTGGACCGAAAAGCTCCATAGTCAACTGGGTTAGTTTGATTTTCTCAGTTTGTAATGTCGTTAGCAACCTGCGCCAATACTCCTTTCCCCCCATGCGTGGATCTTGAAAGAGAAATACAAACTGAACTCCCTGGGCGCTGAGTTTTTGTATGTCTTCAGCTACTTTTTCGGGGCTCCGGAAAGCCGGCTTTCCCCTCCCTAAATAGGTCCTATAGCTGTACGCCGAACCTCCGCAGGTAGCACAATTATGCAAGCAACCACGACAAATAGGTAGGGCCCAATGAGGCGGCATACCTGGGGTAAAGATTGATCCCTTAGGTTCCAGCAAATCCAACCGAGTAAACTCAAATTCGTCCAGATCAACACTTGGCTCCATTAACGGCTCACTTCTGATTCCACCTCCGCCATCTCGGAAAGTAAGGTTCGGCACTCCTTCTAGCCTCTTATCTTCTTCTAGCGCCTTCATAAGCAAAAGGAACGGCTTTTCCGCTTCACCCCGGATAACTGCGTCTACGAATTCATATTTACGAACGATCTCTTCATGAAAAACCGTAGCCGTAAGTCCTCCAAGTACAACCATGGCATCGGGGTGTAGTTTCTTGCACAATCTGGCTATTTCCATTGCCCCTTGAGAGTGCAGGCACCAATGCAAGCCGATAGCATATACTTTGGCTGAGAGCCTACTTATATACTTCTCAGCGTCGAAACTCTCGCTAGTTACCATTCGCTCACCTATGTTATCCACCAGCACATTGTATCCGTTTCTGTCCAGGTAATCGGCTATACTAAGCATTCCGACTGGTGGGATTATAAACTGCTCCGTGCTCTCCCTCACAGTATATGCGATAGGGCCGTAAAATATGGGTTTCTCCCAAAAGTTATAAATTGCTGGCGGATGTATCAATATGACATCGTAGCCCATCATCCCTCCTGTATATCGCATCTTCGGGAAAACCCCAAGAACTATCCTGATCGAACTCCTTGGTCTTGGTTGACGTCCTTGAGAAAGGAATCGAGAGCGTCCCTCAGAGACTTCAACCTCGATTCCCTCTCCGCTCTATCCTGCAGATTCATTATACGGTCCACTTCAGCAACGGCTATCATGTCAGCCTGTGCTTGAAAGCGCTCAACAGTTGCTCGAAACTTATCGTACAACCCATATTTCTCTCTCTGATGGATGGAATACTGGATGGATTCAAAGATGAGTTCTATGAGTGCGTCTCTCTTCAATAGATTCGTCTCGTAGTTTATCCATTGGTGCCAAGAGGGTGCGGACAGAACTTCGATGTACTCCTCGAGGTTCCCAAAGATTGCTTTGTATCCATACCGTACAGGGAAGTCACAAGCGAGGGACCCTGGTTCGAGAATTATAGGGCCGATTATAGGGCCCCCTATTGGAAGGCGGCACTCAATGCCCCCAAAACTACCCTTGATCAGCGCCGCTTGATCCAATGAGCAGAGCTGCTCCCATAGCTCCCATGTCTCTCTGATCGTTTCCTGGGTCTCTCCAGCTAGTCCAACTGAAAAAAAGACCGTGACGGGGATATGATATCTGTGGCAGAGCTTAACAGTTCTGAGCAAATCCTCGTTGGAGTAGCATCGTCCTTGTGCTCTTCGCACATCATAGGCTCCAGAGTCTGGACAAATGTAGAGCACTACCTGTTTCCCGATAGTCGCCACTTCTCTGACGAATTCTTCATCGGCGGGGGTGAAAAGGTCCATCGACAACCCATCTATGTCAAGTTTTTCCCGGCGAAGCGCGGCCATCAATTCCTTCCAATACTTGCTCCCCCCCATGCGTGGATCTTGAAAGAGATTTATGAATCTAATACCTTGCTGGTTGAGCCGTTTTATATCCTCCACGATCTTTCCAGGGCTTCTAAAAGCAGGTCTCTTCATTCCGAAATAGGTTCTATAGCTATACGCCGAACCTCCGCAGGTGACGCAGTTATATCTACAACCACGACAAACCTGTAAGTGCCCACGGGGTTGCACGTCTGAAGGGAAAATCGACGTCTTGGGCTCCAATAGATCAAAGCGGGTGAACTCGAATTCATCTAAATTCGCACTTTGTTTCATGAGCGGTGTTACACCAACTTTACCAGTATCTGTTCGATAAGTTAGATTTGATGTTGCAGTAAGCCTTCCCTGGTTCTCGAATGCCCTGATAAGTTCTAGAAACGGCTTCTCCGCCTCGCCTCGGATGACGGCATCTACGAACCCAAATTTACGGATGATTTCTTCATGGAAGTATGTAGCCGTAAGTCCGCCAAGAATCACTAGAGAGTCAGGGTGTAATTTCTTGCACAGCTTGGCTACTTCTATGGCGCCTTGGGAATGATGGTGGAAATGCAAGCCGACTGCGTATATTCTTGCCGAAACATTTCTTATATGTTCCTCAGCGGCGAAGGCTTTGCTACTCACCATCCGATCAGCCAAATTGTCAATTAATACCTTGTAGCCATGCCTATCGAGGTAGTCGGCTATACTCAACATACCCAGTGGAACTTTTATGAACTGCACGCGCTCTACAGTCGGACCTAGGGCGCCTGAAAATAAAGGTTTCTTTCGAAAATCGTAGATAGCTGGTGGATGTATCAATATGACATCATAGTCCATCATCCCCCCTTGTATAATAGAGTCTATTCACAATAAGCGATGAAACACGGTACAATAGGCACCAAATTTCAGGAGGTGCCAAGCACTATGCTCACCGAGAAGATTCTACACGATAATCCAGTACTGCTCAAGGCATTCACTGGCCTGCCCGCGGACACATATTGGCAACTGGGCGAGGTAGTAGGTAGCTTTGCAGTTGACGCAGTTGGCTAACGGGCGAGCCATCGTAGATGCCACGGAGCAAGATGTCTACCACTCTGGGGACAACGAGGGTACGCAAGAGTACTATTCTGGTAAAAAAAAGGCGTTCACCATCAAGACCCAATTTGTCACCGATGGGGAACACCACCTTGTGTATAAACTCTAATATCGCATCTTCGGGGAACCCCCAAGAACTATCCTGATCGAATTCCGTGGTCTTGGTTGCCGTCCTGTCGGTTGGCTTTTGGGGTAAGAAGTTGCTGATTACTCATCGTTTTACGCACTGAGTTTAGATTTGCCTATGATTTTACCACGAAGTAAGGCCAAAACTACACAAAGTCCGCTATTCCACTATCTCACCAATAGCAAAGCTACAGCTTCTTACCGTATCTCCTTCCTGCGGCTTAAATTTAAAACAATATTGTCTAACAGTATTGGGCTCAATACCTCTTAAGATGATAACTTTTGTGCCGATGTTTTCCTTCTTAGGATCATAGAAGGTGACAACCACAGCAGCATCTGTTTTAACTTCACTTAGGGCTTTTACAATTCCTCTAATTTCTTCTTCGCCGGTTTCAGTTGTTCTTAATTCATGTCTGCGGAGTTGAACCTTTTCTACATCCGTTGTTGTTGCCCTGATTATTCTGACATCATAACTCTTAACCTTCTCGTGTTCGTGTATTGAGGAGCTGATACGAATAGCGCGGCTTGTGTTCGGTTTTAAGTCAATTTCCCTATGTTTAACCGTATCCAGGATATTTCCTTCTTGGTCATAGAATATAGCCTCAAAAACTGTGGTAGCAATAGTTGAGTCTGAAACATTCCTTATCGCCAGCTCAACACCATCCATAATTGGAGATCTACCATATTCCTGTTCTTCATCTCTTTCTGCTACAGAGATACTATGTTTTAGAATTGTGATTTTTTCATTACCTGTTGCCGTTGGTGCCGGGGTCTTAGGGGGTTCCTTGGCTTCTTCACCAGCTTGTTCCTTTGGTGCTTCTGCTGGGATGTCTGCATCTGACACTTCTATCACCTCCTCTTCCTTATTTCTGTAAGCCACTTCCGTTTTTAATATTGGGCTTACCTGGCTTGAGCTCTTAATCCAGTTTGGTTTTTCCTACTATCTTATCACGAAGCAAGGCCAAAGCTATCAATAACGGCCCAACGCCACAAGCCAGCCAGTACCCAAACCGGAAACTGGACATGGCGCCGCTAAATAATCCCTCTCCTCCTAAGTTGATTGTAAAATATCCTTGCAAGGGCATGTCGAAGAAAGCCCTGGTCTGTATCGCAATAACAAGGGGAGCTAGCACGACGCCACCAATATATGCCAAGCCGACAACGCCAATAATCAGCTTGGGTAGACTAAATTTTCTACCAAGTAAACTTATGCTTCTATCTTTAATCAAGGCTGCGATTAAGAGGGCTACAGTAGCTAATCCGACTACTAACCACATAAGTGGAGTAAACCAGGCTGGCATTTCAGCACCAGCTATGTATGAAGCAAATTGTCCCAGGTTCTGTTCAAGACCGTAGGGATAGACTTTGACTACATCGCCACCTAGCATATAAACTTCAACACCCCACCAAGGCATACACCATGATCCCAGCATCAAACCGGCAGCAACGACAACTAAACCACGGAATAGCCAAACCCTGAGGCTACTCATCTTACCTTACCCCCTTTCTGTCTCTTCGCAATTTTATAGGGGGTGAGAGTTTCAATGTCATTGTCAGTGACCCTCACCCCCTATTCAGGCAGTAAACCTGTCCCAGGCTATACCCACTAAGATAGTGGTATGTCCCCCAGGCCTTTGTCTTCCTCTTTTGTGCTTACTGCCATTGTCTTGGTCTTACCGGCCTTCTCTATTTTTAACGTAAAGTCAGCGGCTGCCAGTCCATCAAACCAGAAGTCACCGAAGTTATCTGTGGTAACGGTAAACGGGCCGCCTTGACCGGTCAGGGTGCAGGTGGCACCTATTACCACTTCCTTAGTTCCTGGGTCATAGACAGTTCCGGCAATAAACCTCTTGGGCAAGCCGATGTAGTAGACCTTAGCCTTAAGGCCATACTCAGGATGCAATATCTCGGCTTTAGCTATCAGGTCTTTTAGCTCAGCTTCCTCACCAAACTTTATCGCTAGTTGCGGGCAGGCATCAGCACATCTGGGCTCCTTCCACCCTCTGTCTATCAGATGGGCACAGCCAGTGCACTTCTGAGCCAGGTGAAGCTGCGCATTGTAGAAGATAGCCCCATACGGGCAGGCAGGAAGGCAGAGCTGGCACCCGGTGCACTTCTTGGGGTCAATCCAAACCAGTCCATCAGCCCTCTTGGAGATAGCAGTCTCAGGACACGCCTTGATGCAAGGGGCATCATCGCAGTGCTGGCAGGGTACAAACACATGAGCTACCCTAACCTGAGGGATTTGTCCCCTCTCGTAATAGTTTAGCTTACCCCAGAAATGCCCCCAGTCCGGCTGGGGTTTAGCATAGGGTGTCCAGTCGTTCCCGCAGTGCTCATCCTTGCAGGCAATCTGGCAACTGTAACACCCAGTGCAATTTTTGACATCTATAACGAAAACCTTCATTTTAGGTGCCTCCTTCGATCCAGGCATCAAATTTTAGACCGTAGGCAGGGTCATAATCTCTGGCAAATGCTTCGGGATACTTCTGGCGCCACTCTTCATACTCGTTTCCGCTCAGCTTCTGACAATCAACCAGGAAGCCACTCGTAGCCATCCCCCAGCAGTTTTTAGAGACCCCCATCGCTGGGGATATGACGTTATTGTCGGCCCCACGATTGATCCATTTAGTAGCTCGATCATCGTACTCTGAATCTTCCCAACTAATAGGGTCCAACCTGGCACCGTGGTCCTGATAAATATGCCCAGGCATTATTCTCTCGCTCACCTGGGCGCCACCGAGGGTTATGCCCCTGTCGTTAAAGATCTTGACGATGTCTCCAGTCCTTATACCTCTCTCAGCGGCTGTCTTCGGATGGATCCAGACCGGCTCGTACAGGTAACCATCGGGGCCTTTGACCTTACAGGTTGGGATTTCCCTGAACCACGGTACGTCATCGTACTGGGCATGTACCCTCCACCTGGGGTGATTGGAGACAAGTAACAAGGGATATTTCTTGGCCCTTTCGCCCCAGAGGCTTTCGTCATGGAACCAACCTTCAGATGCGGGACCACCGATTACGTATTGCGGATACGGTGGCCTCTCCTTATCATCGGGGAAGTTCTCGGCAAGTCTCGCAGAGTACAATTCGATCTTACCTGTTGGCACAGGCAAGGGGTTTTTGACAGGGTCTTCGTAGAATTTTCTCACTCCGTATGGTTGTTGTTGCCAATCCGGGCGGGTCTCTGCGGGGAAGTATCCTTTTTCCTTAAGCTTTTCCAAGCTGATATACGTCTGTGCACCTGATTTATCAAAGCCACTCTTTATCCATTCCTCAGTAGTCTTACCGTCTGTATATTTCGCGTATGCACCCGCATACACTCCACCAAGCTTCTCCAGCTTCTTGGCTATCTCAGCGCCTATTTCATAGTCACTCTTAGCCTCTCCTATTGGTTTGATGGCTTGTTTGTAGTGTGCAATCGCCGGCATCTGTTTCCCGCAAATGTCAAAATCCTCCCCCTCGGCCATGGTTAGGGCTGGCAGGACTATATCAGCGGCCAGGCAGTCATTCTCCATCCAGGGATGCTGGATTACGACGCACTCTATCTTTGGGCTTCTTATGGCATGGAGGTACATGTAGCCGTCGTTCCAGCAGACAATCTGACAAGCATGGTCTTCATATATCATGTGTATTTCAGTGCCGCCCTCTGCTTTAGGTATGGGATAGGTGTATTTGACAAACTGGTTTTCAACCGGCTCAGCATTTCTTGTGGTTCCATACCAACTTACGGGCTTCTCCAGGGAGTGGTTGAGAATGGCATGGTGGACCAGCGTCTTAGGAATGAATTGTTTCGAATCTGGTGACCCACCGCCTCGTGTGGCCCCGCCGGTACTGAAGGAGACTTTGCGGTCAGGTATTGCAGGGCCTTGGGTTTGCTGACGTCCTGGTTTTCCTATACCCTGCATCGCCAGTACCACGCATTCCCATCTGGACGGTTCAGTGGAGTATGGCCCCCTTATTTTGGAGCCGCCGTTACCCATGGCCACAGATGTTCTCTTCGATGCCCACTCCCTGGCCAATGCTTTAATTGTCCACTCCGGAACGCCACATCTAGGAGAGGCCCATGCCGGTGTCTTGGCCACGCCATCTACCTTACCCATAACATAGTCGCTAATCTTGTCCATGCCAACTACGTGCGTATCTACATAGGCTTTATCATAGATGCCCTCATTCAAAAAGGTATAAACTAAGGCCATATACAGGGCATCATCTCTGTTGGCAATCACCGGAATCCATTTATCCGGATGAGCAGCATTCGTGTAGTTAACATCGGGGGCAATATGGACAACTTTTATCCCCAGCTCCTGGTACCAACGCATGACTCGACCCGAAAATTGTCCACCACTTTGCTGTGTAGTTTCCCAGTCGCCACCCTGAATCACCAGCATTTCGCAATTCTCGGCGACATCATTGGGGTTATTTTTGTTGGGCATTATTATACCCCTATTACCGCTTCCCCACACATGCTCTGCCCCCCAATAATGCCCTTCCCAGCTATCGGCATTCCTATAGCAACTAGTAAAACCTGGTGTTGCCCGAAGCCACAGCGTCTGTGTGCCACTGCCGCCGAGCACGTTTTTTCGCTCCCTGTGTGCCGAGTCCGCCTTGTTTAGTATAGCATATGGCCCGTATTTCTCCTGTATCCTCTTTACCTCGCTGGCTATTATGGTTGTTGCCTCATCCCAGGAAATCCTCTTGTACTTACTCTTCCCCCGGTTCTGCGGATTTATTTTCGCCGGGTCGCCACCAGGTTCCCAGTCAACCCTCTTTAGCGGATACAAAATTCTGTTGGGAGAATAGATCCGCTTTTTATAGGCCACCTGGAAGTAACTGGGCAATGTCTTCATAAGTGGTTCAAGAGTCTTTCCCCGGGCCTCCCACTTCCACATAGCCGGAGCAAGTTCCTCTTTGGTATACTTCTCATCATAGTGTACCGGCCTAATCCTGATTACCTTACCGTTCTTAACGTCAACCTGGCACATCTCGCTGATATTACCAGCAAGTGCCATCACACGACTTTCCTCTGGTTCGAATGCTGGTTCAACCGCTCCGGTTACCGGTACTTCCTTGCCTGGTACTTCTTTGACTACCTCTTTCTCAACCACAGCATAAGTAATCCCCGCCCCAGCGGCCGCGCCAACTGCCGCGCCACCAATTAGCAAACCAGCATCCTTGAGGAAGTCCCGCCTGGAGACTGTACCTGCTGCCTTCTCTTCCTCTTTCTCCTTCTCTTCCATTTTTGTCTTCTCCTTTCTGTGGATAAACAGAGGATGGCTGGAAAGCATGAAGATATGCTTCCTGGCCCCTCTTCTTCGGATAGGCGCAACCCGCCCTCCTAATAACAGGATACCATCTTCGTCCCGTTTTTACTACACTAACCTGGGCGATTTTGGAGAGAATAAGAGAGCTACCTGGCAATAGCTCTAACGGGTGAGGACAAGTGTTCGATAGAGCCCAGATGGGTTATTGGCCCCGGAGTACATCTTCAACCAGCCTCTGGCGGACCATCTAGACGGCGGCCTGGAGGCGATTCTGCAGGTGCAGCTTCTCCAAGATGTTGCGCCGGTAGTTCTTCACCGTGTTCTCCATGATGAACAACCTTCACTTTCCCAGATGCGCCTGCCTTGACGACCTTTACCAGGTCCTCCACCTGCTTGACCACCCGTTGCTCCCCACGATA
>Ga0194125_10013845_pt1 | contig 10414 bp, 8 predicted proteins | sample TA2KigC250mmetaG_FD_148626 | JGI IMG/M metagenome (GOLD analysis project Ga0194125, IMG submission 148626) | Freshwater microbial communities from Lake Tanganyika, Tanzania - TA2015034 Kigoma Deep Cast 250m | ecosystem: Environmental > Aquatic > Freshwater > Lake | place: Tanzania: Lake... | reverse complement strand
TCGGCGGCAATGTCTTCGCCGCTCAGCTCCAGAACCTGGAGCTCGCCGCTCCGGACGAGGTCATCCAGATGTCGAAACGGATGGCCGGCGGCGCCGAAGAGGGGCTCGCGGTCGACTACCCGATGCCCGGGCGCATGAGCCTCCAGAGCCGGCGGGACCAGCAGATGTTCCGGATCGCGGCGCTCGACCTCGCGGCGAAGGCGTACTTCGTCGCCGTGCCGCTCCTCTCGGAGTACGTCTACCAGGCGGTCGAGGCGGTCAATTCGAGCGATGTCCCGCTCCTCGCGGGGCCGTACAACGCCTATCTGGATGGCGCGTTCGCCGGCCGCGGGCGCCTGCCCCTCGTCGCTCGAGGGCAGAGCCTGACGATCGGCTTCGGGACCGAGACGCGGCTCCGGGCGGCGCGCGAACTAGAGGAGAAGAAGACCGAGGTCCGAGGAGGGAATCAGGTCGTCCGGTACACGTACCGGTTCCGGCTCCAGAACTACATGAACGAGCCTGTCGAGGTCCGGATCTGGGACCGCCTGCCGCAGGCCCCGGACCAGCAGGTATCGGTCACCCTCCTCGACCCGAAACCCGGACTGAGCGAGGATCCGCTGTACGTCGCACAGGATCGGCCGCGAGGACTCTTGCGCTGGGACATCCAGGTCCCGGCCCTCGCCTCGGGCGCGAAGGCCCATGCGTTCTCGTACAGCTTCCAGCTCGAGTACGACCGGAACCTCACGATCGGCGAGCTGCCGGCGCAGGCGCTCGAGAAGATGAAGGCCGAGGTCGAGTTCGAGATGAAAGCGCGGGGGTACTGACAGGAGCGGGAGGAGGGAGCGTGGGGGGCTGGCGTCGGACGCGCGTCCTGGTGACGGGCGGGGCGGGGTTCCTGGGGTCGCACCTCTGCGACCGTCTCCTCGCGGAAGGGAGCGAAGTCCTTTGCGTCGACAACTTCTTCACGGGCGCGAGGGAGAACATCGCGCATCTCCTGTCGAACCCGCGGTTCGAGGTGTTGCGCCACGACATCACCTTCCCGCTCTACGTCGAGGTCGATGAGATCTACAACCTCGCCTGCCCCGCCTCGCCCGTCCACTACCAGTTCGATCCGGTACAGACGGCGAAGACGAGCGTCATCGGCGCCATCAACGTCCTGGGCCTTGCGAAGCGGTTGCGCGTGAAGGTCTTCCAGGCCTCGACGAGCGAGGTCTACGGCGACCCGGACGTCCACCCGCAGCACGAAGAGTACCGGGGGAATGTGAACCCGATCGGGCTCCGCTCCTGCTACGACGAAGGCAAGCGCTGCGCCGAGACCCTCTTCTTCGACTACCACCGGCAGCACGGCCTGCGGATCAAGGTGGGGAGGATCTTCAATACCTACGGCCCGCGGATGCATCCGAACGATGGGCGGGTCGTGTCGAACTTCATCGTCCAGGCGCTGCGGGGCGAGCCGATCACGATCTATGGAGACGGATCTCAGACGCGGTCATTCTGCTACGCCGACGACACGATCGAGGCGATCGTCCGGTTGATGGCGACGCCCGACGGGATCGCGGGTCCGATCAACATCGGGAATCCCGTCGAATCGACGATCCGCGAACTGGGCGAGATGATCATCCATCTGGCGGGGTCGAGTTCGACGCTTGTCTTCAAGCCGCTTCCGAGCGATGACCCGGTACGCCGCTCGCCGGATATCACGCGGGCACGCGAGACGCTTGGCTGGGAGCCGCGGGTCCCGCTCGAGGAAGGGCTCCGGAAAACGATCGACTACTTCACCGGTGCGCTGGCCGGTCCCTGAGGGGCCGCCTCGGTACGGACGGACTGAAGGCAGCGCTCGAAGGCGGGCCGGTAGAGATCGAAGTGCTCGGCGGGGCAGGCGCAGACGATCCGCGCGGATCCGTCACCGGTCGAGGCCCAGACCTCGCGGAATTTCTTCCCCGCGAGATCCACGTCGACTTCGACGACCTCACGAGTGCGGCCGTCGATCTCGATCTTCTTCTTCGAATGGAGTTTCCCCTTTGCCCTGTCGGTCATCGACGCGGGGGCCCAGACAGGCCGCGGGCGCATGCCCTCGATGACCGGCTCCTCCGGGCCGACCACGCAGATGGCCGCGCCCGTCGTCGCCTCCCGGAATCGGCACGCTACCGGAGGCGCGTTCGCCTCCTGCCAGAGGACGAAAGTCGACGGGACCTCGATGCGCCAGCCCGGGCCGCCATGCGGGGTCACGGGGGGCGGGGGGGGAGGGCCGGGCGTCTCAGCAGGCGCCGGCGCCGGGGCTTTCGATCCGGCCTGACCCTTGCCGGCGGTCATGCTGGGCCGGCGGATCTCTTTGATCATGGCCCTCTGGATCGTCAGGATGCCGCCCGAAGCGAGTCGCAGGATGACCTCTCGTTCGCGCTCCGCGACGATCTTCCCCTCGAGGACCGCCCCGTTCGTGAGGTAAAGCGAGTCTCCGAGCGCGGTTGCAGACAGGGCGATGACGGCGGCGCACGTGAAGCGCATCGGAGACCTCCCACAACGGTCCAGTAAGGATAGGATGCGTTTCCGGAACCGTCAAACGAACCTACGCGGGACCCTTTCATCCCGCGTCCAGCCTGGCGGGACCCTTTCATCCCGCGTCCAGCCTGGCGGGACCCTTTCATCCCGCGTCCAGCCTGGCGGGACCGACCTACGCGGGACCCTTTCATCCCGCGTACGGACTGCGCGTACAGACTGCGCGTACAGCCTGGCGATCACCGTCCGCAGAAGTCCAGGATCTTGGGGTCGAGCCGATCCTGCGCATGGGACCGCAGAATCCGGTAGAGGGCGTCGCCCACTTTCTCCTCCGAGAGCCCGGGGATCGCCCGGCCGACCTCATCCGGCGGCAGACGGGTGGTACTCCAAGCCGTTCGGCCGTCGCGGTAAACGAGAAGCGTTCCGGACCCGGGAGGGAAGACGGTCCGCCGGCCCGAGGGCCACACGATCATGCGTGCGAAGGCATCGACTTCGATCTCCGATTGCGCGGCAACGATCAGGGGATACTTCCGGTCCCGAGGCGCGGACGACAGGTAGAGACGGAGCGTCCCGCCTTCCACATCCCGGCCGGGCCCGATACAGACCATCCGAGACGGACGCGGCGCGGATCCCAACCGCCAGGCGGCGATCCCCAATCCGATGAACAGGATCACGATGCCGATGCCCCGCAGGATCATCGCCCTCTCTCCTCCCCGGGCCAGATCACCTTGTGGATCTGGATGTTCAGCCGCACAGGCAGCCGGTCCCCCAGGATCCACGACGCGAGCTCGGCCGGATCGAGCCTCCCGGCGGCGGGCGAGGTCAGGATCGTTCGACCGGCGAGAGCCGGACGCGAAGCCAGGACCTCGCGCAGCCAATCGTAGTCGGCCCGATCGGCCAGGACGATCTTCACCTCGTCCTCCGGGCCGAGGCGGTCGAGGTTCTCCCAGACGATCCGGTGCGACTCGCCGCTCGACGGCGGTTTGAGATCGAGGATCGTCTTGATCCCGGCCGGGATCCGCGTCGTGTCCATGAGCCCGCTCGTCTCGAGGAGAACCTCGTGGCCCGCCTGCAGGAGGGCATCGAGGAGGGGATAGACGCCCTCCTGGGCGAGAGGCTCACCGCCGGTGACCTCGACGAGCGGCAGGCCGAGAGCGGCGACCTCCCGGACGATCTCATCGAACGCCATGCGCCGCCCGCCGCTGCGCGCATGGGCCGTATCGCACCACGTGCAGTCGAAGGGGCAGCCCGCCAGGCGCACGAACGCGCAGGGGCGGCCTGCGTGCGTCGACTCGCCCTGGATGCTCGCGAAGATCTCGGAGACGTTGCAGACCGTTCGCACACTTGTCCTCCATGACGATCGGCGAGATTATACGGAAAAGAAGGGGAGGTGCGAACATGGCGACCGTATGCGTGCCCCTGGCCCCGGGCTTCGAAGAAATCGAGGCGACGACGATCATCGATGTCCTGCGCCGCGCGGGCGTCGAGGTGCGGACGGCCGCGGTGACCAGGGGCGGCGCCGTGCCCGTCGAAGGATCGCACGGCATCAAGGTCATCGCGGATACGACGATCGACGAGGCGGCGAAACACGACTGGCGCATGGTGGTCCTTCCGGGGGGGATGCCCGGCGCGACGAATCTGCGCGACGATCCGCGCGTCGCGAGCCTCCTCCACAAGGTCCACCGCGCGGGCGGGTGGGCGGCGGCGATCTGCGCCGCGCCGATCGCCCTCGGCGCCGCCGGGCTCCTGGAGGGGCGCGAGGCGACCTGCTACCCCGGCTTCGAGAAGGAGCTGCGCGGCGCGAAGACCAGGACCGATCGGGTCGTCCGGTCGGAGCGGGTGCTGACGAGTCGCGGGCCCGGCACCGCGCTCGAATTCGCGCTCGCTCTCGTCGAGATCCTCGTCGGAAAGACGAAGGCGCAGGAGCTGGGTCAGGGGATGCTGGTCGCCCGCCCGTGAGCGACGGGAGGCTGCGTGAATCGAGCATGGATCGAATCTGGGTAACACGGTGCTCGGTGAACCCACCGGCGGACACCAGGCGACAGCGCTCTTCCCCCCTGAAAGGGGGGATCGTGGGGGACTGCGCGGGACCCTTTCATCCCGCGTACGGACTGCGCGGGACCCTTTCATCCCGCGTACGGACCGATAAGTGCGGTGATCGTTCGCATCCATCCAGGCTTTGCGACTCGCGGGGGCCGCTGGCGACCTTCGCGCACCCAGGGCTCTGCGACCACCCGTTTGAACCATGCCGTGAATCGATCCGGCTAACCAGGGATCTCCCGGACCTCGGCGCCGGCGCAGGCCTCTTCGACGAGCTGGGGGATGTCGAGGCCCGATTCGGCGAGGTCGAGTTCGGCGGGCTGGGAGCGCGTGGCCGGGCTCCGGGGCATCAGGAAGCTGCAGCAGTCCTGGTGCGGCTGGATCGACAGCTCATAGGTGCCGATACGGCGCGCTGTCTCGATGATCTCGATCTTGTCGCACCCGATCAGCGGGCGCAGGACCGGGAGGTCCGAGGCCGCCTCGATCGCGCGCAGGTTCGAGAGGGTCTGAGATGCGACCTGGCCGAGGCTCTCCCCCGTGACGAGCGCGAGCGCCTTCTCATCGCGCGCGATCCGTGCCGCGATCCGGATCATGAAGCGCCGGTAAAGCAGGACGCGAAGGGGCGACGGCGCATCGGTGACGATCCGGCGCTGGACCGGCGCGAGGGGGACGAAGTAGAGCCGTGCGGGGCGCTGGTGCCGGCAGAGGACCCGGGCGATCGACTCGCACTTCTCCTGGGATGCCGCATCCGTGAACGGGTGGCTGTGGAAGTGGATGAACACGGGTTCGCATCCGCGCCGCATGAGCCGCCAGGCGGCGACGGGCGAGTCGATGCCGCCCGAGAGGAGCGCCCCGACCCGCCCCCCGGAGCCGAGCGGGAGCCCCCCCGGCCCCGGCCTCTTCTCGAAGGTGATGTACACGTCCTTGGCGAGGACGACGATCTGGATCGCGAGGTCCGGCGCGCCGAGATCGACCTTCCAGCCTTTCGCCTGCTGGACGCGCGCGCCCATGATCTGTCCGATCTCGAGCGACGTCATGGGGAACCGCTTGTCGACACGCCGGGGGACGATCGCGAACGTGTTCGCATCCTTCCCCTCGAGCGCGCGGAGGAGCGCCTCGGCGATCCGATCGATGTCCGGGGGCGCCGTGACGGCGCGCTCGAAGTGGGCGATCCCGAAGACCCGCTCGAGCCGCGCCGCCGCCTCCGGCCAGGCGTCCTCGTCCTTGAGATCCGCGACGAGCCGCCCGAAGATCCGGCGGACGTTGCGGGCGGGCAGTCCATCGAGGGCGCGGCGGATGTTCTCCAGGAGAAGCTCCTCGAACCGCCGCCGGTTCTTCCCCTTCAGGGCGATCTCGGCGTAATGGATGAGGACGCTCGGCATGGCGCGGATTATACGACGGAGCGTGCGGATCGTCATCGCGTCCTGTCCTCTCCTCCTCCCGGCGCCGAAGTCCTTGCCCGCGAAGCTCCGGGTCTTAGAATAGGCCCGCGATGGAGAGCGGATTCCGTCCCATCGATCACACGGCGGACGCGGGCATCGAGGCCTTCGGCCGGAGCCCCGAGGAGCTGTTCGAGCAGCACTTCCGCGGCCTGATCTCGCTCCTGGCGGATCCGCGCGCGATCCGGCCGCTGGAGGAGCGGGCGGTCGAGGTCGACGGCGCCGACCGGGAGGATCTCCTCGTCCGCTGGCTCGGCGAAGTCCTCTACCTGGTCCTCGCCGAGAGCTGGCTCCCGTGCGAGGCCCGCGTCCTGGACCTGGGCGAGGAGCGGATCCGCTCGGTGCTGCGCGGGGAGCCGTTCGACCCCGCGCGGCACTCGGTCAAGCTGGAAGTCAAGGCGGTGACGCACCACGGGCTCCGCATCGTCGAGGACGGCGGGGTCTGGAGGGCGTGCGTCATCTTCGATCTGTGAGGGGGCGACATGGCGAAGGAGGTCAGCATCTCCTACGAGCGCGTGGCGCCGTGCGTCTATCGGATCCCGAAGTCGGGCGCGATGCGGACCGAGGGGAGGGTCTACGCGACCCCCGCCCTGATGGAGAGCATCCAGGCCGACAAGAGCCTCGATCAGGTCGCGAACGTCGCGTGCCTCCCGGGGATCGTCGGCACCTCGAACGCGATGCCCGACATCCATTGGGGCTACGGGTTCCCGATCGGCGGCGTCGCGGGCTTCGATGCGGAAGAAGGGGTCATCTCGCCGGGCGGTGTCGGCTACGACATCAACTGCGGCGTCCGGCTCCTGGCGTCGGACCTGCGGCGCGAGGATATCGCCGAGAAACTCGATGACCTGACGAGCGGGCTCTTCCGCAACATCCCGACGGGGGTCGGCTCGCGGCGCAAGGACCTGAAGCTCGGGCCCTCGGAGTGCCGGAAGGCCGTCGAGGACGGCGCGCGCTGGGCGGTGTCCCAGGGATTCGGGGTCCGGGAGGACCTGGACTACATCGAGGAGAACGGGACGATCGAAGGGGCGGACTTCGACGCCGTGAGCGAGCGCGCCTTCGAGCGCGGCCGGAGCCAGCTCGGGACGCTGGGCTCGGGGAACCATTTCGTCGAGATCGGCTACGCCGACGAGATCTACGACGAGGCGGTGGCGCGGGCGTTCGGGCTCGCCATCGGGCAGGTGACGGCGATCATCCATACCGGCTCGCGCGGATTCGGATACCAGATCTGCGATGAGACGATCCACCTGATGATCAAGGCGGCGCAGAAGTACGGGATCTCGCTCCCCGATCGCCAGCTCTGCTGCGCGCCGATCGGATCGCCCGAGGGGCGGCGGTACTTCGCGGCGATGGCGTCGGCCGCCAACTTCGCATTCGTGAACCGGCAGATCATCGCGCACTGGGTGCGCGAGACGTTCGAGGGGGTCCTGGGACTCGCGCCGCGCGAGCACGGGCTTCGCCTCATCTACGATGTCTGCCACAACATCGCGAAGTTCGAGGAACATCTGATCGACGGCCGGCGCCGGAAGCTCTGCGTCCATCGCAAGGGCGCGACGCGCGCGTTCGGGCCGGGGCACCCGAGCGTCCCCGAGGCGCACCGTGCCGTCGGCCAGCCCGTCCTCGTCCCGGGCGACATGGGGAGGTACTCGTACGTCCTCGTCGGTTGCGGCGCGGAGGACACGTTGGGGAGCGCCTGCCACGGGGCGGGGCGGGTCTTGAGCCGGACCCAGGCGGTCAAGCGGGCGGGTCGGCGTTCGATCGTCCGGGAGCTCCGCGACAAGGGGATCGTCATCCAGGCATCGAGCCGTGAGACGGTCACGGAGGAGATGCCGGAAGCCTACAAGGACGTCTCGGACGTCGTCGATGCCGTCCACGGGGCGGGGCTGGCGAAGAAGGTGGCGCGCCTTCGCCCGCTCGCCGTGATCAAGGGCTGACGGAGGAAGGACGACGCGGCGGGGAGAAGAGAACCTTCCTGTCGAGCCGATCATCCGGTAGAACCGGGCCGGGCGCACGGGAGGTCGCGGAATGGTCGGTAGGCTGATCCGACATTATCGGATCGAGGAGGAGATCGGATCCGGGGGCATGGGCCGGGTCTTCCGGGCCTTCGACACCCGGCTCAATCGCCGTGTGGCGATCAAGATCCTCCCCGGCGACCAGGTCCGCGATCAGGGAGAGACGCTCCTGCGGGAGGCGCGCGCCGCCGGCGGTATCGATCACCCCAACGTCGCGACCATCCACGAGGCGGACGTCGATCCGGAGATCGGGATCCACTACATCGTGATGGAGTGGGTCGACGGCAAGAACCTCCGCCAGCTCCGCCAGGAGCGAGTGCCCGAGAAGCGCTGGCTCTCGATCGGCGCGGCGATCGCCGACGGGCTCGCGAAGGCTCACAGCCGCGGGATCATCCACCACGACATCAAGCCCGATAACGTGATGATCACGTCGGATGGCTTCGTGAAGATCCTGGACTTCGGACTCGCGCGGAGCCTGGAGGATCGCGACTCGGGCGAGCTGATGGGGATCCCCGCGTACATCCCGCCCGAGCGGTTGTCCGGGGAGGAGGCGACGCCGCGGAGCGATGTGTACTCGCTCGGCGTCCTCCTCTACCACATGCTCTCGGGGCGGCTGCCGTTCGAGGGTGCGACGGATGCGGAGACCATCGCTCTGGTCGAGGCGGGGCGGTTCACGCCGCTCGATCGTGCGAATCCGGAGATCTCCGCCGAAGCCGTCGCTGCGATCCATCGGGCGCTCGCGCTTCGCCCCGAGGATCGGTATCCGGACGCCGCATCGTTCGCGGCGGCGCTGCGCGCGATCGCCCACGGCGGGCGGGCGGGCCGGTCGCCCTGGTGGGCTCGCGCGGCGATCCTCGCGGCGCTCGCGAGCATCCTCGGGGTCGGGTACGCGATCTGGAAGGGGAATCCGCCAGGATCCGCGCCGAGTCCCGCCGACGTCCCCGAGGCGAAGGTCGAGCGCCGCAGTTTTCCCGTCGCTCTCGCGTGCGAGGTCCTCCCTGAGGCGGAGCCCGATGCACGTCTCGCAGGGCTCGTCTCCGTCGCTCTACGTACAGCGCTCGAGTCGCTCCCGCGCTACGTGCGTTTCGCGGCGGATGCGCCGCTCCGCGTCACAGCGCGCGCGATCGATGCCGCGGAGATCGAGATCGACCTCTCCATCGAGGAGCCGGAGGGCCGCAGGGCATGGACGGTCAAGGAGCCGGACTTCGCACATGCGGTCGATCGGGCGGCGATGCTCATCCTCGAATCGCTCGAGATCCCGATCCCCGACGGCTTCGGGATCGCGAGCTTCCTGACCGGCTCGCGCGAGGCGCTCGCCGAATACCTGGCGGCGCAAGAGGCGCTCCGCGACGAGCGGTACACGGAGGCCGCGGGCCGGTTCCGGGCGGCGATCGACCGCGCGCCGGATTTCGCGGGCGCGTACTACGGGCTCTTCCTCGCCGACCACTGGCGATCGCCGGAGGGGGGCGATCCCGTACCGGTCAAGGAGGCCTACCGGATCCGAGCGCGGTCGACGCCCCGGCTCGCGAAGAAGATCGAGGCGTACTACGCGATGCGGGCCCAGGGCCGGTTCGTCGATGCCCTGCCGCTCTTCCAGGATTCGCTGGCGGAGGCTCCGGCCGACCTCGATGCGCGTCTGGGGCTCCTGGAATGCCTCGCGACCGGCTACCTGACGAGCGACTTCCTCGTGGCGCGGGAGATCGCATCGACCTTCCCCGAGCCGCCGCTCCCGGTCCGGCGCTGGCTCGCGCCGATCGTTGCGCGGGCGAAGGACATCGACGCTGCGAGGAGCCTGCTCGATGGACTCGATGCGAGCGATGGGGAGTTCGCGGACCTCTGGAGGGCGCAGGTCGAGGCGGCGGCGGGGGGCGCCGCAGGATTCGGGCGCGCGCTCGCCACGTTCTTCGCACTCGCGGCAGACGGGCCTTGGACGGCGCTCGCGCGTATCGGGTATCTGCGCGAGGATCGGACGGCGGCGCTCCGGCTCGAGGGGAGGGCCGAGCGGGCGGCGCCGGTGACGCTCGCGTTCGCGGACCTCCACCTCCGCTCTGGCGACTTCCGTTCGGCGATCGACCGGATCGATCGCGCGCAATCCGAGAGCGCCTTTGCGATCGCCGGATGGAGCCCGAGCCTCGGCGATCGGATGGCGGCGGCGATCCTCTTCGTCCTCGGGGATCGGGATGGCGCGCAGGCCAGGCTCCGGCGGGCGTGGCAACGGTCGCTCGGGGATCCTGTGATCGCGCTCGAGATGGAGGGAACGCTCGAGCTCGCGCCGAAGCTCGGTGGCTACAAGAAGGAACTCATCGAGGCGATCGCGACGTGGCGCGGATCCGAAGGAAAGGATCGCCTCGCGCACCTGAACGCGATGGCACCTCTCTTCGAGAGCCCGAGGGACTTCGGGACGCTCGATCTCCTGCCGCGCTGGCGCTGGGCGAGGGCGGCGCTGCTCCG
>Ga0194125_10013843_pt1 | contig 10414 bp, 11 predicted proteins | sample TA2KigC250mmetaG_FD_148626 | JGI IMG/M metagenome (GOLD analysis project Ga0194125, IMG submission 148626) | Freshwater microbial communities from Lake Tanganyika, Tanzania - TA2015034 Kigoma Deep Cast 250m | ecosystem: Environmental > Aquatic > Freshwater > Lake | place: Tanzania: Lake... | reverse complement strand
GGTCCTGGTCGATGTACCCATCCCCGCTCACCTGGACATAGCCGCTCTGCGGTACAAGAACGATGTTTACGTTCGTGGACCCTCCACTTCCCGTCCCCTGTGAAGTGCCTTTGATTGTGAAGTTGGTGCCTACCAACATCTCCATGGCCACAGCGTTCCAGTTCGTAGCCCAACTCAGAAACCTAGTCTCCATGCCGTTACGGACGCGAACAGTACCATCGACAGTGAGGGTGTTATTGGCTCCAAGCTCGCTGGTGATGAAATGGTTTGGTCCATCGTGGATGCTGATGCCAGTGGTGCCTCCCCCCGTGCATTCCCATTTACGACCCACGGACGTATAGGCGTTGTTTCCGATCTCTAGCGTGTTTGCAGTGTTGAACAGGAATGCCGCTTCCGAGCAGTGTGCGAACTGGACGCCGGGGCCGACGAATGACCGGGTCGATGTGGTGCCGAACACGACGAGGTTGGTCATCGTGCTGAGGCCAATGAACGAGGAATGCTGGATCATGATGTCCTCGATTGACGCCCACGCGACACCATCCAAACCAAGGTAGAGGCTCGGGTCAATGCGAGTGGTGGCCGTCCAGCTCTCCTCAGTGTGACACCAGAGCATGCGGAAGCGCTTGGTCCGTTGTGTTTTCACGTTCTCTCGGACGCCGCCGGAAAACTGGCACGCGAGAAATTCTGGGCCGAACGTACGGTTACCCCAGTGGTAGACGCCATAGGTACAAACGTAGAACCGGCAGCCCAGCATGGTGAGGCTGACGTCTCCGGCGGAGGTGTCGACCAGGACGGCAGCGTGGTTTGTGGGATAGCCGCCCCACGAGGGGCTGATGATGTTGAAGTGCAGGTTTTGCCAGAAGTTATTTTTGGTGTCAGTAGTGGAGGTGAGTTTGATACCGCTGCTGAGCGATCCCATAGCCGTCCCCTGCCCTTGGAAAACCAGGTTGTCGAACCGAGATCCCTGGAGGGAGTCTAACAGAAGGCCGCCGACATTGGTCAGGCCGACCGCCGCAGTGATTAGGAAGTCCGACATTCGCAACGAGTAGCCCGAGCCAGGTGCACCGGTTTTGATGGTGTAGTCGTTATCGTAGGTGGGGGTCAGTTCGGAGGATTGTGACGGGCCAGCGAGGTATGAGGCAGTCACACCGACGATCGTTGAGTTTGCACTGACCGTGAGCGGTTGATCGACATAAAATCGTCCGATCGGGATCGACACCCCTAATCCGGCGTCGAGGATTGCCTGGATAGCGGTGCGAGTCCTAGCGGCATACACGGGTCCCGCAGCCGCCCCGGCCTTCCGGATGTCGAAGGGTTGTTCGATCTCGAGCCGTTGCCACCACCCTTTGACGGTGCCGCTGTTTTGGGCCTCGAAGACTGCCCAGACGTTGGTGCTGGCTGAAGGGAGGAAGCCTTCGTCCCATTCGAGTTTGAAGTCACCACCACCGCCGGCGATACCTGGCCAGTAGCTTCTGACCCTTATGGTGATGTTCGTTTGCTGGGGATAGACGTTTAAGGCGCGGAGTTCGTTGATGGAGCCGACTTGGCGGATGGCCTGGGCGTGGACGGTGAAGGCCGAGAAGGGGAGGACGAGTAGGACGAGTAGGACGAGTGGGACGAGTACGGGGGGGATCATGGTGTTAGGCGTTGAAGGACCAGCCGGAGGCGCCCTTGACCCAAATGAGGAGGACGTTGCCGCCGGCGTCGAGTTGGACGTAGAGCTGGCCCTGGATGCCGAAGTCGTCAAGGGTGTTGGGATCGGCAGTGCCGCTCCAGGTGTTGACGAGGAAGACGCGCCAGCGACCGGGCTGGCTCTCGGCGAGGTGGGCGGGTTTGAAGGTCTGGACGGCGTCGTCGGAGGCGGTGGAGTGGGCGTCGAACCAGAGGAGGCCGCCGAGGCCGTCCAAGGGGGTGGAGCGGCCGAGCATGAGGCAGAAGAGGTCAGGCTCGACTTGCGGTGTGGCGCGGACTGCAGCCAGGGTGTGGCGGAGGAGCGTTTTTTGCGGCTCGATGCGGTCGGTCATAGGGAAAGGGAGAATGGAGAATGGAGAATGGAGAGGGGATTAGATGGGGCTGAGGAGGGCGAGGGTTTCTTCGGCGCAGTCGCATTCGAGGATGGAGGCGGTGCGGCCTGCGGCCGGGCGGTCGTCGCGCTCGATGTCGGCTAGGGTGACGGTGGTGGGTGCGAGCCAGACGCGCTCGCCGGATGGGAAGAGGGGGCCGGCGAGGTGGCGGATGGCGAGTTCGTGCATGGGGATGCAGCCTGGGGTGGATGGGGAGCCGAAGACGGCGGACTGGCGGTCGCCAATGACGGCGTCGCTGAGGAGGATGGAGATCTGGAGGGTGCGCTGGGCGACGGGCCCGATTTCGTCGTGGTGGGGTAGGGTATTCCACCGTTCGCCGGTGTAGATGACCAGGGCCACCCGCTGTTGGATGACCAGGAGCTCGGAGAAGGCGCGCTGCAGGTCGTTTGCATCATACCGGCGCACTTCCTGCAAGAGGGCCTCCTCGGGGCCGCCGTCCGGGGTCCAGCGGAGGGCGGTGAGTCCGGTGATGATGGCGGCGAGGATCTCAGAGGTGGTCCTCACAGGACTTTTTCGCGGCTGCCCCAGGAGCCTCGAGAGGATGGGGCGGCGGCGGTTTGTTCGAGGTTCGGGCGCTGGCCGGCGGCGATGGCCTTGAGTTCGGCAATGGCTTCGTCGTACTGGCGCTGGATGTCTGCGGGGACGGGGCCGCAGAGGGAGAAGGCCTTGAAGAGGGCGAGGGCGCGGACGAAGCCGTTGCGGGCAGCGCCGGCGAGGGTGTAGCCGGTGGCGTAGCGTGTGACGTCAGCTTCAGCTTCAGCGATGCAGGTCTCGAGGGGGGCCGGGACGCCGAGGTTGGCCAGGGCAGCGGTGAGCTGGCTCTGGCGGGTGGCGGTGAGGAGGAGCTCGGAGAGGGTCATTTGAAACGCTGAAACGCTGAAACGCTGAAATGCTGAAAGGTCGAGATCGGCGCTCAGAAGAGGAGTGAGTAGGTAACGAGGACGCCGGTGTTATCGCCTGCGCCGGAGGGGACGGTGTTGAGGCAGCGGATGTAGCGGCGGACGGCGGGAGGGCAGCGGAATTTGAAGGTGGTGGCTGCGCTGCCGGTGACGGCGACGCCAGGGATTTTGCAGCGGATGAGGGGGACGGCCTCGGCGAAGTCGGTGCCGTTGGCGCTGTCGTAGAGGTCGATTAAGATGGTTTTGGTGTCGTCGGTGTGGTTGGGTGCGGCGGCGACGGCTACTTCGACGTCGAAGAGGTTGGGGTCGCCATCGCCGGCGACGGCGCCGAGGTCGAAGGGGTCGTTGTTGTTGGTGGCGCCAGCGGCTGGGAGGTACTTGGTGTTGATGAACTGGTTGTCTTTGACGGATCGTACAGTGGGCATAGGAGTGGGGGTGTGAGGGGTGGTGGGTGTGTGGTCAAGGGTGTGTGGTCAGGGGTCAGGGGCAGTGGGAGTGGGTGGGTTTATGGGGCTCCGATGGCGATGTAGTGGTAGGCGAGGTTGGTGGCGCCGACGAGGGTGAAGTTGGTGGCTGTGACGGCGCTGAGGTAGGGGACGACGCCGAGGGCGTCGGCGGCGGCGGTGAGGACGACCTTGGGGGCCGCCGAAAAGGCGGTCGCGAAGGTGTTGGTGACGGTGCCGTCGCCACTGGTGGTGGCGGCGCCGGCTTGGATGCCGAGGGCGGTTTTGGCGCCGGCGGCGGTGGCGGCGGCGGTGCCGCCGTGTGCGAGTGGGAGGATGCCTGTGGGTGGCAGTTTGAAGACGAGTGTGGATCCGGAGAAGGCCTCGAGGAGGTTGCTGGTGAGGGTGCCGGAGCCGGGCTTCTGGAGGGTGAGGGCGACGGTGTCGTCGGTGTTGTCGATTTTGAAGTCGCGGGTGGTGCGCCAGGTGTCAGCGAGGAGGAGGCCCGCGGCGAGGAGGCAGGCCACGAAGCAGAGGCCGGCCGTGATGCGAGCTGTGCGATTGAAGCGGTTCATGGGGCGTTTGGCTTTCAGCTTTTCAGCTTTTCAGCTTTTCAGCGTTTCCTCAGATGGTCTCGGCGTTGCTGAGGTTGGTGGAGACTTCGATGGGGATGCCTTCCCAGTCGCGCGGGAGGGGGACGGGTTTGCCTGAGGGGTCGTAGGCGGTGCGGTTGGCGGCGAGCTGGGTGCGGCTGCGAGCGGTCATGACGATGAGGTTGGGGGTCATGCCGATGGTGGTGCAGAGCTCGAAGGCCTGGCGCATGAGGGCGTCGTCGAGGTCGTGGGTGGTGTCGGTGTGGGCGCCGACGTTTTTGATGCGGACGGCCTTGTTTTTGTTGGCGAGGCGGAGGCCGGGACGGCCGGAGAGCCAGTTGACGAGGCCCGGATAGGCGTTGTTGTTGGAGTCGTAGAGGGATTCTTCGCGCCAGTCGCCGATGGCGATGGTTTTGCCGTTGCCCCAGAGCCACTCGAGTTTTTCCATGCCGGTCTCGATGAACCAGACGCTGGATTTGGCGGAGGAAGCGCCGGCGTCGACGACGTGTGTGGCGGCGCTGTTGGATTGGGCGATGAGGCCGACGAAGCCTTTGGCGTCGTTGGAGACGCCGTACCAGAATTGTTTGCAGACCCAGTCGAGGGCGGCCTCGAGGTGGGGCATGGTCTGGGCTTCGAGGAAGCGGCCGTAGTTTTTGGATTTGTCGGCTACGGCTTTATCGACGGGGATTTGTTGGTCGATGATGCCGCACTGGAAGATGCGCTGCTCGAAGCGAGGCTTGGAGGAGGGGGTGCCTTCGTTGTGGTGACGGAAGGCGACGGTGGGGAGGCCGACGATGACGGAGAGAGGCATGGAGATGCCTTCCATGGTGTCCGCCGGGATGAATTTGAGTTCGGGGCGGAGGGAGGTGACGGCCTCGTTGATGAGGTTGTAGGGAGCGCCGGCGTCGATTTTGGCGACATCCAGAAGGGTGGGGAGGGACATAGGTCAATGGAGAATGGAGAATGGAGAATGGAGAACGGAGACTGGTTAGTTGGTGGCGGCGAGGCGCTGGCGGTTCCAGCGGTCGGCGCAGGGTTCTGGGGCTTTGGGTTGGTCGTTGTTGGCGCCGGCGGCAGAGGCGGCGATGGCGCGGAGGAGGACGGGGTTGACGGGGAGGGCGTCGAGTTCGTCGGCGGCTTTGGGGTTGGCTACGATGGCGTCTTCCCAGTGTTTGGCTGCGGCTTCAGCCTGGGGCGGGATGCGGCCGGAGGCTTGGGCTCTGGCGACGAGGGTTTTGGCGTTGGCGCGGAGGGTTTGGGTGTGGCGATCTTCGAGCGCCTGGATGCGGTTGGGGAGCGCGTCAGCGGCAGAGGCTTTGGTTTCGAGGGCGCCGATGCGGTCGCCGAGGGTGTTAAGAGCGCCGAGTTGGTCCGTCAAGGGTTTGACGGCGGCGGCAATGAGTGAGGTGATCTCGGATTTGTCTTCGGGGGTCATGGGTGTTGGGGTGGGTTTGGCGCCGCCATGGGCGACGACGGATTGGATGGATTTGAAGGCGGCGCGGTTGACGAGGCCGCCGAGGTTGATGCCGATGCCGATGGGGTCGAGGGTGCGGTCGTCGAGGAACCAGCCTGGGGAGAAGCGGCGGTAGGTGCGGCCGCGGAGGGCGTCTTCGCCGGCTTGGGTCCACTTGACGCGGAGGCGGATGCCGCCGGTCTTGGGGTGGTCACCGGCCCAGTAGAGGTCGGTGACTTCAGCGGCGGCTGGGCCGTCGTCGAGGTGGCCGAAGTCGATGTAGGGGACATCGCCTCGGCCGTCTGCGGCGGCTTGTTGGATGGCGTGGAGTTGTGCGGCGAAACGGGCGGCGAGGTCAGGGGTTACATGGATGGCGATGGGTTTGCGTTGGCCTTGGATGTCCGGGACGATGTGGTGCTCACCTGGCGGCATCCACTGGATGTCCGTGGGCAGGGGGGTATCGGCCGCGGCGGCCTCGGGCAGCGCGGTGGTCAGGTAAGCTCGAGCGGTAGCGAACATGCGCCTATCTAGCGGGGTGAGGATACGGTATGTGGGGCGGGAAGTCTCATTTCTGGGAAATGGGAAATGAGAAGGGAGAAGGGAGAATGGAAAATGGAAAAGCGGAGACAAATGGGCTGGGGCGGCTTCTCCATTTTCCATTTTCCATTCTTCATTTACACGATTTGGTGTTGTTGGGCGTAGGCGCGGAGGTGGGCTTCTGCGGCGGCGACGGCGGTGCGGGCGAGGTGGTCGCCTGGCGGGAGGGCTGTGGGGTCGCGGGGGATTTGCACGCTGCGGCGGAGGATGTAGTAGACTTTGATGTTGGAGCCGTCTTTGGATGCGGCGGCGAGGAGGCCTGTGCCGAAGTCTTTTGGGACCATGAAGAGTTTGATGCCGAGGGTGGCCTCGAGGGCGGCGGGGCGGCGGCCGTGGGCCTCGGGGGCGACTGGGATCGAGAGGGCGCGGGTGGGGACGCCGGTCTTCGAGCTGATGCCTTTGCCCGCCGTGACGCGCCCGCCGCGCACATGGAGGCTGAGGCGAGTATCGCCGATCTTGACGATGCCGTAGTTGTCGGTCACCTCGCCCATCTGCGTCGAGCGCATGATGTCGAGCCAGAAGTGGGTGCGGCGGCCGCCCAGTTTGTTCGGCGTCTTGTCTTTCTCGCGGAAATGGCGCTGGAGGAGGGTGCGGGTGGCGCGGGTGGCGGCCTGGACCATCGGGCGCGGGCGGGCAGCGAGGCGGTGGAGCTGCTCGAGGCGGGAGGTGACCTGCTGGCTGTCGATGCGCAGGAGGATCATGGGACGATGCGGTAGAGGTGGGGTTCGCCGGTGGCATCGGTCCAGTCGCGCGCGCGGGCGGCGCCGTAGAGTTCGGCGGTGGCGGCTGGAGCCTGGAAGCCGGTCACGGGGGTGCCGTCTGAGGCTAGGATGAGGATGCTGGCGCTGCGGCCTTGGCCGCGCTGGAGGCCGTAGCCGAGCCAGAGGCCGTTATCGCGGTGAGCGACTATTTGCGGCCAGAGCGGCTGCGACGGATCGGCCAGGCGCCCGACAAGGTCCGGATGGTAGACGTAGAGGTGGCCGGCTGCGTGGCGGGCGACGACACCTTGGGGCAGGCGGCGCTGGATCGACCGGGCATAGCGGTCCAGGGCCTCGTGTCTGTACCAGCTCAGGTCTTCGTGGTAGAGGGGCTTTCGTCCACTGGCGACGGCGCTGATTTCGACGGAGTTAGTGCGGGATAAATACCCAACTGCCTCTTGAACTCCACGAGGAATTTCGGCTCGCAGGTCTCCCAGTCCCATTGCTCTAAAAGCTTCTTGGCTTCGGGCGAAGACGGATCGAGCCGTTTGCCGTAGATCTGGGGCGGCGGCTGCGTAGTCATGGGCTGTACCTTTCCACTGGATCTTGTTGGCGTCAACGTCCACCTGGGGCCCGAAGAGGCTCTGGAGGTTCTGGCGCAGCTCGGGGCTGAGGTTGGTGACGCTTGCTTCGAGGTGACGGTTGAAGTCCGGCTCGGATGGCGGGATGCGCTGGCCGGGGGCGATGAGGCCCAGGTCGATGGCCTCGGGGGCGAGGATGTCCTCGACCCACATGCCGGAGCCGAAATCGTAGGGGGGCCAGGGATTGTCGAACCTCGAGATGCGCCGCCAGATGTCATCGGACTTGAGGGCGATCATGCGGCCCTGGATGAGGCGGCCGCCGGCGCGTTGCCAGCGGTCGATCCAATCGCGGGGGATTTTGGCTTGGCGGACGCGGACGAGTTCTTGGGCAGGGGCGGCTTGGAGTGCGTCAGGGTCTTGGGCGCCTTTGTAGTGGGCGTAGCCGTAGGCTTGGCCGACTTGTTGTTGGTAGATGAGTTCTGCGCGGCGTTCGGAGCCGATGTCGGTGAGGCCGCCGCGGCGTTTGGCTGGGCGGATGCCCTCGGACTCGGCGAGGGTGATGAGGTCGCGGATGAAGCCGGAGCGGTCTTCGAGGCCGCCCAATTGGTTGGGGCGGTGGTCGAGGATGCCGAGGACGCCATCCTGGATGCGCTGGAGGAGGCGTGCGCTCTCGACGCCGGCGGAGAATTGAGCGCGGTTGCGCAGGTCGATGGGGATGCGGGCCCACTCGGCAGTGCGGAGGACGCTGGCGATGGGGCGCTTGGCCTGGAGCCAGGAGACGGCGTCGGCGACGGGAGCTAGTGTGAGGGAGGGCACGCTGGGGTGTCAGCGGATGGAGGAGAGGATGCGTGCGATGGCGTCGAGGGCGGCGACGATGTTGGTGGAGGAGGTTTCTTGGGTCAGTGTGCCGACGCTTGCGCCTTGGGTTTTATCGGTTTGGGAGGCTTTCCAGGAGGCGAGTTGGGATTTGCCCGCGAAGAGCGTATAGGCCGAGGCTTTCGTGGTGATCTGGCGGGTCGTGGAGTTCTCATGGGAGGTGTCGGTTTGGCTGGTGGCGAAGCGGGCGCAGCCTGGGGCGGCGAGTGGGAGGAGGAGTGCGGCGGCGAGGAGGAGTGATGGGGTGGGGTGAGGGCGCATGGGGTTAGGGGATGGGGGTGAGGGGTTTGATGGCTGCGGAGACGACGGCGGCGCCCAGGGCGTCTTCGATCGAGTCCGCCAGGGCGTTGACATCCAGTTGGGCGAACAGATCGGGCAGGTTGCGCGCGGCCTGGTCGATGAACTGGGCCAGGGCTTGGTCGTCGAGTTTCTCGTTGCGGGCAGCCTCGACGAGGCGGTCGAGTTCGGCGCGGATCGGATCGAGCCAGCGGACGCGGGCGCCGACGCTGGAGGCGACGGCCTGGCGGACCAGCTCGTCCACTGCGGCTTCGGCCACTTCGCCATTGGTTGCGGCGGCCGCGCGGGCCACCTTTGGCTTGCCCGGTTCATCAACGATCCCCCAGGAAGGCTGTGTCGGGCCAAATCCCGGTGCCGGTATCGGAGGGGCGGGTGCGCGGCCCTCGATGAGGGGCTCGCCGGGCTCGGGGATGGGGACGCGGTGGCGCTCGTAGAACCAGGGCTCGGGGAAGCGGAGGCCCATGTTGGAGAGGATCTGGTCGCGCTCGGCGAGGAGTTTGGCGTCTTGTTGCTCGGGCTCGATGTTGATGTAGGGGAGCCAGCGTGTGTCGCCATAGTTTTGGCGGAGGATGGCTGGGATGAGCTGGGTGTTGACGATTTTTGCAGCCCAGTTGCAGATGGCGAGCTGGCGGCCTGCAAGGACGCGTTCGTGGACGGTGCCGAGGGCTTGGGTGCCGCGGTCGGCGGCGTCTGAAGTGAGGGTCTGGCCGAGCATGAGGAGGTCGCAGACTTTGTCTGCGATTGCGAGGAGTGCCACCTGAGGATTATCGGCGCCGGCCTTGGCGTCGGCCTTGAGCTCGAGTTTGGCGCCTTCCGGCATGACGGCCCAGGCGGTGCTGCCCATGCTGTCGAGCATGGTCTCGATGCGTGAGACGAGGGCGTCTGGAGCGCCGGAGGGATAGGTGGCCCAGCGGATGGGTTGGCCGAAGAGTTGGGCGAGGTTGAGGAGCCACTCGGAGGTGAAGTTGGCGGCGCACCACCACCAGGCGAGTGGCCGGAGGAGTGCGGCGCCGGTGGGGTGACCGGTCTTGGCCTTGGCGATGGCGATGATGAATTTGTCTGGGGGAAATTCGAGCCAGAGTGAGGAGTCGAGGGAGCCGGGTGGGGTGGTGAGGGAGGTGTGGGAGTCGAGGAGGGCTTGGCTTTGAGCGAGTTCGAGGCGGTTGAGGCGCAGGCGGTCTGGGAGGATGGTGTTGTCCCAGCCGTAGTAGCGCGGGTGGATCCACTGGGTGGCGCGGGGGGCGATGAGGCGGCCGGAGCGGTGGGAGGACCAGGAGCGGGATTCCCAGAGGATTTCGAGGACGGAGACGCCCTTGCCCCAGGCGTCGGCGATGTCGCGGAGGGTGTCGGTGAAGTCGCCTTCGTTGGCGACTGGGCTAGGGGTCATGCGCCAGAGGGCTTCTTCGACGAGGGCTTTGCGGTCCAGGGCCTCGGGCGTGGGCTCGGCGGCGGTCTCGGCCCAGGGGGTGACGGTCCAGGATTGTTCTTCGAGGCTGGCCTTGAGTTCGGCCAGGTTCTTCGCCAGGCGCGGCCAGGTGTCTTCCATGAGGTCGAAGAGGCGCCATTGGTCGTGGAGGAGGCCGCGGAGTGCGCCATCGAGTGTGGAGACGATTTTGGCCGGGGTGTAGGAGGCGGCCTGCGCGCTGCGCCAGCGGTCGCGGGCGTGTGGGACGAGGATGGGGTCCGGGAAGCGCGGGGCGCGGAGGATGGAGGTGGGAGGTGGGGCGGAGGCAGGCATGGCGGCGCGGACGAGGGCGATGCCGATGCGGCCGGCGAGGGAGCGAAGGTTCATAGGTCGGCGGTCAGTGGTGGGTGGTCAGAAGGAAAAACCACAGATGAACACAGATGTCGGGGGACGAGATTTGCGGGGAGCCATTGCAACGGAGCGCTATG
>Ga0194125_10013841_pt1 | contig 10415 bp, 6 predicted proteins | sample TA2KigC250mmetaG_FD_148626 | JGI IMG/M metagenome (GOLD analysis project Ga0194125, IMG submission 148626) | Freshwater microbial communities from Lake Tanganyika, Tanzania - TA2015034 Kigoma Deep Cast 250m | ecosystem: Environmental > Aquatic > Freshwater > Lake | place: Tanzania: Lake... | reverse complement strand
GGACTTCGCGTCGCAGGATTATTTTAGGGAAATTACCCGTTAAGGGGTTCCGGAGGGCCGAGTTACAGACCGGTTTACGCCCCTCTGATTAACCCCTTAGAATCTTCTCCCATCCAGTATTAGTGCCCTTCCTCTGGGTTTCCCAAGATTTTTCTTCCCGCAGGAGGAAGACCCCCTCTCTTCGGAGAATTCTTTTCGGAGAATTCTTTTCGGAGAACGTTAGTTCTCCGAAGAGTTTGGGGCGATTTTGGTCCCATTTTGGTCCCAAATCGGGGTTTTGGGGTCTGATCTCAGATGAGTTAGGGCCCAAAACTTGTCGGAGAATCTTTTTGAGCCCCAAGTTGCAAAAGTTAGGGAGGTAGTAGGATGAACCCATCGCAGCCATCCCCTCTGGTAGCGGACCTGTTGCAGGCTTTTGTCCGATCCCTGGGGGGGCGGGACCGCAAAACCCTCCAAGCCTATAGATCCACTCTCCAGGATCTTTTTACCTGGTTGGCAACCAAGCCAGGGCACCAGCCGTTCCGAGTGGAATTGCTCACCGAAACCGCGGTGAAAAGCTATCTGGATCATTTGGGCTTACTCGGTCGAGCCCCGCGGACCCGTCGCAAAGCCCTAGCGGCGGTGCGGTGCTTCGGCCGGTGGGCGGTCGCGGAAGGACTGCTCCCGCACAATCCGGCAGCCTATCTGGAGCGTCCGACCGTAGTGCAGATGGCCCCCACCGAGTTGACCGAAGAGCAACGCTATGTGCTCAAGAGCCTGGTCGAGCAGACGGGCTCCCGGCGGTTGAGGGCGATCTTTGCGTTAGCTTACTGGACCGGCCTGCGCGTCAGTGAAATCGCCCTTTTGCGGCGAGAAGACTGCGAGGTCAATCGTCGCGCGGGGACCATTACGGTCAGGGACAGCAAAGGCGGCAAGACCCGCACCCTGGACTTGCACAACGAAGCCCGGAAGGCCCTCTATGCTTATCTCCACGACCCTATCGGCGACCAAGACGTACGGGACCCGGACAGTGACTACGTCTTCACCAGCCAGCGTTCCGCTTGGTTGCGCTGCCACGGTAAACCCGATCATCTGTCGGAGCGGGCTCTTGAATACCAGTGGGTGAGTTTGAAGCAGAAGGCTGCGCACGACCAATGGCCGCTGATTCAAGAGGTGACCGTCCACGATTTGCGCCACGATTGGGCCCACCGGGCCCGCCAAGCGGGGTGGCAATTGGAGGAAATTGCAGTCTATGCCGGCCACCAGACCCAAGATGGAGCCCCCGCGATTACCACGACGGCACGCTACACGCTGCCGTCTCGACAGCAACTTAAGGCCCGCTTGCAGGCCCTGCAGGGCTAAACTCAGGGAGGAATATGGCCACTAACGCGCCGATGCTGTTGACCCCGCGGCAGCGGGAACGATTGCTCCACGTGCCGCCGGACCTGTCGGATCGGGAAATCGCCCGCTATTATACCCTGACGGCCGAGGATCTGCTCATCGTCAAACGGCACCGGGGGCCCGCCAACCAACTGGGGTTTGCGGTGCAACTGGGCCTGCTGCGCTTCCCCGGACGGTTCTACCCGGACCTGACCGAAGTGCCTCCGCGCCTGGTGCGCTTCCTCGCCGAGCAAGTAGGGGTCCCGCCTCACACCTTGGCCGACTACGGGCAGCGTGGGAGTACGCTCTATGAGCATCTGGAGGAGTTGCGGCAGGCGTTCGGGTATCGCAATTTCGGCTGGCGCGAGCAACGGGCGCTAGCCCGGGTGCTGTTGCCGGCGGCCCTGGAGAGTGATGAAGCCTTGGCCTTGATAGAAATGGCCTTCGAGCGCCTGCGGGCCTGGCAGGTGATCGCCCCCGGGGTCAGCACCGTCGAACGGCTGGTCTGGATCGTGCTGCAGCTGGCCCAACGGCGGATCGAGAAACAACTCACCGCCGACTTGCAGCCGGAGCATCGCCGGCAGTTGGAAACTTTGCTCCAGACCGCGGCCGGGGATGAAGAGGCCGGAATGCGTCCGGAGGACCTGAAGATCACCCCGTTGGCGTGGTTGCGGCAAGCCCCCCTGAGCCCCTCGCCCCCGAGTCTCTTGCAGATCCTGCGGCGCATCGCGTTCGTGCAGCAACTGGGCCTGCCCCCGCTCCCTCCGAGCGTGCCGGGCAATCGGCAGCGCCAGTTGGCCCGTCAGGGGAGCCGCTATCTGGCCCCCGCGCTGCGGCAATTCACCGAGCGCTCCCGGCACGCGTTGTTACGGGCCTGGCTCCATGAGCACGCGCAGGACTTAATCGATCAGGCCCTGGACATGTTCAGCAAAATGCTCACCGAGTTGCTGCGCAAGGGCGATCTCCAGCAGGAACACCACTTCCAGCAGCACGGAGGCGATCTCAACGCCCATCTGCATGTGTTCATGACCGCGCTAGAGGCCTTTCTCCAGGCTCATGCGGAGGCCGGCGATGCCTTTGCCCGCGTCTTCGCCGTGGTCAACGAGGAGACCCTGCAGGCGACCCTGGACGCAGCCCGCCAGATCGCCCGCCCGGCGGACCTGGATTCTCTGGATCTGATCGAGTCCCGTTACGTCTACCGGCGGAGCGCGTTCTTGGCCCTGTACCGCACCCTGTCCTGGCGGGTCGTGCAGGACCGCGAGCCGGCTTTACAGGCCCTGGACCATGTGGTGGATCTGTCCGCTCGCAAGAAGCGGGTCACCGCGCTCCAACAGCGCGTGGGAGACCATACGGTGCAGGCTCCCTTAGGTCATCTCAACGAGCCATGGCGCCGCCACGCGGTGCGCGGGGACCGCATTGCGCCCAATTACTACGAAGCGGCGGCACTGGTGACCTTAGGGGCCCGCTTACGCTCCGGCGATGTCTACGTCCCTGGTAGTCGCCGCTACGGGGATTTCGAGAGTTACCTCCTGCCCCCGCCGGCCTGGCAGCGTCTCCAGGAGACCGGCGATACCCGCCTGGCGGTACCGGACCAAGCCGAAGACTACCTGGCCGACCGCCAGCAGCACCTGACCGCCAAAGTCGAGCACTTGCAGGTCCACCTGGACCGTTCTCCGGGGCTTAAGGTAGATGCCCAAGGCCATCTCCACCTGACGAAATTGAAGACCGACGTGCCCCCGGAAGCCCAAGCCCTGCGCCAACGGCTATACCAGATGCTGCCCCGCATGGCCTTGGCCGATCTGCTCCTGGAAGTGGAGGGCTGGACCGGCTTCCTGCGCCATCTGACCCATCTCTCCCAAGGGCACCCGGCCGAGGGCGAAAGGAAGATGATCCTCCTCGCCACGCTGATGGGCCAAGGCATGAACCAACCGTTGACGCGGATGGCGGAAGCCACCCCGTTCACCTATTGGCAATTGGCCTGGGCCGCCGACTGGTACCTGCGCGAGGAAACGCTGGCGGCGGCCCAGGCGGAACTGGACAACTTCGTGCTGCAGCTCCCGTTTTCCCGGATCTGGGGCGATGGGACCCATTCCTCCTCCGATGGCATGCGGATGCGGATGGGGGTGCAGGCCGCTCATGCCGACCGCAATGCCGAATACTTCGGCACCGGGCGCGGCGTCACCATTTACACGCATATCGCCGACATCTGGATGCCCTTCCGCCAGAAAGTCATCAGCACCAACGACAGCGAGGCCTTGCACGTCATCGATGCGCTGTGTCATCATGACACCGACCTGCATATCGCGGAGCACTATACCGACACCGGCGGCTATTCCGATCACGTCTTCGCACTCTGTGCCCTGTTGGGCTTCCGCTTCGCGCCCCGGCTGTGTGATCTGCCGGATCGCCGCCTCTTCGGCATTTATCCCCCGGAAACCGCTGGCCCCCTGGATTATCTGTTTCATGAGCGGGTCAGCCGGCGCCGCATCGTCACGAACTGGGAGGCGATGCGCCGGGTGGCCGCTTCCATCCGCCACGGCACCGTCTCCGCGGCGCTGCTGATGCGCAAACTGGCCGGCTACCCCCGCCAGAACCAGGTGGCGCAAGCCCTGCGGGAGATGGGCCGGATCGAGAAGACGCTGTACATCCTGGACTTTCTGCCGGACGAAGCGCTGCAGCGCCGGGTGGAAGGTGGCCTGAACAAGGGCGAAGCAGTCCAGTCCCTGGCCCGCACCCTGTGCGTGGGCCAGCGGGGGGAATTCCGGGATCGGGCGTTGGAGGAACAGACGCATCGGGCCAGTTGCCTGTATCTGCTAGTCGCGGCCATTGTGACCTGGAACACGGTCTACCTGGACCAAGCGGTGCAGACGTTGCGGCGACAGGGAGAAGAGGTGGCGCCCGCCGTGCTGGCGCACGTCGCCCCGATGGGCTGGGAACATCTCAATTTACTGGGGCGCTACGAGTTCCACCCGGAGCACGCTCGGCCGTTGACCCAGCTCCGCCCCCTGCGCACGGAAAAAGAGTGGATCCAGGAAGAGCCATGAGCCCCCGCAACCGCAGGCCTGGAAAAGCCCTAACGTGGAGTCCTAGGAGAATGAGAACTCGTCCGGCAAGCCCTACGTGTTCCCCGGCTTTTTAGAAGCCTCCAGAAAGAGCCCGAAACTTGTCGGAGAATCAACGTTCTCCGACAAGTATTCTCCGACAAGATTTCCCTCTTTGGCCCTGCTGTGTAGGGAGCATTGGATATCTCAGATACAGATTATAACTGGGTCTTTAGAGTTATGGTAGCTTCCAATAGGGGGAGTTATGAGGGTTCTAAGTAGACCCTGATTCCGGCCTTAGCGGGTAATTTCCCTGAAAAAATCCTGCGACGCGGACTTGGACGTGCTCGCTCGGTCCCGCAGCCGCCTTGAGTCCGGGCCGGTTTTGCGGGAGGGTGGGGGCGAGGCGAAAGGTTTCCCGTTGCGCGGGTGGGGTGGGGGTTGTGGTGTGCGCTGCGCCGGTCGTTGCCTCAAAGGTCCTGGCTCAGGCTGGCCTTTTTGGCGCACGCACCGGGTTTCCAGGTCATCATTCTCGTCGGGTCTTGCTGGCTCTGGGGAGTTTAGACCTGCCAGGTTGCAGCAAGCCGCCCACCTGATTATTCGGGTACATTCCCCCAAGGTCTTGCTCAGCAAGGGGCGAAAAACGAGACCGGGCCGCCCTCCGTCCCGCGTTGAGACGGATACGTCGGGCGGCCCGATGGCGGCCAGGGCGATGCCAGGGCGGGGGACGGAAGCCCGGGCCTCAACGGTCGGGGGCAGGCCCCACCGTGAATGTTTTAGTCAAGAGCCCCAATCCCACGACGTTCACCTGATACTCCACAAAACGTTGCCCTGCTTCTACATGTTCCTCCAGGGTCACCGCCTCGGCACCGCCCCCGGGCGGCGCGGGCAAAGGGGCCCCCACCACCGATTCGACCAGGGTCTGAACCGCGGGTTGAGGATACCCTTCCAGGTTTAAACTGGAAGGACGCAACAGCGCAGGACGCTGGTCGGGAGGAATACTCAGGTAGAAAAGGAGAAAGGGTCGCGCTTCCCCTATGGCGCCCTCGTCAGGTAATAGGGGGAATAGGCTCTGCAAGGCCTGGTATTGTGCCCCGCTCAAGGTAGCGATCTCGGCCAACAAGTCCAGCGAAAAGGGGTTCCCAGGTTTTGCCGCAGCCTGCCATCGAAGAACTGCTTCACTGGGCAACAGCGGCGGGTCGTGATACCAAAAGGTAGGACGAAATATCAAAATATCCTCATAGACCTGATAAGTTATCGCGTGGGTTTGCACCAGGAGGTTCAGGAGTTCTTGCAGGGTGGCGACCGGTACGTCCGGCAAAAAGGCCTCCCCCTTGACGGGCCGCAGCGCCACTACGCTGAAGGGGGTACGTTCACTAAGCCATTGCCAGATTTTGGCAATATCCACCAGGTTTGCAGGATACTCCCTGCCGTCCCAATTCATGGTGTTCCCTGGGGCCGCCTCCGTCATGGCTTGGTCAAAGCCGCCGGGAAGGGGTGCCTGCAGGGGTGCCAACACGGCTTCGTTGGTCGGGGCCACCGCTTCCTGGGCCGCCCGCGTTCGTTCACGGATCATCTGGGGCCGCCGACCGAAGCCCCAACTCATCCCGCGTTTTGCTGAATTCGGCCCTTTCACTTCAAACCGGAGGAGTTGATCCAGTCCACTGCCCCCCTTGACAAACCGAAGGACGGCTTCTCCGTAGTCTAAATCCACATCCACCGGCCGCGGTTCCCCCGTGTTTTTATCCTGGACTTTAATTTGGTAGAGAGCAAACAGGTCGCGGACCGCTTGTTGAACCTCGGCCGGCGCGGCCTTGAAGGGGCCGAGGTCAAAGGCCTCGTCTAACGCTTGCTGTTGGCTTTCCGGAGACAGAGTGCGGAAGATCCGGCCGCAGAGAAGAGTGGCTTGATCAAACTGTTCTGGATGTTCCAAGAGGTCCCGCAGATAGCGTTTCTGAAAAGCCTTCTGATCTTCCTCCCACAACTGTCCTTGGGCTTCGACCGCAGCCGGCTCAGGCCATAACAAAAACCGCAAGCGGCCCGCGTCATCAGACTGCTTCAACCAATGACAGCGAGCGCTAGGACCAGAACTCACCCCCATACAGAGGGCCTGCATCAACCGATTGAGCGGAACGTCGTGGGTTTTGACCATCAATCGAACCGGGGTTAACCCTGGAGCGACTTCCATAGAGACACCGGTTTTGGCGGACAGATCCCTTAAGACCTCCCCGCATGACAGGTTGTCATAATTGACGGTGACGCCTTGGCTCAAGACCGCCTCGATAACCTCTTGCCTTTCCTGGTCCCGATGGGTTTCCGGATTAGAGGGTTGGGTCCTTCCCGGAAGGGTGCTGAGATACACACTCAAAAAAACCAGGCTCAATCTAGCAGAAACCGAATACATAGCTTTATTACTGCTCTCTAGGGAAACCCATATTCCCCCCCCCTTCCGGGAGGAGGCCCCGGTGGGGGAGGCTTTGAGAACCGCTTCCCAGCGCGGTTTCAGTGGGCGCCGAAGGGCTTCCGGAGGGGACGGCAAGCCATGTTGCAACGGGAGGCGGGTTGCGACCACTTGCCAGGCCGCCCGCTCTTTGACCAAAGCATCCTGGGGTCCCTGTGGCCACCGCGTATGCCGGGGGCGGTGGCTTGCGCCCTCGTCCACGAAGGGAGCAGAGGAGCCGTAGGGCCGCCCGAAAGGTTAAAACTTATAATACCCCATGGCCCCTCTGGTAGAAGAGGATGCAGTAGGGGGCAAAAGACCTGAAAACTCACCGGGATGAATCCCACCGATGGGACGGTCGACCTCCCTCGGAAGGGCCTATCGACGGATACCCCGACGATGAAAAGCTCTCTTTCTCCCTCCCGAACCGAGGGAAAGGGGCTCTCTCCGAGCAATCCGGAGGTCCCTCGGGCCGTGGGGAATTCGCAGACCCACTCCGCCCCCCGGCCTGGCGTACCCGAAGCGGGGCGGCGCCCCCCGCCCGATCCCCTGGCTCCTTCCCGATCCCCGGACTCCTTCCCGATCCCTTGTTCCCCCTCAACCTTGCTCAGGTCTTTTGCCCACTGCTGAAAATAGGGACCTTTCACGGCGACAAATTCGCGGGCTTACCGATGGATTACGGATTCACAACCGAGTAGGAGTGGGAATCCGTCACCCCAAACATTTCGGAGGTACTCAGGTTGGTCGCCCGGCTCCAGGCATTGGCGGTACGTCCACCAGGGCTAACATCCCTGTAGTCAACCCATCCATACTCCTCGTCCTCAACGGCGGTCGTTGATTGAGCCGGAATGGTTACCCAGTTGGCCTCAAGCCCAATTATATCCGTTGAAATGCCCGACTCGAACTTGTAGGAACGGGAGAATATGGTCGAGGGATTGTTGCCATCAGGCGTGATCGTTACGGTATGTTCGCTACTCCGAAAAGTGATCTGAATGGTGGGGTTGCCCCCCGTGTGGAAAACTGCATTGGGAGCCGGGGAATTAATGTTACACTGGGAATGAACAGTGAAGTGACCCTTGGTCTGTGTGTTCTCTTGAAAGTCAGCCGCTACCGGTGCAGTCCCCACCGCAAGAGCTATCACAATCAATAGATTTCTCATATTATCACCTCCCTTCAATAGTAATCGGCCACCTCTACAAGGGGGCCCCATCGCTTCCGGTTAACGCAAGGCTTTATCTACCCGTGAAAGCTCCCTAGCGACGCTTTCCCCATATTGGGCAAGCCGACATAAACCCGTCTTAGGTTGCCTTGCCTTCCGTTGTTCCTACACCCCCTTGCTCTAGTAGACTCTTTTTCTTGGCAAAACCTGACCTCAAACTCCACTTTGGGGGGGGATCGGAAAAAATTTTCCCCGACCTCCCATTGGGCCTCTCCAGCGCAGCTCGCATCTGGGACCGCGCCCGGCTCAATCGCTTATCCACGGCTTCCAGAGTGCAGCCCAAACGACCCGCGATCTCCCGATGGGGGAGTTCTTCTACGGCGGCCAGATAGAGAACGTCGCGGAGGTGGGGAGGGAGGGCTTGGAAAGCTTCTTCCAGTTGCCAGGGGAGGATGTCTGCCAAAAAGGCCTCTTCGGGGTGATCCCTGAAGGGGAGCTGTTGGGTCAAAAGGACCTCTTCAGCCAGGGGGAGGTTCTCCCAGGGCAGGACCTCGGGAGCCTGGTTTTGCTGCCGGTGCTGGGTGCGGATCACGTTCTCCAGGATGCTCCGTAACCACGCCCGCAAATGCACGCTCTGCTTCAACTGATGATAGGACTGGTAGGCCCGCAGGAGGGTTTCCTGCACCAGGTCCTCCGCGGTATCCCCATCACTCACCCGGGCGTGAGCATACTCCAAGAGCCAGGAGCGATGGGCCTCCACAAGGTCATCAAAAGGGGCCAAGGCCAGGCGGACAGCCAACGGGAAGTAGGGAGGAGGGTTCCGGGCGAAGGCGGTGACGCCGGGACAATAGGCTTGCCGGTTCCAGGCGCCATCTTCGGCCCGCTCCACCGGTACTCCGCACAGAGAAGGGGCATAGCGGGAGGCCAACCCACAGGGATTATCAATGAGCACAGCCACCTCCAAGAGAGCCCTGGCGGAAGTGCGTATCTGCAGCACCGGTCGTCCAAAGCAGTGGGCAAAGGTCGCGATAGCAGGGCACGGATGCCCGGATAGCGCGCAGAAGGGAGAAGGGAAGGTACAGGGGATGGAGAGGGCGGTGAGGGCCGTGGTCAATCGTTTTCGTTCAGGGCGCGAAATCCAGGCGGGGTTTTCGACCGGCACGAGCAGCGCTGCCGGTCGGATCGCGGCGGATAGTTCCAGGAGCCGCGGGACCTCCGGGGGCCCTTCGGCTAACACGACCAACAGGTCCGGGGTCGGCCCGCGACGGGGCTGCCCGCGCCCCCTGTGGACCACATCCCAATCGGACGGAGCATGGCCCATGATATGGTGGGCCACCTTCTGGCCCCAAGCCCCCTCCGAGAAGAGGAGTAAGCGGAACATGGGAGAAGTGCCTCGTAACCCACATGGGGGCGTGTTTCGCTCCGGGGCAGAGGAATCCTCTTTTTCCGTGTTGAGTTCGTCACCCTCGGAGGCAATCCCCAGCCTTCCCAGAGCGAGGTGGCCGCCCGCCGCCCCCGTGGCCGCCCCCGCATTAAGCGGGGGCGGCCACGATGCGCGAGAAATCCGCCACCAGGGCTTTAAGCCCCCTATCGACGGGCTCGGGCAGGGGCAAGAGACCGGGCGTGGCCCGTTCGCCTTGCGCGTATAGGCGAACTCCTACCCCGTTAGCCGGGGGTTCTTCTGCGGGAACAAAAGGGCTTTAAGCCTCCTGAAATCTGGATTATTGGGCTACCCAGGGGCCGGAACCCCTGGGCCACGGAAAGCGCAGGGAGTTCGTTTTCCACGACGAAAAGCAAACTCCCGCCCCGAAGGGGCGCCTGGGTAACGGTTCGTTGCCGCCCCCCGTTCCCCTCGTTTCCAGGCCGCGTCACTCAGTCGTTCCCCTCCTCCCCCATCGCCCCGCCGATCCCCACGGATCCCCTCCCCGCGGAGCCTCCCGCGGCCCCTCCGGATAGTCCGGGTTGCAGGCCCATTCCTGCTCCCACTCCGCGCAGCAGGCCGCCGCCCGCGCCGGCCCTTCGGCCAGGACCGCCAGCAGATCCTCCCCCCAGGCTCCAAAGGCCACGGCGCGGGCCTCCGGCCCTTCCAGATCCACCGGGGAAGCTGGGGGGCAGAGGCCCCCCGGCTCCAGACCCCCGAGGGCGGGCGCTACCAAGGACCGCAGGGCATCCAGGCCGTGCTGTTGCAAAACGTCATTGAAGTCCTTTTCGGGGCCAGGGCGGAACCGTTCCGGCTGGGCTCCCAGGGACCGCAGGGCCGCCATTAGCTGGTCCGCTCCCCGGTCTCCTGCGGCGTCGGCGTCGAAGGCGACCAGGACGCGCTTGAAGGCCCCCCGGCGTACCAGCCAGGCCGGGAAGTCGGTGGCCGTCGTAGTCACGGCCGGAACGCCCACCAGGGCCAGCGTCAAGACGCACA
>Ga0194125_10013840_pt1 | contig 10415 bp, 9 predicted proteins | sample TA2KigC250mmetaG_FD_148626 | JGI IMG/M metagenome (GOLD analysis project Ga0194125, IMG submission 148626) | Freshwater microbial communities from Lake Tanganyika, Tanzania - TA2015034 Kigoma Deep Cast 250m | ecosystem: Environmental > Aquatic > Freshwater > Lake | place: Tanzania: Lake... | reverse complement strand
GCTCCGGCGGGCCTCGTGCCCGGGCCGGACGCGGCGCGCAGTGTAGCACAACGGGGCGGATCAGCGCGCAAGGACGAGACTGAGCCAGGGGACGTAGGTGATCAGCGCGAGGACGGCCAGGAGCACCGCGATGAACGGCAGCGAGGCCCGGGCGAGGACCAGGAGCGGGCGGTCGAAGCGGATCGCGGCGATGAAGAGGTTCATGCCCACCGGCGGCGTGACGTAGCCGATCGCGAGGTTGGCGAGGAAGATGACGCCGAGGTGGACGGGGTCCACGCCGTAGGCCTTGCCCAGCGGCAGCAGCAGCGGGACGATCACGATCGTCGCGGTGTAGATGTCCATCGCGCAGCCGACCAGCAGCAGGAAGAGGTTGAGCATCAGCAGGAACGTCACGGGACTGTGGATGTGCGCGCGCACGGCCGCGAGCACCTGCTGCGGCACCTCCTGGTCGATCAGCCAGTTCGTGATCGCCATGCCCATGCCGAGGATGATCAGCACGCCGCCGACCAGCGTCATCGCGTCGCGCGCGATGCGGCCGAGGTCGCGGATGCGGATCTCGCGGAGGATGAGGCATTCCACCACCAGCGCGTAGGCGGCGGTGATGACGGCCGCGTCGCTCAGGACCAGCGTTCCGCTGTAGATGCCCGCCAGCACGAGCACCGGCAGCGGCGCCTCCCAGCGCGCCGCCCACAGCGCGGCGCCGAGCTCGCGGACCGAGAAGGGCGTGCGCGCGATGCCGCCGCGTTTCGCGGTCCACGCGCCGTACAGGCCCAGGGCGAGGATCCCGAGCAGGCCCGGCAGCAGGCCCGCCAGGAAGAGGCGCTCCATCGTCACGGCGCTCTCGACCGGGTTGGCGATGACGCCGTAGAGGATCAGCGGCAGGCTCGGCACGAACAGCACGCCGAGGTTGCCGCCGCTCGTCACGAGGCCCAGGGAGAAGCGCTCGCCGTAGCGGTCCGCCCGCAGCGCCGGCAGCAGCAGCCCGCCGAGCGCGACGATGGTCACGCCCGAGGCGCCCGTGAACGCCGTGAACAGCGTGCACGCCACCACCGCGACCGCCGGCATGCCGCCGGGCAGCCAGCCGAACGCCGCGCGGGAGAGCCGCAGCAGCCGCTCCGGCGCCCGGCTCTCGGCCAGCAGGTAGCCGCCCAGCGCGAACATCGGCAGCGTGCGCAGCAGCGGCATCGTCGCCAGCCGGTTGAGCTCCGAGATGATCAGCGACGGCGCGATGCCGTCGCGCGCGTAGGCCTCGAAGGCCAGCCCGCCGAAGACGGCGAAGATCGGCGCGCCGAGCAGCGCGAGGAGGATGACGAAGATCGTCATCATGCCGCGCCGTCCCTTCCGGCGTCCGCGCTTGCGCCCGGCGCCGTCCGTCCGGCCGCCTGCGCCGCCGAGAGCGCGGCGTGCAGGACGAACCGCAGCGCGAGGAGGGCGAAGGCCACGGGCACGACCCAGGTATAGACCCACACCGGCGCGCCGAGCAGCGTCGAGGTCTCGGTTTCGCGCTGCAGCCCGATGAAGGCGTGCGCGGCCAGGGCGAGGCGGGCGCAGAGGAAGGCGGCGAAGAGCTGCACGAGGGCGGCGGCGGCGGCGCGCGGTCGGGGCGGCAGCAGGTGCGAGACGAGGTCCATCGAGATGTGCTTGCGCAGCCCCGTTGCCGCCAGCGCGCCGAGCATCGTCAGCCACAGCAGGCCGATGCCGAGGAGGGGTTCGATCCAGGAGAGACCCGTCCGGAAGAAGGTCCGCAGGACGATCTGCAGCGCGGCGAGGATCACCATGCCGGCCGCGAGGCCGCCGAGGAGGACGCGCTCGGCGGCGTCCCAGGCGGTCACGCAGCGGCGCAGCGCCCCGTCACGGGGCATGGGCCGCCCCCGCGCCGCCGCGGTGGTCCTTGAGGAACGACTGGATGCGGTCGTCGGCCTCGGCCGGGAACAGGTCGCCGCGCAGCCGCTGCCGCGTCTCGTCGCTCACCTTCCGCAGGCCCTCGGCGTCGGCGTCGGTCGCGTGCGTGACCTCGATGCCGGCCTTCGCCATGACCTCGAGCGCCTCGGCGTTGCTCTTGCGGACCTCGGCGGTCAGCTCGGTCGTCAGCCGGCGCGAGATCGCAAGGACCTTGGCCCGGGCCTCCTCGGGCAGCCGGTTCCACGAGGTCTCCGCGACAAACAGCCCGCCGAACGTGTAGGCCAGCCGCAGGTCGTTGCGGTACTTCACGCGGCCGGTCCACTGCATCGACACCGCCGCGAGGGGCGGGGCGTAGACGGTGTCCAGCAGGCCCGTCTGCAGCGCGGGCAGGACGTCCGCCACCGGCACCGGGATCGTGCTGATGCCGGCGGTCTTGAACAGGGCGGCCAGCATCGGCTCGTTCGGGATCGACCACACCTTGGCGCCGCGGAAATCGTCGAGGCCCTTCACCGGCCGGTTGCCCATCACGTGGCTGAAGCCGACCTCGGTCCAGCCGAGCACGACGTAGCCGTTGGCGCGGCAGCGTTCCTCGAGCCACGGGGTCAGCGCCTTCATCGCGGCATCGACCTCCTCCGGGCTTCGGAAGGTCATCGGGAACATCAGCGCGTTGGCCTCCGGGCAGATGCGGGCGATGCCGTTGCCGAGGAAGCCGCCGCCGTCGAGCTGGCCGGCCTTGATCTTGACGAGGACATCCTTCTCCTCGCCCATGACGCCCGCCGGGTAGACGCGGATCTTGGCCGCGCCGCCCGTCGCCTCGGCCGCCTCGGCCTTCAGCTTCTCGAACGTCTGCATCCACGCGCTGCCCTCGGGCGCCAGCGTCGCGAACTTCAGCGTCACCGGCGCGGCCGGCGCCGCGCACGCGGCCGCCAGAAGCACCGCCGCAACGATCCCGAACCCGCCCCCCGTGCCCCGCCGTCCGTTGACGGTTGGACGCCGGTTGCCGCGCCCCCCATCCGCCGCCGTCCGATGTCCGGCGTCCGTCCCTCGGTGTTCGATGTTCGGTGTTCGATGTTCGATGTTCACGTTGCCGCTCCCTCGCCCCTCACTCGTCACTTGCCACCCGTCACTGCTTCCCCTCGTCCCTCGTCCCCCGTCCTAGAACCACTCCTCGGCCATCGGCAGCAATGCCTTCGCCCGGCGGCGCGCCACCGCGTTCATGAGTTGAAGGCCCGGCGGGTCGTCCCGGTCGCTCGTGCCGAGAACCGACTTCAGCGTCGACTCGAACAGGCCCTGGTCGAGCGCGTAGCGCGCGTAGAACTCGGCCATCGCGACCCGCGGCAGCAGCGCCTTCTCCCCGGCGGCGGCCGCCGCCTGGTCGAAATGCCGCCGGGATGCCTCGAGGTCGCCGCCGCCGCCGCGGGGCTGCACCGCGTAGTAGATGCCGAAGAAGAGGTGGGGGCCGCCGCGCTCGTGCGTCGGATCCAGCGCCATCACGCGCCGCATGATCGCCACCGGGCGGTTGATCTGCGCGACCGCCTCCATCGAGCCGCCGCTGTTGATGATCCAGCCCATCCACGCCATCGCCGTGGTGTAGAGCGCGGGAACGTCGGCCCTGCCGAAGCCGGCGAGCGAGGCCTCGAAGGCGTCGACCGGCCCCGCCACCGCCGCGCGGAAGCGGGCGTTTTGCGAGAGCGCGGCGATCCCGTAGTCGCGCGCCCGCGCGTACAGGTCCCGCGCCCGGGCCGCCTCGGAGCGGGAGACGAACGCCGCCGCGTAGCCGACGCGCGCGCTGGCGGCGGCCAGCAGGATCTCCGGGTTGTCCGGCGCGGAGGCCGCGAACCCGTCGAGCACCAGGATCAGCGCCGGCGCGCCGTCGCGCACCAGGTCGGGGTCGGTCTGCTCCTGCAGCGAGGCCGACATCTGCGACGCCATCGGCGCCAGCGCCGACGTCGCCGCCCCGCGCAGCATCCCGCATCCCGACAACGCCGGGACCAGGGCCGCCGCGCACGCCCCCGTCATCCATCCTTTGAAACCGCTCATGAGGCCGCCAGTCTATCGTGCCGCGCCCCCCGCCGCAACGCAGCCGGGGCGGGGTCCGCGGTCGGAAGGGAACGTCGGCGGAACGGCGCGTGAGGTTCACCGCCCCGGCGGCGGGTGGAGATGCCGGACGACGGCGAGCGCGCGACGCGCGGCGCGCGCCGCGGCCCGGGACGAGATCGTGGCCCCGCTGACGGCGTCGATCCCGGCGCCGACCTCCAGCCGCATCGTGTCGTCCCGCCCCCGGAACTGGTCGAGGAACTCCCGGTCGCGGATGCCGGCGCCGTAGCGCGAGCGGTAGGCGACGACCTCGAGGTCCCGGATCGCGCCCGCGGGCGTCAGCGCGACGACGAACGTGATCGGGTCGTCCCGCCCGCGCTCGTCGAGAATCATCGCGTAGCCCGTCGTGTTCGTCCCGTCGCTTCCGCGGTGGAGGATGACCTCGCCGGCGTCGATCCGTACCTCGGCCTCGGCGGCAAGGCGGCTTGCGTCGTCCTGCGTGATCCGGTGCCGCTCGGCGGTGACCGAGCGCGCCCCCGGGAGCGCCCACGCGACGGCCGCCTCCCGCGTCATGTCCGCCGCGGCCCCGATCGCAAGGATCGCGGCGGCGAAGACGGTCAGGATACGGGCGCTGTTCATGAGTTCGCGACGCCCGGCACCATACCGCAGGAGCCGTCCCCGTGGCCACTCCCGTCCCCAGGGCCGACGCATCTTGTTCCTGTCGAAACCGGGCCGTGTGCGCGGGATCTTCAGGATTCCCCTTCCATCGCCGGGAAAGGGAGATCCCAGCCGAACGATCCTCGAATCAAGGCAAAGGCGCTGCCGCGGCGCGCACCAGGTGGCCCCGAGTCCGCGAGGGGCCCGGCCGGGAACGCGGCAGACCGCCCCGGATGCAAGGCGACGAAGGGGGCGCTGGACTCGTGTCCGCGCCCCCTTCGGCAACGCCGCAGGCGGGGCGGGATCCCGCGCGATCCGGCCGGCCTGGTGCGCGTCGCACCCCCGCAACCGCAAGCGATCCAGCGTCCGCAAGCAACTCCGCGCTCGGCCTCGTCGGCCCGCGCCTGCACCTCCCCCGGGGATGCGTGGCCCGCGCCCGCGAACTCGCGCTAGGTCGGCCGGTCCATGTCGGATCCGGACATGGGAGACGGCTGGGAAGGCGGGCTGTCGGTCGGAGGCGGAGTCTGGGAAGGCGAGGACGGCTCTCCGCCCGCTGCCTTCGCCGCCCGGCGCGCGAAGCGGCGTTCCCGCTTCTCCTGCGCCTTGCGCATCCTCTCCATCTCCTTGCGCCGCTTCTCGAAAGCGTTCTTGTTCATCGCCATGGCGGTTTCTCCCAGGATCGATCCCGCCAACAGGGCGCCGACGTGCACCGGGTCCGCGTGAATCGCGGGCAGCATAGCACAGCTTCGCGCCCGACGCCCGCCGTCCTCGCGGGCAAGGCGGAGGAGGCCCATCGGGCGCGAACAAGAAGAGACCCGCGGTCCCGCGGGTTGCCTTTCCCCTCCGCCGCGCCGGACGGAACCGGCGCGGCGGAGGTTCGGGCTCCCGGGCGCGGGCTCAGGCCCCGGCCAGGCAGGCTTCCAGGTCGGCCTCGGCGGTCGTGATCGGCTTGATCGCGAACTTCTCGACCAGGACGTTGAGCACCGCCGGCGTCACGAAGGCCGGGAGGCTCGGGCCAAGCCGGATGTTCCGGATGCCGAGATGGAGCAGCGTCAGCAGGATGCAGACCGCTTTCTGCTCGTACCACGAGAGTACCAGCGACAGCGGCAGGTCGTTCACGCCGCAGTGGAACGCGCCGGCGAGGGCCGAGGCGATCTTGATCGCGGAGTAGGCGTCGTTGCACTGGCCGCAGTCCAGCAGGCGCGGCACGGGGCCGATCGCGCCGAAGTCCAGCTTGTTGAACCGGAACTTTCCGCAGGCGAGCGTCAGGATCACGCAATCCTTCGGCACCGCCTCGGCGAACTCGGTGTAGTAGTCGCGCCCGCTCTTGGCGCCGTCGCAGCCGCCGATCAGGAAGAAGCGGCGGACCGCCTTCGACTTGACCGCGTCGATGACCGTCCCGGCCAGGCCGAGCACGGTGTGGTGGCCGAAGCCGACAAGGATCGTCTTCTCGGGCTCGTCCGCCGCGAAGCCGGGCGCCGCGAGGGCGGCCGCAATCACGGGGGCGAAGTCACCCTTCGCCATGTGGGTGACGCCGGGCCAGGCGACGAGGCCGCTGGTGAAGATGCGGGCCTGGTAGCTCTCCTTCGGCTTCTGGATGCAATTCGTCGTCATCAGGATCGCGCCGGGGAACTCGTCGAATTCCTTGCGCTGGTCCTGCCACGCGCCGCCGTAGTTGCCGACGAGGTGCTTGAACTTCTTCAGCTCCGGGTAGCCGTGGGCCGGCAGCATCTCGCCGTGCGTGTAGATGTTGACGCCCTTGCCCTCGGTCTGCCGGAGCAGGATCTCGAGATCCTTGAGGTCGTGGCCGGAGACGAGGATCGCCTTGCCCTTGACCGGCGTGATGCGCACCGCCGTCGGGACGGGATGTCCGTAGGCGCCCGTGTTGGCGGAGTCGAGCATCTCCATGACTTTCAGGTTCACCTCGCCGCAGCGCATGTTCATTGCGAAGAGCGTGTCGACCGTCAGGGTGTCCCCGGCCAGGAAGTCGAGGGCCTCGTGGAAGAACGCGTAGACGCCGTCATCCTCGCGCCCGAGCACGTAGGCGTGGTCGGCGTAGGCCGCCGTGCCCTTGAGCCCGTAGACGAGCAGTTCCATGAGGCCGGTGATGTCCGGACCGCGCCGCGCGAGAAGGCTCTCGATGCCGGCGGCCTCGCCCTGGCGGATCAGGCCGTTGAGATCGGCGGCCGGGACCCAGGCGGCGGGGCCGGCGGGCGTCTCGGCGGTCTTCCCGGCCTTCGCGCAGGCGGCCCCGTACTCGCGGCGGACCGTGTCGCGGATCTGCGCGCCGCGGCGCAGGATGATCTCCAGGCGCTTCGGGTCGAAGTTGACGTTCGTGACCGTCGTGAACAGCGCCTCGAGGATGAAGGCGTCGGCGTCGTGGTTCCTCACACCCAGCGCGCGGGCGCGGTGCGCGTACTGCGAGACACCCTTCGCCGCGAGGACCAGCAGGTCCTGCAGCGCCGCGGTGTCCGGATCCTTGCCGCATACGCCGAACGAATTGCACCCGGTCCCCTTCGCGGCCTGCTCGCACTGGAAGCAAAACATGCCCATGTCCGTATCCCTTTCGTTTTCCGTCCGCCGCCGGCCCCCATGGCCGGTCGACGGACGCACTATGCCCCCGCGCCGCCCGGCGCGCCTTGACGGGAATCAAGAACCCGCGTGACGGAAGCACGAGGCCGGAATCCCGAAGCGCGAAACGGGTTCGAACCCGCAAAGCGCCAAACAGCGTCTGGCGGGGCGGAGGAAGGCGGGCGAAGGAGGACGAGGGACGAGGGGCGAGGGTCGGGGGACGAGGGAGGAACAGCCGAGGGAAGAGAACGACAACCGAATGGGGACAACCGAATACGGACAAGGGACGGGGGACGAGGGGCGAGGGGCGGGGGACGAGGGGTGGAGGAAGTGTCGAGTGGCAAGTGACGAGTGGCGGGGCGGAGAAAGGCGAGGGCGCAGTCGAACGATCCCCGATAGCCTCCTCCTTCTCTTTCAGGTTTCAGGTTTCCGCCCTCATCCTTTCCTCGTCGGCTGATGAATCCGGACTTCGGTGTTCTCCGGAGGGGCGAGGGGCGAGGGTCGAGGGGCGAGGGGGGAGGGACGAGTGGGAGCAGTGGCAAGTGACGAGCGGCGGGGCGGAGGAAGTGTCGGGTGGCAAGTGGCGAGGGGCGAGGGTCGAGGGGCGAGGGGGGAGGGACGAGTGGGAGCAGTGGCAAGTGACGAGCGGCGGGGCGGAGGAAGTGTCGGGTGGCAAGTGGCGAGTGGCGGGCTTCTTCGCCACCGAGCAAGCTCAAGCGGGTCCGGCACGGGCACTGAAAGCCCTTGCCGCGCAAGGCCGCTCCGAGAAATGCGACGCGTCGCATATCCTCGTAATGGAGGGGTTTTGCGTCACGATCAGACTCATGCCGATCTTAACCCCAACCTCGATCTCCACCGCGCCGGCGCTTGCGGCCAGCCCGCCAACCCCTTGGCGCACAACGCGAAACCTCAATCAAGAAGCCGCTTGAATCCGCCCGCCGGCAGGCGCAGCATCGTCTGCACAGAAAAGGGATGAAGGATCGAGAAAGCATGCCGGAGAGGTGCCGACCCGAGAAAAGCGACTGGTCGTAGAATATACGTTCGGTCAATGAATGAATATTGATCATCCAGCATGGCATATGAACAAGAGTCGCTGCTCGTATTGCGAGCAAGGGGAACTCGTCTTCTCCAAGTGTCCACAGTGCGGCGTCGTAGTTCTGATCTGCGCCGAATGCGGTATGGTTTATGGGATAGACGGAAAGAATGTTGGAAAGGAAGTTGGTGACATATCTGGATCAACACGCTGCTTCTCATGTTGCGGGCCATTACAGCAGGATTTCCCAATCGCAACGGCAGACGAGATACAGGCAATCGGATTTCGGAAAGAGGAATACCGATAAGACAGGGACCGAACCATCGCCTCCACCGTATTCCTCACCCGCAGCGGGTTCGGAATCCGGTGAGGCGTAACGTTCGACGAGAATAGACACATGCGGAACAACTGGATAAGCACCACGTTACGCGCGACTTTCTCAGTCGTTATGCTGGCCTCATCATGCGCCGACGCAAGCGGTGTGCCTGCCCGCGTTGTGCTGAGTGCAGGGGAGTTTGGGGTGGTTGCCGACGGGAGGACCGATGATGGGGCCGCCATTCAGCGAATGATCGATCGTGCAAGGAATCTCGACAAGGCAGCGGAGTTGAGATTTCCGAGCAACCGGGTGATTTGCGTCAGGTCGGGTGTTGAACGCTATGCATTCCTGCTGAGAGACATCAAGGAGCTGCGCATCAACGGGCAGGGCAGTGAGTTCCGTCTTGCGAGCGACATACGGTTCCTGCGAGCGAAATGCTGTCCTGATCTTGAGGTGGGGAGCCTTAAGGTCGACTTCCTGACTCAACCGACCACCCCGGGCACAATCACCGAGGTTGATTCACGAGCAAGAGCGATCACGGTTACACTGGACCATCCCGAGATGGCCGCGCAACTCGGCGGCCCGACCAAAGAGGACGGCGAGCAGGGTTTCTTCGGCATGGTGCTCCTTGACGCGCTTTACGACACGAAGAAGGTCGTTCACTACTATGCCGATCGCGTCGATGTGAAGTCTCCGGGCGTGGTTCGTGTTTTCAACGAAGAGCCGGGTTGGGGCACATTGGCCAAGCACGTGAAGCCCGGCCGCGCGCGGGTTGATCTGCCGGTCCCCGGGATCGCCCACCGCTTCGGGCCGGGCGCGTTGTTCGCCATCGATGACTGTAAGAATGTCACGGTGTCGCATGTCGACGTATGGTCAGCCCCCTGGTTCACTTTTCATCTGTTTCGAAACGAAGGGCAAGTGACGTTTCGCCGCGTGAACGTAATGCCCAAACCCGGCTCGCAAAAGGTGCTCTCATCGTGCAGGGATGCCATTCACGCCAAAGGGAATCGTGCCGCCATGCTGTTCGAGGACTGTGTTCTGGCGGGGCTTGGCGATGACGCGTTCAATATCTCCACCCACTGCTCCCGCGTGCGAGCCATTGAATCCCCAACCCGTATCACCGTTTCCCAGCAATTCCCCCTCGGGCACATTCCCTTCCGGGTGGGCGATACGCTTATCCTCATGGATCCGGGAACGAACTGCAAAGTCGCTGAACGCAAGATCATCAACGTGGATGAGATCCCCTCGTCCAATCCGAACCCGCGGCCCAAGGAGAATCCGTGGGCACCGTCCTCGGTTCTCACCCTGGATAGCCCGGTCAGCGATGTGGCCCGAAAGGGGCTGGTCGCGTGGAGCCGCGAGAGTTCCAACCCGATGACCATTATCCGGCGATGCGTCATTCGGCGGTCCTGTCGCCTCCAAACCCCTGTCGTCATGGAAGCGTGCGACGTACAGGCCTTTCTTTGGTTCTACGGCGATTCGATGGAGGGACCGGGGCCCGAGTCGCTTGCCGTCAGGAAATCGCGACTGTGGACCGACGGCCTCGCGCATCCATCCGGCGCCCTGACCGTCTCAGGATTCGAGAAGAGCCGCAGGGAAAGCGTCCCCGTGCGTTCCGACGCCGTCCTGCAACGTGTTGAGCTCATCGGCAACGAAATCAAGGGAATAGTCCGGATTGCCAATGCACTGGAAGTGGAAGCAACCGGGAACCACATCACCACTCCGGACACGGCTCCCATCAGGTTTGAGCATTGCGGCAGGATCAAACAAGAGTAGAAGCGATCGTCGAACCAGCAGTTGCAGGCGACGCTTTGCAGCGCGCCTGACCTGAACCGCTCGCCGGAAGAGGCCATGGCGGGGGGCAATCGGTGGCGGGTGCCCCGGAACACGGTGATACGA
>Ga0194125_10013838_pt1 | contig 10417 bp, 6 predicted proteins | sample TA2KigC250mmetaG_FD_148626 | JGI IMG/M metagenome (GOLD analysis project Ga0194125, IMG submission 148626) | Freshwater microbial communities from Lake Tanganyika, Tanzania - TA2015034 Kigoma Deep Cast 250m | ecosystem: Environmental > Aquatic > Freshwater > Lake | place: Tanzania: Lake... | reverse complement strand
TCCGCAGGCGGCGTGGATGCAGCAGCGATCCAGATTGTCGAACAGAAAAGCGGCCTCGACCACCGCGGCGGCCATGTACGCGCCCTCGGGTTGCGACAGGGTCACGATCCAGGACCCATCGGTCCGGTTGGGACTGGTGGCGCCGAAGCCGCGCACGAAGACGGATTCCCGGCCGGTCTCGACCCGGTCGGGCAGATAGAAGCCGACCGTCGGCATGTGTCCCCGAATCCGTTGCGTCTGCGCCAGGCACAGGGGCTTGCCCTGGGACGACATGTACGTGCGCTCGAGCGTCCAATCCTTGAAGTCCGGGGCCCCGGTCGGATTGAGGCAGTTGAAAGCGAAGACCTCGTGCCAGTGAAACTCGGTGTGATTGCGGACCGTCATCTCGACATCGACGTAGTCGTTGGCGGGGATCATCCGCGCGTTGTACTGGATGCGTCCGCCCGGTCCCCAGGAACAGGAGACCACGCCCTGCGGGTCCGGTCCGGCCCACTGGATCGAGGTCTCCGGGAAGTTCAGGAGCATGGCCTCCCGGCACCCGATGGTCTCCGGGACCCCCAAAGAGAAGACTTGGTTGTTCAAGCCGGGGACCTTCGCCGTCACGGTCATGGCCCCCTGTTGCGGCTGCAACACGATCCGATCCGGCGGTGCAGTCGCCTGCCCGCGGACATGACCGGCGTCCCCGGGTGTACGTGTAGTGTCGCGGGTCTGGCGCCCTCGACTCAAGGGCGGGACGCCCTCGCCACGGGGGGTACTCTCAAGGCGCAGGTGCTTGGCGAGGAAGGCCAGCTCCCGTTGCACCAGGGTCGTGTCGCCGCGCCCGCCTTCCGGGGAGATGACCAGCTCGTAGGGCACTTGCAGCTCCTTGAGCTTCTTTTCCAGGATCAGACTGGTGATCGGCGTGTGAGCGTCCCACTTGAGCCGGGCATCGCCGGGCCAGAAGGCGTCCACCGGTCCCTGGTTGGTCAGAAACACGGGCGGCGCATCCCGCGTGACATACTCGATGGGGGAAAGGGGCCGCAGCTTTTCCAATAGCTCGTCCCGCGAGATCTCGCCAGGGGCGGCGCCTACCAGGGACAGCATCCGCTCCCACAAGTACGACTGCGGGTTCTCCTCCGTCAGGAGTTCGCGCATCTGCGCCACCAGATCCGTGGGCGCAGCGCCGGCCACGATGCAGTTGGATTTCGACGACTGGCGTTCCACGGGGTCCTGTGCGGCGGGATTGGCGCGATCGGGTTCGAAGCCCACCATCAGGGCCAGATGGCCGCCGGAAGACCGGCCCTTGACGGCGATCCGGGTGGGATCGATTCCCCACTCGTCCGCCCGCTCGCGGACGAACTGGACGGCGCGGGCGATATCGTCGCCGGGCGCGGGCCAGTGGAGGTCCTTGCCGACGGGCCGGTGCGCCACGACGATGACGGAGATACCGGCGTCCAAGTAGGGCTTGAATGGTTCGAGGTTGGCATTCTGGGGCGGGGCCGAATTCCAGCCGCCGCTGAGGATCTGGACGATGGCGGCCGTGGGGGCGTCACGTTGCACCAGATAGGCATTGAGCATCTGGGCCTGCGGCGCCTCGCGGCTGTAGCTGACGCGTTCGACGATGCGAACGGCAGGTGCCTGCGGGGTAGTGCGGGCCGGGGTATCCGAATTGACTGTACCAATGACCGCTTTGGTCAAGGCGGTCAGCGAGTGGGGGACCGATTCCGGCACGATCTGCGTCGGATGGGAGTACCAGCTTTGCACGAACCAGCGGGTCGGCCGGCCGCCGGCCTGGAGATACGCCTCCACCATCTTCATCGTGTCGGTATAAAAGACCTCGTCCGACTTGTGTCCGCCCCGCTCGGAATTGACGATCAGGTTGAATTGCAGCCTCTGCGCGCGGGCGAAGTCCTCATAAGTCCGCACCCGCCCCAGCCAGTCGACCGTCCGAGGGTCTTTGAGATTGACGGAGAAGTGCTCGCCCACCAAGTAGTCATAGGGATTGTCCACCGTCACGCCGGCCAGGGGGAGGTTGGCTGCCTTCAGCTTGTCGAGCACCACGCGGACCACGGTGTCGTAATCGCCGTAGTCCTGCCGCTGCGGGCCCCGGGCGTGATAGGACACGTCGCCGCGATAGCCCCAGTTCGGGAAGTTCGTCAGCAGGAAGAAGCGGATCTCCGGATGGGCCCGGCGCACGAGGGTCAGGTAGTCCACCAGCTCATCCGCCGCCTTCTCCACGGAGTCGAAACGCCGGCCGTCCCGGCGCTTTTCGGGATGCAACAGCCGCCGGACCGGGCCGTCCAGGTTCAGAAAGTCCACCCGCCCGCCGGCCGCGTAGAACTTGGCCAGCTTCGCCAACTCGATCCGGGCGGAGGCTTCGCCATTGGTCTCGTCCATGGGCGCGAAGTCCAGGGTCCCGCCGCATTCGACGGAGACCTGGTAGCCTCGCTGCCGCACCAACCGCACGAGTTGCTGCAACTGCTCGGGCGTCGCACGGTTGATCATGTCGATGTAGAACTGGATGCCGGTCAGGTGTTCCCGCACGTACGGCCACTGGGCCTCCGGCGCCAGCAGGTCCAGCACCTTCTCGCCCGTGCACAGCCAGACCTCCGGCTTGGTCGCGCTGGTTACCGGCGACGTCGATTGAGCCGCAGTCTCCTGCCGTGAGCGTGGCACAACTCTTGACGCCCGGTTGGATTCGGACGCAATCCCCAACGTGCATACTGAAAAGAGCACAAATGACAATGCGATACCGCGAGTCCTGAAGCCATCTTTGTGGCTCTGTCTCATTTCTGTTCTCCCGATGTGGTGTTTTGCGAGGGGACCGTGTGGGCGACGTACGCGCCGATGGGCCGGCCGGTGGGGGACTCCCAGTTGCCGGCCCACAGGACGCGTTGGCCGTCAGGCGAGGGGACGGCGTGGGCTTCCGTCAGGTAGTCGGTCTTGTTCGTACGGAGGTGGGCGATCCGCTCGACGGTGTGGCTGCCGTCCAGCTTCACCGCGACCACCTCGCCCCAGAACGGCGGCCAGGTGGGGCCGGGATGCTGGTACGTGACGTAGGCCCACCCGGGGCGATGGAGATTCCGGGCGGAGGTGTGGCCGGCATAGCCGCCGGGCGTCAATACGGTCACCTGGCCGTCGGACAGGCGGCGTTTGATCACACGGCCGTTGTCCGGTTTCGACTTCGAGACCCCGACCGCGACGTCATCGCCGTTTTCGTCGAGCGTCAGATCGTAGTGACTGGGCCGTCCGTATTCCGACCACAGTTCCCCAACCTTGTTGCCCTGGAGGTCGTAGACCTGCGTCTGGTCGCCCCGCTCGCCGCGGATGCGGCCGTTGAGCACGATGTACCTGCCGGAGGCACAGATCGACACCCAATCGATGCCAACGTCGTTGAGGACAAGATCCGGATACGTGTGTCCTTTTTCCAGGTCGTACGCGAATGCGAGGCGGTCGGCCTCGCGCTTGCCGTCCACGACCAGCATCCGGCCGTCCCGGGAGAGATTCCCTTCCCAGGGTCCCATGCGGAACTCGGAATATCCTGGGAACGTGGCCAGAACCTGGGTCGTATTCTCCCGCACATTCCAGCGGCCGATACGGTTCTCCTGGACGTAGACCATGATGGAGGGCTCTTTCGGATGCCACCGCCGTTCCGTGCCGGGCGCTCCCGGCCGGGCAAAGCAGACTCGGTAGTTATCGCCGTCCAGAAAGAGGTGACCCGGCCGGCCCTGATGCCGCGCCAGATACAGCAGGGATTGATCGCAGTTCCAGGCCGCGTCCTTGGAATAGTGGTGCCGTACGATCTCGGCCCATCTGCCGTCGATGTTCGGAATGCTCGTACCCGGCTCGCCCGTGATCCGGGTGACCTTCGCGCCAAAGACCGGGTCGGTGTACGAGTCGAGATAACCCGGCTGCGGCACCGAGGGGATCGTCTCATACACCGGCAGATCGGAAGCACTCAGAGAGGATGTGAGAATTCGGTTGGCCGTGGCATGGGCTTGGAGCCCATGCATCATCGGCAGGATGCCGATGCCACAGAACGCCACGGGCAGGATGCCCGTGCCACTTCTCACACACTTTCCCAGACGGGACAGAACGACCGCCAACAGGAGCCATGCCGTGGTCATCTTATTCCCTTTCCATGCCCTTGCGGGCACACTACAAACGGGACCGCCGCGGGGATTGGATGCGGGTTGTTGTACACGTCGCTGGTCGGCTCGCAGCAGGTCCAGATCAGCCCGTCCGAGCGGGGCTTCAGGCCGTCGCACCAGAAGCAGGGTCCCCAGAGAATCAGCGGGGCTTTGACCTCGCCCTGCGCCGGGTTCCAGTTCAACGTCGGATCGCCCCGCATCTGCTTGTCGATCATCCAATGGCCAATGTCAGAAGAATCGTTCTGTGTCCCGGCTTCATAAGCTGTCCTTTCCTACCGCGTCTGTGGGTAACCGACGGTAGGAAAGACGCCGCAGAGGCTTCCCGGATTGCAGCAAGCTATTCGTGCACGAACAGGTCCCAGCCGAGGTAGCTGGTCACCGCCTCGCTGATGATGTCGGCGCAGTGCGACCGGACCATCGCGCAGTGGTGCTCGAAGCCCTCCTTGCAGAGGAACTTGAGCAAACTCTGGAGGTCGGGGATCTCGCAGACGGCGACGCCGCCCGACATGTCGAGCGCCTCGTTCGTGAACTCACCCTGGCCGAGGTAGCCGCGAATCCGGCCGTTACGGTCATCCGTGCTGAACCGCAGGTAGGTCATCGGGCCGGCCGCGACGCGGGCCTTGACGGCGCCGAAGCAGTTCTCCGCGCCCAGGGCCCGGCCGAGCACGTCGAGCGTCGAGATCTCGATGTTGTCGGTGCCGAAGAAGCTCCGCGGGTAGTTGCTGCAGTGCTGGGTGACGCACTTGTTGCGGTCGTCGCCGTAGTTGTTGTTCCAGTCCACGATGGCCGCTGCGTTGCCGCTGGCCAGGACCAGGGCGTACATGGCCAGGACGCCCGTCACGTCCACCTCGCAGGCGCAGGGCCGCAGGGCGTCGCTCATCATGCTCATCGTCAGGCAGGCGGCGCAGCCGTGGTTCTGCGGCAGGGAGGTCCAGCACTGCACCCCCGCGGCGTCGATCTCGTTGGCGTCCATCCAGTCCTGGATCGCCAGGAAAAGCCGCAGGTTCCGCTCAAACTTCGCTTCGACATCCGGAATCTGGGCCGGGACGCTGCCATAGCTCTTGATCTTCTCCAGGGCCCGTCGGGCGCGGGAGGACTTGACGTCCATCCTGCCCGCGGCCGCCAGGATCTCCGAGAGGTCCACCGGCGCCACCGTGATGCCGGACTGCTGGAGCAGCTTCTCGCTGGCCCGCATGGTCTGGAAAGCGGCCGGCCGGGCGCCGATGGCCCCGATCCGGGCGTTCCGTAAGCCGCCCGCCACCCGGCACACCCCCGCGAAGAACTCGAGGTCGCGGGCAAACGCCGGGCTGTCGAGGGCCACGGTATGCGTGGCGGTATCGGTAAAGGGGATGCCGTACTGGTAGAGGTTGTTGCAGACGGACAGCTTGCCGCAGAAGGAGTCGCGGCGGTGCTGCGTATCGAGCTTGCTCAGATCGTCGTCGCTGGCCTGCACCAGAACGGGCACGTCCAGCTTGGCGAACTGCAGCGCATTGACGATCCCCAGCTCGTCCCCGAAGTTGGGCAGGGCCACGATGACCCCGTCGATCTCGTTGCGGTGCTGGTTGAACAGGTCGGCGCACTTGCGGGCGTCGGCGAGGGTCTCCACGACCCCGCTGGGCGTCGCGTCCTGCGGCAGGATGACGGCCCGATGGCCCAGGTCCTTGATCTGATTGACCAACTGCTTGCGGCCGCTTCGCGCCAGCTCCACCGAGAACACGCCCCTGGTTCCAACGATCAATCCGAACGTCAGTTTGTCTTTTCTCATCGTGCCTTTCCTTGGGATTTGAGAACCGTCATGTCTTGCGAACAGATGCACAGGTTCGTTCATTCTCTCGCATTGTGCGTCCCTGGCCCCCGGTTGTCAAGAAGCACCAAGTCCCAAACGCCGCCAGGGGCGGAAGCACCAAATCTCAAACGAACATGTCATTGCGAGCGCGGCTCGCCGAGCGCGGCAATCTGTCCCTATGCCCGAGGAGATTGCTTCGTCGCTGCGCTCCTGGCAATGACATCATCCCGATGACCAAGACTACGGACTGGGCTGTGCCCGTTTTGCACCTTGGTGCCTTGAGTTTTGGACTTGTCTGGAATTTGGTGCTTGGGATTTGGAATTTCTTTGCCCTTTGGTGCTTGGAGTGTGGAGTCACCCGCGACGCGCGCGGCACGCCGGCCCCAGGGAGATTGTATTTGACAGGCGAGACCACTACCGGTATACGTTGTTCAAACGTTCAATGATGAACATGTGTTACGTGGGAATATGGCCAAGTTGACACCGCAGGAAATGCTCGCGCGGGCCCGTGAGGTCGTCGAGTGCGAGGCGCGCGCCGTAGCCGGACTGAAAACGCAGTTCACCGACCAGTTGGCGCAGGTGGCCCAGATGCTGCTGGACTGTCCCGGCCACGTCCTGATCGCCGGGGCCGGGACCAGCCGGGCCGTGGCCCAGCGTTTCGCCCATCTGCTGGCCTGTTGCGGGACGCCGGCCCTGTTTATCAGTGCCGCCGACGCGATTCACGGCGGCGCCGGCAGCGTCACGAGCCGGGACATCCTGTACATCATCTCCAAAGGCGGCCAGAGCACCGAGATCAACAGGTTCGCTCAGATCGCCAAGGACCGCGGGGCCCGGATCATTGCCCACACGGAGCAGCCGGACTCGCCCCTGGGACGGCTCAGCGATGCCGTGTTCCATATCGTTGCTCCCGAAAGTGTCGATCCCTACGGGATGATCGCCACCGGCAGCTCGCTGACCAACGCCGCGGCCTGCGATGCGCTGTGCGTCCTGCTGCTGGAGCTGCGGGGCTACACCAAGGACCAGTTTGGACAGACCCATCCGGGCGGGGCGGTCGGCGTGAAGCTCGACGCCAGGAAAGTTTGAAGTTTGAGGGTTGAAGTGTGAAGCAGGAAAGAGGCGCACTGATCGGTTCCAAGCTTCTTACTTCACACTTCACACTTCAAACATCAAACTTCGGGGTCTGCTGTGCGTTTGGCGGAGATAACGAATGAAGGCGGCATTTCTGACGGCGCCGAGAACGCTGGAGCTGCGCGAGATTCCCGATCCGACCGCGCCGCATGATGGACTGGTGCTCGCAGTCAAAGCCTGCGGCATCTGCGGGTCGGACCTGCGGCGGTGGAAGGAAGGCCCGCCGCAGGGCGTCGCCGGGATGATTCCGGGGCACGAGGCCGCCGGCGTGGTCATCGAAGCGGGTCCGGGCCAGAGCCGTTTCGCGGTGGGCGATTTCATCGCGATTGCTCCCGATGTCCATTGCGGTCGGTGCTACTACTGCCGCCGGGGTTTGTACAATCTGTGCGACGAGATCCGCTTCGTTGGCGTCACCCCCGAACTGCCGGGCGGCTTGGCCGAAAAGCTTGTCCTCACGGGCGAGATCCTCAGCAACGGTATCGTCCACCGGATGCCCGAAGGCATGTCGTTCGCCGAGGGCAGCCTGGCGGAGCCGAGCTGCTCCGTCCTGGCCTCGCACGACCGGGCGGCTACCGGTCTCGGCGACACCGTCGTCGTCATGGGCGCCGGCCCGATCGGCTGTCTGCACGTCATCATTGCCAAGGCGCGCGGCGCTTCCGTCATCGTCTCGGAACCCAGCCCGGTCCGCCGGCAACTGGCCGAGCGCTGCGGCCCGGATGCCATCGTGGACCCGAGCGCCGAGGACCTGGGGGCGCGCGTCCGGCAGATGACCGCCGGCGTGGGAGCGGACATCGTGATCTGCGCCAACCCCATCGCCGAGACGCAAACGCGGGCGGTCCAGATCGTCCGCAAACGCGGCAAGGTCATCCTCTTCGGCGGTCTGCCCAAGGCCGACCCCATGGTGACGCTCGACAGCAACCGCATCCATTACGGCGAGATCGAGGTCGTCGGCGCGTTCTCGTACCATCCGACCGTGCACCAGCGGGCCCTGGACCTGATCCGGCGCAAGGTCATCGACGCGGACCTGCTGGTGACGCACACCTTCGATCTGCGTGAGGTTGGCAAGGCGTTCGAGGCCGCGGCCGCCGGCGCGGCGCTGAAGGTCGTGGTCACGACGCAGAAAGACCGCAACCAGTAGCATGGGCACGAGCGCCCGTGGAGGCTGTGGGTAGGGTGGGGCTTGCCCCACCATGAAAGCTCATGGGCAGGACGCCTCATTGTTGTACCCATGTCGGCATGGTAGAACCGGCGGGTGGCATCGCCAAGGCCTCCGGCCTTGACGATGGCTTTCGCGCGTGCGGTCGAGGCATCGTCGAGCGCCTCAACCATCGTCAAAGGCGGAGCCTGTGGCGATGCCACCCTCTACAACAAGGGAAAGACGTGTACAACAGTGAGGCAGGAGGCCCATGCCACGATGCCCTGACGGGCACGCTACGAATGAGTCTGGGGTATCGTCCGACCGGACGGAGAGATGTGAATAGGCAAGGACTGTGGCATGATCGGCTTGAATGAAGAACTGGCGGCCCGGCATGCGGCGGGCAACCCCGTCAAGGTCGGCCTGATCGGGGCCGGGCAGATGGGCGTCGATATCGTCGCCCAGGTCGCCATGATGAAGGGCATCGACATCGTCGTGGTCGCGGATATCGACAAGGCACGGGCCCAGGCCGCTTACGCCACGGGACTCCTGCACGGAGAGACTGTCGAGGCCAAGGACGCCGCGAGTGCGGATCGCGCGGTCGCCGCCGGCAAACGGGTCTTTGCGGACGACTTTCGCATCGTCACCGGGATGAAACAGGTGGACGTCATGCTGGAGGCGACCGGGGTCCCCGAGGTCGGGGCCAAGGCATCGCTCCTGGCGGCCCGCCACGGTCAGCAACTGGCCATGATGAACGTCGAGACCGACATCACCGTCGGCCCGGTCCTGCGGTGGTACGCCGAGAAGAAGGGCGTTCTGTACGCCCTGGCCGCCGGGGACGAGCCTGCCGCCTGCAAGGAGCTGTACGACTTCGCCGAGGCGTTGGGCTTCACCATCGTCGCCGCGGGCAAAGGCAAGAACAACCCGCTGGACCGCCACGCCAAGCCGACCGACGAGGCCTGGGCCAAGGAGGCCGCCCGCCGCGGGCTCAGCCCCAACATGCTGATCGAGTTCGTCGACGGCAGCAAGACCATGATCGAGATGGCCGCGGTCTCCAACGCCACGGGCCTGGTGCCCGACGTGCGGGGCATGCACGGGCCGCGGACCAGCCGGGACAAGCTGCACGAGACGTTCACCCTGAAAGAGCACGGCGGTATCCTCAGCCGCACCGGGGTCGTCGAATACGGCATCGGCGGCGTGCACCCGGGCGTCTTTCTCGTCGTGACGACGAGCCACCCCCGATTGCGGCAGGCCCTGGTCTACCGCGACATGGGCAACGGCCCGTACTACACGCTGTTTCGGCCCTTCCACCTGTGCAGCATCGAGGTGCCGCTGACCTGCGCCATGCTCGCGATCCGCAAGAAGTCCAACATGGTCCCGAAGGACCGGCTCGTCTCCGAGGTCTTCGCGGTCGCCAAGCAGGACCTCCAGCCCGGCGACCGGTTGGACGCCATCGGCGGCGGCAGCTTCTACAGCCTGATCGACACCTACGAGGCCGCGGTCGCCGAGAACCTCCTGCCCGTCGGCCTGGCCAAAGGCGCGGTCCTCAAGAACCCGGTGCCGCAGGACCGTCCGATCCGGTATGATGACGTCCGGTTGCACGAGCCCTCCACGGTCCTGACCCTGCGCCGCCTGCAGGACGCCTGGATGGCCGGCCAGGTGACTGAGCAGCAGTTGCTGAGATCGATTGAAGCGATCGAGTGACAGGAGGAAGTGTGATGTTTGATGTTTGATGTTTGATGTAAGAGGCTCCTGCTCCAAATCAAAAATCAACCATCAAACGTCCAATGACGAGGTTCTTATGTCCGTCATAGGCTTGGATATCGGCACGACCGGCTGCAAGGCCATCGTATTCGGCCCGCAGTGGGAGATTCTGGGCCAGGCGTCCCGGGAATATCCTATTCTTACGCCCCACCCGGACTGGGCCGAGCAGGACCCCCAGCAGGTCTGGGAGCTGGCTTTGGAAGCCCTGGCCGAGGCGGTGGGACAGGGCCGGGCCGACCCGCCGCGGGCGATGGCCCTGTCGGTCCAGGGCGAGGCGGTGATCCCGGTCGATGCCGCCGGCCGTCCGTTGCGCCACGCCATTCTCGGCATGGACACGCGCTCGACCGCCGAGAATACCTGGCTGGCCGAGACCTTCGACCCGCCGACGCTCTTTCAGCGGACCGGCATGCCCATCCACACCGTCAACACGATCACCAAGCTGCTCTGGCTCCAGAAGAACGAGCCCCAGGTGTG
>Ga0194125_10013834_pt1 | contig 10419 bp, 9 predicted proteins | sample TA2KigC250mmetaG_FD_148626 | JGI IMG/M metagenome (GOLD analysis project Ga0194125, IMG submission 148626) | Freshwater microbial communities from Lake Tanganyika, Tanzania - TA2015034 Kigoma Deep Cast 250m | ecosystem: Environmental > Aquatic > Freshwater > Lake | place: Tanzania: Lake... | reverse complement strand
TATCCTGACTTCATGCGCAACGTATGGGACGTCTTCAATATGTTTGCCGCACGTACCATAATAGAGATGCAGCCATTTCTTCATCCCGTAAAAGAAAATCCATGGACTACGATGCTTGCCTGGGGCAATTTCAACACCAGCTTTTTCCTTTTCCCCGCGTATATTGATTTACCCCCCGAGTTTCAATGGCTGGAAGAACTGCTGACCTGGTTCCCTGGCCTCAGCCTGATCGCGCTCGGTATCCTGATCTATCTGGTCATCAAACATGGTGAGCCAGATAAGACGATGCTGGTAATCTGGAGCCTGGTCATATTGCTGGCCACCATCGGGCAAAGACGCTTCGCCTATTATCTCGTGGTAAACATCGCCTTGCTGACCGGCTTTCTCTCCTGGCAGTTCATCAAAATGAACAGGGATGTTCAGCCGCGCGCCAGGCATATCAATATATTTATCGCCCTGGCCGTGATTATCTTTCTCCTTTTCTTTCAGGAAATACACCCGGCGATAAGGGCGTCACTGGTGGCGTTATTTATCGCCTATCTGTTCTGGCAATTCTTTCAAATTTACGGGGCGCTGAGATTCACCAATCCCAGACTGCGGGAAGAACTGCCCAAAAAGAGCAAACATAAAGGGAGGCCGCCAACCCGAACTTCTCCTGCCCTTTACTATACCAATATCGCTGTGATGGTAATTGTTCTTTTATTACTGGTACTCTCACCCAATATTAATCCCGCCAGAGATGCCGCCGCCACGGCGCAATATGCCCCTCCCAATGCCTGGATGCGCTCACTTGACTGGATGAGGGGAAACACCCCGCAACCTTTTGCTGACCCGGACTTTTACTACCAGCTCTATGAACGTCCTCCCAAAGGCCAGCGATACCAGTACCCAGATTCCGCCTACGCCGTCATGGCCTGGGTTGACTACGGTTACTGGACAACCCGCATTGCCCGCAGGCCGGTTAACCTCACGCCAGGTCCCGGAGGAGATTATGTCGCCACATATTTCCTCTCCCAGGATGAAAACTCATCTCAAGAAGTGGCGTGGCAGACCGCGCAGGAACAAACCAGGATACCCGAAAGCGAGATAATCGACAAACTGGGGGCTAAATATATCATGCTTGACAATGACACCGTGACCAACAAGCTTCACGCCCTGATATTCTGGGCAAAACAGGATACAGCGAAATATTATGATATCTATCTGGAACCCCACCCGGAGGAGAAAAATTTGCTTGTCGGGACGCTGTTTCTGTACCCTGAGTATTACCGTTCCCTGGCGGTCAGGCTATATAACTTTGATGGCCAGGCGGTGACCCCGGAGGAGGTGGAGGTCATTTCCTATCAGGAAAGGCCCTTTAAGGGAGGGGGCACTATTAAATTAGTCGAGAACAAACAATTTTTCCCCAGTTATGAAGAAGCCGAGAGCTATATCGCGGAGCAGAAAACGGGGCAGTTCCGCATTGTTGGCGAATCGCCGTTTACCAGCGCCGTGCCCCTTGAGAAGCTGGAGCATTTCAAGCTGGTTTACAGCTCTCCGGACTCTATTATTCAACCCGGCGGGGACAACGTATCCCTGGTAAAAATTTTTGAATACGTAAAATAAATATAACTTCAGCTATTCCATACTGGCTTGACAAAAGCGGGCAAAAATCCAATTATTTAGGTAGGGAGGCAGAGGGCAGAGCACATGCAGATAAGGAAAACTTACCGGGAGGTCAATCCGGAACTGCTCTACGCGGAAATAAGGGAATTCGTCCTCAAGCAGGGGGCCACTCTGGGCGAAGAAAAGATGGAAACTTATGCGTTGCCCAGCGACACTTCTTCATTCATCACCCGGGGCACGCTGACCTTCAGGGTCCAGAATGAGGCGGGCAAAGGCAAGGAATGCCTGCGGGCCCACATCGTTGGTTCTGCCAGAACGGAGACCAAGGTAATGCTGGACATTGATGATAAACTCTTCTCTCCGGAGAAGGTGTCCGCATTGCAGACCGACCTGGACTTTATCTTCGGCTCATACGAAGTGAAATAAGGGCTATAATCCCGAAGCAAGCCGGTACATATTTTCGTAGGCCTTGCCAAAATCGGGATTATTCTTTTCCAGCCTGTCTTTCAGCGACTTCATCTGCCGGACAAACGTCGCCCGGTCTTTTGTCTTCACCATCTCTGCCCACGCTGCCACCTTCTTCTGGAACAGCGCCTCAATACCAGGCACACCAGGTAAGTTCATCTGAATAGAGGCATATAGCTCCGGGTTCTCTGAAATAACGCTTTCCACCAGGGTGAGCAGGACCTTGTAGGTGATGCCGCCAAGAGTGGTGGGCTGGTGGTCCTTCTGGGAACTGACCAGCGTATCGGCAGACACCACGGCAATGAAGTGGGCAAGCCCGAGAATCACGGCCATTTTATCGTCGTGTTCTTCCGGCGTCATCAGGCTGACCCGGCCACCTCTTGTTACCAGATAATCCCTGACCTTCCCGGCAAACTTTCTTTCTTCATCGTTGGTCGGGGTCAGCACAAAATTCTGGCCGGCGATGCCCTCCGCCCCCGGGCCAAAAAGCGGGTGGGTCCCCAGTATCTTTTCCGTCCTCAGGTGCCGGTGCATGGCAGCCACGGGCATGGCTTTCACCGAGGTAACATCAACCACCACCTGCTCGGAACGGATATGGGGAGCCAGCTCAATAACTATATCCTCAAAAGACTCTATCGGCACCGAAAACAAGATAACATCAGCGCCCCTGACGGCCTCAATATTTGAGGCCGCCTTAACGCCAAGCTCCCGCACGGCAGCGCTGACCTTGCTCCCGGTCCGGCCGCTGATTACCACCTCGTTGCCCTCAGCCAGCAGATGGCGGGCAAACCAGCGCCCCATCTTCCCCGAACCGCCTATTATGGCAACCTTCACCTATCTAACTCACGTCCGTCTTTTGGCTTTGGGATACGAGCCCAGCACTTTAAGGAAAATGGACAGCTCCTCCACCCTGTTCAGCGCTTCGCGGGCGGCAGCCTCCTCGCGATGGCCCTCAAAATCGAGATAGAAGTTGTACTGCCAGGGCTTCTGCCGCGTCGGCCTTGATTCCAGCTTGGCCAGATTGATGTGGCGCCGGGAAAATTCGCCCAGGACCTCATAAAGCGCCCCCGGCCGGTCTTTGGTGGAAAAGACAATGGATGTCTTGTCATTCCCGCTGGGCGGCGAGTCTTCCCTGGCCAGAATGAAGAAGCGGGTGAAATTGTTCGGATTGTCCTCTATCTCCCTGGTGATGACCTTCATACCGTAGATTTCGGCGGCACGGGCGCTGGCAATGGCGGCGCTGTCCGCCGACCCGCTCTCCTTTATCATCTTGACACTGCCCGCGGTATCATAGCTGGGAACCAGCTCGGCATCAAGGTGCTTCAGGAAACTGCGGCACTGTCCCAGCGCCTGGGGATGGGAGTAGACCTTCTTCACTGTGTCCAGGCTGGCGTCATGGCCGGCGATAAGACAGTGGATGACCCTCAATTCAATCTCGCCGCAGACATGGAGGGCAGATTCCAGCATAAGGTCATAAGAGCGACTGATGCTCCCTTCCAGCGAGTTCTCCACCGGGATTATGCCATACTGGACTCCCTGCTCCACCGAGGCGAAGACCTCCTCCAGTGTCTCGCGGGGCCTGATTTCAATTGACGTGCCGAAGAATTGAAAGGCGGCTTCCTCACTGTAAGCGCCCACCTCGCCCTGGAAAGCGACGGTAAGGCCCTCTTTATTCTTGCAGGCAGCGATGATACGCTGATAAATGCTTTCCAGGTCTTTCCGGGCAATATCAATGTTCTGCTTCTGGGCCAGGTGTTTAATATTCTCCAGGACCTTTTTCTCTCTCTCCCGGTCCTCAATCAAGCGGCCCCGGGCCCGCTTGCTCCTGCCTATCTCCTCGGCAATGCGCACCCGCTCACCGATTAAGCTGATGATTCTGGCATCAACATCGTCTATCTGTTTCCGCAGTTCTTCCAGGTTCATGTTAACACCCTCGGTATCAGTCCCGCCTGCAGGGCAAAGTCGCATATGGTCACCGCCATCATTGCTACCACCACTGGCACCGCCCGCGGCACAATGCAGGTATCATGTCGGCCCGTTACGCTGAGGCTGGTCCGGGCCATCTTCTGAATGTCCACCGTCTCCTGGCCTCTGGCGATGGAGGCGGTCGGCTTGACGGCCACCCTGACGATTACCGGCATGCCGGTGCTGATGCCACCCAGCACCCCGCCGGCGTGGTTGGTCCGGGTGATGATTTTGCCATCTTGCATATCATATAGGTCGTTGTTTTCCGAGCCCTTCATATTGGCCACGGCAAAGCCGGCACCGAAGGCCACGCCCTTGACCGCGGGAATGGCGAACAGAGCTTTAGCCAGCTCTCCGTCAAAGTTGCCAAAAACGGGCTCGCCCAGTCCTGCCGGTACGCCGAGGGCAACGCCCTCAATAATCCCGCCCAGGCTGTCTTTGGCCGCTTTGGTCTGCTCTATCAGTCTGGCCATCTTCGCGGCGTCCTCCGGGTCGGCACACCAGAGAGGGTTCTGGCTGGCTTTTTCTTTGATATCGGCCAATGCCTGAGGCCGCGCCTTGATGCCGCCAATCTCAACGGTATGGGCAAAGACATCTATGCCCAGACGACCGATAAGCTTCCTGGCGATTGCCCCCGCCATGACATAGGCCAGGGTTATCCTCCCCGAAAACCTGCCCCCGCCCCGAAAATCATTGAAGCCGCCATATTTCGTAAAGGCGGTGTAATCGGCGTGGCCGGGACGGAGAGCGAACCGGTTTTTCTCATAGGCTCCAGAGTCCACGTCTTTATTCCAGCAGAGCATACAGATGGGAGCGCCGGTGGTATGCCCGTCATGGACGCCGGAGATAATTTCTACTTTATCTGGCTCCCGTCGCTCCGTGGTGCCGGCGGTGCCGGGCCGCCTCTTATCCGCTTCCTGCTGAATATCAGCCTCGTCTAGGGGAAGGCCCGCCGGACAGCCGTCAACCACCACGGCCATACAGTCGCCGTGGCTTTCCCCGAAGCAGGTGATGGTGAAAAGTTTTCCCAGCGTGTTACCCATTTATTTTCAGCCTGCCCTCAATGCTTTTTAGTATAGCCCAGAATTCGGGAAATGTCTTGTCAACGCATTCCGCGCCGTTTATCACCGTGTTTCCCGCCAGTGTGCCCAGAACGCCGAAGGCCATGGCGATACGGTGGTCGTTGTGGCTGTCAATGACGGCGCCTTTCGGGCTTGAGCCGGTGATGAGCAGCCGGTCCTTTGCCTCGGCGACCTTTACGCCCATCTTTTCCAGTCCCTGCCGGACGGCGGCCACGCGGTCTGATTCCTTTAGCCTGGCCCGGCTGATGCCGGTAAGAACGCTGGTCCCTTCGGCCACGGCCGCCAGAACGGCCATAGTGGGCAGCAGGTCAATGCAGTCGGACAAATCCGCCCGCACTGCTCTTAGTTTGCCCCCTCTGACCCTGATGGTTTCGGGAGATACTTCAACCCCTGCACCCATTTGGCGCAGGAACTCCAGCATAATTCGGTCGCTCTGCAGGCTCTGCGGGTTCAGGTTCGTTATCTCTATTCTCTTTGAGACTGCGCCCAGCGCCAGGAAGTATGAGGCCGACGACCAGTCGCCCTCCACATCGTATCTGGCGGGCTGATACGCCTGCCGGGACACATGAAAATCGTCCAACTCCGCCGAAGCTTCAACATTTACCCCGAACTGCGCCATGCACTCCAGGGTCATGGCAACGTAGGGCCTTGACTTCAGGGGTGTGGTCAGCCTGATGTGCATCCCATTCTCGGCCAGCGGCGAGACCAGCAGCAGCGCCGAGACGAACTGGGAGCTGACGTCGCCGGGCAACTCGGTCTCTCCACCCCTCAACTTCCCCCCGTTGACCACCACCGGCGGCAGGCCATTCTCTGCGGAACACTCCACCCCCATTTTTCTCAGCGCCGCCACCAGATACCCGACCGGCCTTTTCGCCAGCGAAGGGCCCGCCGTCAAACGGCACCTCCCCGGCGCTAGGGCGCAGACCGCCGTCATGAACCGCAGTGTGGCTGCAGAGTCGCCGCAGTATAGGTCAGTGTCAGGATTTTTAAAATCACCACCGCTGACCCGCCACAAGTCTTTTTTCCGTTTAACGCCCACGCCAATATCGCCCAGCACCCTGACCGCGGCCTCGGTATCGTCAGCGTACAAAGGGTGCACTATCTGGCTTTCCCCGCGGGCCAGCGCCGCACACATCAGGCCCCTGATGGTGTAGCTCTTGGACGGAGGCGCGGTCACCTTACCGGCGATGTCACTTTTTTCAATCTGTACTTTCATACCTGCCCAATTTCTTGATTATCTTCCCGACCACTTCCCCAACATCCAGCCGGGAAGTTTCCACGGTTATGTCAGCAGCACGCTCGTAGAAGGGCTGCCGGAACTTCAAGAGCCCAGCCACCCTGGCAGCCTTGTCCTCGGCCACCAGCAACGGCCTTTCATCCGTATCGGCTGATGTCCTCTCCAGAATCACCGACGGCGACGCCGTAAGGTAGACGATGACGCTTTTCCGCCTCAGCCGGTCAATGTTTATCTGGTTCAGGACAACGCCGCCGCCGCAGGCTATCACCGTGCTCTCCCTCTCTGCCGCATCTCTGGTCGCTTCAATCTCAAGCTCGCGGAAAGCGATTTCTCCGTCCTGCTGAAATATCTCGGGGATGGTCTTGCCGGTGCGCTGCTCTATAAGCGCATCAAGCTCCATAAACTGCTTATTCAGCTTCTCCGCCAACATTTTGCCCACGGCGGTCTTTCCTGTGCCCATGAAGCCGATGAGGGCGATGTTACTTTTCATGCTGCAATGCCTTTACCGCCGCCTGTTTCATGATTTCAAACGGCGCCTTATGACCGGTCCACTTCTCAAAGGCCAGCGCGCCCTGCCAGACGAGCATGTCCAGTCCGCCTATGGTACGGGCACCAGCGGCCTTCGCCTCCCGGAGCAGCCTTGTCTCCCGGGGATTGTAGACGATATCAAAGACAGCTATATCCGCTCTGAGCAATCTGGCAGGCACCAGCGTCAGGTCAACATCGGGCACCATGCCGGCACTGGTGGTATTCACCAGCACATCGGCACCAGCCAGCGCCTTTTCTAAATTTGCCTCACTTAATGCCATCGCTTTCAGGCCCTGCTTATAAAACCGCGCCATCTGCGCCGCCAGCTCTTCCGCCCTGGACGGAGTGCGGTTCAGGATGACCAAGCCGGCACCGGCTTCGGCAAGGACGAAAGTGATTCCCTTGGCGGCGCCGCCGGCGCCGATAACGACGATTTTTTTGTCCTTGGGCTCAATACCGCTTGATTTAAGCGCCTGCAGAAAGCCGGGGGCATCAGTATTGTAGCCGGTGAGTATGCCATCTTCATTAACGACGGTGTTGACCGCCCCCATCTTCTCCGCCAGCGGGTCCAGTTTGTCCAGAAGCGGCATTATGTCCACCTTGTGCGGTATGGTGACGTTCAGGCCAGCGATGCCAAGCGCTTTCAGCCCCGCGATGGCATTTTTCAGTGCCTCTTTCCGCACGCGAAAGGCAAGGTAGGCATAGTCCAGCCCCAGCGCTTTGAAAGCCGCGTTGTGCATCGCTGGCGACATGGTGTGCTCAATAGGGTCGCCGATTATCCCGCAGACCCTGGTCTTGCCGGTTATGGAGCTCATTCTTTTATCATCCGGTAAATTTTTCTCAGTTCGCTCACCGTCAACTGCCCGGAGGCCGCTTCCCTGCCCGGCGCAATGGCCGCATAGATGAATTCACCGCCTACCAGCGGACAGAGAAGCCGGCTCACTGCGCCGAGCGGCCCCATGGCAAACGAGACGATTCTTTCTCCAGGAAATTCCTGAATCAGCTGCAGCGTGCTTATGCCGTCGTCAAATTTTTGCGCCGTGGTGACCACCTTGGCAATGTCGGCACCGACGGCCAGCTGCCGCCGCACCAGCGCTTTCATTTCATTCAAAGACGGCGTTATTTTCAGGTCATGAAATGATACCAGACACTGCGCTGCCCTCTTAATCCGCGCCACAATATCTTTAAGGTTCTCCGTGCTGAGCTCTATATCAATTATCCCCACGCCCAGCTCCAGCGCGCTTAAAAGCTCGGCAACCCTCTCTTCCTCACCGCCCTGCCAGGCTCCCCCTTCGTCCGACTTCCGGTTGCAGGCAATCCAGGGTCTTGTGAGCTGGCTGGCCGTCGCCTTCCACTCCGGGCCAATAAGGTCGATGCGCACCTCGTATAAATCAACCATTGACGCAACGCACCTTATCGCTTCAAGGTCATTATTAACTATAGATGCACAGATTTTAGGTCGCTTCATTTCCGTCCGGTCAAAACCTCTTTTATTAAAGACGGTGCCACGTCATCAGTGACCACCGCATCGCCAATTGATTTCAGCAGGACGAATTTGACCCTGCCCCCCCGCACCTTTTTATCATGCTGCATTGACCGCATTATTTTCTCAACATCCAGGTTGGGCACTTCAGTGGGCAGGCCAGCCTGCCCGATTAACACCCGCAGCCTGTTAACCTCACCCTGACCAAGCCGTCCCAGTTTGTTGGCGATTCTGGCCGCGGCCACCATGCCGATGGCCACCGCCTGCCCGTGCTTTATTTTGAAATCGGCCGCCGACTCAACGGCGTGCCCGATGGTATGGCCATAATTCAAAATACGTCTCAAGCCCATGTCCAGCTCGTCCTTGGCCACCACCTCTGCCTTGATGCTCACCGACCGATAGACAATCTCCTCAAGGACATCAGCATCAAGCGAATTTATCTTATCTATGTTCTCTTCAAGAAAGGTGAAGAAGGCGCCGTCCCGTATGGCGGCGCTTTTAATGACCTCGGCCAGCCCGTTTTTCAGCTCTTCTTCAGGCAGGGACATCAGCGTGCCGGTATCAGCAATGACCATCGCCGGCTGGTAGAAAGCGCCAATCATATTCTTAAGCTGGCCGTGGTCCACCGCCACCTTCCCACCAACACTGCTATCAACCTGGGCAAGCAGCGTCGTCGGCAGCTGCACCAGCGGCACCCCTCTCTGGTAGGTGGCGGCCACAAATCCGGCCAGGTCACCGACCACGCCTCCCCCCAGCGCCAGAATGGGCGTCGTCCGCTCGGCGCTAACGCCGGTCAGTGCCAGATAAAGCTTCCCCGCCCTCTCCAGCGATTTCTGCGCCTCACCAGGCGGCACTTCAAGGGTGCTGACCTGAAACCCGTCCGCCTCAAGCGCCTTGCCCAGCACCGCGCCATATAATTTATTCACCGCGGTATCGGTGATGACCACCAGCCGGCCGGCAAAGCCCCGCCCCCTCAAATAGCTGCCCGTCTGCGCCAGCGGGCCGGAGCCGATATACACCGGGTAGCTTCGGCGGCCCAGGGCCACGTTAACCTGTCTCATGCCACTAACACCTTCTCCCGGTGTCTTTTAGCAATCAGCTTGTGGATTTTGTGGCAGGCGCTGATAATCTCCTTCAATTCTTGCGGCGTTATCGTCTGCATACCGTCAACCATGGCCTCCGACGGGTTGTAGTGCGCCTCAATCATCAGGCCGCAGGCTCCGGCGGCCACTGCCGCACAGCTCATATTGAAGATGAGGTCCTGCCGTCCGGTGGCATGGCTGGGGTCAGCAATCACCGGCAGGTAGGCCTCTTTCTGAATCGCCGGAATCGCCGAAAGGTCAAAGGTGTAGCGGGTATAGTTTTTTCCCTTTCCCAGTGGCAGTATGCCGCGCTCGCACAATATGATATCCTTGTTGCCCTCCGCTGCCATGTATTCGGCGAAGGATAAAAACTCATCAATGCCGGCACCGAAGTGCCGCTTGAACAGTATCGGCTTATCAACTCTGGCCACCCTGGCGAGCAGGTCCTGGTTGTACATGTTGCGGGCACCAATCTGCATTATATCAGCGTAATTGGCCACCAGGTCAACCTGCGCCTCCCCCCTCACCTCCGTCACTACCGGCATTTCAAATTTTTGCCCGGCCTCGTGCAGCCAGCGCAGGGCCTCCTCTGCTTCCTCGCGGCCGTTCCCCCCCAGCCCCTGAAAGGAATGGACGGAGCTTCTGGGCTTGAATATGCCGCCGCGCAGGATATGAGCCCCGGCTTTCTTTACCTCTTCAGCGATGCGGAAGAGCTGCGCCTTGCTTTCAACGGTGCACGGCCCGGCGATAATCACCAGCCCCTCCCCACCGATTGTTACGTTGCCGACGGTTATCTCGCGTCGCTCTTCCGCTTCATCAAAGCGCCGGCTATATTCCCGGCTGATGAGCTTGTAGGGCGATTCCACCGGGAAGGCCTCCTTCACCCCGGGAAGGGTGGCCAGATGGGAGAAATCGGCCTTTCTCTCATCGCCGATGAGGCCGATTACAGTGCGGAACTCCCCGCGGGACACG
>Ga0194125_10013832_pt1 | contig 10421 bp, 8 predicted proteins | sample TA2KigC250mmetaG_FD_148626 | JGI IMG/M metagenome (GOLD analysis project Ga0194125, IMG submission 148626) | Freshwater microbial communities from Lake Tanganyika, Tanzania - TA2015034 Kigoma Deep Cast 250m | ecosystem: Environmental > Aquatic > Freshwater > Lake | place: Tanzania: Lake... | reverse complement strand
TTGAGGATTCCATCGCCTACGCGGAGGAGCGCCGCCAGTTCGGCCAGTCGATCTCCGAGTTCCAGGCGATCCGCTTCAAGCTCGCCGAGATGGCGACCCAGATCGAAGCGGCGCGTCAGCTCATGTACTTCGTCTGCGACCAGATCGACACCGGCCAGCGTTGCGACAAGGAAGCCTCGATGGTGAAGCTGTTTGCCTCGGAGATGTCCGAGCGCGTCTGCAGCGAGGGCCTGCAGATCCATGGCGGCGCCGGCTACACCACCCTGCATGCGGTCGAACGCTACTGGCGCGACGCGCGGCTTACCAAGATTTTCGAGGGCACATCGGAAATCCAGAAGCGCATCATCTCCGACCGGCTGCTGGGCCGTGGGAGAAATCGGTGAAACTCGCCCCGCTCACCGGCCGCGGCAATTATTTCGAGGATTTTCGCGTGGGCAACGTCCTGCGCCACGCCCGCGGCAAGACGGTCGAGCCGCTGGAGCAGGTCTGGATCACCAACGTCACGATGAACACCGCCGAGGGCCACTTCAATGAGCACCTGATGAAGTCGAGTCCGTGGGGCCGGCGCCTCGGGTTCGGCGGTGTCACCATCTCGCTTTGCATCGGTCTTGCCGCCGAGGACACGGCCGAGAACGCCTTGATGGAGCTTGGCCTTGACAAGATCAGGCTGAAGGCCCCGGTGTTCCACGGCGACACGCTCTACTGCTACTCCGAGGTTCTGGAGGTCCGCGACGCCGATCGGCCCGATGCCGGGATCGTGCGTTTCCGGCACTACGGCGTGAACCAGGACGACAAGCACGTCTTCGAGGGCGAGCGCGTCGTGCTGTTGAAGCGCCGCGCGCCCTGGGCCGGCAAGTGAGCCATACCGCCGGCGCGCTCGCCGGGGTGCGGATCGTCGATCTCACCCAGATGCTGGCGGGTCCATTCTGTACGCAGCTGCTTGCCGACCAGGGCGCCGAGGTCCTGAAAGTGGAACCGATGGACGGCGATCACACGCGGATCGTCGGTCCCTACCACGCCGACGACCAGCTCAAGGCCTTTGGCGGCTACTTCGCTTCGGTGAACCGCAACAAGCACTCGATCGCTATCGACCTCAAGCGACCGGAGGGTCGCGATCTGGTCCTGCGTCTGTGTGAGGGCGCCGACGCGGTGGTTGAGAACTTCCGTGCCGGTGTCATGGAGCGACTCGGGCTGTCATGGGAGGCGTTGCACGCGCGATACCCGAAGTTGGTCTACGCCACGATTCGCGGCTTCGGTGACGAGCGGACCGGTCGCAGCCCCTACTCCGACTGGCCGGCCTACGATGTCATCGCCCAGGCGATGGGCGGCGTGATGCAGATCACGGGACCCGACCGCGACACGCCGATGAAGGTCGGCCCCGGGATTGGCGACCTGGTGCCCGCCACCATGTGCGCCTTCGGCATCGTGAGTGCCATTCTGCACGCGACGCGAACCGGACGCGGCCAATTCGTGGATGTCGGCATGGTCGACGCCATCCTCTCGCTCTGTGAGCGGATCGTGCATCAACACGCCTATCTCGGCGCCTTGCCGCTCCCGGAGGGCAACCACCATCCGTTTCTGTGCCCGTTCGGCATGTTCCCCGCCCGAGATGGACAGATCTGCATCGCTGCCCACGCCGACGCCCATTGGCCGATCCTGTGCAAGCTGATCGGGCGACCCGATCTCGCGGCCGATCCTCGCCTCATGACGGTCCAGGATCGCCGCGCTCACCAGGACGAGATCATCGCGGCGGTCTCGGCATTCACCTCGACCCGCACCAAGGCCGAGCTGCTGGTCCACTTCGGCGGGCAAGTGCCCTTCGCACCGGTCTATACGGTCCGCGACATTGCCGCCGACCCGCATTTTGCGGCCCGCGAGATGCTGGTTCCGGTCGAGCATCCGGGCCTCGACCGGCCAGCGTTGGTCGCCGGGGTGGCGATCAAGATGACCGAGACCCCGGGCCGTGTGCGCCATCGCGCCCCGTTGCTGGGGGAACATACTGACCGCTATCTGGCCCGGCTCGGCTGCTCCCCGGCCGAGATCGCGCGCCTCCGCGCGGACAAGATCGTGGCCTGAGGAGACCAGACGATGACCGACCGCCCCCGCCGCGCACGGCGCGTGCAGCTTTCGACCCCCGGGTCGAGCGAGAAGATGATCCAGAAGGCCGCCGAATCGAAGGCGGACCATGTGTTCCTCGACCTTGAGGATGCCGTGGCGCCAAGCCAGAAGCGCGCGGCGCGGGCCAAGATCGTACAAGGCCTGAAGTCGCTCGATTGGCGCGGCAAGACCCGTTGCGTTCGGATCAACGACCTCACCACCGAGTACGCCTTTGAGGACATCATCGAGATCGTCGAGGGTGCCGGCGAGCATCTCGACACCATCATGATGACCAAGGTGCTGACTCCGGCCGATGTCTTGTTCGCCGACAAGCTCCTGCACCAGCTCGAGCGCAAGCTGAAGCTCAAGCGGCGCATCGGCCTCGAGGCCTTGATCGAGGAGGTCGAGGGCATGCAGAACGTCGATGCCATTGCACGGTCCACACCACGCCTCGAGTGCCTGGTGTTCGGCATGGGTGACTTTTCGGCATCCATGGGCGTCACCAACAAGAATGTCGGCGAGACCGACGGCTATCCCGGGGACATCTGGCACTACGCCCGCTTCCGTCTGGTGATGGCCTGCCGTGCCGCCGGGATCGACCCGGTGGACGGCCCCTACGCCGACTTCCGCAATTCGCAAGGCTACCGCACCGAGTGCGGACGGTCGATGACGCTCGGCTGCGTCGGTAAGTGGGCGATCCACCCTTCGCAGATCGACATCGCGCTTGAGGTCTATTCACCCAAGCCGGCCGACGTGGCGCGCGCGCGCAGGCTCGAGAAGGCTTATGCCGACGCCGAGGCGCAGGGGCTCGGCGCGATCAATGTCGACGGTGTGATGGTCGATGTCGCCTCTATCCGCATCCTGCGGAACACGGTGCTGAACAAGGCTGATCTCTACGGCATGTAGGAGGCCGCGCACCGGCAAGCCAAGCATGAGCCGCGCCCCTCCCACGACGTCTTTTGTCCTGCCGGTCACCGCCATGCTGGCCGTGCAGGTCGCGGTGTCGGCCGCGGTGCTCTCGCTCAGCGTCACCATGCCAGCGGTCGCCCGTGATCTCGGGATCGATCCCAAGACCGTTGGTCTCTTTACCGCGCTCACCTACGCCGTCGCCGTCCCCCTCGCGGTCGTGGCGGCGCGGCTGGTGCGTGGCGTGGGCGCGGTCCGCACCTGCCAACTCGCCCTGCTGTTCGCAGCACTTGGTCTTGCCCTCAATGCCGCCGGCGCTTTCCTTGCCACGACGATCGCGGCGCTGCTGATCGGCTTCGCTCAGGGGCCCGGCAACCCGGCGGCCTCCCACATCCTCGCGCAGCGCGTGCCACGTGAGCGCTTCGGACTGGTCTTCTCCATCAAGCAGACCGGCGTGCCGCTCGGCTTCGCCCTCGCCGGTGCGGCCCTGCCGCCGACCGTCGCCGCGCTCGGCTGGCAGGGAGCTTCGCTTGCAAGCGCGGCGCTGCTCGTGGCCGCCATCGTCGCACTTGAGCCGTTCCGCGCCTCGCTGGAACGTGGCGTCGCACCGCCGACGCCGCCGCCCGGTCTCTTCGCCTCCGTGCGTATCGTCCTGGCCGACCCGGCCTTGCGCGTGCTCGCCTGGTCGTCGCTGGTCTATGTCGTGGCCCAGCACACGTTCACCTTCTATCTCGTCGTCTTCCTGTACGAGCGGCATGGCTTCGATCTGATTTCCGCCGGACTGTTGCTGGGCGCCGCACAGATCGTCGGGACGCTCGTGCGGTTGGCCTTCGGCTGGGCCGGCGATCGCGTGCCGCGCCGGTCCTTGCTCGCCTGGATCGGCTTCGCCATCGCGGGGGCCGCGCTTGCGACTGGTCTGATGCCGGCAGACGCGCCGAAGAGCGTGGTCGCCGCCGTGGTGCTCGCCTATGGCGCCGTCGTCATCAGCTGGAATGGTGTCTCGATCGCCGAATTCGCTCACCTCGCCCCGCCCGGGCAGACCGCGCTGGCGACAGGCGTTCAGACCGCGTTCGCCTATTCGGGCGCGGTCATCGGCCCGCCCCTGTTCGGCCTTCTCGCCGCCCTCACAGGCTATGGCGCGGCCTTCGCGGCCGTCGCAGTGGCGGTACTTGCCGCCGCGATCCTCCAGGGGCGCGCGTCGCGACGGGCCTAGAGGCCTGTTGGCGCAGATGGAACCGCTCACCCGAGTCGAGATGCGTCGTTCGCCCGCTTTCTGGCCCGGCTGATGCCAGGCGGAGCGGAAAGACTCTAGGGTTCGCGCATGCCCGCGGCGGCGACGATCTCACCCCACTTGCGCATTTCGCTGGCCTGGAACGCCGCGAGTTCCTCCGACGTGCCGGAGAACACGATCCCATGGGTCGTGCGGGTCAGCGTCCGATAGGCTTCGGACTGCGTCGCCTCACGCACGAGCTGGCTCAATCGCGCGACAACGGGGCCGGGCGTGCCTGCTGGCGCGTAGGTCGCGGTCCATGCCCACATCTCGAAGCCCGGCAAGGTTTCATGGACGGTCGGAAACTCCTCCAGCCCGGGAGTCCGCTCCCGGCTGGTCACGGCGATACCGCGGGCGCGCCCGTCCTTCACCGGGGGCAGGCCGACGAAGAAGTCCGAGAACACAACGTCGATGCGCCCTCCCATGAGATCGGCGACGGCTTGCGGTTGCGCCCGGTAGGGCACGTTCACCATGTCGACCTTGGCCATGATCTTGAAGAGCTCGCCACCGGCGCGGCTCGATCCGTTGCCGCTCGCGAAGGTCAACTTGCCGGGCTGAGCCTTCGCCAGCGCGACCAGCTCCGCAATGCTCCGCGCGGGTAGGTCATTGCGAACCATCACGACCTGCGCGCCGCGTGACAGGCCGCTCACCGGCACGAAGCTCTTCACCGGATCGTAGGCCAGCGACTTGTAGATATGGATATTGGCCGCCTGCGTGGTCTGCGTCGTGACGAAGAGCGTATAGCCGTCAGGTGCCGCGCCAGCCGCCGCCTGGGCCGCGATTTGACCCTCTGCCCCGGGCCGATTCTCGATCACGACGGGTTGCCCGGTTCGCGTCGTGAACTCTTGCGCGACCGTACGCGCGGTGATGTCCGTGGCACTACCAGCGCCGAAGGCAACGATGAACTTGAACGGCCGGTTGGGAAATCCTTGCGCCGCCGTCGTGCGCGGCAGGATCGCCGTCGCAGTCGCCACAGCAGCCGCGCGGCCAAAGCTCCGCCGACCCAGACGGTTCTTCATCGACCCCTCCCGTGACACTGTCGTTGTCTTTTCGGGAAGCGTATCACGACGCCGCAGGGGCCGAAACGGCGCCTGGCGTCCCCAACGGGGTTCGAACCCGTGTTCCCAACGTGAAAGGCTGGTGTCCTAGGCCACTAGACGATGGGGACGTAGCGGCGCGAGCGCGTGCACATAGCCGTCGCAAACCGCTAAATCAAGCGAAGCGCGGCACTCAGCCCAGTACCGAGCCCGCGCCCTGCGCAGCGTCATCGACGTACAACTTCACAGTCTCACGCCCATTGTAGCGATCAAGCCGCAGGGCGCCCGCAACATGGAGGATCGGCCGGGCGGAATCCTGAAGGGCCGGGCCCAGCGCGCTGGCCATGGCACGAAATGCGATGCCTTCCACCCTGCCCCGACCCGCGCCCTCGAACGTGCACCTGACATGGCCATCGCCAACGATCTGGGCATAGCTCACACGGACACCGGCCAGTGCAAAGCGCGGTAGGGCATTGCCGGCGCCAAAAGGCCCGGCACGCTCAATTCCATCGACCAGATCGCGATTGACACCCGCTGGTGTGAGGCTTGCATCGATCCCGAGTTCTCTCACCGACGGCGCCGCGCCAAGCTGCGACCCGATGCGTTCGGCAAGGAACTGTGACACTGCACCGACCTTGTCGCGCTCAACCGTCAGGCCCGCCGCCATCTCGTGACCGCCGCCATTGATCAGCAGGCCGGCTTGCCTTGCCGCAATGACGGCGGCACCGAGATCGACGCCACGCACCGAGCGACCGGAGCCCTTGCCAAGTGCCCCGTCGCTGCCGATGACAAAAGCCGGCCGGCCGAAGCGCTCTACCAGCCTGCTGGCCACGATGCCGACGACGCCGATGTGCCAGCGCTCGCTCTCGACCACGAGAACCGGCGGCAAACCGGCGCGGTCGGGGCCATAGAGCCCGTCGATTCGCGCGGTGGCCTCGTCCAGCACTTCCCGCTCGATGGCCCGTCGCTCGCTGTTGAACTCATCGAGCCGCAGCGCCAACGCCGAAATCTCGGCTGGATCGTCACTCGACAGCAACCGGATCCCCAGGTCAGCCTGACCGACGCGGCCGCCGGCGTTGACGCGGGGTCCCAGCATGAAACCGAGATGGTAGGCGCCCAACGGTTCCTTGATGCGCGCAATGTCGGCGAGGGCGGCCATGCCCGGGTTGCTGCGCCTCTGGGCAATCGTCAGGCCCTGCCGGACGAGAGCGCGGTTAACACCGGTGAGTGGAACCACATCGCAGACCGTGCCGAGCGCCACAAGGTCGAGCAAACCGCGGAGATCGGGCTCTGGACGCGAGCTGCTATACCAGCCGCCATCGCGGAGGGCGCGGTTGACGCCGACGGCGAGCAGAAACGCTACCCCGACCGCCGCGAGCTGCTTGTGAGGGCTGGCGTCGTCGAGCCGGTTGGGATCGACCACCGCGATGGCGCGCGGCAATGCGAGTTCGGCCTGGTGGTGGTCGATCACCACCACATCGAGGCCCGCGTCGGCGGCCTCCGCCAGAGGGGCGAAGGCCGTGATGCCGCAATCGACGGTGATCGCAACAGCGGCACCGGCGGTCCGCAGCTTCAGGAGGGCGGCGGCGTTGGGGCCGTAACCTTCCTTGCGACGGTCCGGAATGTAGTAGCCGACATCCCCACCCACGCCGCGCAGGAAGCGCAGCAACAAAGCCCCCGAAGTCGCGCCGTCGACGTCGTAGTCGCCGAAGATCGCAATCCGCTCGCCCTCGCGGATCGCCCGGACGACCCGCGCGATGGCGGCATCCATGTCTTTGAGATGGGAGGGATCGGGCAGAAAGCGGCGGAGCGTCGGATCGAGAAAGTCCGGAACCTCATCGAGCCCGACATTGCGCGCCGCCAGTAGACGGGCAAGAGCGTCGGGGACGCCGTGACGCTGGGCAATGGCGAGCGCGGTCCGCTCGTCCTCGAGCCGCGCGGCCCATCGCCGCCCCGTCAGCGATTGCTCAACGCCGAGGAACGCCGCGCGCGGAGCCCGCACCGGCGCGCCCGACATGGGCCTAGGCCCAGCTCGGAAGGCCGGTCTTGACCTTGAAGTTGTGCCGCGCCTCGACCCAGCGAACCGTGCCCGTCTTGGAACGCATCACGATGGAGTGCGTTTCCGCGCCACCGGAGAAGCGACGGATTCCCTTCAGCATCGAGCCGTTGGTGACACCGGTGGCGGCGAACATCACATCGCCCCGGGCCATCTCCAGCATCGAGTACTTTCGATTCAAGTCGGTGATGCCGAGTTTCCGCGCGCGCCCCTTCTCGTCGTCGTTGCGGAACAGCAAGCGGCCCTGGATCTGGCCGCCGATGCACCGAAGCGCCGCCGCCGCCAGCACGCCCTCGGGGGCGCCGCCGGATCCCATGTAGACATCGATGCCGGAGTCGCCGGTCGAGGTGGCGATCACGCCTGAGACATCGCCGTCGCCGATCAGCACGATGCGGGCCCCAGCCTCGCGGACCTTCGCGATCAGTTCGCTGTGCCTCGGGCGATCAAGGATGCAAACGACAAGATCGGCCAAGTCCACCTTCTTTGCTGCCGCAAGGTCTTTCAGGTTTTGCGCTGGCGTCTTGTCGAGATCGACAATGCCATCGGGCAGGCCGCCGCCGACGGCAATCTTGTCCATGTAGACATCGGGCGCATTCAGGAACCCGCCCTCGTCGGCCATTGCGATGACCGCGAGCGCATTGGGCAGACCCTTGGCAGTTATCGTCGTACCCTCGAGCGGATCGAGTGCGATATCGATTCGGGGGCCGGTTCCCAGGCCCACTTCCTCACCGATGAACAGCATCGGCGCTTCATCGCGCTCGCCTTCGCCGATCACTACCTTGCCGCGGATGGCGAGCGAATTCAGCGTGGTGCGCATCGCGTCGACCGCGGCTTGGTCGGCCTTCTTCTCGTCACCACGCCCCATCAGCTTGGACGCCGCAAGGGCCGCGGCTTCGGTCACCCGGACCGCTTCGAGCGCGAGATTGCGGTCCATTTTGTCGGCATCGGCCATCGTATCCTCCGTGCGCGGTCGGCGACCGCCTAGAATTGTTCGATGCGGATCAAGCACGGCGGTTCGGTGACCGCCTTCAGCCGTCCAATTTGCTCGGCGGCGCGGCGCATCCGCGCCTCCTGGGTGCTGTGCGTCGTCAGAACCACAGCAACCGCGCCTTCCGGAGAGCGGCCACGCTGCAGCATGGATTCGAGCGAAATGTGATGCCGCGCGAGTATCGATGACACGGCGGCGATAACGCCCGGCTGATCTTGAACCATCAGGCGCATGTAGTAGGCGCCAACGTGCCGGTCCATTGGAGCCGCCGCACGGTCGGCGAGGCGTTCGGCCGGCACCACGAACGCCGGCATGACGCGTCCACGGGCGAGGTCGACCAGATCCGCCACGACCGCAGACGCTGTCGGGCCCTGCCCCGCACCACGGCCCTGGAACATCGTCGTGCCGACGAAATCGCCCTCGACCACGACGGCGTTGAACACACCCTCGATATGGGCGATCGGGGCCGCCAAAGGCACCATGCAGGGATGAACGCGTTGCTCGATGCCATCTCGGGTTTCGCGGGCGAGGCCGAGCAGCTTGATGCGATGGCCGAGTTCATCCGCGAAGGCGATGTCCATCGCGCTCACGCGCCGGATGCCCTCGACATGGATACCCGCAAAGTTGACCTTGGCGCCGAACGCCGCGCCCGTCAGGACCGCGAGCTTGTGCGCGGCATCGATGCCGTCGACGTCGAAGCTGGGATCGGCTTCGGCGTAGCCGGCCTGCTGCGCCTCGGCCAGGACGGTCGCGAAGTCGCGACCGGTTTCGCGCATGGTGCTGAGAATGTAGTTACAGGTGCCGTTCAGGATGCCGTAGAGCCGGCGCACGCGATTGCCGACCAGCCCCTCGCGCAACGCCTTCACGACCGGAATGCCGCCCGCAACCGCGGCTTCGAAGGCAACAGCCACGCCGCGCTTCTCGGCGGCGAGCGCAATCTGCGATCCGTGCATGGCGAGCAGCGCCTTGTTCGCCGTCACGACATGCTTGCCGCGGGCAATCGCCCGCTGGACCAGGCGGCGCGCGACGCCAGCCGAGCCGCCGATAAGCTCGACGACAACATCGATATCGGTCGCCTCAGCGAGTGCGAGGGGATCGCGCTCCCAACGAACACCGTCCAGCGCGAAGTCACGCTTCTTGGCGCGCGAGCGGGCGCTGACCGCGACCAGGCGAATCGGTCGCCCGGCACGGACCGACAGGAGCCGCGAATGCTCGGTCAATAGCTTGACGACACCGCCGCCGACCGTGCCGAGGCCCGCGACGCCGATGCGAAGTGGCGCGTTCATGCCGGGTGATTAACGCAAGCGACGCTCAGGCGCGAGCCTTGATCGGCGCGATATTGTCCCCAACACCGCGCAGATAGAGATCGATCGACCGCTCCGGGTCGGCCAGGACCTGCCGGATACTGCGGATTGCCTGGCGGATGCGATGCTTGTTCTCGACGAGGGCGATTCGCACATGGGCGTCACCGTGCTCGCCAAAACCGATGCCCGGCGAGAGCGCTACATTGGCCTGCGTCAGCAACAACTTCGAGAAGGCGAGCGACCCCAGCTCGGCGAACGCTGGCGGCAGCGGCGCCCAGGCGAACATGCTTGCCGCCGGCGCCGGAATGTCCCAGCCCGCACCGCGCATTCCTTCGATCAGCACGTCGCGGCGCTCCTTGTAGGTCGCCCGCGCTTCGGCCACGCAATCCTGCGGACCGTTCAGGGCCGCGGTCGCCGCCACCTGGATGGGCGTGAAGGCACCGTAGTCGAGGTACGACTTGATTCGGGTCAGCGATTGGATCAGCCGCTTGTTTCCCGCCGCGAAGCCCATGCGCCACCCGGCCATGGAGTAGGTCTTGGACATCGACGTGAACTCGACCGCGATCTCCCGCGCGCCCGGCACCTGCAGGATCGACGGCGGCGGCCGGTCGTCGAAATAGATCTCGGCGTAAGCGAGATCAGAGAGGATCCAAATGCCCTGGCGGCGGCAAAAATCGACCACGGTGGCGTAAAAGTCGAGGTCGACCACCTGAGCCGTCGGGTTGGACGGAAAGTTCAACACCAGCGCGAGCGGCTTGGGCAC
>Ga0194125_10013828_pt1 | contig 10425 bp, 8 predicted proteins | sample TA2KigC250mmetaG_FD_148626 | JGI IMG/M metagenome (GOLD analysis project Ga0194125, IMG submission 148626) | Freshwater microbial communities from Lake Tanganyika, Tanzania - TA2015034 Kigoma Deep Cast 250m | ecosystem: Environmental > Aquatic > Freshwater > Lake | place: Tanzania: Lake... | reverse complement strand
CCTCTCTTGACCTTGCCGCTTCGGGTTTTAAGGTCTATCTGGTCGACAGGGCACCTGCCATTGGCGGCAAGATGGCCCAACTGGACAAGACCTTTCCCACCAATGACTGCTCCATCTGAATACTTGCACCCAAACTGGTCGAGGTCGGCCGGCATCCCAACATTGAGATCCTCACCTATACTGAAGTCGAAAGGGTAGAGGGAGACGCAGGTCAATTCAACGTAACCCTGATCAAGAAGCCCAGATACATTGAAGAGGAAAAGTGTACGGGTTGCGGTGCCTGTGTTGAGTACTGCCCGATCATGGTCCAGGATGAATACAATCAGAACTTATCTTTGAATAAAGCCATTCATGTCTATTTCTTTCAGGCCGTTCCGCTGATCACCTATATTGACTCTAAAAAGTGCTCTTTCCTCAATAACGAAAAATGTGCCATCTGTGCAGGGATTTGCAAGAATAACGCTATCAATCTTTACCAGAAGCCGGAGAAATTAGAAATTGAAGTTGGGGCGATTATTCTTGCTCCGGGCTTTGAAACTTTTGACCCGAAGCTGAGGAGTGACTATGGCTACGGGAAGATGCAGAATGTGGTAACGAGCCTTGACTTTGAACGCATCCTGTGTGCCACCGGGCCTTACGAGGGTGAGATCAGGCGCCCTTCTGACAAGAAGCATCCACATAAAATAGCGTGGATACAATGTGTCGGCTCGAGACAGGTTATCCAGGGAGGCAACAGATACTGTTCAGCCGTATGCTGTGCCTATACCCAGAAACAGGTGATCCTGACAAAAGACCACGATGCTCAGGCCGAGTGTACGATCTTCCATAACGATATTCGCTCTTTCGGGAAAGATTTCGAACGATTCTATCAGAGAGCGGAAAATCTTCCAGGGATTCGATTCATAAGAAGCTTTGTCTCAATCGGGAAAGAGATTCCCGAAACCAAGAATGTGACGATACGTTACTCTACCTATGAGGACGGAGTCAAAGAGGAGGAATTCGACCTCGTGGTATTATCCGTTGGATTGAACCCTCCGGATGATGTGAAGGAAGTATCTCAGAAGTTTGGCGTTGAGCTCACTTCTGAAGGATTCTGTAAAACCAATCCTGTCAATCCTATTGAGACCTCCCGGCCGGGCATTTTCGTGAGCGGGGCGTTTCAGGGTCCCATAGATATTCCCGAGTCGATCGTAGCCGCGAGCGGGGCGGATGCCCTTTGCAGTCAGTTGCTTGCTTTTCGCAGAGGGGAGATGGCAACTGAAAGGGAATATCCAGAGGAAAGGAATGCCGAGGGAGAGAAGCCCAGGGTAGGGGTTTTCGTCTGCCATTGCGGGGCAAATATCGGAAGGGTCGTCAATGTTCCTTCGGTAGCCGAATATGCTTCTGGCTTGAAGAATGTGGTCTATGCTCAGGACACCCTCTTTGCATGCGCGACTGACACTGCGAAAAAGATAGGGGAGACCATTCGGGAAAAAGGGCTGAATCGGGTGGTGGTTGCTGCCTGCACTCCGAGAACACATGAGCCTCTCTTCCGGGAGACGCTTCGTGAAGGGGGAATCAATCCATATTACTTTGAAATGGCGAATATCAGAGAGCACTGTTCGTGGGTCCACGCACGAGAGAAAGAAATTGCCACACAGAAGGCAAAGGATATTGTCCGGATGTCAGTAGCCCGGGCCATCCGTTTAAAACCTTTGAAGGAGTTTGATTTACCTGTCGATAAAAGAGCGCTGGTGGTTGGCGGAGGGGTGGCTGGAATGACCAGCGCCCTGAGCCTTGCCAATCAGGGATTCGAGGTTAACCTGCTGGAGAAGGATGCGGACCTGGGAGGAATGGCCCGAAGAATTCATTCCACCCTTGAAGGGCTGGATGTTCAGACCTATCTGCATGGTCTTATACGCAAGGTTTATGAACACCCCACTGTCCATGTATTTACAAATTCTACGATCACAGGCGTTTCCGGCTATGTGGGAAATTTTGCCACGAACGTGAAAGTTGGCTGGATGGAGAAGGAGATCCGACACGGAATAGCCATCATTGCAACCGGTGCCGAGGAATACAAGCCCACTGAATACCTCTATGGCAAGGATGACAGGGTGTTAACTCAGCTCGAACTGGGAGAGCGAATTGCTAACGGAGAAGAAAAGCTGAACAACCCCCTGAATGTAGTAATGATCCAATGCGTCGGTTGTAGAAATGAAGAGAGAAATTATTGCAGCCGGGTATGCTGTGGCCATTCCATCAAGAACGCATTGAAGCTGAAAGAGATGAATCCGAAGATGGATATCTACGTTCTCTATCGGGATATGAGAACGTATGGATTCGCAGAAGATTATTACCGGGAAGCGGCAGACAAGAATGTGAAGTTCATCCGCTATGAACCGGATGATAAGCCACAGGTGGAGATCGTTGAGGAGGGAGGGCAGCGTATTTTGAGAGTTACCGTGCCCGATCTTGTTCTCGGTAGTAAGCTCGAAATAGATGCGGACCTGTTGGTTTTAGCCGCTGCTGTTGTTCCTCTGGAAACGAATGCGGAAATATCCCGATTTTTTAAAGTCTCCTTGAACCCAGATGGCTTCTTCCAGGAAGCCCATGTGAAACTAAGACCTGTTGACTTTGCTGCTGAGGGCGTTTTCCTATGCGGCATGGCTCACTACCCCAAGCATCTATCAGAAACGATCAACCAGGCTTATGGGGCTGCTGGACGGGCTGTCACTATTCTTTCAAAGGATTCTGTCACAGCTTCCGGGGCTGTGAGCGAGGTCAATGAGAATGATTGTGTGTCCTGCGGAGTTTGTATTTCAGTTTGCAAGTGCAGTGCCATAGAGTTTCGTGACACACCGCAAGGGAAGAAGGCGTGGGTGAATTCTGTTCTCTGTGAAGGAGATGGTCTCTGTACCGCAAAGTGTCCCACAGGGGCTATCCAATTGAAGCACTTTACCGATGAGGATCTGGTCGCCCAAATCGACGCGGCATTGAGAGAAGATTAAGAAAGGTTGAGATTAAGGTTTAGGTTTAGAACTTCTCAACCTTAGCCTTAACCTTAACCTGCTTACTAAACGGGCGTCTTCACCCTAACCTTTACCGATGAACTCATTTTCTAATTAAGGAGCTTAGATAAAAAATGAGCATAGCAATCAAATTTACCCCAAAAATCCTCGGTTTTGTTTGTCATTGGTGAGGCTACGGCGCTGCTGACCTGGCTGGAGTTTCCAGACTACAATATACGACCGAGGTCAGAATGGTGCGTGTCATGTGCACCGGTAGAATTGACCCGGCATTTATCATCAGGGCTTTCTCAAATGGCACAGACGGTGTGTTTATCGGCGGTTGTTGGCCTGGCGAATGTCATTATCCTATGGAAGGAAATTACCATGCCTTGAGCATGGTGCTTCTGACCAAAAAATTACTAAAGCATATAGGGGTGAATCCCGAAAGGTTGAGACTGGAGTGGGTATCTGCAGCTCAGGGAATCCGTTTTGCCGAAGTGATCAATGATGTTGTTAAAAAAGTGAAGGAGCTGGGACCGGTTGGAAAAGGCGAAGGGATTGACGAAAATGGATTGAAATTCAAACTGGAAGCCATCAGGGATTTGCTCCCTTATATGAAACTGGTGGAAAGGGAGAGGCTGAAGGTGCCTGTGGATTCAGAAGCAGCCTATAAGGAATTCTTTGCAAGTGACGAGGTGGACCGATTATTCCATGAATTGATCATTGACCCATTGGTCATGAGCGAAATCATGTTGCTCCTGCGAGAGAAACCCCTTTCTGCCAGGGAGATCTCTGCAACGTTGGGTTTAAACTCGTCCGAAGCCTCAAGATATCTCAATCGTTCATCCAGGCAAGGATTCATTAGGTTCGATGAGAGCCAGAAGCGCTTTATTCCTGTGAGGAGCGAGAAAACGGGAGCAAGATGAAGGGGAAGAAGAGGGTGAGGAAAGCGGCAATGGGTGAAAATAAAATCGGTCAGATCATCAATAAACATCAGGGCGAAGCCAGCTCACTCATTCAAATATTGCTTGAGATTCAGAGGGAACATCACTGGCTTCCCAAGGAAGCTCTGGAGAAGGTCAGCGAAAAATTAAGCGTACCTTTAAGCCGGATCCAACATATCGTCACTTTTTATAAAGCCTTCAGCCTGGTTCCCCGAGGGCGTCATGAAATTCACGTTTGCATGGGGACCGCCTGTCATGTCCGTGGCGCCCCGCGGCTGCTCGACACGGTTCAAGATCTGGTTGGAATCAAACCGGGCGAGACGGACAAGGATTTAAAGTTCAGCCTTGAGACCGTCAACTGCCTCGGCTGCTGTGCTTTAGGGCCGGTGATGGAACTGGACGGGAAGTATCATGGCAAGATGGTACCAGCCGAGATAGAAGGCGTCTTAAAAAATTATGAGTGAGTTATCGCTTTAGAGGTTTAAAAAACCTTTCATAAAATCCCTCCTGGCCTCCCTTTGCCAAAGGGAGGTGCCCAGTGCCTCGCGGAAATCCCCCTTTGGCAAAGGGGGATTAAGGGGGATTTTATGATGATTCTTTTGATCAATTGACAAGGAAGGATTATGGTGAAGATCATCTCGCCTGATGCGTTAGAGAAAGTCAGACAGAAGATATTATCCCGAAGAGATCCAAAGCAGCCCTGCATTTCCATATGTGCTGGCACGGGTTGTCTGGCCTCTGGCGCAAGCGATGTGGTTTCTGCCTTTGAAGTCGAGATTCAAAAACAAGGTCTAAAGGCAAAGGTCGATACCAAAGGAACCGGATGCCCTGGATTTTGTGAGAGAGGGCCTGTGGTGGTGATCTATCCTGAAGAGATATGCTATCTGCAGGTCAAGCCGGAAGACGTTCATGAGATTGTCTCCGAGACCATCAAGGGGAAAAGGGTAGTGGAACGTTTGCTCTATGTGGATCCGACCACTGGCGAAAAGGCCATCCATGAATCGGATATTCCTTTCTATAAACATCAGGTACGAAACATCATCGGCAATAACATTAAAATTGATCCCAAGAGCATAGATGATTATCTGGCGCTCGGAGGGTATTCTGCATTAGCCAAAGCGCTTTTTCGAATGACCGCAGAGCAGGTACTGGGAGAGGTCAAGAAATCAAATCTGAGAGGAAGGGGAGGCGGCGGCTTTCCTGCTGGGAGAAAGTGGGAGGAATCCCGTCAAGCCCCTGGCGACATCAAGTACGTGATCGTCAATGCCGATGAAGGCGACCCGGGCGCCTTTATGGATCGAGCGATTCTGGAGGGGAACCCTCATTCCATCCTTGAGGGGTTGATGATCGGAGGCTATGCCATCGGCTCCCATGAGGGCTACATTTATGTTCGGCAGGAATACCCCTTAGCCGTAGAAAATGTGATCATCGCGATCAAGCAGGCTGAGGCCTATGGTTTGCTTGGAAAAGATATTCTCGGGTCAGGCTTTGATTTCTCAGTGAAAGTGCACCGGGGAGCTGGAGCTTTCGTCTCTGGGGAGTCGAGCGCTTTGATGACGGCATTGGAAGGCAAGGTGGGAGAGCCCAGGCCAAAGTATATCCACACTGCAATCAAGGGGCTCTGGGATCGGCCCAGTGTGTTGAATAATGTTGAGACCTGGGCGAATGTGCCGCTCATCGTCAGCAAAGGCGCTGATTGGTTTGCTCAATTCGGAGTGGGACAGAGCAAGGGCACGAAGATTTTTTCTCTGGTCGGCAAGATCAATAATACCGGCCTGGTGGAAGTACCCATGGGCATCACCCTGAGAGATATTATCTATAAGGTGGGCGGTGGAATTCCCGGGGGCAAAAGGTTCAAGGCCGTGCAGACCGGAGGCCCTTCCGGAGGTTGTCTCCCCGAGCAGCTATTGGATATCAAGGTTGATTTTGATGAACTCACCAAAGCCGGTTCCATGATGGGGTCGGGTGGGATGATTGTCATGGATGAAGATACCTGTATGGTGGATGTCGCCAGGTACTTCCTTGACTTCCTCAGCGATGAATCGTGCGGCAAATGTGTCCCCTGCCGTGAAGGCATCCGTCAGATGCTTAAGATCCTATCGAATATCAGCAGAGGAAAGGGAAGAGAGGGCGACATCGAGCTTTTAGAAGAGCTGTCCGAAACCACCCGGGATGCCTCACTCTGTGCTTTAGGCAAAAGCGCTCCTAACCCGGTGCTCAGCACGATACGCTACTTCAGGGATGAGTATGAGGCACATATCAAGGAGAAGAGATGCCCGGCTTATTTCTGCAAAGAGATGGTCTCGTACTATATCGACCCGGAGAAGTGCCAGGCATGCATGATGTGCCTTCGGAAATGTCCTGCAGAGGCGATTGATGGCGGCAAGAACAAGATCCATATCATTGACCAGGAGAAATGCACCAAGTGTAAAACCTGCTTCGAAGTCTGCCCCACTCGCTTCAATGCGATGGAGCGCATTTCCGGCGAACCTGTTCCGCCTCCGATCCCTGAAGAAAGAAGAATCATCGCCAGAAATAAGTAACTCAGGGCTTTAGCCCTGATGGATCAGCCCTGAAGGGCTGAGTTACAGGATAGGTTGAACCTAAAGAAAACATAGCTGAGGGATTATGCTAGAGAGAGCAAAAAATGAGTGAGATCTTTTTGCAGATTGATGGAAGAGAAGTAGAGGCACGGGATGGGATGACCATTTTGGAAGCAGCCCAAAAGGCAGAGATTTTTATCCCGACCCTTTGTCACCTCAAAAAATTGGAGAATTATGGGGCTTGCCGGATTTGCACCGTAGAGATCGAGAATCGCGGCAGGACACAACTCGTGGCTGCCTGCCTTTATCCCGTTGAAAAAAACCTGGTGGTCCGAACGAGATCCGGGAAAGTAGATAAGATTCGCAAAGTGCTTTTGGACCTCATGCTTGCCCATGCTCCAGATTCCCAGGCACTGAAGGATTTGGCTCAGCAGTATGGAGCAGATCCATCTCGTTTTGAAAAGGAGCCCTCCTTTTGCATTCTTTGTGGTCTATGTGTAAGGTACTGTGCCGAGGTTAAGAAGAAAAACGCAGTTGCATTTGTTGACCGAGGAGTCAGGCGAGAGATCAGTTTCATTCCGGAGATCGCTTCCAAGGAGTGCTGGAACTGCAAGGAATGTTTTCCGCTCTGTCACACATCTTACTTACAGGCAGCTTACTTTTTAGCCGAAGGGATCGCCTTTCCTCCGATGGTGCCTTCAGAGGAGTAGGGCCCGCCCCTCTTTGGCAAAGAGGGGTTGGGGAGATTTTCCATATATCATGTTTTTTCAATAAATATTCGATAATCTCCCTCTCCCTCGGTGGGAGAGCCTGCCTGCCGATAGGCAGGGGTGGGGGTGAGGGGGAAAGATCCGTCAGGAAGAATCATCTTGCCGTTGTTTTCACCACATCATTGGGGTTGAAGCCGCTGCCCTGTGCCACTTTCCCGATAGCCGCATCCACGCCGAAGAGTTCCGAAACTCTGATGATTCCCTTGAGCTGGCCCGTAGTCCATCCCAATGAGATCTTTGTGGCGGGATGGATGATCTCTTTCCCAGGTTCATAGATCTCAAGGGTGTCTCCTATCCTGAGACCGGAGAGCCTGCCAGCATTAATAAAGAGACTTTCCCCTTCGATCTTTGCAATCGTCGTTGTCCAATCCAGGTAATCGAGCTGTCTGAAAAAACCGTCAAGGATGTCCTCCAGGCCGAAATCAATGGCTTTCATCACCGCTTTGCTTTTGCTATATTCTCCTGTCTCTTTTGTGCCGAAGATGGGGCTTCTGCCGATGAAGGTCTTGAGCAGGTTTCCTGTGGAGGCATCAATGAGGCGGATCTCCACTTTTGCCGTGGCAAAGGAAACCTCTTCGTCCGATGTGTCAGAGGCTTTCGAGGAGAGAATGCTTACATCCGTGACCGCGCCCAGTGCAAAGGCTTGAATTCCCAGAGACCGGTGAGCCTGTTTCATCACTGGTAGTTCGATCAGGCTCTCAAATTTTACTCCTTCACGGCTGAGCATCTCTGAAACGACCACTTTGTCCATGATGACCACACGCTGGGTTGCCTCCAATTTATCGGAGAGCCTTCTGGCCACTGCCTCGCCGATCTTTTCCTCCTGATAAGTTGTCTTATTTTCGAAGTCTAAAATGGCCACTTTCTTTTTAAAACCCATCTGAAGGAAGGGGAGAGGAGCAGCGGCAAATGGCCGGGTAGGGGCAGAGGTCATCCGGGTCTCTGGTTCTCGCCTTGGAACAGGTTCAGACGAAGGTTTTCTAACAGGTTCAGGGGTATCGGTTCTAGGAGGATTGGTGCCCTTGACTGTCTCCATCCCCTCAACCCTCACGGTCTTTCCCTCTGGAAGTTTTTCGGTTTTCTTCTCCTCTTTCTTTCCGATCAATGGAAGGCTGGAACAGGAGGTGAGAAAAATGATCAATAGGAATAAAACGGATAGAGTAAAAAATATTTTTCTATTTCTTATCATAGGTGCTCCTCGTTTTTTTTATTTTGGATTTTCAAAGTGTCATGCCGAACTCGTTTCGGCATCTCTAAATCTTTAACCCTGATCCTGAAATAAATTCAGGATGACATAATAGTAATTAAGGCACTACCCCTTCATGTGAGGAGGTCTCCCTTTTCTTCCTTCTCCCCTGGTGGGAGGAGGTCTCACCTTTTCCCTCCTCCCCTGGTGGGAGGAGGTGAGGAGGAGGGGGAATGATGCTGTTATATTACCAATTTTAGAGAAGATGTCAAGGCGAGCCGATTTATGGTGGTGTATCATCTGTGTGTCAGGGTGGATATCGGGATATGGGCAGAGTAGAGAAAATGGATTGTGGGGCAAATGGTAAAGTTGTTTTTAGAGTTTTAAGACTTCTAGGCCCTGACTCTATGAGATATCCTAACCGATGGGACATTGAGGGGTGGTATCAGGAAAAAGAAATGGGGTACGCTATCGAGTTATTCACGTCAAGAACAACAGATAGGAGGTACCCCATGCTGCCGGCAGCAATTACAAACATACATCAGGCCTTTAAAGAGATCAAGCATATGGCGATCGATACGTGGCAGGAGGAATGTCGTTTGGCTGCCCGTTGCGCTATGAAAGAAGTCATTGAGAGTAGGATGCATAACAGCATTGATGCCCATCTTGAGCAGATGAGAGGTGAGGGACTTGCGGATCGACGAAATGGCTCTTTTTCGTCTCATCTGCTGACCGAGGTGGGGGATTTGGAGCTTCGGATTCCTCGGACGCGCACCTTTAGTGCCCATGTCCTTCTCAGAAAGTTTGCCCGTCGGAGTGAATCCATCGAGCGGACGATCCTAATGGCCTTTCTATTAGGTTTATCCACGCGCAAGGTTGGACCGGCGTTGCTATCGATCCTGGGAGAGCCCATCAGTCCCTCCACGGTCAGTCGCATTGCCAAGCAATTGGATCAATCGGTCCAGGCCTACCATCAACGGGCTTTGTCTGAGCACTATGAGATTTTGGTCCTGGATGGCATCGTTATGAGGCGTAAGACGGGGGTGGGGGCCCAGAGACGGACCATGCTGGTGGCCCTGGGGATCAAATCGGATGGAAAGAAGGAAATCATCGATTTTCGTCAAGTTTCGGGCGAATCCCAATCGGCCTGGGAGGGGTTTCTCAATGATCTGTATCAACGAGGGCTTCAAGGAGGTGTTCTGAAGCTGATTGTGGTCGATGGAGGCAAAGGGCTTTTAGCTGCTCTCCCCTTGGTCTATGCTCATGTCCCCATGCAGCGGTGTTGGGCTCATAAAACCCGAAATGTACTCAATTATGTCAAACGAGTAGATCAGCAGAAAGTCAAATGCTCACTTCACCGAATCTCTCATGCCAGAAACCTCCGGGAAGCCCAAACAGCAGCTCAACGCTTTGTCGCCCGTTGGAAAACGACCTATCCTAAAGCCGTCGATTGCCTCCAAAGGGATTTACCGGAATTGCTCAGTTTTCTTCAGATTAAAACGCAACTAGCCCCATCGGTCATACGCACCACCAATGCGATCGAACGACGATTCGTGGAGGTTCGAAGAAGAACCCGACCCATGGGAACCTTTAGTGATCGGACCAGTATGGAGCGAATTCTGTTTTCTGTCTTTACACATGAGAACCTTAAACAACGAACAGCTACTCCATTTCTTTTACTGACACAAAATAATTGACAGGACCCGATTTATACCTTAACTCAACCAACTATTGGTTATCGAAGAGGTGAGTCCGGCAACTGACTACCCTGCATGAAGGTTTAAGAATTTGATAAAAATTTTTACTTCTTTTTCAGTAAGCCAAAGAACTTTAGGAAGGCTGTTGAGGAGTTTTTTTATCTTTGGCCAATCGAGTTCAAAGCCGTATCGTTTATATCCTTAATCCCTCCTTGAGAGCGCGTTTTTTAATTGGGGACATCGCTTTTTCAAAAGGAATTAAATCAATCTGAAACGGGTGGGCCAGCGCCGAGAC
>Ga0194125_10013820_pt1 | contig 10430 bp, 8 predicted proteins | sample TA2KigC250mmetaG_FD_148626 | JGI IMG/M metagenome (GOLD analysis project Ga0194125, IMG submission 148626) | Freshwater microbial communities from Lake Tanganyika, Tanzania - TA2015034 Kigoma Deep Cast 250m | ecosystem: Environmental > Aquatic > Freshwater > Lake | place: Tanzania: Lake... | reverse complement strand
TGAGGAAGCAAGGAGACCAAGATTGAATAAAAAAATTCCTGGCTTCATGACTCCCTTATAAAGTGTAACAACCCCCTGGCACCCGAAGGTTCGGGGGACTGTTTTCTGAAACATCCACTAAATTTACCACTTATGGGTGCGGAAGATAGGAAGTTAAGGTTCAGGCTCTTCTAACCTATCAACATCTTTTTTCGCCTTATACGCGTTAACAATTAACTCCACAAATTCTCGTAATACCTTAAAGTTATTCTCGATAATTTCCTGCCCCCGTTTCTCACGTTCAGCGTGAAACTCCCGAATCCTATCGTACGGTTCTTGCAGGAAAACATCGCTAAACGCTGTTGTAATATCACCATCAAGTAGGTCTATTTGGGTAATTATAACCTGGGCATCTTCCTTATTGTATGTGATTTTCCTCTGTTCTTCATTCCAATCGAAATCGCCAATGACCGTGCGTATTTCAAGGGTTTTCAACTGATTAAAACTTTGAATAATGTCATCTATAAAACTCATGATTGTTCTCCTAACAAAAATGATAGATAAAATCCCTATGCTAAATATTCTACAATGTTCTGATGGACTACACATGAGGAATAACAAACCATTCCAGGTTTCCTGTTGCTCCATCAGAAGTTTCAGGGCAATCTATAGAAGCAACCGCACCATAATCTTTGGGGAATTGCATAGCGTCGTCGCCTAAAATCAACGCCAGTCCCCTGCTCAAGTAAGGAAAGTGCCCTACCACAATGATTGTTTGACTGCCTTGCGAATGAAACTTTTGAAGCCGCTTCATCAGCCGCTCTGCCATGGTCACGGGGTCTGCAGGAGGACTGTTGTCAATGGGTGCAGGGAACAAAGCAATTTCTTCTGGAGGAACTTCGAGCGCGCCGCAAACTATCTCGGCGGTTTCGCGAGCACGCTGGGCATCACTTGATACAATTTTTAGGACCTCCCTATCAAGCATCAACTGTCTGAACAGGTTACCCAGCATTTCTGCTTGCTTGCGCCCTGCTTCACTGAGTCGTGCATCGCCAGTAGTTTCAGCGGGTTGCGCATGTCGAATTAGATAAAGCTTCATAAATCACCTTCCCAACATCTGAATTTGATATAGTAATCTAAACTAAAAACCTAACGACCCCGAGATAGGCCGCCAGAATATAGGCTACGATTACTTCCCTCGGACAACACATCGTCCATCCCGGCGGGATGAAATCTGGCAATTAACCCTTGTATGAAATATAGGTTAAAATAGGTTCAAAGAAATACTTTCGAATAAATTCCATTCGCGTTCTTTGTCAAAAGAATCGAATAGCTCACAAGTCTTTTGGTCATATTCACCGCTTGAATGTTAGAAGCTAGTCTGAATGCCCAAATAGAATGTCGGTTTTCGATTGAAGTTGATAGTCAAATCATCCTCTAAGGCAGCAGTACCATCGATAGCATCACCAACTTTAAGCTTATCAAGTTCCCTCGTCCACTTCCAGATAGCTCCACCAGAAAGAGAGAATGGAACTGGCCTTATAAAACGCAAACCAAGCCCCGCAAACAAAGACGGACGTTCCTCGCTCGTACTTACACCAAGCTGCAGTAACGGATAAACGAGACTCCTCACGGGTAGGTCGAAAATTAAATTCAACATCCCGGAGATAGCCACCTGTCGTTCCTCTTCTTTGGCTTCAGCGACTACTGTTTTTCCATCAACATCTTCCGTTCCAAACTTAGGAAAGCTAAGGTTCGTATAGAGTACCCCGCCGGTGAACTCCGGAATAAGAGCAGAATGTTCTCTGACTCTAATTTTACCTAATGCACCCTCTTTTTCAGTGACAAGTATCTCAAGTTTTTCCTCGTCGAATTTCAGTTCTCTTTGCTTAACAGTTATAGTGACTTCTTTAATTTTATTAGGTACCACTTCAACTTGCCCAACAAGATAGCTATCTTTCTCCGCGTCACGGTCAATAACTTTTTTGACTTCTGTTAGCAGTGAATCAATATCTGAAATCAGCTTTTTCCTACGAGCCAGTATAATATTTGCACTGTTAATAAACCTGGTAACCGCAGCATCCGTATATATTTCAAACGTTTTGCAGTCTGAACCACTTTTCGATACATTTTGAAGCTCTCCAAGGGCTTTTTTAGCATCTTCTGAACCACTTTTCGCCAGATCTTCTAGTAGTTTCATAAGGGCTTTTTCAGCATCACTTGGACCACTTTTCCATACTAGTGCTTGTAGAGCAGGTTTAACCTTTCCAAGGGCTTCAATAGCTTTCTTGTTTCTATCTTTTAGCCGATCCTGAGTAGTTTGCAATTGAGATTGGCCGGCTTTTAGCTCATCCATTGTGGACGGCGTCAACAAACCATGGACAATGCTTCCAACATCTTCATAAAATAAGGTGCTTTCACGTTTTTCGGTGACTGGAACACCTTTTGCTTCTGTTTTTGCACCGTATAGATGATTATCTGTTTCATTAAGTGCCTTCAAAAAATCTGTAGCATTGTCAATACACTTTGCATTATCTTCAATACTATAAAACAGGAACCACTCAAGGAGATCGGGTGCATAAAGCGCTTTATAATCTTCATCTGTATAAAAAGCAACCTTAGGCTCCTTCTTAGGAGCCTTAGCCTTCTCAGCCGTCTTAGCCGCTTCATTAGATGCAAGACTAGTTGCTTCTTGAATCCCCTGCAACAGGTTAGCAAATGAAGTCACAGACTCTATAAATTGTGTTGCGCTCTCATATATGGAATCATCGGTCGCCGTCTCAGAGATTGTGACTGAGTATTTCATAGGGTTCAAGTACTCAAAAAGTACATTGAAAGTCTCGCCCCCATCTCCAACCACCGTGAGTAGATCTTTAAGAAGCTTAGCAGACGAATTGCCGTCTCGTGAATCCACTTCATAATTCAGCTTCTTTGGATTATCCAGATTGAGACTGAATAACACATATTTATTAACTTTTTTAGCTTCCAATCGCTCTGCTATGTCGTTCTGAGCAAAAGAAACACTGGTGAGAAAAAGCAGGGCTATTAGAATCAATAATGTGGTACGCATAAGACAAACCTCCTAAGTATAATAATAAACTTGGGTTATTTTCTAACGGCATATATATCTTGACTTTGGTAAATTAAAAGGAGATCCAACCGTAGCCCAACTTTCTAAGTTGGCCAATCGGTAGCGTATTCCACCCAAACCAAGATAGAATCCGCCGGATTGAGCCTGTCGAAATCTTAGGCTACGTTTCTATTTACCAAAGTCAATATATAGTTGCCGCGGTATTGGGTTAATTGTCCCCAGTTAGAATCATCTTTATGGCATGCTCTGCATTGATGCACCCATAGCCGAATTTGATTGAGTGGCCATTATTATCGTAGTCACTCGCGTTTCCAACATGTCGTGCAGTGCGCTGGATTAGGTCTTTAACCTGTATAGAGCTTAGTTGCGGTTTGATGGAGAGGATAAGAGCACAAATTCCCGCTACCAGTGGACAAGCGCTGGATGTACCTCCGAAACTATCCGTATAAGCACCAGGATTGTATCCGGATGCGATTTGCTGTCCCATGCGAAGGAAGGTACCTGTCACATCGGAAGTTGTGATTCCCCATCCTCCAGCCCCATTGGAAGGTGCGCAGACTGAAATTTCTTTGCCATAGTTAGAATAATTGGATTTTTGATCTCTGCTTGTGATTGCTGATACAGCTATAACATCGGGATGGATTGCAAATCCATTAACAGAACCTGAATTTGGGTCATTGATATTTCGGTTCTCATTTCCAGCAGCAAAGCAAATAACGCATCCGAGGCCATTCCGTCCCTCACGAGCACATCGCTCGATTGTGCTCTTTGCACGTGTTGACAGCGTGAAATTCCGCGCTGCAGCCCCCCAACTGCAACTTACCACCCAGGCCCCTTTGATGCGTACATAATCGAACCATTTTTCGAGCTGTGTGTCTGAAAGATCCGGTCCCCAACGAACGGGCATCAAGCGTGAGTTTGGCGCGGCGCCTACTATACCGGTATCATTAGCGTTTCCGACTGCCACACCAACACACGCAGTTCCATGCCAATCACCGACCCACTGCTGATTCCAAGGATCCCAATATGGATAGGTCGGCCCAAACTCAGGGGTGGGATCAGCACTATTTCGAGTAAAATCCCAAGGCGCTACAATCTTATCGGAACCCGCCAAATCCGGGTGAGCCAGATCAAACCCATCATCGATTACCGCCACCACAACGGTTGGAGAACCCAAAGTTTCGGCGAGTTGCCATGCTTCAAAGACTCTTGCGTCAGCGCCTTTCTTAAAGCCAAACGATGTACCACGGTGGAAACCCGTATTATGCAGATGCCATTGCTTGTCAATTAAGCTATCCGAGGGTATCATAAAGCCTGTCATCTTGCCAGGTGTAGCCAGGTCTGGTTCTGCTACTTCTACAAGGTCGGAACTTTGAAGAGATGCAGCAACTTTGACTGGATTCTGAGAGCCGGGTGTTACCTGTACAATCAGTTCACGTTCCCCTCGTGCTTCTACTATTTGAAGCTGGTGCTTATCGATCAGATTTTGACATTCATCTGTCGGAGCCTTTTCTTTGAAAACTACATATAATTGTCCGGTTGGCACAAAAGGAACTTCATCGTCGGAAGTGTAATATACATGCGAACCAACGGACACGGAAGGATTGGTTCGCAAAACATCGAGCATCTCATTCACTTTCTCAGGTACGTCTTCCATTTGGATTATGCTGAAACCCTGAAGTGTTTGCCCGGTATACTGTGCCTTGACTTTGGACATAGTCAACTCAAGTTGACGATTCATTCCAGCCGTGGCTTTAACGGCAACAAGGTTGTCGCTTTTTGTCAGAGTCAACTGTTGGTTGCCATAGTTGATTGTTGTCTTACTCATTATATATCTCCTATAATTGTTGTTGTCAGGTTTCTCAATCTAAGTTAACACATTTTACCTTTTACTACTCATGAATCAATTGAGTAAATTATGCTATTTCAGACGCCTGGAAGAAATTAGTAGTCGGATTCGTCCATTTTATGAGAGTGCAGTATCTATCAACTCACTTTTTTCCGGAATCCGGTTGCCCTAACTCTATATCCAGCGAATCCACAACCAAATGCACACCTAAATCTTCATCATTTGAATCACGCTCAACGAGCAAGAAAAAGGTTGCTTGGTAGTCAACTCCAGCGGGAAGTGTCGAATCGAATGAGTATTGGAAATCCTCGTGATTGCAAGTATGCTTTGGTAAATCAATCAAATTGGTTTTGCCGCTGAGATGGGCAACTAAAATAGCCCGCGCGCCTTGATCAACGCTTACACTTCCACGAATATCCTGCTGCACAAGAATATCTGTATCACTTTCAGCAATTGGAATAGTAATAGAGACAACTCGCGTTGTCACCAGCGGGCCTCTCTTATAGCCGCCTAAACTTATCTCTAAATTTTGAAATATTATACCTACTGCCTGACCGTCTTCCGAGATATTTGAAGCGATCTGCACCATGTCCTCTAGCAAAACTTTCTTAAACTTTGCCATTTTACATCCTCTCCGGTGTTTGAATGCCAATGATACAAAAACGTGCCAGGTGGAAAACCCAACACCTATATAAAGCCAAAAGCTGAAAGAAGGAATTTCCTACGAAAAGTGGTATACCCAACAGAGTATACCGACTTTTAAGCTATCATTATTTACTCTTCCGACGTTGCCTTATGACAACGCCTAACACACCAAGCAATCCAAATCCCATGAGAAATAGCGTGGTGGGTTCGGGGATGGGTTCCGCAGTTGTTGATAAGTCAGCGACCCATGCCTCGGTACCATTTGGACCTGTCCCATAGCCAACGATAGTTAAACCATCAGCGGAAACACCTTGCGCCGATGCCAAGTTCCAGCCTGTCAAGTCCAGGCCGGCACCCACCAGCACCGTCTGCAGGCTACGCATTCCGTTTGTAGCGTCCCAGATGAACGCCTCAGTGCCCAAAGCGGAGTTGCCATTGCCCACCACCACTGAGCCGTCAGAAGAGACGCCGTTGGCGTAACTGTAAAAGTTCCCGCCTGGCAGGTCACCAAGACCTACCATACCTGATGAAGTCCAGCGGAATGCCTCACCGCCCGAAGCGGAGTAGCCTTGGCCCACAACCACTGAACCGTCAGAAGAGACGCCGGAGGCTCGACTGTTAAAGTACCCTCCTGGCAGGTCGCCAAGACCTACCATACCACCCGATTGCGTCCAGCGGAAGGCCTCAGGGCCCGAAACGGAAATGCCTCCGCCCACAACCACTGAGCCGTCAGAAGAGACGCCGTTGGCGGAACTGTAAAAGCTCCCTCCTGGCAGGTCGCCAAGACCTACCATACCACCCGATTGCGTCCAGCGGAAGGCCTCCTCATTGCCTGAAGCGGAGGAGCCATAGCCCACGACCACTGAGCCGTCAGAAGAGACGCCGTTGGCTTCACTGAAAAAGCTCCCGCCTGGCAGGTAGCCAAGACCTATCATACCACCCGATTGTGTCCAGCGGAATGCCTCATTGCCTGAAGCGGTTACGCCTACAACCACTGAGCCGTCAGAAGAGACGCCGGAGGCTTGACTGAAAAAGCTCCCGCCTGGCAGGTCGCCAAGACCTACCATACCACCCGATTGTGTCCAGCGGAATGCCTCGCCGCCCGAAGTGGAGTAGCTTCCTCTGCCCACCACCACTGAGCCGTCAGAAGAGACGCCGAGGGCGAGACTGAAAAAGTCCCCTCCTGGCAGGTCGCCAAGGCCAGTGAATGACAGGGCAGCGGCGGGTTGAACCGCGGCTAAATTAAACGCGTAGATACTCGCAATTACCAGCGCGTAGATGAATATACTAAAACCTAATCGTCGCAAAATAAATAACCTCCTTAAGTTAAGGTATTAAAATTCTGGCTCATATCGGTTTTTAGATGAAATACTCTTACCAAGCCAGTTATAGCTTGCATTCCCTAAGACAGTTTCACCTAATTTCCTATGTGCCAGATTTGAGATGACAATATTGCAAAAGGTATGCCAGAAATCAGAATGAAAAAGATTTTTCGAGGAGAACTGCTTAAGCAACGACCCCGACTAATCATGGGCAACAACCACTTCATATCCCTCACGAACAGGTGGAGCCGTGAACAGCTCTTTGAACTTCGCCAATCGCTTTTGATAATCACCACTTTGCTCATTGGCAATGGCATCCTGTTCACTATCCCAAGCAGTAATAGAAATACCTTTGCCTGTTTCCCGATTGATGAGGAGATAAACACCGCGATAACCCTTCTCTGATTTAACGGCAGGAACAACACTTTCCTCAAAAATCTTTATAGCTTCATCTATCTTATCAATTTTACATTGAACTATGGTCAAACGAGTAAACATATATATTCTCCTAACTTGACTTCGTTAAATTAAAATGAGGTGCAGTCGTAGCCCAAATTTCTAATTTGGCTTTTCGTAACTCTGTTCCGACGAACCAAGATAGAATCTTGGGCTACGCGGAAATCTAACAAAGTCAAACTATATGCCAGATTTGAATAACAATATTGCAAAGGGTATGCCAGAAATCAAGATGAGAAAGATTCTTCTCGGCAAGCAGAGCAGTTGTTGCATTATTCTATGGTGAAGCAAGGCGGGGAAAGTTATAATCAAAAGCTGGTCATTGGGAAGGTGTTGTTGGTTGACAAACAACATGTTGGTTTCTAACCAACACTTCTGAATTGACTTAAATCTAATTGGTGTTTGCTAATCAGTTCTGATAACCAGGAGCGATTCATTCCCGTCCTTCGGGCAGCTTCAGCTACATTTCCACTGGCAGTTGACAGTATCTCCTTCAGAAACAAAAGTTCCACCTGTTTTTGGGCTTCGTCTCTGGCAGCGTTCAGCTCTTCTTTGTTTCTGGGTGCAGGGATATTTAATGAATCGAATGTTGTCTCTTTACTCGATAGCCTGGGGGTTATAAATTCATCCGGGAGGTCATGGGGCGTTATTAAATCCCCTTTGCACCGAATCATTGCGCTTTCAATAATGTGCTGGAGTTCCCGGATATTTCCCGGATATCCATAGTTGTATAAAATGTCCAGAGCAGAATCGTCAAGGCCTGTAATCTGCTTGCCCAGTTTCTCATTGTAATGAGCGATGAAATGGTTGATAAGCAAAGGGATATCACTTTTGCGCTTTCGTAAAGGTGGAAGTTCTAACTGGAAAACCTTGAGCCGGTAATACAAATCCTCACGAAATTCTCCTTTTTCAATCAATCCTGCCAGATCTTCGTGAGTAGCTGCGATTATACGGACATCCACTTCAATATCGTCATTGCTGCCCAGTCGCTGGATAACGCCTTCCTGGAGGACGCGAAGCAATCTCACCTGCAGATTCAACGGCATATCGCCTATTTCATCCAGGAATAACGTTCCCTCATTAGCTTGTTCAAATCTACCGATACGCCGTCTGATTGCGCCTGTGAAGGAGCCTCTTTCATGCCCGAACAGTTCGCTTTCCAGTAGCTCTTTGGGAATGGCGCCGCAGTTTATTGGCACAAAGTTTTTCTGTGAACGCGGGCTGATGTGGTGGATAGCGCGCGCTAATAATTCCTTGCCCGTGCCGGTTTCGCCGTATATCAGCACGGTGGAATCAGTGAGCGCGACTTGCTCTGCATTTTTAAGCACAGCCGTTATCTCTTCACTATTGCCAATGATGTTCTCAAACCGGTATTTCTGACTGACGGAAAGCCTTAAATCAGCGTTCTGACGCCTCAGAAGCGCTTCGGCTTGCCGTAGGTCATGATAAAGGTTAGCTCTTTCAATAGACAGGGCGATGTTATCCGCCATAGCTTCCAGCAGTTTCTGATTATCCTCTGTGAATCTGCCTTCTCTCTTATTGACTGCTTCTATAACCCCAATTATTTTCTGTTTGCCTTTTAGAGGAACGCATAACACTGACCTTATCAAGAGCTCTTTTTCCATAAGAGATTGCTTCGTCGTTCCATTAGCACTCCCATAAGACGAAGTCGTTGGTGAGCGAAGCGAACACTCCTCGCAATGACAATTTTCAGACACGCTCTTATCGGAATCTATGTCCTGCACCAACATCGGCACGCCTTCGTGAAAGGCACGGTCAGCGACTTCCGAAGCCACAGGTATATCAGTTTTGGCTTTTGAACTGGCAAGGTCCCTTTCTACTGGAACTACATCTGGATACAGTCCAGCTTTATTCTCATCCCATAAGAATATAGATACCCGCTCGACGTTCAATAACTCTTTGGTCTTCTGGATAATGGATTCCAAAAGGTCATCAGGGTCAGTGGTGGAATTAAGCGAACTTAAAATATCATACAAAGCGGACAACTGTGTAATCTTGTTCTCCAATTGTCGGTTTGCGGTGAGCAATCGGCGATAACGGTTCAGGCGTGTAATGGTGCGAACCTGCGTCTGCAATTCCATCCCATCAAAAGGTTTGCTTATAAAACTATCAGCGCCCGCTTCAATGCCGCTCAGACGTGACTTACGGTCATCTAAGGCTGTAACCATAATCACAGGCGCCTCCGCAAGTATCGGGTCAGAACGGATACGGCGGCATACCTCAAAGCCATCCATGTCGGGCATCATCACATCCAGAAGGATAAGGTCAGGTGTGAGTTCACGCGCTTTATCCAGCGCTTCCTGTCCACTTGTCGCGAAAGCTAAACGATAACCTTGTTTGATTAATAGACCTTTCAGAACATCGCGTCCTATCTGCTCGTCATCCACAATTAGAATAGTGCTACCAGGTTCTTCTATAACAGGTTCTTCTCCAATCATCTGTTTTCACCTCAATGGTTCGTTTCGTAAAGTCGTATAGGGTTTTGAGTGTTCGCTACGTTCAGCAATCCCCCTAAACAACCCCCATGCGCATCAAATTAAGCGTTTTTTTTCAATTCCCCTCCCTTGACGGGAGGGGTTAGGGGAGAGTGATATTGCAATGTCAATCACCCCCACCCAACCTCCCCCATCAAGGGGGAGGAGAAAACCTTGTGTGTTCTATTTTGGCTTAACTTAATGCGCATGCACCCTTGGGAACGTTATTTTTCAATTCCCCTCCCTTGATGGGAGGGGTTAAGGGAGGGTGATATTGCAGTGTCAATCACCCCCACCCAGCCTCCCCCATCAAGGGGGAGGAGAAAACCTATGGATAATGTCAGTTCTCATGGACATCAATGTCCATCCCTTCACTTCGTTCGAGGGCAAGGCTAAATCAAAGAAAGGAAGTTGAAACGTCCTGTTTCCCGAATTTTGGCAAATTCGGCTACAGCGGGCTTTAGTCCAATGTTACTAAGAATTGCGCTTTAATTATGTTCTTTTAACCGCAGAGAACGCAGAGGAGACGCAGAGTTCGCAGCGAAATAATTTTTGTTTTTCTCTGCGTCCTCCGCGCCGTCTCAGCGAACTCT
>Ga0194125_10013818_pt1 | contig 10432 bp, 7 predicted proteins | sample TA2KigC250mmetaG_FD_148626 | JGI IMG/M metagenome (GOLD analysis project Ga0194125, IMG submission 148626) | Freshwater microbial communities from Lake Tanganyika, Tanzania - TA2015034 Kigoma Deep Cast 250m | ecosystem: Environmental > Aquatic > Freshwater > Lake | place: Tanzania: Lake... | reverse complement strand
ACGCCCCGCCCACAGGCCTGCGCAATTCCGGCACACGTTCCTTCCTGAGCCTTTGATTCAGAATCGTGGCGAGTTATTTAGATAGCTTTCAGCGATTCGGCGGCGCCCTCACCGCCACCAAGACTGTCTAAAGGCAGGACTCCCAACCAGGAGGGCGACCCGTTTGGAGTCCTGCCTTCAGGCAGTCTTCGCCCCAATGAGCCGAATCGCTGAAAGCTATTTAGGTTCTGTTGCGGAAAGCCGAATTCGCTGAACTCGGGCCGTGCTCGGAAGGCAAAGACTGGCTGAAGCCAGGACTCCGAACGCGTTCGTTCCTTGTTTGGAGTCCTGCCTTCAGGCAGTCTTGGCTTTCCGCAACAAAAACTATTTAGGTTCGTCGTCTGCGTGGTCCCTTGTGGTAAAGCCAGCGAACCTGGCCAACTTCATCCGCGACGTGCGCAAGGACCTCCAGGTGCCGAGGCTGCCGTTCGTGATCGGCGGCAGCGGCTTCGGAGGATGGGGCCAGACGATTGACCGCCGGCTGATGATCATGAAGGCTCAAGCCGCCGTGGCCCACGATGAGGAGTTCAAGGACAGCGTCCGATACGTGGAAACCCGCGGGTTCTTCCGCGACGCGGATGCCCCGCCATACCGCCGCCCCCACAAGGCCCAGAAACACCGAAAGGGCGGGCACAGCCGCATCCGCGCCGCGTTGTCTGCCCCCGGCCCAGGTGCCCACAAGGGGCACGATGGGCACGGGGGCTTCCTAGCGGACAGGGCGCGGCTGGCCCGCCGCTGGCCTGGCACACGGCCCTGGGGCGGCCTGGGCTCCGGCCAACCCGACAGGCCCCGCCGAGAAGCAATGAGGCGGAGACATTTGGAAGCCCGAGCGTTCGATCCGCGCGGGCGCCTACTCGCGGCCCGCAGAAGGCGAAGCGGAGATGACCTGGAACTCCTGGAAGGCCGTGTTCTCGCCGCCAGCCGTAGCCGTGGTCGCAGCGCCAGCGGTTGTTGCGGAGGATGACGGTCTTCACCGCGTCCAGCTTCGGCAGGTCCTTCTCGGCCTCCCAGACCTTGTCGTCGTTCAGGCTCAGGCCGCTGAGGCCCCAGAAGCGGTCGCGGCCCCAGGAGTTGAAGGAGCCGTGGTCGCCCAGCTCCTCGATGCTAGGCGAATGGCCGCGGGCTGTCAAGGCACAAAGCGGGCGGAACGCTCATCCCTGTTTGGCTCCGCGGGGCGCCACGTGGTATGATGCAGCGACGGGGGTTCCGAGTGAAAGGAATGGGATGATGCGCCGCTGTGTCTGCCTGGCCGCGCTCCTTGCGCTCACCCTCCTCGGTAGCCTGCCCGGCCAAGGGGCAGCCGGGGGCGAGGCGGGGCGCGCGGCCTTCGTCGTTCGCTTGCCGAATGTGCCGGCCTGGCAGGACTTCGCGTTCCTGGCCGCGGTGCCTGCCGCGACGGTGCGCTGCGGCGGTGCGCCCGCGCTCATCGCGCTCGACGAGGCGGGCACGATCACCCGCGAGATGGACGACTATCTGCGCCGCTACAAGCCCCAGGCCCTCTACTGCCTCGGCCCGCTGCCGCGCGAAGCCGCCGACGCCCGGCGCCAATGGCGCGCGCTGGAGGCCGACTCCGCCGAAGCAACCTGCCGCCTGCTCGCCCGCACGTTCTGGAAGTCGGCCGACACCGTGGTCCTCTGCCGCGAGGGCGACTACGCAATGGCCCTCGTGGCATCGGCCCTGGCCGCAAGGCTTGGCTCGCCGCTTCTCTTCTCGCCGACGGACCGCGAGCTGCTCAAGGGGCTGACCGCCAAGAGGGCCGTCGTGGTCGGTTCCGTGCCGAACGCGGCCGCCGCGCTCAAGGAGGCGGGCATTGCCGCCGTGGAACTCAAGGACACGCCCGCCGTGCTCGCCTGGATGCGGGAGCAGAAGCTGGCGGCCAGCTACTTCGCCATCGTCAACCCCCTCGACCGCGAGGCCACGGTCGTCAAGAAGCTCTCGCTCGCCGCCCCATTGCTCGCCGCGGCCCGGCAGGGCGTCGTGCTGCCGCTGGCCTACAAGACGATGTGGAAACAGCCCTTCGTCGGCGCCGAGTGCAAGCCCGCCCCGCCCAAGGGCACCCCCGAGAGCCGAAAGCCCCCCCGCATGGGCATCACATCCGTCAACGGCCACCCCTTCGCCTTCTTGGTGACCAGCGCGAAGAACGACAAGGATTACGTGGCCGTCAACGTTGACCTCAACGGCAACGGCGACTTCGGCGAGGCGGGCGAAGGCCCCTTCCGCACGGGCGACACCGTGGCGCTCGGCGGCCAGCGTTTCTCCCTCACCCTCGGCGAAGGCAACGGCGCGGGCAAGGCGGACGTCCGCCTCACCTGCCCCTGCGCCGACCAGGTCGTCGCCGACTTGAAGGCATTCTACGCCGCCGCGGGCGCGTCGCCCGAGCACCTGTGCATCGTCGGCTTCCCCGACGCCATTCCCCAGGCCATCGTCCGCGAGGGCGAAGGCGGCAACCGCGACCTCCCCTCCGATTTCCCCTTCGCCAACGCCGACGCCGACCTCTTCGCCGAGATCGCCCACGGCCGCCTCATCGCCGAGAACGCCAGCTTCGCCACGCTCTACGCCAGCCGCGTCATCACCTACCCGCAACTCCTCGACCCGTCCTGGTCCACAATGGCTGGCCAGGCCCGCTGGGAGAACACCTACGCCAAGCTCTTCGAGAACGTGGGCTTCACGATGGCGCCCCACCACGACGTGGACACGCTCCGCTGGATCGAGAAGCCCACCGACAAGAGCAAGGGCCGGCGGGCGCAGGCATTCGAACAGGATTCGCCCCTCACCCGCGTGGCCGTGCTCGCCCACCAGGCCCACTCCTGGTGGCACGACCTGGGGCAGACCTACGACTGGGAGTCGGACGTGCTGCTCGCGCCCACGCTCGTCGAATCGGGCGGCTGCCTCACCACGGCCCTCGACCGCCAGCCCGACTTCCGCTCCGTCGTCGCCCGCCTCATGCGCAACGGCGCCGTCGGCTTCGAGGGCAACGGCCTCCCCGGCATCGCCTTCGACGAGCAGCAGCGCATCCTCTTCTGGAACGCCGTGCTCGAGGGCGAGACCCTCGGCCGCGCCCACCTGCGGGCGCAGAACAGCATGGCCGCGGTCGTGCTCGAGACCAATCAGCTCGGCGGCGGGCCGAACTACTATCAGCTCTACATCCGCGGCCTCTTCGGCGACCCAGCCTTCGCCATCCGCGTCCCCTCCCCGCCCAAGTCCGCGACCGCGCGCGTCGAGGCCAAGGACAACCTCGTCTCCGTCCACGCCCCCGCCGCCTGGTGGCCCGTCAAGATTCGCGTGCCCGAGGACTGGAAGAAGTGGGCTGGCAAGGACCTCTATGTCCTTCGCGGCGCCGGGACCTATCCCAACCGCCACTGGATCGGCGAGGGCTACGACGCCGAGGAAACCTACGTGGACGCCGCGTTCACCACCCCGCGCAAGGTCAAGGCCATCGAGCAGGTGCAATCGCCCCCCAAGCCGCTCGGCTGGACCGGCAAGTGGGTGGCGGACGACAACGCCGACGGCACGCGCACCTGCCGCTGGCGCGTCCGCCTCGTGGACTTCGACCAGCCGAAGGGAACGATCCTCAGCAAGGTTGACCGCCTCGACTACCGCATCCTCTTCGAGGAATAGCCGGATCGCGTAGGAGGCCCCAGGACGCGTTGGCTAGTTGAATATAATGATAAAGGCCGATTTCCGCAAGTATAACCCTTGTATACACTTCTGGACTCCGCCACCCTCCGTCGAAGGGCCATGCGACCCCCAGGTCTAATGTGCCCTCCGGAACGCCGTACAGAGCTTCCTAGAGCGTTTTCGGCAGCGGACATAAGCCGCTGTAACATATAGACTTCTGGCTATGGAGCGATCAGCTCCAACGCGTCGGCCCCGCCTGGCGCCGCGGCGGCGGGGATGTGGCGGTCGAGCGAGGCGAGCTTGCCACCCTTGTGGGCCGCCAGCGCGAGCAGATAGGCGTCGGTAAACTGGGTGTGGCTGAGCACGACGTCTGGGCCGAGCACGTCGCGGAGGCTGACGTCATCCGCCCAAAACTGGTGGCCCGCTGCCTCGCAGAATCGCCGCAGGATCGCCAGGACCACGGGCACGTCCCCCGGCCGGTTCGGATACTGGGGGTGGCTGGCAACGCGGACGAAGCCGTTCTCTGTGATCGGGCAGGTGGCCCAGGCCTCGCGGCCCCTCTCGGCGAACCAGCGGTGGGCCGCCTCGTGGTGCACGTGCATCGGGTCGCACAGAGCCAGAAGTACATTCACATCCAGAAGATACGTGGTCATGGCGTCTCGTCCCGGAGCTGGTTCACCAGTTCCAGCGTCACAACGCCCGCATCGAGTCGCACGGGGAAGAGCGGCACGTCCCCCCGAACGGCAGTGGCCGGCTGCCGGGTCATTGCTTGCCGCACCAGGTCAGAAACCACCTTCCCGACCGACACCTTGCGGCTCCGAGCGATCTCCTTGGCCGCGAGCAAAACGTCTTCCTCAACGTCCAATGTGGTGCGCATGGCATCCTCCTGTCATGCATGATGCTAGCGCATCACGCATCAGATGTCAAGCTGCGATCTTGAACCGCGGACACAGCACACTTCAGCGGCCTCGAACACCACGGACCGCAGAGGATCTCACACAGAGGCCACGGAGGCCACAGAGAAGAAGGGGACAAGCCAGGAAGACGACACCACGGATGGCGCGGATAGCACGGATGGGGAAGAGGCGCGATCAGGGTTTCAAGCCCGAAGACTGTCATATCCGTGTCATCCGTGAAATCCGTGGTTGAGGCGCCTCTTCTCTGCGTGCTCTGTGGCCTCTGTGTGAGAACATCCTTCCCGAAAATCCGCTTGACTTCGCCCTCCGGAAAGGCTATCCTGCGCGCCATCGGGCGCCGACCTCGGCCCATCGGCCAGGGGGCATGTCACCATGCCACCATCCGCCAGCATCTCCTTCTTCCGAATCCCTGCTCCTCCCCACTGCCGCAAGCCCACAAATGCCCTCGGCCCGACAGTTGGCCCATTCTGGCCTCGTCTTGCACTTAACGCGCGATCTAGGAAGGATCTATGAGTGTCATGGACCGTGCTATGAAGATTGTCCCTCGCGTGCGAGAGGGGCAGCATTTTCTGCATTGAGCAAATAATGCTTGACAAGCATGCGCAGATCGGTATACTAACCATGCGTTCGAGATCGCCGAAGCCCTAAAGGAGAAAGCGGATGCATCTACAGAAGCGGATTCAGAGAATCTACGACCATCTGTACGCCAATGCCGCTGTTCGAACCCCCGCAGGAATCTGCGCGGAAGTCGGCAAGATCCTCCATGCGGCCCTCTTCATGGAACTCGCCAAGCACCGTTCGCCTGCCTTCGATCTGCCTAGAACGGAGTCGCGTGACATCCTGAGAGGAGAGAACCCGCTGCAGCATAAGTGGATCGCTGTCGAGGTGCGAGAGGCATTCAAGGAGATGAACACAGCCTGGCAACTCTACGAATTTCAGACCGGCATCTCACTATCGGATTTTGACATTTCCTATGTTTCGGCGCAGTTGAGTGGAGTCACTGTTTCGGATCCGGAGCGTGATGTCCTGGGTGATGCGCTCGAACTCTTCCGGTGCGAGTGGGCCAAACGAGCTGGCGGTCAGTATTTCACCGATCAACGCGTAACGCACTTGGCAATGGCCATGCTTGGCTTCGACCCCCGAAAAGGAGAGGACTTGGTCGACATCTGCGCGGGGAGCGGGGGGTTCCTTCTTGCAGGGCTCAACCACATCAGGCAGCTCGTCGAGAGTGAGGGGATGACGGATCGTGCACAAGTGGAAATGCGCGTAGCCGACCTCGCCCTGGCGAGTATACGTGGTCAGGAGATCGATGCGGAGGTCTGTGGGATCGCAAATGCTACGATTTCTGCGAGGCTCGGCAAGCGGTGCGTTACTTGCGTCTCTCAGGGCGACTCGCTGCAGAGAACAGCGTTCGGTGCGAATCATGCGCTTGGGCTTCGGTTCGATAGCCACACTTGTGCGGCATCCAATCCCCCGTTCGGCACCAAGACCACAGTGAAAGACCCTGCAATCCTGAGGGATTTCGATCTGGCCAAACACAACGGAGGTAGTCGAGCCAATTGGGGCAACAACTCAGTTCACCATCGTGCGCCGGACCTCCTGCTTCTTGAGCAGAATATACGACTCTTGAAACCAGGGTTAGGCAGGCTCGCGATCGTACTGCCCTATCAGATCCTCTCGGGACCGGGAATGGCATATGTGCGCAGGTGGCTCCTGGCAAGGACAGAACTACTTGCTGTTGTCGACCTTCCTGTAGAGACCTTCCAACCACACACGGGGACCAAAACGTGCTTGGTTGTGCTGAAACGTCGGGAACGGGCCCTGAGTTCTCTTGAGCCCTCACCCGAACGTGAGGTGTTCATGTCGATCCCTAGATGGATTGGCCACGACCGGCGCGGCAACCCGGTATTTGAAAGAACCCCCGATGGGAAGTTGAGCGACCGTATCCTGTCCGACTTCAACGATGTGCAGAAAGCGTTTGCGGTGTTCCGAGAAGGTGGCGACCCAAGGGTTGCTCATAGCCGCTCATTCCGGGTATCTCAGAGAAGTATTCTACATGACCCGATTCTGCGCATGAACGCCCTGTTCCATAGGCCGTCGGAGCACGTGGTTGTTGTGCCAGGGAAGACGAAGCATAATGGTGACTGGCGAACGATGAAGCTCCGGGAATTGGTTGAGCGCATCTTCTACCCCGGGCGGTTCAAGAGGAACTACGTCGAGCAGAGCGAAGGAGCGGTGCCATTCCTGGGTGGAGCTGATATCAACCAACTGACGATGAAGTCGGACAAGTGGCTCGGAGAGGATGAGCCAAGGTTGCAGGAACTCAAGGTAAGAACCGGGTGGATTCTCGTGACCAGGAGTGGATCAACTGGCATCGTCTCTTCAGTTCCAAAGGCTTGGGACGGCTATGCAATGTCGGAGCATGTGATACGGGTGGTGCCTGACCCGAATAAGTTGCCTCCTGAGTATGTGTTCGCCTTCCTCCGAACCAGGTACGCGCAAGAGCAACTCTCACGCGGGATATTTGGGTCAGTCATCGACGAGATCAACCCACATCTTGTCGGTGAGCTTGACGTTCCAGTACCCAAATCGCGGGCCACACTGGACGAGATCGTGAAGTCAGTAAGAAAGGCTGAGAGGGCAAGAGAATTCGCCCTTCAGGGCTTCGGGCATTCTGTGGAATGCCTTGAGAAGTACCTTGGGCGAAGCGAAGCGCGTTAGCCAGTGGTAATCGGGGACGAAGCGGCTCGGCGCTTCTGGTGTCGCAACACAATCTGTTCCATCAGGGCCACCAATTCCTCAACCGTGAGATTCCCCTGCAGTTGATTGCTACGTGCCAACATGAGGAAGGCGTTTTTGGGTTCATGCCTACCACCGCGGTCAAGCGGTACGAGGTGCCCCGACGTTACAAGCCGCCTGTCTGCCAGGAAGTCGCGGAAGTTTATGGGGATTAGCTGTATTGGGTCCAGGTAGAAATCTGGTTCCACTGGGTGCTCCACGAGCCAGCCGAAGCAATCACGGACGACCGCTTCTGGAACAGGCGGGGCTCCACTCATTGAGAGCGCCTGGAGGTAATACTTCACTTCCACGAGCGTCGCGGTGGTTTTGTCAGCATAGAACTTATGGGTCTTTGGCAGGAGCCATCTGCTGATCCGGTTGCCGTCTTCACCGTCCTGGGGCCGGCCAGGCACCCGCTTGGATGCTTGCCTCCAGGGCGCTGACCGCCTGCCTGCGTCGCGGAACTTCGTTGTTACTCGAGTTGTATCACGCGGCGAGAAGCCTGCGGCCCTTGTGACATGCCGGAATACGTTGCCAACTAGAGTGATCATGGAACCAGCAACCGACGCATCAGCCGGCCATCCAGCAAGGGCGTGCTGCTTGAGCGTGTGTAGCTGCTCGATGATTGCGTGATCCCTGTCAGGCATCCCATGAGTCCTTCGTCACTAGGTAACAACTGCTACAATCGGGGTAAGAGACCACTGGCAGGCGGCCAGTGCCAGTCAGACCCCTTCCGAATAAAGTCATGCGGCACATCCACTTAGGACGACAATGTTTTTCCGGCGGCAGTCGCGGCAGCCGAAGATGGACCCGGAGAAGCGGGTTGTGGCGGATTATCGCATGCGTAGTCACCCTTTGGCCGAACCACCGAGGTGGGCGCCCGATGGCCTGCAACATAGCGGTTTCCGCGGGGGAAGTCAAGCCTGTTCCGGCAGCGGGCGGAGCGCCCTACGACCCGTGCAGGTGGCAGCGGACGATGCGGTCAGAGGCGAGGCGGGTCTCGCCGGGGTAGACCTCGCGGCAGAGGGGCATGGCGTGGCGGCAGCGGGGGTGGAAGTGGCAGCCAGGCGGCGGGGAGGCGGGAGAGGGGACGTCGCCCGACAGGCGGATGCGCTCGCGGCGGGCGCGCGGACGTGGAGCAGGCGTCCCGCCTGCTGATGGCAGGCAAGATGCCTGCCCCACCCCAGCGTCGGGGATGGCGGAGAGGAGGGCCTGGGTGTAGGGGTGGAGCGGGTCGTCGAAGAGGGGCTCGGCAGGGCTTTGCTCGACGATGCGGCCGAGATACATCACGGCCACCTCGTCGGCCAGGTACTCGACGACGCCGAGGTCGTGGGTGATGAACAGGTAGGTGAGGCCGAACTCATCCTGGAGGTCACTGAGCAGGTTGAGGATCTGCGCCTGGATGCTCACGTCGAGGGCGCTCGTGGGCTCGTCGCAGACCAGGAAGTCGGGCTCGACGGCCAGTGCCCGCGCGATGCTGATCCGCTGGCGCTGGCCACCCGAGAACTCGTGCGGGTAGGCGCCCGCGGCGTCGGGCGAGAGGCCGACGCTGTGGAGCAAGTGCTCCACGCGTTCGCGGCGCTCGGCCCCGTGGCCGCCCAAGCCGTGGACCTCCATGCCCTCCTCGACAATCTCGCGCACCATCATTCGCGGGTCGAGCGAGGAGAAGGGGTCCTGGAAGACGATTTGCGCTCGGCGGCGGAACGACCGAAGTCCTTCCTCGCCGAGGGCCGCCAGGTTGGCGCCATCGAAACGGACCGTACCGGCGGTGGGCGGGATGAGATGGATGAGGGTCTTGCCGAGGGTCGTCTTGCCGCAGCCCGATTCGCCCACGAGCGCGAGCGTGCGGCCGCGCGGGATAGCGAGGTCCACGCCGTCCACCGCCTTCACGTGGCCGACGACGCGCTGGAGGATGCCCCTGCGGATCGCGAAATGGCGCGTCAAGCCCCGCGCCTCAATGAGCGGCGCCTCGGCGAGTGCGTTCGTAGTTCGGCCTTTAGGCGGCTGCTCTGAAGACCGCGTGAACGCGGAACTACAAACGCGCGATGAGCCCGCGTGCAGGTGGCAAGCGACATGGTGGCCGTCGGCGAGAGCGGCGAGCGGCGGCTCGCTGTCGCGGCAGGTGTCGGTGGCCTGCGGGCAGCGGTTGGCGAAGCGGCAGCCGGGCGGGAACTCGGAGGGCCTGGGCACGCGGCCCGCGATGGATTCGAGGCGGCGGCGGCGCTGCTCGCGGGTCGGACGGCACCGCAGGAGTAGCTGGGTGTAGGGGTGGCCTGGCCCGTCGGCGCCGAAGAGGGCGGCGGCGGGCGCGGTCTCGACAATCTGGCCGGCGTACATCACGGCCACGCGCTGGGCCATCTGCGCCACGACGGCCAGGTCGTGGGTGATGAAGAGGATGGCCGTGCCCAGCCTGGCCTGAAGGCCGCGAAGGAGGTCGAGGATTTGCGCCTCAACCGTCACGTCGAGGGCGGTCGTCGGCTCGTCGGCGATGAGGAGCGTCGGCTCGCAGGCGAGCGCCATGGCGATCATCGCCCGCTGCTGCATTCCGCCCGAGAGCTGGTGCGGGTAGCGGCGGAGGCAGCCGGCGGGGTCGGGCATGCCCACGAGGCGGAGCGCCTCGACGGCCCGCTCGACGGCGTCAGAGAGGGAAAAGGGGACATTCAACTTTTCGGGGCGAAAAGTAGAATGTCCCCTTTTCCAGTGGCGGCGGATGGCCTCGACGAGCTGCGTGCGGACGGTGAGGACGGGGTTGAGGCTGGTCATCGGCTCCTGGAAGATCATGCCGACCTTGCCGCCGCGGTAGTCGCGTCGCTCCTGGGCGTTCATCGCCAGCACGTCGCGGCCATCGAAGCGGATGGCGCCGCCGGCGATATAGCCGGTGGGCTTGGGCACGAGCTGCATGATGGAGAGGCCGGTGAGCGACTTGCCGCAGCCCGATTCGCCCACGAGGCCGAGCGTCTCGCCCCGCTGAATGGCGAACGACACGCCGTCCACCGCCCGCAGCGGCTGCCCGCCCGTGCGGAACCAGGTTCGGAGGCCCTCGACCTCGAGCAGGGGCGTGCTCATCGCAGCTCCTCCCA
>Ga0194125_10013815_pt1 | contig 10436 bp, 6 predicted proteins | sample TA2KigC250mmetaG_FD_148626 | JGI IMG/M metagenome (GOLD analysis project Ga0194125, IMG submission 148626) | Freshwater microbial communities from Lake Tanganyika, Tanzania - TA2015034 Kigoma Deep Cast 250m | ecosystem: Environmental > Aquatic > Freshwater > Lake | place: Tanzania: Lake... | reverse complement strand
GACCGCGCTTGCCCGCGCCCTGCTGCGGGCCGCGAGCGGCGCGCCGGAGCTCGCGGTGCCCAGCCCCACCTTCACCCTAGTCGAGCTCTACGACACACCCACCGGACCGATCCGGCATTTCGACCTCTATCGCCTGCGCGATGCCGACGAGGTTGCCGAACTCGGCTGGGACGAGGCCCGCGCCGAAGGCGCGATCCTGGTTGAGTGGCCCGAGCGCTTGGGTGCCACCCTGCCTGCTAACACGCTCACCATAGAACTTGCGCAGGGCGCCTCGGCCGACGCGCGGGTCGCGACCCTCGACCTCGCCGGCGACTGGGCCGCGCGCCTTGCCGACCTCGCCGCCCATGTCTGACGCTCGGGCGCGGCGCGCCGAAGCACGTCATGCCTTCGCGGCGGCGCACCGCTGGGACGTGCCGCAGACGTTGCTCGCCGGCGACGCGTCGTTCCGCACCTACTACCGGCTGCGGCGCGGCGAGCGGACGATGGTGCTGATGGATGCGCCGCCGCCGCAGGAGGACGTCCGTCCATTCGTCCGCATCGCGCGCCACCTGCGGCGCGTCGGTCTCAGCGCCCCCGCCATCGAGGCCGTCGACGAGGAGGCGGGCTTCCTGTTGCTGGAGGATCTCGGCGACAACACCTACGCCCGCGCGCTGGCCGCAGGCGGCGACGAAGCGGCGCTCTATCGCTTGGCAAGCGATGTGCTGGTGCGCCTCAGCGAGGTCTCGCACGCCGCCGTGCTGCGCAAGGTGTCGGCCTATGAGGGCGAGGCGCTGATCGAAGCCACGATGCTGCTGCCCGAATGGTATTTGCCGGCAGCCAGTGGCGCGCCCTGCCCGTCCGAACTCATGGATTCCTGGCGCGTGGCCTGGCGCGAGACGCTGCGGCGGATGCCGGAGCACCCGCCGACGCTGGTTCTGCGCGACTACCACATCGACAATCTGATCCATCTGCCGGCGCGGCGCGGCGTGCGCGCCTGCGGCCTGCTCGACTTCCAGGACGCGCAGTCCGGCCATCCCGCCTACGATCTTGTGTCGCTGATCGAGGATGCGCGCCGCGACATCGCGCCGGCGCTGCGTGATGGCATCCTGCGACGCTTCACCATCGAGGCGGGCGTGACCGACACAAGGTCGTTCCTCGCCGCCGCGGCCATCCTGGCGGCCCAGCGGCATGCCCGGGTGATCGGCGTCTTCGTGCGGCTTTGGAGGCGCGATGGCAAACCAGTCTATCTACCGCACCTGCCGCGCGTCTGGCGCCTGTTCGAGCGCGCGCTCACGCACCCGGCGACACGACCCCTCGCCGAGTGGATCGAGACCCATGTGCCGCCTGCGTTGCGCCAACTGAGGGCCCCATGACCGCGATCCGCCGCGCCATGGTGCTGGCTGCCGGACGCGGCGAGCGTATGCGACCGCTCACCGACCGGCTGCCCAAGCCGTTGATCGCGGTCGCAGGACGCTCGCTGCTCGATCGCGCGCTCGATCGACTCGAAGACCACGGCATCGAAGAGGTGGTGGTGAACGCCCATTACCTCGCGCCGGCGCTGGAGACCCATGCCGCGAACCGGCCTTGGCCGACGATCCGACTGGTGCGCGAGGCCGCGCTGCTCGACACCGGCGGCGGCGTCGCCAACGCGCTGCCACTTCTGGGCGCCGGCCCGTTCTTCGTGGCCAACGGCGACGGGCTGTGGCTCGATGGCGACCGACCGATGTTGCGCCGCCTCGAGGAGGCCTGGGACCCCACCCGCATGGATGCACTCCTGCTGCTGCACCCGCTGGACCGCGCGATCGGCCGCGAAGCCGCGGATCGGGGTGACTACTTCCACGACTCAGACGGACGGCTACGCCATCGGGGCGACGCGGCCGGCGCACCCTACCTTTTCGCCAGCGTCTCCATCGCGACCGCGCGTCTGTTCGACGACGCGCCGACCGGTGCCTTCTCGCTGGTGAAGCTCTGGCACCGCGCCCAGGCGGCCGGTCGTCTCTTCGGTCTGGTGCATGACGGCGCGTGGTTCCATGTCGGCTCGCCGGCGGCACTCGCCGAGGCCGAGCGCGTGCTGGACAACGCGCGGTGAGGGGCGTTTTCACCATCGGGCTGAACCGGCGCTTCGCCGACGAGATCGCGCGCACCCTCCTGGCCGGCGCCGGTGAAGATCCACTCGCTCTCGCCGACACGCTGGTGCTGGTGCCGACGCGGCGGGCGACGCGGACACTGGCCGACGCTTTCCTGCGTGCCGCCGAGGGCCGGCCCACGATCCTGCCCCGGCTTGCGGCGTTGGGAGACATCGACGCCGCCGAGCTCGATGCGGCGGAGGCGCTCGCCGGCGGCATCGCTGCCGATTTGCCGCCCGCCATATCGACCGCCGAACGCGAGGCGCTGCTCGCCCGTCTCGTCGCGGCCTTCACCGACGGCGCGACCGGCCAGCCCGTTGCCGGAGCGCCAGCTCATGCGCTGAAACTCGCGCGCGAGCTTGCGCGGCTGCTCGACGACCTGCTGATTGAGGGTGTGCCCTTCGAGCGGTTGGGCAAACTGGTTCCCGACATCTACGCCAGCCACTGGCAGCGGGTGATCGACTTTCTCGGCATCGTCGGCGCGCAATGGCCCGCGCTGCTGGCTGAGCGTGGGCGGATCGACGCCGCCGACCGGCGCAACCGGCTGATCCGCGGCCTCGCGGAGCGCTGGCGCGCGGCGCCGCCGTCAACACCGGTGATCGCCGCCGGCTCCACCGGCTCGCAACCGGCCACGCGCGAGTTGTTGGCGACGATCGCGGCTCTCCCGCGCGGCGCCGTGGTCTTGCCGGCGCTCGACCGCGGCATGGACGACGCCAGTTGGGCCGCCCTGGACCAGAGCCATCCGCAGCTCGGCTTGCGCGAATTGCTGGACGCGCTTGGCACCGCACGCCGCGACGTCGCGGATTGGCCCGGCTCGCCGCCGGCCGAGGATCGCCGGCTTGCGTTCCTGTCGGAGGTCATGCGGCCGGCCGACACCACGCATCTGTGGCGCGCCGGTGACCCGGTCGAGCTTCAGGGAATCGAGCGGGTCGATCTTGCGACGCCACGCCACGAGGCGCTCGCCATCGCGCTGGCGTTGCGCGAGACGCTGGAGGACCAGGGACGCACGGCGATGCTGATCACGCCCGATCGCGAACTCGCGCGACGGGTGCGCGCCGAACTCGCACGCTGGGATATCGAGATCGACGATTCGGCGGGCCAGCCGCTGTCGGAGACTCCACCGGCAACGCTGTTGCGCCTGGTCGCGCGCGCCTTGGAGGCCGGCTTCGCGCCGATCGAACTGCTCGCGCTGCTGAAGCACCCGCTCTGCCGGCTGGGGCTGCCGCGCGCCGATCTGCTGGAGCGAACCCGACGCCTCGACGCGCGGTTCCTGCGCGGCCTGAAGCCCGCCCCGGGACTGGAACCGATCCGCTTGCGACTGATGCGGGACGACGACGACGCACCCGCCGAGAAGAACGCGCCGCTCCTCGACCTGCTCACGCGCCTGGAGACGGCGCTGACCCCGTTGACGACCAGCCTGCCGGACACTGCGACGCGAACCGCACCCGCCCACGCGTTGCACGCCCTGATCGCCGCGAGCGAGGCCTGCGCGGCCGCCGATCCCGCCGACGAGAGCGCCCGCGAGTCGCTGTGGTCGGGCGAAGCCGGCGAGGCCTTGTTCACGGCCCTGGGCGAGGCGGTCGAGGGTTGGAGTGAGGGCCCTCCAATCCGACGCGGCGAACTCGCCGCCTGGCTCGACACGCTCCTCACCGGTGCGGTGCTGCGCCCGCGCCGCGATGCGCATCCCAGGCTCGCGATCCGCGGGCCACTCGAAGCGCGTTTGCAGCGGGCCGATCTCGTGGTGCTGGGCGGTCTGAACGAGGGCAGCTGGCCGCCCGAGGGCGATACTGGGCCGTGGCTGAGCCGTCCGATGCGTGCGGCGCTGGGCCTCGCCGCACCGGAGCGGCGCGTCGGTCTGGCGGCGCACGACTTCACGGCCGCCTTCGCCGCGACCCGTGTCTTGCTGACGCGATCCGAGCGCGTCGACGGCAGCCCGACGGTCGCCTCGCGCTGGCTGGTACGGCTCGACGCACTGCTCGGCACCAAGGCCGCGGCGACCTGGCGAGGCGGCGAGAGCGCGCACAAGCGGCTCGACGCCGTCGAGGCACTCGATCGGCCGACCGGGTTCCGCCCGCGCCCACGCCCCGCGCCGCGACCGCCGCCCGAGGCGCGTCCGACCCGGCTCAGCGTCTCGCGCATCGAGACATGGCGGCGCGATCCCTACGGTCTCTACGCCCGCGCGGTCCTCGACTTACGGAAGCTCGACGATCTCGAGGCGCCGCTCACCAACGCCGACCGCGGCAGCGCCGTGCACGATGTGCTGGATCAGTTTCTGACCCGGCACCGCACCGGCCCGCTCCCCGCCGACGCCGAACAGGCCCTTCTCACGCTCGGGCAGCGGACGCTGGGCGAGCTTCTCACCGCGCCGGCCGAGCGTGTTTTCTGGCTGCCGCGTTTCGAGCGGCTGGCCGCATGGTTTGTGCGCGAGGAGAACCGACGGCGACTGAACGGCCGCTTTCCGCTGGACACCGAGGTTCCCGGTGAGTTCAAGGTCGGCCCGCTCACCATCACCGCGCGCGCCGATCGCATCGACCGCGCCGGCGCCCGCGGCTGGGAAATCCTCGACTACAAGAGCGGCCGGGTTCCCTCGAAGAAGGAAGTCGAGGAGCTCTATTCGCCTCAGCTGCTGCTGGAAGCGGCGATGGCGTTGGCCGGCGGTTTCGCGCGAGCCGGCGCCACGCCCGAACATGTCGAGCTGGCCTACTGGCAGGTGAACGGCCTCGGCGAGGGCGGCAAGATCCGCGAGATCGAGAATCCCGGCGATCTGGTTGCGAAGATGCTGGAGCGGCTGGGGCGCCTGGTTGAACAATACGCGCGCCCCGAGACGCCCTACATCCCGGTGCCGCTGCGCGAGTTCGCGCCCGCCTTCAACGACTATGCCCATCTCGAGCGTGCGCTCGAATGGTCGAGCGGCGACGACGAGGCGGCAAGATGAGTCCCGCCGCCCGGCAGCTGGCCAGCCAGGACCAGCGGCGCGCCACCGCGCCCAATGTCTCCGCCTGGGTCGAGGCCAATGCCGGCACCGGCAAGACCAAGGTGCTGATCGACCGTGTCTGCCGCCTGCTGTTGGCAGGTGCGCGGCCCGAGCGCATCCTTTGCCTCACCTTCACCAAGGCGGCGGCTTCCGAGATGCGCGTGCGCCTGGCCGAGACGCTCGGCAAGTGGGCGCTGGCCGACGACGCGGCGCTCGCCGCGATGCTGGAGGAGCTTTCGGGTGGCGCGGTCGATCAAGACGACTTCCCGCGCGCGCGCCGGCTCTTCGCGCAGGTGCTCGATGCGCCGGGCGGCATCTCGATCCAGACCTTGCACTCTTTCTGCCAGGCGCTCCTCAAACGCTTTCCGCTGGAGGCCGGCGTGCCGCCGGGCTTCGAGGTGCTGGACGAGGCGGCGGCCGAAACCCTGCTGCTGCGCGCCCGCGACGCGCAGCTCGCCGCCCCCGACGCGCCCTCGCTCGCCGCCATCGCGCGTCGTGTGTCGATGAAGGAGTACGGCGAACAGCTCGACGCGGTGCTGAAGGAGCGGAGCTGGCTTGCCGCGCATGGCGAAGACGCCATGGCCGGCCGGCTGGGCCCGGCGCTCCGTCGAATGCTGCGAGCGCCCGAAACCGGCAGCCACGACGAGATCATCGCCGCGGCGTGCGAAGAGACCGCGTTCGATAGCGGAAACCTGCGGCAGGCCGCCGCTGCGTTCGCGCGAGGAAGCAAGTCGGAACGCGAGAAGACGGCGACCAAGCTCGCGGACTGGCTGAATGCCGCGCCCGACGAGCGCCACAGGGGTTGGCCCGACTATCGAAAACTGTACTTCACCGTTGAAGGCGAGGTTCGGAACAAGTTTGGCACCAAGGAGTCCATCAAGGCGATGGCCACCCTGCCAGACGTCATGCGCTGCGAGGCCGAGCGGATCGGCGCCGCCGAGGAGGCCGCGCGCGGCGCGGACCTCGCCGACATGACCAGCGCCCTGGTCGCGGCGGCGGCCGATATCTTGAACCGCTACGGGACACTCAAGCTGCGGCGCGCGGCGTTGGACTACGACGACTTGATCGTGGCGGCGCGCGGCCTCCTTGAGAGCGCCGATGGCGCGGCCTGGGTGCTCTACAAGCTGGATGGCGGCATCGAGCATGTGCTGGTCGACGAGGCGCAGGACACCAACCCCGACCAGTGGGAAGTCGTCCGCCATCTCACCGGCGAGTTCTTTATCGACGCCGGTCTCGGCGCGCGTCAGCGCACGATTTTCGCGGTCGGCGACACCAAGCAGTCGATCTACGGGTTTCAGCGTGCCGATCCCGCGAAACTCGCCGATATGCGCGACTACTTCGTCGCCCAGACTGAGCGCATCGAGGCACCGTTGCGTCGCGTACCGCTCAACGTCTCGTTCCGCTCGACGCAGGCGGTGCTCGACGCCGTGGACTGGGTGTTCGATCGGCCCGACGCGTCCCAGGGCCTCGGACGACCCGGCGACGTAAGCCACGATGCCGTGCGCGAGGACCAGTACGGTCGCGTCGAGGTCTGGCCTCTGATCCACAGCGAGGGAGAAGACAGCCCGGCCGACCCGGAGTCGGATCCCGCCGATCAGCTCGCCCCGCCGCGTGAGCGACTGGCACGGCAGATCGCGCGGCACGCCCGCACGCTGGTCGAGACCGGCCGTCGACCGGACGGGCGCCGGCTCGACGCTGGCGATCTGATGATCCTGGTGCGCCGGCGCAACGCGCTGCAGATCGCGATGGTGCGCGAGCTGAAGCGTGTCGGACTGGAGGTGGCCGGCGTCGATCGCATCACGCTCGGCAACGAACTCGCGGTGATGGACCTGCTGGCGCTCGCGCGTTTCGCGCTCTTGCCGGCCGACGATCTGACGCTCGCCTCGCTCCTGAAATCGCCGCTGGTCGGCTTCGACGAGGAGACGCTGTTCGATCTTGCGTGGCGGCGCCAGGACTCGCTGTGGGCGGAGCTGTCGCGCCGGCGCGCCGAGCGACCCGACTTCACGGCGGCCCATGCGTTCCTGGCCGCGGCGCTCGCGCGGGCCGATCGGGCGCCGCCCTTCGAGTTCTTCGCCCGTGTGTTGGGCCCCGGGCAGGGCCGTCGCAGGCTGCTGGAGCGGCTGGGTCGCGAGGCCGACGATCCGATCGACGAATTGCTGCAACGCGCCTTGCACTACCAGCGCGCCGACGCGCCGTCGCTTCAGGGCTTCCTGCGATGGATCGAGACCGGCGGCCAAGACGTAAAGCGCGAGCTCGATACAGGCCTGCGCCGCGAGGTCCGCATCCTCACCGTGCACGGCGCCAAGGGCCTGCAGGCGCCTGTCGTCTATCTGCCCGATACCTGTCGCGTGCCCCAGGCCCGCGACGCGCTGCTGTGGCCCGAGGACCGCGCGCTGCCGGTCTGGCTGCCGCGCGTCGGCGATGTCAATCCCGCCGCGCGCGCACTGAAGGACGCCTTCAAGCGCAAGCAGGAGGAGGAGCAGAACCGCCTGCTCTATGTCGCCATGACCCGCGCCGAGGATCGGCTCTATGTCTGCGGTTCCTACGACAAGCAGAGACCGAGCGCGGGCTGCTGGTACGAGCGCGTCGTCGCGGGTCTCGAGGCGAGCGCCAACGCCGACCCCGAGGAGACACCGCGCACCCGCGCGACGCCGACTGGCTTCGATTTCACCGGCGAACTGGGCGCCGACGGCTGGGAGGGCGACGGATACGTGCTAGAAAGCGGCGCGGAGGCTCCGCCGGAGCCGCAGGGAGAGCTGGCAGCCCCGCGCACGCCGGTCGCACCGGCCTGGGCCCTGGTGCCGCCCGAGAAGGAGCCCGATCCGCCGCGTCCTCTGCAGCCGTCGCGGCCGCTCGCCGATGAGGCGATCACTCTGCCGGTGCCGGTGCTGCCCGGTGGCGCGGCGGCGCGACGGGCCGCGCGACGCGGCGCGCTGATCCATCGACTGCTCGAACTCCTGCCCGCGCTGCCGCCTGTGGATCGCGCGGCGGCGGCTCGACGCTTCCTCGCCCAGCCCGCCCACGCACTGGCCGGGGACGATATCGAGCGGTGGAGTGCGGAGGCGCTGTCGGTGCTCGAGGCGCCCGAGCATGCCGCCCTGTTCGCAGCGGACGCACGCGCCGAAGTGGGGCTGATCGGCACGGTCGAGACGCCGGCGGGGCGCTTCACGGTGAGCGGTCAGGTCGATCGCCTCGCCGTCACCGCCGGCGAGGTGCTGATCGTCGATTACAAGACCGGCGCGCCGGCGGATGGCGTGGCGGAGATGCCGCTCGCCTACCGCCGCCAGCTCGCGCTTTATCGCGCGCTGCTGGCGCATTGCTATCCGGACCGGCGGATCCGGGCGGCCATCCTGTGGACACAGGCGCCCCGGTTGGACGAGATACCGGCTGAAACGTTGGAGAATTCCCTGCCCGGCGCCGCGCCTTGACGCTCGGGGGCCCCGTTCTTACGTTGAACCCATGGGCGGCACCCGGGCCATTCACCGGGGAAACGGCGCTTTCAGGAGAGATTGCATGTCCACAGTCAAAGCCACCGACACCACCTTCGAGACCGAAGTTCTGAAGTCCGATACGCCCGTGCTGGTCGATTTCTGGGCCGAATGGTGCGGCCCCTGCCGCATGATCGGCCCCTCGCTCGAGGACATTGCCAAGGACATGGGCGGCAAGCTCAAGGTCGTGAAGGTGAACATCGACGAGAACCCGATGTCGCCGTCCAAGTATGGCGTTCGCTCGATTCCCACGCTGCTGCTGTTCAAGAACGGCCAGGTCGCCGCCACCACGTCGCCTAAGGGCTCTTCGATAGAGCTCAGAATAGTCTGATCGGCCCACCCGCGATCGACGGGTGGGGTCGCAGGCGGCGTGCCGCTCGATCAGCCGTTCTTCGCCAGCACCGTGCCGGCGAGATAGAGCGACCCGCAGATCAGGACGCGGAACGGCGGGGTCTGCCCGGCGATCAGATCCTCAAGCGCATTGGAAACATCAGGCGCCGGCGCGCAATCGAGCCCGACCTCGGTTGCCCGTGCGGTCGCTTGCTCCGGCGTGTACGCGGCGTGACCCTCGATCGGCACCGCGCGCGCCGAGCGCGCGTGACGCGCCAGCGGCCGCAGGAAGCCCGAGGCATCCTTGGTGGTCAGCATGCCGAAGATCAGGTGCAGCGGCAGCGCCGCGGGCTCACCCGCCCAGTCGCGCGCCATGTTGCCCAGCACGATCCCGCAATCCTCATTGTGGCCACCATCGAGCCAAAGCTCGCAGCCTGACGGCAGGGCATCGACCAGCGGTCCGCGCGTGAGGCGCTGCAGGCGTGCCGGCCACTCGACCGTGGCGAGACCGCGGCGGATCGCGGTCTCGTCCAGCGCGAAGCCCGCGGCCTGCAGCCGCTCGGCGCAGGCGACAGCGGTCGCGGCGTTGTCCAGCTGGTGCGCGCCGGCCAGCGCGGGTCGCGGCAGATCGAAGGTCGCGAGATCGCTTTCGTAGCGAAAGCCAAGCGCGCCGGGTGTCACCTGCCATTCGCGACCCATGCGGAACAACGGCACGCCCAGTTCGCGGGCCCGGGCCTCGATCGCGCGCGCGCTCTCCTCGCGCTGGCGGCCAATCACCCCCGGCGCGCCGCGTTTCAGGATGCCGGCCTTCTCGCCCGCGATCTTGGTCAAGGTATCGCCCAAGAACTGGGTGTGGTCGAAACCCACCGGCGTGATGGCGGTGAGGCCGGGGCGAACCACGTTGGTGGTGTCCAACCGGCCGCCCATGCCGACCTCGATCAGCGCGAGATCGGCGGGCGTGCGGGCGAATGCGAGGAACGCCGCGACCGTGGTGATCTCGAAGAACGTGATGGGTTGGTCCGCGTTGGCGCGCTCGCACTCGGTCAGCACCTCATCGAGCAGCTCGTCGGCGATCGGCGTGCCGGCCACACGGATGCGTTCATTGAAGCGCACCAGATGTGGCGAGGTATAGACATGGACGCGGTAGCCGGCCGCCTCGGCCATGGCGCGGAGATACGCCACCAGCGAGCCCTTGCCGTTGGTGCCCGCGACATGAACCACGGGCGGCAGCGCGAATTGCGGATCGCCCATCGCGCGCAGCAGTCGTTCGATGCGCTCCAGTCCCAGATCGATCAGCTTGGGGTGGAGGCGGGTCAGGCGCTCGAGGACGGGATCGTCCACGGCGCGCGCCTCAGCGGGACGGGGCCGCCAGCGCGCGCGACTCGGCGCCCGCGGGGCCGGACAGAAGGGCGGTCAGCCGCATCAGCGTCTCGCGCAGCTTGTGGCGATGGACGACCAGATCGACCATGCCGTGCTCGAGCAGGTACTCCGAGCGCTGGAAGCCTTCGGGGAGTTCCTGGCGGATCGTGCTTTCGATCA
>Ga0194125_10013814_pt1 | contig 10436 bp, 8 predicted proteins | sample TA2KigC250mmetaG_FD_148626 | JGI IMG/M metagenome (GOLD analysis project Ga0194125, IMG submission 148626) | Freshwater microbial communities from Lake Tanganyika, Tanzania - TA2015034 Kigoma Deep Cast 250m | ecosystem: Environmental > Aquatic > Freshwater > Lake | place: Tanzania: Lake... | reverse complement strand
GCAAAGCAGGACGCTTCGCAGAACAACGGTAGGGCGGGCTCCGCCCACGATGGACTATCGATCCCTGCCTTTCGGCCCCAGAGGGCACGGAGATCCCGGCGCGGCCTCCGGCCCCAACCAAAGGCAAGGGCAGGGAGGGCAGGGGGTCAGTCCTCGGATTTAGGATCCGGGGGCAATGCCCCTCACAGACCGGCTCGTGGCGTTTACCGAGATCCGAGGACTGACCCCTCTGCCTCCTCTTGCCGTGCTCGGTGGGGCGCGTTATCATCATGGTGGAACGCGAAGGAGAATCGGGTGTTGGGAGTGCAATAGGCGACGCGGAGCGCCGCCGCTGATGCTGAATATTCGGCACGGAGAAGAGGAGCACGCGTATGGCAAGAAAGACGTGGGTTTACGATCCGCAGTCCGGCGGCATCACGATTCCACCGCAGATCCAGGCCCGAATTCGGCAACGCGTCCTTGCGCATGCGGAAAAGCATTACGCGGGCAAGCACAATCGAATCGAGGTTCGGTTCCGGGGCCAGTTCTGCTATATCGATGCGTACCCGGAGCCGTACGTGCCCAAGGACTACGACCGCGACCTGTACGGCGAATCCCGCCAAGAGCGCATCGAGCGGTTGCGGAATATGCCAACGCACCTGTGCCGGCTCCGGTACTTTGGCGACGAAGACCGCTGGTCGATGGCTTTCTACACCTACAGTCACGAGGCCTACGAGCCCAGCGTCTTTGACAACGGCAGTTGGCATGGAACGCCGGAAGAAGCCTTCGACACGTCCGCGGTCTATTTGGACGATTGAAGGGAAGAACAGGGCCACAGCCACAGCAGAATGGGGACTGTGCCGGTGTGATGCCCTGTCGGCTTTGGCGGTAATTGCACGAAACGGAGGTGCATCATGAAATGGGGCGATCCCCGCATTCGCTGTTCCTTTGTGCTGGCCGCAATCGGCGCCATCAGCCTTCTGGTGGTATGCTCCACAACTTCTTCCGGCGGGCAGAGCACGCCGCTCGACGCGGATCTTGCGAGGATACGGCATTCAGACAGATGGCGGGGGGTTGACTTGCCTGAACTGGAGGCACGATGTCTGAAGTTGATTGCCGATCACAACTCGCCTCGGGAAAAAGGCAAGATCCATGCGACGATCGCACTGATCTACTCGGAAGGAGGCTACAAGTCCTCCGAGGATCCGCGACTCCCCAAAACGGCTGCCTATGCCAGGAAGGCTTTGGAGTACCCGTTGGATGTTCTGACGGCGTGTCAGATGTATGGAAGCTGGGTCGACTCCGTGTCGATTCCCTCTCGCAAATACGAGAGGGAACAGTTTGCCCGGATGCGTCAGAACGCGATTGTCCTCTGTCTCAAGGGGCTGAAGCTGGCGCTCGATAGCGGAGCACCAAAGGAACGCCGGCCACTTCCGGACGTGCCCAGGCTCCATATCAGCCCCGAGCACCCGCAATACAGCCAGATGATGGAAGACCGGCGACAGAGAGTTGCCGCAAGGGAGAAGGCTGAGTCTGAGAACGCACTGTACGTGCAGAGGTGGGCACTGAGCCGGCGGTGTATCACCCTGTATTCTCGCGCCCCGTACGATGTTGAGCAATTCAGGAGCGAGGGGCGGAAGGTACTCGCCGGATACGATCGGGTGGTTGCCGAGATTGCCGTGGAGATAGAGAAAGGCATTGCATTCGACAAGTCTATTCATAGCCCCGACCCCAATAGCTTGCCCAGGAGATAAGTTCCCTCACCCTTCCAAGCCCGCCCCACCGGGCACCCCCAGGGCGGTTCCGGCGCGCACACGCTCCGCACGTCCCGGCCGCACCGCTGGCATCCCAATACCGTCGCATCCGCTTGCGACGTTCTCCCGAGGCGGTTCATGGGCCGAACCTCGGGGGAAGAAGGACGGAAATGATGGAATAATGGCATGGTGAAATGATGGGGAGGGGGGATACTTCTCGCTGCCCAATACTCCATGGTTCCAGTATTCCACGATTCCCTTGTTCCATCCGGCTTCGTGTGAAGGCCGGAGGGAAAGTGCGGCGGCTGGCGGACGAAAACTGCGGCACCCCGGCCCTATGTACCCCGCCCGATACGGGGTGTCAGTTGTTTCCTCTTCACTTTTTTGGTCCCTCTTCCGGCCCCGGTTTCTCAGGGTCGGGGGGAGCCCTTTTGTTGGCCTGGGAGCTCCCAGGGTGTTCGAAATCCGTATCGGACAGGCCGTGCTCATCAGGGAAGAGCGCGGGCAGGATGCCCGCGACACAAGCGTCTGACGACGCCACTACGAGCCCGTGACCCGTGACCTGTGGCCCGGGGTACGGGCGAATCGGGCTTTAGCCAGGGGCTCCGGCATTTCGCGCTGGCGGGTTGGGGCGAAGGATAGGAGGGGACCGTGCAAGAGCGGGGACACGCTTGGTCCATCTCGATCCTGCGCGCAGGGGGCAATCTTGAGATTCTGCACTTCACACTTGAAACTCTTCATCGCGCCCCTGCGCGCAGGGGGGAATGTCACCTATGTCCATGGGAATACGGGGGAATGCCGGGGCGGCACCCGGTTTTCGCGCCGGAACGGTGCCCTCCGACCGGTGGCGCCACCAAAGATGCTCAACACAATCCGGTGAGCATCTTTGGATAAACGTGAGTATCTTTGGGAAAACGTGAGTATCTATGGCGGGTTGTGAGCATCTATGGATGGTGGCCCCCATCTTCCGGGGGAGGGAGAGTCAGCCCGCAACGAGATGGTGCGGTATTCCCACTATTGCAGTATTCTGTCGTTCCGCAGCCGGGCGATTCTGCCGGCCGGAGGGGACCGAGCGACGATCCCCGCGGCGGCGCCTGGGCGGATCTTTCTTATGCCAATGTCGGCAAATCCCTTGTAGGAATCCTGCGGTGATTCGGGTTTCATGGAAATGCTGAGGACAACCTGGCTTGCAGGGATGTCGTTTGAATCAGGAAACTCTTCACGACGGAGCAGGTTTATGGCCAGAAAGAGTGCTGGCAAGACAACCGAGACAGGCACGAAACGCGGCCGGGGCGGCAAGAAGATGGAGAAGCTGCGACCGGAGCCTTCGCGCGGGGAGGCGGTGGTGGGCGAACGGCCCAAGGAGACGCCGGAACGGGGAGAGTCGAGCACGGAGACCCTGGCGCACGACCAGATCGCGAACCGGGCCCAGGCGATCTGGGAGCGGCGCGGGCGCCCCCAGGGGGAAGACGACCGGATCTGGCGCGAGGCCGAGGACGAGCTGAAGCGGGAGATGGGGATCGAGCGGTAACCAGTCGAGGACCACACCGCAGGAAGATCCGACTTGCGACATCCGATCCTTCCCCGCAGGATTGCTTTCTGCGCCGACAGGGGCCGAGCCGAGTTCCAAGTTCCGAGTCTCCAACGCCGCCAGGGGCGGAAGCACCAAATTCCAAATCCCAAACAAATTCCAAGATCCGTCCGATCTGTCTGATCCGACGGATCAGCCGGATCTTGGACTTTGTTTCGGATTTCGTGCTTCGGATTTCGAATTTGTCCGTTATGATGGCCCCATGACAAATTTGCCCAGCTATGTGGACGGCGTGCCCAACTTGTGTGGCTCTGAAGATGTGATCGCGGCGGCGACAAGTCGCCACGGCCCGATCTTCCTGCCCGAGAGCGGGATCGATTGGACCAGCGTCAAGAGCGCCTATGCGATTGCGCTGCACATGCACCAGCCGTTGATCCCGGACCCGGACGAGGACCTGCCGCGGGCCCGGATCATCAGCAATCTCCAGTACATGATGGAGCACCAGAACGTGGGCGACAACCACAACGCCCCGGTTTTTCACTGGTGCTACAAGCGGATGGGCGAGTTCATCCCGCAACTGGTGGCCGAGGGTAAGCGTCCGCGCGTCATGCTCGACTACTCCGGTACCTTGCTTCACGGCCTGCACGACATGGGCCTGAGCGATGTTTTCGAGAATCTGCGGACGATCACGTGTGATCCGAGGTATCGCTCCTGCGTCGAATGGCTGGGCAGCGCCTGGGGCCATCCGGTGGCGCCTTCGACGCCCGTGCCGGACTACCGGCTCCACGTCCGGGCCTGGCAGCATTTCTTCGCGGCGCTGTTCGGTGTGGAGGCGTTGGGCCGGGTGAAGGGGTTCTCGCCCGCCGAGATGGCCCTGCCGAATCATCCGGATGTTTTCTACGAGTTTGTCCGGACCCTCAAGGACTGCGGCTACCGCTGGGTGATGGTACAGGAACACACGGTGGAGCGGGTCGAGGACGGGGGACCGCTCGCCTACCGCCACCAGCCGCACCGGCTGATCGCCCGCAACTCGCGCGGCGAAACGCTCGCCATCACCGCGATCATCAAGACCCAGGGCAGCGACACCAAGCTCATCGGCCAGATGCAGCCGTACTACGAAGCCCTCGGACTGGGCCGCCTCGAGCGGGCCGGCCGCTCGATCCCGTCGCTGGTCAGCCAGATCGCCGACGGCGAAAACGGCGGCGTCATGATGAACGAATTCCCGCCCAAGTACCTGGCCGTGATGCGTGAAAGCAGCGGCACGCCCACGTCGCCCGTGAACGTCACGGAGTACCTCGAATATCTCGATTCCCTCGGCCTGCGCGAGGAGGATTTCCCCGCGGTTCAGCCGATCTTCCAACGGCGCATCTGGGAGCGTTTTCCGGACCCCATCGGGCCGGAAGCCCTGGCCGCCGTGATCGAGCAATTGACGAGAGAAGACTCGCGCTTCCATGTCGAAGGGGGAAGCTGGACGAACAATATCTCCTGGGTCCGCCATTACGAGGACGTCCTGGCGCCGATGGAGGCCGCGAGCGCCCGGTTCCATGAGACGGCTCGGCAACACGGCGTTTCACCCTCGGACCCGCGGTACCGCAAGGCGCTCTACCATCTGCTGACGAGCCAGACCAGTTGCTACCGCTATTGGGGCGCGGGCCTCTGGTCCGACCGGGGCCGCGCGCTCTGCCGCCGCACGACGGACATCCTCACGCACGATTTCGCGTAGCGGGTCTTGATCCTGCTCCTCGGCATTTGGAGCCCCGCGAGTTCAGCAATTGGCAGGAGCGAACCGCGCCGGTTCCCTAACCCGCCGTGCGGTTCGGTGGTGCCAGGCTGGACGACAGGCTCACAAGAAGCACTATGGGGGGTAAGAAGCCCCCTGTGCTCCAGATGGCAGCGTCAGACGCGGCTCGTTTGGAGTGTGCTCGCAAGAGCATAAGATAGCGTCTGACGACGCCACTACGAACCAAGCCTTCCGGCCTTGATGAGCAGGGCAATCGCATGTTCGCCTGTGGCGACGAAGCCGGCCGGCGCTGATGGACATGCGAAGCCCGGTCGGGTAAGATACGGGTACAGGCATAGTTGACGCAAAGGAGCACGCAGATTATGGCCGCTCAACCTCAGGAACAATATGTGGTCGATCCGACCGGCAAGAAGACCGCGGTTATTCTCTCGCTGCAGCGATACCAGGAGCTGATGGAAGACCTGCACGATCTGGCGATGGTTGCCGAACGCCGCAAAGAGCGATCGATCAGCCTGGAAGAGATGAAGCGTCGGTTGCAGAAAGATGGCCTCGTATAGAGTCATCCTCAAACCGTCATAGACGGGATGCCTACCGTCAGTTGTGAGAGCCCGTGGCGACATACTCGAGGAGGTAGTAGGGCGTTTTGTCGCGGGCGCCGTCGATGGTGAGGACGCCGTTCTGGATCGGGAGCGGTCTGGGCGTGCGGAGGCCGTCGTGGTCGAGGGGGATCAGTCGCGGCGTGCCGGGCTTGGCGATCGTGATCGTGGCTTTGACCGGCTCCAGGAGGATCGGGGGCTTGCCGCGGTCGAGGAGGCTGTTCCCGGCGTCGTTGAACTGCATGCCGGTGTTGCGGGCGCGAGCGAGGGCGGTGATCAGCAGTTTCTTCGAGGTTCCGATGGTCTTGTCCGGCTCCTGGGCGGTGACGTAGATGGCCGCGAAGGGCGATTCAGGCGTGATCGTGACCTCGCCAAACCGGCACACTTGGCCCTCGGCGAAGCCGACGACGGCTTTCGTGCCGGGGGTGTCGATGAGGAAATAGCCGCCGAGCTTGGTGTCGGGGGCCTCCTTCCAGGAAAGCTGGCCCGTGGAGGACGTGAGGAAGCCATCTTTCTGGAACGGGCTGAGATCGAAGGCGGGGGTGTCGCGGTACCGGTCCGTGAATTCGACGGCGCAGCGGGCGACCGCCACGGCGCGGGCGGAGACTTTGTCCGTATCGAAGCTCTTGACGTCGTACTGCTGGATCGTGCGGTCGGTGAAACCGAGCTTGGCCTGGGCCAGCGAAGGCACATGCACGTACAGCGGGGCGCGCAGCTCGGATTCCTTCACGTCGCCGCGGAGGACCTGGCGGGCCACGGCGGGGAAGATCCCCAGCACCTGCGGCGCGGTCGCGTCCCAGGTATCGCGGCCGATCCGGTCGCTGAAGCCACCGCTGTCGCGATTCTGGAACAGGTAGGAGACGTCCCAGCCTTGCAGGCCATAGCCGTACGCGCCGAGGAGCGCCGGGCCTTCCACGCCCCATTCGCTCGGAAAGACGTGAATCCACTCGGAGAGCATAAAGGGCCGGTCGGCCGCCTGCTGCAGGCCGACGCTCAGCGTCCCCGAGCCGGCTGCCCGCAGCATGGTGGCGTTGTTGAACGTCGCGCCCGCCTTGGTGCTGCCACCGCCGAAGTAGTTGTGCCGGTCGATGGTCCCGACCCGCCAGTCCGAGTGCAGGTTGTAGAAGTGGCTCAGCGCCTGGCCCGCCTGCCAGTTGGAGCCGAGGACCTCGCCCGTATAGCCCGCCTCGCGCATGGCCTGCACGTAGCGGTCGTAGAACTCGCACTGGAGGCCGTACAGGAAGACGAGCGTATCGAGCAGCCGTTGCCGGCGGAACGCCTGTGAGCCGTTCAACTGGGCGGGGTCCCAGTACCACGGATTGCCGAGGGGCAGGATGTTGTTCTGGTCGAGGTGCTCGCCGACGGGCGGGAAGCCGTCGCTCGCGAAGCCGTCGAAGGCCCTGTCGCCCCAGGCGGCGCGGAGCTTCTCATGGGTGCCATACCGGCCGCGCAGCCAAGCGCAGAACCGGGCGGCCACCTGTTGCCGCAAGGTGGGACTGGCCTTCAGCGGGTTCATGGATGTGAAGAAGAGGATGCTCTGCTCGTTGACGATCTCAATGAACGCGACCGCCGGGTCCTGGGCGTAGGTCAGTCCCGTGTAGGGGTTCTTGTGCCGGAGCAGGTTGACCATTTGGCGGATCTGCACGTCCTGCAAGTGCGGCGAGTATTGGATCGCGCTATGCGGCGTGGTGACGCGGTCCTTGCCCTCGAATGTGCCGAATTCCTCCAGGTAGGGGACATATTGCTTGTCGGCGGGACCGAGCTTCAGCGCCCCGAAATGGGCGGAGAGCAGGACGTAGATACCCGCTTCCTTGAACTTGGCCACCTGGTAGTCCATCCGGTCGAGGCCCGCGGGATCGTATTCGACGCAGCTTTCCTTGGACTGAATTCCCGCCCAGCCCGGCCCGTCCACGTACTTGTGCAGGCGCACGGAGTTGATGCCGTACTTGGGATAGAACGCCGCCCGCTTGTCGGCCAGCGCCGCCTCCGGCGCGCAGGTGGCGTAGCACAAGTTGATGCCCCAGAGCTTGATGGATTTGCCATGGTAGTAGAGTTTGTCCGCCTCGCGCGTAATGCGTCCGTGCCGGCCCGCCGGCTTGGAGAGCCAGTCCTGCATCCCGATCTCCCCCGGCTCCGGCGTGTTCTGCGGCTGGAACGCGTACCAGGACGACAGGTCCGATGCACCGGCCGCCATACCGATCGTGGCCAATACACAATAGCAGGCGAAGCACGCGCGAGGTCTCATCTTCAGCTCCTTCACGATCTCATGGTTGCTCATGGCCGGTAGGGTGGGGCTGGCCCCACCGTCTTTTCCTGTTGTGCGACGGAAGAAATCGGTGGGGCAAGCCCCACCCTACCAACTGGAATAATGCAAGGATGGGCGGCTGACTCGCGCTCTCCCAATATTCCAACATTCCATCATTCCAAATCACAGCGACAGGAGGTACTCGATCAAGGCGTCGATCTCCTCCGGGGTCAGATGCGAGGTCTTGCCGTGCTGGTCGCCCGGGTTCCGCGTGGTCAGCACGTCCTTGAGCGTCGGGGCGCTGCCGTCGTGCAGGTACGGGGCGGTCCGCCACAGCTCGATGCACGTCGGCGTGTCGTAGCTGGAGCTGCGGTCGAATTCGCCCTTGGTGCCGACGTCGTGAAGCTGCATCGACGTGTACAAAGGCGCCGGATGACACGCGGCACAGCCGACCTCGGCGTTCTCGAAGAGCTCCTTGCCTTTCTTCGCCTTGCTGGAGAGCTGCCCGTTGACCAGATGGGGACTGGCCTCCGGCTCCAGGGACTGCAGATACGCCCGCACGGCGTTGAGGTCTCCTTCCTCCACTTCGCGGAACTGGATGAACTGGAAGCCCTTTTGCACGGCCTCGGCCATGTCCTCGCGGACCGCCAGCGACATCACCGGCGGCGTCTTGTGCGACCAGACGAGAGACCGTGCGTTCTTCGGGTTGCCGATCCCGTCGTTGACCAGATCCCAGTTCAGCCCGTCCACCCGGGCGTCCGGGTGACAGGTGCCACAGCTCAGCCAGTGCTGGAAGCTGTGCTGGCCGTCAAAGAAGACGAATTCGCCGCGTCGCACCGCGTCCGGCGCCGGCTGCGGGCCGAGGCTGATTCTCTTCCGCAGGCGGCAGGAATCCGCCTCCAACAGGAGCACTTCGCCGGAATAGTAGCTTGTCACGGCCAAGTGCTTCGCGTCCGGCGACAGGGCGATGCCGCGCGGTCCTTTCGCGTCGATCGAGATCCGCGTCATCAGTCCGCCGGCGTAGAGGGCGCTGAGGTGATAGGACAGTTGGCTGCGCCGACTGGGATCTTCCCGGATCTGCTGCCAGATCGCCGAAGCGTCTGTGACCGTATGCTTCGCTTCCGACGCCCCGGATTTCCCCGCGCGTCCGGCCAGGTACTCGTGCAGCGTGGCCAGCTCGATCTTCGCGATCTGGTGCGTGCCCGCGACGCTGATCCAGGCGTTCTTACCGTCCGGCGTCAGGGCGATGCCCCAGGGGTCGGCCGCGCCTTGCGTCACCGTATCGAGCAGGGCGGTCGCGTAGAGCTGCCTTTCGGCCAGGTCGATGATGCTGAAGGCGTTCGTGTTGACCCAGCCGCGATCGAGCTGCGTGGTGGGCAGCATGGTGCGGCCGCGGGTGTGCACGACGTACGCCCACCGGCCGTCCGGCGACACTCGCACCTGCCGCACGCTGGAGGAGCCGTCCGGCAGGATGATGTCCTTGATTTTCGTGCCGCGGTCGAGATCGATCAGACTGATGGCCGCCGCCGCGGCGGGATCGGTCGCCGGACCGGCCGGAATGAGGTTGCCCACGACCGCCAGGCGCTCATCCGGCGTGACCGCCACGAAGTAGGGGTGCCGGATATCGCCGATCCGCGCCCGCTCGTTGCCGGTTTGCAGGTCCACCAGAGAAACGGTGTGCAGCCCATAGTCGCCGACGACGAGCAGCTTCTTCTGCAACGCCACGGCCACGCCGACCGGCTTCGGACCCACGCGGAATCGCCGGAGGACCTCGCCATCTTGGGCATCGACCAGGGCCACGGTGCCGGCATCATATTCGGCGACGAGGACCAGGGCCTCCCGCGGCCAGGCCACCGCCATCGGCCGGCCCTGGAGCGTCACGGTCTTCTTGACGTCCCCCGTCTCGGCATCGACGAGGTACAACACACCGGCCGTGCGGTCCGAAACGGCCAGCGTCTTGCCATCGGGCGAGAAGGCCAGATCGAACGGCGACCGGTAGGCGGATTCGTTACGCGGCGGGACTGCAATCTCCATCGGACGCATCCCGCGACCCGGCATGCTCCGCATGGCGGACCAGCCGACACGGGCCTGGTATCCCACAAGGAGGAAGAAAACCGTGATGCCGATCAGGGTGGCGACGAGAATCTGCGGTCTGTGGTTCTTCACGGGCGAGGCTCCTGCAAGTTCAAACTCCAAATTCCAAGCACCAAATCACAAACAAATTCAAATGTTCAAAATCCGAAATTCAAAACGGCTCCGCTGACCGGCGTCAGCATTTCGGCCATTGGTGCTTTGGATTCGTTTGAGATTTGGTGCTTGGAATTTGGAATTTCCATGCTTGGTGATCCAGTTCTGTTACGCAAACCAGGCTCGGCTGCGGTTCTTCAATTCGTCCAACGTCCTTCTCGTGATGATCGCGTCTTCCCGCACCTGGAAATCGAACATGCCGACGCAGAGGAAGTCGGCGCCGCCCTCGAAGGCGTACTGGAAGCCGCTGGCGGGTGGGATCGCGCCGGCGGCCAGGGTCTTGAAGGCGATCCAGGGTTTCTTCACCGTCTTCATGAACTCGATGGTCTTTTCGGGCGTCGGC
>Ga0194125_10013808_pt1 | contig 10440 bp, 5 predicted proteins | sample TA2KigC250mmetaG_FD_148626 | JGI IMG/M metagenome (GOLD analysis project Ga0194125, IMG submission 148626) | Freshwater microbial communities from Lake Tanganyika, Tanzania - TA2015034 Kigoma Deep Cast 250m | ecosystem: Environmental > Aquatic > Freshwater > Lake | place: Tanzania: Lake... | reverse complement strand
CCGGGTTCGCGGTAGCGGGCGAGTTCTTGCCACGAGATCAGGACGTAGCTGATGCGCTCTTGCCGCAGGATGCTCAAGCGTTCGTCCTGGGTGCGTCCCGCCATGCGTTGTTCGAACACGCATGGATTGAAGCACGTGTTGTAGATTACGGGGACTTCGAAGTCGAACGCTTGAGCCTCGCCGACCAACAATGCCTTGTGGCCCGGTACCACCAACTGTCCCACGACGTAATGGATGGGATTGGTGTGAAAGTAGTTGGGGTCGGCTCTGTTCGGCAAGTCGAGACGGAATGCCTTCAGCGACATCAGAAATCGATTATCGCCCACCGTTCGCGTTGACCACTGGACAAGCAAGATGACCATGAAGCCTGCGATGAGGGCGCCACAGCACCGCCTCCACGCGACGCCCGACCACGCGGTTACGCCGAATCCGGCCAGCAGGCACAACAAGGGCAAGACTGGCAACAGGAACCGGTCGACGCGATGCGTCAACAGCCACCAGCTCGCGAAGTTGAACGCCATGAGAAGGAGGAGCGGGACCATCCACGTGCGCGCGCGGAGGCGCGACACAGCCAACAACGCGAAGGGCACCAGCAGCGGACTGTGATGCTCGCTCGCCCCGCCCGTCAACCGCAGACTGTGCCGGAGTGCACCGAACGTCCACCCGTCGGCCGGCGCGCGATGCGCGCGCGACCATTGAACGTCTTGCTCGGGCGTCCAATCCCGGCCGCCAAAGACGTTGTACAACAGTGGATATGTGGGGTTGCCCGTCAAGACGGCGTTCTTGGCCAGCCACAGGCCGCACCCTGCGAAAACGGCCAGGACAAACAGCAGACCTGCCGCCAAGGCCGACGTGGGAATCCGGCGAGTCACACCGGATGCAACGTCGCGGTGAAGTGACAAAACCGTGACACCCAGGAACAACGGGACCACCAGAAACAGAAGAGCCGGGTACTTGCAGGCCACTGCCGCGCCGGCGAGATAACCAGCCAACAGGATCACCGCACCGGGGACCCGCGGCTGCTCGCCGGACACCGGCACCTTGTGCGCCGACGCACTGCGATTGAGAAAGCACACGCAATAGACGGCACCAAACGCGTAGAACGCCGAGACCCCATCGATCAGTCCCGCATTGGTGACGCGAATGATCCACGGAGTGGAAAGGTACATCAATGCCGCCATCGCTCCAGCGGCTCGATCGCCCAGTCGCCAGCCGGCACTTAACAGCAGCGCGGCGGTCATTAGCGGAAACACGCCGATCAGCAACTTACCGACCAGCGCGCCGATCCACCAATCCCGGCACAACGACATGCCCAGCACCGCGAACATCTCGGCTCCTAGCGGCATGTTGCCGTACACGTTGTGCGGCAAGAAACCAATCCGCCCTTCAAGATACCATTCCTTCGGAACCTGAAGATGATATCCCCGCACGTCGAAATACCACGGGGGCACCATGGAACGGAACAGCAGGATCACCACGAAAGGAAGGGAAAACCACAACAGACGCCGGGATAGTCGCAGCCAACTCGCCTCCGTCGCCGACAGCGGGCGGTCGCCTTCCTGACAAGCCTGCCGGGCAGCACCGGGACCGTGAAGCCGCCACGCCCACGCCGCGATGAAGGCCCCGCCCAGCGCCACGAAGATCCAACGGTCTCGAAGACCACCCGCCAAACCAACGGCAAGGGTAATGAGCGAAACGAGGTTCAGGCCGACTCCGAGCGATAGGGTCAACAGCTCCGCCCGTGTCAACCACCGCTCCAGCTTCAACAAGTGGATGGCCAGGCGCCCCAGTGCCAATGCCACGCCAACGATCCCTGCCGCGACAAGCACCACGGGGACGCGATCGATTACACCAAACCGCTCCCAACTGCCGCCCATCCATTCCTTGACGATCCGTCCGGACGCCTCGTCTGGCAGCAGCAGCATCGACAGAATCAGGCCACCGAGCGCGGTTCGTTGAGCGTAGAACCAGACCACGTACGCAACGAGAAACACCGCCGCGAGCGCGGGTCCGATGACCGCTGGCACGGTGCGCGAGCGTACGTCTTGCCCCGCCATGATAGCCTCGCCTCCAGTTCTCCCCTCTCGCCGCCGATCCGGTCGCGGCGATGGCCGTCGGAAGTCTTGCATGCCATCGCCCGCCACCCGCTCCCGATCGACGGTGGGCCGTCTCATGCGTCGAGGATACTATCCGTGAGCGCCGAAGAAAGGGGAGTAGTACAATTTTCGTGGCAACGCGGGAAGGTCGGGCAATTTGCCGGCGCGAGGCCCGACAGCCGGAGGGCCCATTCGGGCGGCGTGAATCGTCAATTGACGAATGCCCGTCACTCGTGCCGATCCATCACGTCGCGGGCCAAGCGGCTCGTTTGTCCCGTCTGCCCGCCACGCGGCAGAAAATACACGGCGGCCCATTTGCGCGGCTGGAGGCGCAGACCGGCTGAACCGGGTCGGGTACAATCTGCGCAAGTCACGTGGCGGACGCACGACGGGGGGTGAGTCGCCCCGATTAATTCGGCCGCACCGACGATCCCAGTTCTTTGCAATGAGGAGCGAGCGATGAGCGACAGTTTGAGCGGGAGGTTCTTTGTGGCAGGCGGCATCGTGACCGCGATGGTATTCGTGGCGGCTTTGGCGGGCTGCGCGCCGTCCACTGGCGGCGATGCGCCGCGCGGCACCGAACCGCCCGACGTTGTTGCGGCCGACAATGACTCGCCGGAGACGGCCAATCCGGAGACGGCCAATCCGGAGACGGCCAATCCGGAGACGGCCAATCCGGAGACGGCCAATCCGGAGACGGCCAATCCGCAGGCGAGGCTCCTGGTCGAGCTGCCCCCTTCCTGCAACACGCCCGACGGGATGGCATTGATGCCCGACAACAGCATCATTCTCTCGGTGCCGAACTTCAACGACGAGAAGCAACCTTCGCTGCTGATCCGGGTCACGCCCGACAACAAGGCAGAGACGTTCCATGAATTTGCCATGCCTTATCCAGGATTGACCGCGCCACTCGACCGCATCGGGCCGATGGGCATCGTGTATTCTCCCTCCAATAATTCGCTCTACTTCGCCGACATGCAGCTGAAGGAGATGAATCAGAACTCGCGCCTCTGGCGCCTGGAACTCAAGGACGGCAAAGTGGACCGGATGGTTCTGGTGGCCTCGGGCTTCAACGTGTCGAACGGCCTGACGATCAAGGACGACTATCTCTACGTGACCGAGTCGGTGTTGAGGCCGAGCAGCGATCCGAAACCCGCGGAGGGAACGGCTCCGCCGGCGACCTTCCAGGATCCGTTGATCAGCGCCGTGATGCGATTCAAACTGGACGAGGAAAACGTCCAGCTCGGCAAGCCGCTGGAGAACGACCCGCACGTCATCGCCACGTTCAAGAGCTTCAAGACGGCTTGGCCGTTCGGTGCCGACGGGATCGCCTTCGACAGCAAGGGGAACCTGTTCGTCGGCACGTTCGGCGACGGCATCATGTACAAGCTGACATTCGACGGGGGCGGCAACGTGGTCTCGAACGAGGAGTTTGCCAAGGCTCCGAGCATGATCAACTGCGACGGCATGTCGTGTGACACGAGAACGGACAAGCTCTATGTGGCCGACTCGGCGGCCAACGCGATCCAGGTGATCAACCCCGACGGAAGCGTCGAGACGCTTGTGGAAAACGCCGATGTGACGGACAAACGAACGGGCATGCTGGATCAGCCCTGCGAAGCGCTCGTGCGAGGGGACACGATCGTCGTGTCGAACATGGACTGGCCGTTTCCGGGCTTCAAGAACTCGGCCTACCAGCTTCCGGCGACGCTGTCGGTCATCCCGCTGAAGTAACCGGCGCGGCCATTCGCCACAGATCACCGGGAGCGTCGCGGATCGGCCGCGGACGCATTGTGGTGCGGCGCGGCGAGTCTGTGCCGATGGGCTGTGCGTGCGCGGCGGCGGAAACGGCAAGCAACGCCGCCCGCGGCGCGGCACTGACCGGGGGTTGTCTCGTGACCGTGTGACGCCCCCCCCGCGATTCGGCGGATCCTGGACTACACGGCCGCGTAGACTCGGAGCGTCTCCTGTTTTCCCTTGACCGCCAACGCCCTGGGTGGGCCGAGGTTCGCGATGCGCTGTCGTTCATTCTCCGGCAGTGCTTCGAACGTGGCCTGGCTGATGAGCACTTCGGTGTGGAGTTCCTTGTTGGCCGACTCCAAGCGAGCGGCGGTGTTCACCGTGTCGCCGATGGCCGTGTAATCCAGGCGGCGGGGGCTGCCCACCGTGCCGACCACGGCGTTCCCGGTGTGAATGCCGATCCCGATGCGGAAATCCGCCGCATCCAGTTCCCGCCAGCGTTCGGCCATGGCATGGACGCGTCGAACGACCTCGACAGCCGCGCGCACGGCACGTGCCGCGTGATCGGGCTGCTCGGCGGGCGCTCCGAAGAGCACCATGACGGCATCTCCGATGTAGGAATTGACCGTGCCGCCTTCCGCCTCCATGGCCGGCACCACGGCCGTGAAGAACGTATTCAGGAGATGAACGACTTCATGTGCCGCATGACGCTCGGAAAACGTCGTGAAGCCCCGGATGTCGCAAAACAACACGGTGACGTCGCGCTGCGCGCCCCGCAAGTCCAGTCTCGCACCGCGGGATTCCAGCGCCCGAGCAACCGCTTCCGACTTGACCAGGCCGAACATGCGGCGAATCCATCGCCAGCGCAGTGCGAACAGCGTTCCGTAGAGCAACACGCCGAGCGCGTACATGGCCACCGCTTCAACTCGCCAATTGCCCCAGCAGAACGCGCACAGCACCAGCACTCGCCACGTAACATGATGGATCAACGCCACCAACAGTCCCATTTCAAGGCTGCAGCGAGCCAGGATCATGCCCAACAGGGCGCCCACAACCAGAAGTGTCAGCGGCGCGGACAGCGGCCACGGCGTCGTGATGAACGCGCGATCCAGCAAGGTGGCCAACACGTTGGCGTGAATCTCCACGCCCGACATCTGCAGTCCGCCCGGGCGATGCTCCATCGGCCGCATCAACCGGAACAACGTAGGAGTCGTGTACGGCGTGAAGAAGTTGTCCTTCATGCTCACCACGGTCGTGCCGATCAGGACGATCGAGTCCTTGAAGAGCGCGCGCGGGACGCCGTTCGCCTCCGGCCCCTGCGAGGATTGCCTGGCCGCCGCCAGCACGTCGCGGAACGGCACCACTCGCAACGTGCCGGCCGGTCCGGCATAGTTGATCCGCAAGCAGCCATCCGCATCAAGCGGGATGGCGGTGCCGTCGAGCGTCAACTGCGATGCGGCCAGCCACTCGTCCGACAAGCCGCGAGCTTTGATCAGCAGCGCCAGCGCCAGGCACGCGTGCGTTCCTTCGTCGTCCGACCAGCGCATCATCTGCCGCCGCAAGCAGGCGTCGGCGTCGACTGTCTGGTCCACGAAGCCCAAGTCGGCCCAGGGCAAGTCCGAAGGCACCGACCATTCGAATGGCGGCCGCAGCGGCTGCTCCCCCACCTGCATCCATTGCGGCAGCACGACACGTCCCGATCGCCCTACCGCCTCGCCCATCGGCTCCAGAGACCCCGGTTGGCCCGGCAACAGGTACTCCATCGTCGTGTCGCCGCCGGGTATGAGAAAATCCACGCCGATCGACGCCGCACCCCCGTCGTGCACGTAGCCGATGACCTGGGCCAGTTCCGGGCTGAGGAACATCAGCGGCTTGTCGATCTCCCCCAACGAGGCGTCGTCCAAGGCGACGATGATCACGTTCGCGGCAGTACTCCTTGTGCCGCGGAACGCGAAACAGCCGTCGAACTCCCGGTTTTCCATGACACGCAACAGCGACGTCTGACCCAAACACCAGCAGACGGCCGCACACACGACGCCAATCAGCGCCCCGCGCCACGCAATCGTGCGATGAAAGCCGCGCCGCAAGCGACGCGCGGCCTCAACCGGCGACTGCGAACTGCCTGAGGTATGGCTCATCGCAATAAATCTGCAATGTGTAAGACCGAAAAATGCCTTGAAACGCCGCTGATACGTCGATTCGTGATGTTGCAGTCTTTTTCGGACGACCCATAGAAGACATGGAACGACTGGGCCGATTGCCGGTTAATGATGGAGCGATCGCACAAGGCTCGGCACCCGAGCAGCCTCCAACGTCACATGCCGCGCTCGTGCAAACCGCGTTTCGACGCCCGCGAGGCGCGAAGCGTCACGCCGTGTGCGGGCCAGTGAATTGATGACTCTCAGATGGCGCGACTTGAAACCGCCCGTTCCGTCACTGCGTCTGTTTGAAAAACTGATCCAGTTTTTCCTCCGTGGCACGGATACGTTTCTCGTCGTTGATTTCGTAGTAGAGTTCGAGCAGCTCCTGATAGACGGCCGAGTCGGGGCTCTTTTGGGCGAGCCGTTCATTCACCTCAATCGCTTCGCGCAGCAGCCGATTCTGTTTGTACCACATGGCCGCCAGAATCAAGTACTTCGGATCGGGGTCTTCCACCATCTTCTTCAGTTCCGCCATCGTCGCGCGTTGTGCCTCGCTGGCCATGCGGAATTCGCTCTCCAGGAACTGGGTTTGCTTGCCGTCGCGCGACGCGATCACTTCCCACGTGTACTTCGACCCGGGTTTCAGCGGCGTCTGCCCCCCATATTCCAACTCGGTCCCCTCCGTGTTGGCCGACCAGATCCGATTCCCCGCGACGAACAGGTTGAGCGTGTACTGTTTTGCCTCCTTCGCGGCGGGCCAGGAGAACTTGGGCTTCGGTTCCAGCAGTGTGGCGTCGTAGACGGGCGTGAACCCCACGAAAACCATCTCGATGGGCTCCTCTTCTTCCTGCAGCGGTTCGTCGTCGAGATTGGAAGGCGCGACGGAGCGGACCACCACAACGCCGCCGTGCACGATGCCGCGGTTTCCCTTGCTGATCTTGCCGACCGTCGCTCGATGCCGCTCGGGCAACGACACTCGCTCAACGCCCGTTCGGGGTTCGCTGCCGTTCGGAGAAATCGTGAATGTGCCGGGTGCCGCAATCCGTTCGATCTGTCCTTCTCCGCGAAATACCAGCGCGACCTGGGCGCCCTCGCCCACGACGATCCGTTCGCCCCCGTAGATCGTGCCGAAAACGGCGACCGGCCGATCGAAGTTGTCCCAGTCCAGGATGGTGGCCGTCCCTTTCAACTCCAAAACGCGAGCGGCGGGCGTTCTTTCGCCTGCCCCCGCCTCCCCAAGCAGTAGCATCGATGCCAAACCAAGAAGCATCCCGAACTTGTGCATGATCGCGTCCTCCACTCTCCAATCATAGTACGCTACGGGGTGCCGCGGCGATCTCCGCCCGTAACTCGTCGACCGCCGCCAACGGATCCGGGTCAGCGGGATCCACAACACCGATTATGAAGCGCCCGCACATTCGTCTCAAGTCCGACGCCCTTCGTGCCGACGTTCGATCCGCCGCGGGAACCCTCGCGCCGCACCCCACGACCCGCACTCGTGCGTTGCCGAGTCTCGTCAGCCGCAACGCGCCGGAGCAGCCAAGCAGACTTTCGTCCCCCCGAGCCGAGCTCGGGGGGGACGGGCAGTGAACGGGCTGATGCAGGTAGCTGAAGAGACTTGCTTTCCCCACGAGACGAGCGCGTGGGGGCAGCGGAACGGCGAACGGGTCAACCATAAAAATGACATTAACGTGTCACTTTCATTCGCGCGCGGAGATCGACAGGGCCGTCGTTCGGCTGCTTCTCGCCCGGCGTGCTTCGGCCGTCGGCCACAATCCGCTCGAGCAGTGTGATCAAATCGCCAACGCGTTCTGGATGCTGTTCCCACACGTTGTGCTGTTCGCCGAGGTCGTCGCCGAGGTGGTACAGTTGAAGCAGCGGCAGGCCGGCGGCTTGTCGGCTGCCCGGCCGAGGCTCGCTCCAACCTCCCGAATCGGCGGAGAGCAGCAACTTCCAGTCGCCGCGGCGGACGGCAAACGAGCCGTTGATGGAATGGGACACGAGGTGATCGCGACTTCCCTTGGCGCCGCGCAGAACCGGCAAGAAGCTGATGCTGTCCTCGCCGGCGTCGGGAGGCAGAGGAAGGTTGAGGATCTCGGCGAGTGTGGCCATGATGTCGACCTGACAGACGATCTCCGGACTCACCGTGCCGGGAGCGACCCGCTCGGGCCACCGCACGACCAGCGGCACGCGGAGCCCGCCTTCGAAGAGATCCGCCTTGTGGCCCCGCAGTGGTCCGCTCGGTAGATGCCCGTGCGCGGCCAGTTCGTCGAATTTCGCCTGCGGCGAGCAGCCATTGTCGCTGGTGAAAATCACCAGTGTCTGCTCGGTCAGTTCGTGCCGGTCGAGCGCCGCCATGATCTCGCCAACCGCCGCGTCCGTTTCCATCACGAAGTCCGCGTACGGATTCATGCCGCTCTTGCCCTGCCAGCTGGCCGTGGGAAGGATCGGCGTGTGGGGCGAGGCGAACGGCACATACAGAAAGAACGGTTTGTCCGATCCCGGCGCCTCCGCGCAGCGGTCGAGGAACTCGCACGACTTCCGCACGATGACCGGCAGCACGTCCGACGTGTCGAACCCGGGTGCTGCCGGGCCTTTGCGCGTGCGCCCGCCGGCCTCGCGGCCGAGCATCATCGGAAAGTCCCGATCTTCGGTTGGCAGCGAGGTCACGCGGTCGTTCTCGATGAACGTGTAGGGGACCATGTCGAGCGATGCGCTGATGCCGAAATAGTAGTCGAAACCCACGCTGTTGGGCCCGTTGGCGATCGGTTGCGCGAAATCCACGTTGAACACTTGCGCGCGCGGCTCGATCTCCAGTCGGGACACTCCCGCGCCAGGTTTGACCACCCAGTCCATTCCCAGATGCCACTTGCCAATGCACGCCGTGCGGTAGCCCTGTTCCTGCAGCAGGGAAGCGACCGTCATCCGGCCCGGCTCAATCAACCGCGGACTCAGTCCGCCCAGCACGCCCTGCTTCAGCCGTGACCGCCAGCTGTATCGTCCCGTCAACAGGCTGTACCGCGTGGGCGTGCAGACGGACGAGGCGGTGTGCGCGTCGGTGAATCGCATCCCCTCCGCGGCCAGGCGATCGATGTGCGGCGTGCGGATCTTGCCGCCATAGCACGCGACATCGGCATAGCCGAGATCATCCGCAAGTATGAGTATGATATTAGGTACACTGCCTTGTTCTGCAGATTTGGCTTGTCTTTCGGCACATATTGACAAAAGGCCGGGACATGCGATCAGTATGAATGTAGCAAAATTGTGTAGTAAACGTACACGTAATTCACGCGGACAAGCGTTGGCGGGCGAAATGGGCATTGGTGGGCTCCCGTGCGAACAGGTTGCGGGCGTCGCCGAAGGTCTGCTCAGTATCGGACGCCTGCAAGAGTGAGTCAACGCGGCGCCGCACAAGACCAATTGCTGAGGGATCAACACGTGGGAAGAAAAGCCAAGAACCGTCGACAGTCGCACGGATCCGCCTGGCACTGGAAGCAGACCGACTGCTGGTACTGCACGCATCCTGGCACGCGGAAACGCCTGCCCCTGCTGGACGAGCACGGGCAGCGAATCCGTGGCAAGGACCGCCGGGAAGCGGCGGACATCGCCCTGGCCCGCGCGAAGCTGTCCGTAGGCGCACCGTTCTTCCGAGAGCACCAGCGCGCCCGCATCAACCGCGGCCTGCATCTGGCGACGGCCGTCGCTCTCTTCCGTTTCGCGCAGAAGCCAGTGGTAGTCCTCAGGACTGAGAAACCCGAGCGCGCGTGACACGTCGATCAGCGCGCGGATGGGCGAGACGCCGCGGGCCTCTATCCACATGCCGAGGGTTCCTCGGAGCCGGTAGGCATGCTGCGGATCCCCGCCAAGTCGAATTCGGTCGGCGCCTGCAAAGACCCGGTCCCACAGGCGCTTGGCGGACGGCCAGGGTCGAATGCGCAGCTCCTGTTCGGACAGTTTTGCCCGCACGGATGGCGAATACGGTTCCGGAGAAATGCGCATGGCTTGCTTGGTGCTCCCTCGTCGAGAACGCGATCACGAGATCCTGCCGGGCACGTGCGGCGCGGTAGCGGCTCGTGTACGACGAAGTCAAGCGTACCAGAAGAACGAGGTTTCGTCACACAACGGCCGCGACGCCATCGGTGCGAAGACGATCGACAATTCCCAGAGAACACAGGGTAGTACGGCATGCCTTGGCAAGGACGTGTGTGGATCCAGCTGGACATGCTTGACCAAGGCGGAGAGTTGCGCGCGATTCAACTGCCTTTCGCCAGCGCACGGAGAACGCGGTGCGTGGTGTGAAGGCACTCGATTTCCCGATGAACAAGTCGCGACCAGTGTCAGGTACCATACAGCGAGACGCTGCTCTCCATGACCGACGCGCGGTCGCGGCGGGCACGTCGAGGATTCCACTCTTCTGGTTGTTTTGTTTGCGCAAACGGAATTCAACCCACTGAAAAGCCTTG
>Ga0194125_10013806_pt1 | contig 10440 bp, 6 predicted proteins | sample TA2KigC250mmetaG_FD_148626 | JGI IMG/M metagenome (GOLD analysis project Ga0194125, IMG submission 148626) | Freshwater microbial communities from Lake Tanganyika, Tanzania - TA2015034 Kigoma Deep Cast 250m | ecosystem: Environmental > Aquatic > Freshwater > Lake | place: Tanzania: Lake... | reverse complement strand
CGCTTGTAATGGAGATGTAAAGAATTGTAAAGGCCCGCCCCGGAACCGCCCCGCTTCCGCCAATTCGCTGCGTTTCCGTGATCTCCCCTGCCCTGCACAGGCTGGAAGCCTGTGCCACCCCGCCTGCCGGGGGGGGTGGTGGCACAGGCATCTTGACACCCCCGCCGGATGGGGGGGCTGGTGGCACAGGCATCTTGCCTGTGCCGGCTGGCGCGGCTGGCGGCTTCAGAACATGGCCAGGAGGCCCCTGGGCCGCACGCGGAAGAAGGCGATGTTGGAGTAGAGCCGCCCCGTCCACACCGGGGTGTAGGCCAGGTCGTTGCCCAGGGCCTTCACGTGCTCCGCGGTCAGCGCCGGGCTGAGGATCACGTGCGCGCAGTCGTCGCTGACCTGGTAGGTCACGACGAAGAAGTGGTCGCCAGGCGTCAGCCACTCCTTGGCGGGGGCGAAGGTGAAGCGGCGGCCAACGAAGCCGCCCGGGGGGAGCGTGACGTGGTGATACAGCCCCGCGCGCGCTTCGGCGGGCACGGTGAGCCGGGGGCTCGTGTAGCAGGGCCGCCCAGTGTAGACCTCGTAGGCGAAGAACTTGAGGAGCCATTCGACGCTCTCGCCCTGGGCGTTGCGGGCCACCGGCTCGAAGTACACCGTCACGTCCCGCGGCCGGTCGCCCCGGAAGCGCCTTGCACCCGTCACGTTCACCAGCTCCACGTCGAGCGAGATCGCCTCGTCGGGACGATACACCTCCTTGTCGGTGCGGATGGCGAGCTGGAGGCCGCTCCTGGGCTGGGCGAGTCGGGCCGAGAGGCCGCGGAGGCGCTCGGCCCGCGACGCCATCTTGGCCTCCCTCTGGTCGTCCCCGCAGATGTCGAGCCCGAACCAGCCAAGGAAGAAGTCGGGGATGTCCTTGTAGTTGATGTTGCCGGTCACGCCCACGAAGCCGAGGTGGAAGTAATGGGTGCACTGGGGGCGGTAGACGGGGTTGCCCTCCGCGTCCATGTTGAGGCCCAGCAGGCCGATCTTGAGGTCGCCACCCGATTGCCCCCCCTCGTCGTCCGCGCTGCCCCAGGTCACTTTCTCGTGGCCGGTCACGATCAGGCCCAGGGAGTCCTGGTGATGTTCGACAATCCCGATCTTGCCGCCCCCGATCCCAGCGTAATACCCGTCCACCTTGGCCCCGCCCACGGGCACGGTGAAGGGGCAGTTGGCGTAGAGGCCGAACTGGGGTTTGGGGGTGATGGTGACGCCGATGTCGAACATGTCGAGCGCATCGCGCCCGCGGTTGCTCAGGTAGGGCCCCACAACGGGGATGTTCGCGCACCCCGGCGCGCACGCGGCCAGGGCCAGCAGGGCGAGGAGTCTTACCCAGCTCGGCGTAAGGGATGATAAGCCTCCGAGCACGGTCATTCCGAGCGGAGCCTTGCGAAGTCGAGGAATCTCTCCCCTCCTGAGGCCCAAGAGAGATGCCTCGGCTTCGCTCGGCATGACAGACCCCATCGGTGCCTGCACGGGGGGCAACAGGAGATAGCGGTATGGGTGGGTCATTTGCGTCCTACACGCCCGCCACTGCCTTCGGCTCGGGGCCTCAGCCCCTTTACCACACTAAACCACCCGTCGCGGAAAGTCAAGCGCCGGTGCGCGTCCGGCCGAAGAGTATGGCTCCCGGTTCTGGCGGAGCCCTCGCGCTGCTTCAATCGTCCTCGTCCTCGTCCGTCGTCCTCGTTCTCGACTCTTCGCTGAAACAGCCAGGAGGATCGAGGACGAAGGACGAGGACGAGGGACGAGGACGATACCCGAACCGGTGCACTCGCCAAGACGAGGAGTCATGCTCCCGGCCAAAAAAAGCCTTGACACGGCGCCGGCTCTTGTGGTATCCTTTTCTTACACACGCCTGTTCCGCTATACCCTGAAGCCAGTCTCCCGTCCGTTTGCAAGGTGTCTCACAACGGCTTTTGGGTTGCCGCGTTTCCCTCGGACGGCGGTTCTCGCGTCCGCTTCAGCACGGCCAGTGGTCAGATGACGCCTTCCTGATTGAGCGAGAGCATCATCCGCGCAGCACACGAGCAGCGCATCGTCCATTGAGACCCCACGGCGGCCTCGGGGCGCGAGTGGCAGAGGCGTCCCCGCGGGCCGCGCAGCCACGGAAGCATCTGTTCCGGACCCATGGACACCAGGGAAGGCCACTGCCCCGTGGTCGGGCTGCTCGGCGGCATCGCCGCGGGGAAGACCACTGTGGCCAGGATGCTGGCCGGCCTGGGCGCCCGCGTGGTGTCGGCCGACGCCATCGGCCACGCTGTGCTGGCCGACCCGGCCGTCCGCGACCGCATTGCCGCCCGCTGGGGGCCGGCCGTGCTGGATGCGGCCGGGTGCGTGGACCGCGGGCGCCTGGCGCGGCGGGTGTTCGACGACCCGGTGGAGGCGGCTGCCCTCGAGGCAATCACGCATCCGGCCATCCTGGCCGAGATGCAGCGCCAGATCGCCGACGCCCGGGCCGCGGGAGCACCGGCCATCGTGCTCGACGCCCCGCTCCTCGTCGAGGTGGAGTTCGACCGCTTGTGTGATCACCTTATCTTCGTGGACTGCTCTGAGGACGTGCGCCGCGCCCGCGCCGCGCAGCGCGGCTGGGACCCCGCTGAGCTTGCGCGCCGCGAGCGCCTCCAGCGGCCCCTCGAAGCCAAGCGCGCCAAAGCGCGCTTCGTCATAGACGGAACCGCGTCCCTCCAAACCACTTTCCAACAGGTACAGGAGCTATGGCAAGAAATCCTCGCTCGGTGAAAGAGAAGAAAGAGCCCCGCGCCAACAGCGACTTCGGCAGGGGCATCCTCCCCAACGACGCCGACCTGGCCGAAGAAGAGAAGGCCCTCGAAGAGCACATCGAGGACTCCAAGAAGACCGGCGAAGAACTCCAGATCGGCCAGCTCAAGCGCCTGAAAATCCACGAACTCCACACCATGGCCGAAGAGGACGGCATCGTAGGCATCGCCGGCCTGAAGAAGCAGGAACTCATCTACCGCATCCTCGAGGAGCGGGTCAAGCGCAACGGCCTCATCAAGGGCGAAGGAGTCCTCGAGGTCCTCCCCGACGGCTTCGGCTTCCTGCGCTCGCCCGACTACAACTACCTGCCGTGCCCCGACGACATCTACATCTCGCCCTCGCAAATCCGCCGCTTCGGACTCAAGACCGGCACCGTCGTCTCCGGCCAGGTCAGACCCCCCAAGGAGAACGAGCGCTACTTCGCACTCCTCCGCGTCGAGGCAATCAACTACGCAGTCCCCGAAGAACTCGCCGACCACGTCTGCTTCGAAGACCTCACGCCCCTCCACCCCGACAAGCGCCTCGTCCTCGAAACCTCCCCCGAGGTCATCGAGACCCGCATCGTGGACCTCGTGGCCCCCATCGGCAAGGGCCAGCGCGGCCTCATCATCTCCCCGCCCAAGGCAGGCAAGACCATTCTCCTGCAGAAGATCGCCAACGCCATCACCACCAACTACCCCGATATCTACCCAATGGTCCTCCTGATTGACGAGCGGCCAGAAGAGGTCACGGACATGCAGCGCTCCGTCAAGGCCGAGGTCATCTCCTCCACCTTCGACGAGCCCGCCGAGCGCCACATCCAGGTCGCCGAAATGGTCATCGAGAAGGCCAAACGAATGGTGGAATATGGCAAGGACGTGGTGATCCTGCTCGACTCGATCACCCGTCTCGGCCGCGCCTACAACACCGAGTGCCCCCACAGCGGCAAAATCCTCTCCGGCGGCGTGGACGCCGCGGCGCTCCAGAAGCCCAAGCGCTTCTTCGGCGCGGCCCGCAACATCGAGGAAGGCGGCTCGCTCACCATCCTCGCCACCGGCCTCATCGAGACCGGCTCGCGAATGGACGAGGTCATCTTCGAAGAGTTCAAGGGCACCGGCAACATGGAACTCGTCCTCGACCGCCGCCTCGAAGAGCGCCGCATCTTCCCAGCCATTGACGTCAACCGCTCCGGCACCCGAAAGGAAGAGCTGCTGCTGACGCCCGAGGACCTCAACCGCGTGTGGGTCCTCCGCAAGGTCCTCAGCGAGATGAACGCCACCGAGGCGATGGAGCTCCTCATCGAGCGCATCAAGCGCGCCAAGACAAACAAGGAGTTCCTCGGCACCCTCGGCGCGCCCAACTGAGCCCATTTTCGATTTTCGATTGCCGATTTTCGATTTCAGATACACAGAAGAGAGCCATCCCTCACCGCTCTTGGCCTCCTCTGTTGGCTTGAAATCGAAAATCGAAAATCGAAAATCCCGAAAGGTGGCCTCGCCTATGCCCTTCTGGGGAAAGAAGAAACAGCAACCCGCCCCTCCACCGGCCCCCCAACCCCCAACACCTGACACCCAACACCCGGCCCCTCCGCCTCCCCCCGAGAAGAAGAAGGGCCTCTTCGCTCGCATGGCCGCCTCGCTCGGCGCCATCAAGGACGGGTTGGCCAAGACCCGCTCAGTCCTCGCCTCAGGCCTCGGCGCGATCTTCGGCATCCGAGGCAAAATTGACCCCGAAAAGCTGGAAAAGCTCGAAGAACTCATGATCTCCGCCGACATGGGCGTGGACACCGTGACCAAGCTCCTCGACCAGGTGCGCGCCGCCTGGAAGGCCCGCGAGATCGAGACCACCGACCAGCTCCAGGACTTCCTCAAGGCCCAGCTCAAGGCCCTCCTCAAGCAGGAGGCGGTCACAATCGGCCACGCCGAGACGCCCCCCACCGTCATCCTCGTCGCCGGCGTCAACGGCTCGGGCAAGACCACCTCCATCGCCAAGCTCGGCCACCACTTCAAGACCCACGGCGGCAGCGTGCTCCTGTGCGCCAGCGACACCTATCGCGCCGCCGCCGTCGAGCAGCTCACCATCTGGGCCGAGAGGCTGGGCGTGGACATCGTCCGCCACCAGCGCGGCAGCGACCCGGGGGCCGTGGCCTACGACGCCTGCGACGCCGCCATCGCTCGCGGCTGCGACGTGTTGATCGTGGACACCGCCGGCCGCCTGCACACCCAGGCCAACCTGATGCGCGAGCTGGAGAAAATCCGCCGCGTCATCGAAAAGAAAATCCCCGGCGCCCCGCACGAGGTCATCCTCGTCCTCGACGCCACGACGGGGCAGAACGCCATCGCCCAGGCCCGGCAGTTCCAGGCCGCCATCAAAGTCACTGGCATATTCCTCGCCAAGCTCGACGGCACAGCCAAGGGCGGCATCGTCGTCGCCGTCAAGGACCAGCTTGGCCTCCCCGTCAAGTTCATCGGCGTTGGCGAAAAGCCCACCGACATCCAGCCCTTCGACCCCGACACCTTCGTCGAAGCCCTCTTCGCCTAGTCCCGCTCGTCCTCGTCGTCGTCTTCGTCGTCGTCCTCGTCGTCGTCGTCGTCGTCGAATGCCCTCACACAGAGTCCGCCGAGGCCGCGGAGAAGACCTCGCCCGCGAAACACACAAGACCACGCGAAACGACGCGAAGCGCGAAACCGATTTCGCACGCAGAGGCGCAGAGTCAACAGAGAAGAAACCGCCCGCGAACCACGCGGAACCCGCGGAAGGGGCACCTACAAGCCGCGCTGAAGGAGGGGAATGAGGATGTCGTTGATGCGGCCCTGCATCTCCTCGTCGGCCGGGCCCTATCCGTGCCCATCCGTGCCATCCGTGGTTGCCCTTTGTCCGGCCTTTCTCTGCTGCCTCTGCGCCCCTGCGTGAGAAAGGAGCTTCGCGTTTGGCGTTTCGCGTTCCGCGTCGTTCCGCGTGGTCGGCGGACAGCCGGCTCCCATCTGTGCAGGTCCTTGCAGTGCGCGGCAAGGGCGGCCCGGCTACCGGGGAATCGGGGAGCGATGCTGCGAAGTCCCGGCCCCGAACACGGGGCGCGCGAAAGCCTGCCGACTTGGACGACTTGGACGAGTTGGCATATGTGGGGGCGCAGCTCGGCCCCGGCCCCAACCTGTAGCGTGAGCTCCTCCTTCCGGGCCTCTCCCTGGGAGTCTGTCGAGTTGGACGAGTTGGGCGGGTTGGCGCCTGGTGCAGGGCTTGGCCGCGGCGGGTTGGGCAGCCGCGCCGCGTTTGGGGCTTGACCGGGAGGGGGCGGGCTGCTAGAATCACGGCTCGACCCGGGCCGGGCATGTGAGGCCGTTTCAAGCACCGCGCCCCGTCCTTCCCCGGGCGGCGGGGCCACGAGGCGGAGCCCGAGGGCTCCACAGGAGGCATGCGTATGCTGTCGGACATCGAGATCGCCCAGGCGGCCAAGCTCAAGCCGATCGTCGAGATCGCGGAGAAGGCCGGCATCCGCCGCGAGGAGCTGGAGCTGTACGGGGACTTCAAGGCGAAGGTGAAGCTGAGCATCTCCGACCGCCTGAAGGAGCGCAAGGACGGCAAGTACATTGACGTGACGGCGATCACGCCGACGCCGCTGGGCGAGGGCAAGACGGTGACGACGATCGGCGTGTCGCAGGCGCTGCACCACATCGGCAAGGATGTCTTCACGTGCATCCGCCAGCCCTCGCAAGGCCCCACGTTCGGCATCAAGGGCGGGGCGGCCGGCGGCGGCCACTCGCAGGTGGTGCCAATGGAGGACTTCAATCTCCACCTGACCGGCGACATTCATGCGGTGGGCGCGGCCCACAACCTGCTGGCCGCGGCGATTGATGCCCGCATCCTGCACGAGGACTCGATGGGCGACAAGGGCCTGGCCAAGCTGGGCCTCAAGCGGCTGGACATTGATCCCTACTCGATCACGTGGAACCGCGTGGTGGACGTGTCGGACCGCGCGCTGCGGAACGTCATCGTTGGCCTGGGCACGGAGGGGGACGGGCGGCCACGGCAAACGGGGTTCGACATTACTGTCGCCAGCGAAATCATGGCGATCCTGGCTCTGTGCTCGGACCTCAAGGACATCCGCAAGCGCCTGGGCCGCATAGTGATAGGCACATCGAAGAAGGGCAAGCCCGTCACCGCCGGGGACCTGGGCGTCGCCGGCGCCATGACCATGCTCATGATGGACGCCATCAAGCCCACGCTCATGCAGACCCTCGAGCACTCCCCCTGCCTCGTCCACGCCGGCCCGTTCGCCAACATCGCCCAGGGCAACAGCTCGATCATTGCGGACCGCATCGCGCTGAAGCTGGCCGACTACGTGGTCACAGAGAGCGGCTTCGGCGCCGACATGGGCATGGAGAAGTTCCTCAACATCAAGTGCCGCATCTCCGGCCTCATCCCGCACGTCGTCGTCATCGTCGCCACGGTCCGCGCCCTCAAGATGCACGGCGGCGGCCCCAAGGTCGTCCCCGGCCGCCCGCTCGACAAGGCCTACACGCAGGAGAACACCGAGCTCCTCAAGGCCGGCTGCGGCAACCTCAAGAAGCACATCGAGAACGCCCGCAAGTTCGGCGTCAACGTCGTCGTCGCCGTCAACCGCTTCACCGCCGACACCGACCGCGAGATCGAGGTCGTCCGCCAGGCCGCCCTCGAGGCCGGTGCCGAGGGCGCCTACGAGAGCGGCGTCTGGGCCAAGGGCGGCCCGGGCGGCATCGCCCTTGCCGAGGCCGTCGTCGCCGCCGCCGAGAAGCCCTCCAACTTCAAGTTCCTCTACCCCGACGAGTGGCCCATCGAGAAGAAGATCGAGACCATTGCCACGCAAATCTATGGCGCCAAAGGGGTGGACTTCGCCCCCGCGGCCAAGGCCAAGATCGAGCTCTACACCAAGATGGGCTTCGCCAAGCTCCCCATCTGCATGGCCAAGACACACCTCTCCCTCAGCCACGACCCGGCCTGGAAGGGCGTGCCCACCAACTACACCATGCCCATCCGTGACATCCGCGCCAGCGTGGGGGCCGGCTTCCTCTACCCCCTGTGCGGCGAAATGCGCACCATGCCCGGTCTGCCCGCGACCCCCGTGTTCATGAACTACGACATCGGCGAGGACGGCCGCGTCCTCGGCCTCTCCTGACCTTGCCGTAAGCCTCTGGCGGGGAGGGACTTCCTGCAAGAAGTCCCTCCCCGCGACCGTTCCTGCCCAGCAACAGCGGCGTCAGTGGGCCACACCCTTGGCAATCTCGGCCCACTCCCAGAGGCGCTGCGGCTGGTAGCAGACGGTGGAGATGTCCTTGAGGATGAACTCGGCAGGGCAGCCGTGGCGGTTGCAGGCGGCAAGGGTGTCGCGGAGGTCCTTCTCCACGACCTCGGGCTGCCAGGTCGGCCCCGCGAGGAAGGCGGGATTCGGCTTTCGGCTGAAGACGTAGTCGCGCCCGATCCGCTCGGCGCCCTTTTCGATGTTCACCCACGGGCTCATCGAGATTTTCCGCACGCGCGGCAGCTTGCGGATCATGTCCACCTTGTCGTCGAGCGGCTCGCAGCAACCGTAGTAGCAGAGGCCGAACCGTTGCGTCCAATGCCTTGCATAGTTGATCTCGAATTCCTCATGCATGGCTGGCGAGACGGTGGAGAAGATCTGCGCCATCGCATAGGTCCAAAGGTCCTTCGGCCTGGGCCGCTGCGGGTCGAAGCCAGGGGCGGGGAGCTCGTCGCTGTAGGCGCCCGTGCAGTGGATGGTGCCCTGGTGGTGGCCAAGCAGCCCCTGGGCCTCGAGCTGGTCGAGCATCGAGAGGCTTCCCTCAGTGACTCGCGCGATGATGCGGTGCATGAAGTCGGGGCGGAACGCCAGGTCCATGATCGTCTCCTCGGCCCCGTGCCAGCAGACAATGCTGTCCCAGGGCGAGAAGACTGGGCACGCGCCCTGCATGCGGACGCCGAGGATGCCGTCGAGGATTTCGCGTGCCCGCGCCTCGGTCTCCGCCGTGGCCTTCTCGTCGTGCCACACCTGGGGCATGCGAATCTTCTCGAGGTCCGCCTCCGTCTTGAGCTGGTCCTCGTACTGGTGGCCGCAAACGTCGCTCGTGGGGTCGGTGACGGCGGTCTGCTCGACTACGCCGAGGCCGAAGTTGGCCCCGCGTATGGCCTTGCCGAAGTCGAGGAACGGCTCGACCACCATGTCGCCCCGGAAATGCCGCCACTGGCAGAGGGTGCGGCGGAGGCGCGTCTCGATGCCGCGGCAAAACGGGTCCTCGCACCGCAGCGTCAGCTCGTCGCCCACGTTCATCTCGTGCCAACACACCTGGTCAATCATCACCATCGGGCGGACGGGCTTGAGGGCGTTGAGGGCCTTGTGCGCCTTGATGGTCTCCTGCTGCACGGGCAGCGCGGCGATCTCGGCCACCTGCCGCGCCAGCTTCCTTAGGACCTCTCGCTCCTTCCTGCTCATGGCCATCGTCATTCTCCGTGTCTCTGCCGCCCCCTGCGGGGGCTGGGGTGTGGGTGGCTCAGCGATCCACGGGCTCACGCCCGTGGCTACCATCTGTCGCCCCCTGAGGGGGCTCGGCCACTCTTCTGCTCTGTACCCGAACACCGAAAACCGAACACCGCTCTTCAGCGTGGCAACTCAACCCGCCGCCCGCTCTCGGCGCTCTGGTAGGCCGCCTCGCAAATCTCAAGCGCCTTCAGCGCGTCACGGCCGCCGCACACGAAGTCGCGGCCCTCCACCAGGCTCGTCATCATGTCGCGGAAGAAGTGCACCGCGAGCTGCGTGCCGCAATACGCCTTCGGCTCGGGCACATCCTGGTAGTGTATCGTCCGCTCGGGGCAGCGGGCCATCTCGCCGTGGAGCGAGCGAACCCGCAGCGTGGGGTCGAGGCCGATGGTGGGCGTCCACACGGCGTCGCCCTCGCTGCCCCAGAGGCAGAAGGCGGTGTCGTAGTTGTCGCGGAAGCCCTTCGGCATCACGTAGGCGCAGTGGAGCGTGCCAACAATGCCGTCCTCGAACTGGAGCGACACGCTCGCAACGTCCTCCACATCGCTCGCGGCCGTTGTGAGGCGCGAGGTGACGGCGGAGACGGCGACCGCTTCCTTCTGAAGGATGAAGCGGGCGACGTCAATATAGTGGCAGCCGAGCCAGAGGAGGATGCCGCCGCCGGACTTGTCCCGCTCGAAGAGCCAGGCGAACTGCTCGTCGGCCAGGCGCACCTCGGCGGAGGTGGTGACCATTCGCATGTCGAAGCAGAATGGCCGCCCGAACATCCCGGCGGCCACCCACGCCCGCAGTTGCCGCGCGATGGGGCTGTAGCGCCACATGTAGCCCGTCGCCATCTTCACCTGGTGGCTCTCGCAGGCGTCGAGAATCCGCCGCAGGCTCTCCGCCGAACGGGAGCAATGCTTGTCCAGCACAAACGGCACGCTGTTCTCCGCGCACCGAAGCGCAGGGTCCTCCGCCTCGTCCGCCCGCAGCATGATGAAGCAGAGCTGCGGCCGCTCGGCGTACAGCATGTCCTCATACGTGTTGTACACGTACTCGCAGCCCGACTTCTCGATTCGCGTCGGGTCAATCTCCACCAGCGCAATTCGCCCCACCGTCTCCGGCATCAGCCGCAGAGTGTCGAGGAACATGAACGAATG
>Ga0194125_10013803_pt1 | contig 10441 bp, 5 predicted proteins | sample TA2KigC250mmetaG_FD_148626 | JGI IMG/M metagenome (GOLD analysis project Ga0194125, IMG submission 148626) | Freshwater microbial communities from Lake Tanganyika, Tanzania - TA2015034 Kigoma Deep Cast 250m | ecosystem: Environmental > Aquatic > Freshwater > Lake | place: Tanzania: Lake... | reverse complement strand
TATGCCGGCGCGATGCCGTCGGGCTGTGGTGTGGGGTATATCTACGTGGCCTCCTCGGAGCCCGTTGAAGGGGGGTTCCAGGTGAAGGTCAATCTGGATTAGGAGAAGCGCATGTTAGGTGATTATTGCCACGCCGTAGTCATGGCCGGTGGGGCCGGCACACGGCTTTGGCCGTTGAGCACACAGGACTGCCCCAAGCATTTGCTCAAGCTGTTCGATGGCAGATGTCTGCTCGAATTGACAGTGGACAAACTGAAGGGCCAAATCCCCGATGACCGCATCATCATTCTGACAAGTGTCCATTACCGGGAGTTGACACAGCAGACACTGCCGCATCTTCCCCCGGAGAACATCATTACCGAGCCCTGTGTGCGTGACACGGCTAGCGCGATAGGGCTGGCCGCCACGGTCCTGAAGCACAGGTGCGCCTCTGCTACGATGATCATGTTGACGGCGGACCAGATCATCGAGCCGGCCGATCGGTTCAATGCGGCGATGGGCCACGCGGTCCGTTTTCTGGAATCGTACCCCGACAGATTGGTCGCCTTCGGGGTGGAAGCCACCTCCGCCAGTACCCAGGTGGGCTGGCAGAAGCTGGGCCGAACCTTGGATTTTCCCGGTTGCGAAATCCGGCAGATCGAGGCATTCACGGAGAAACCCAACCAGTCGATGGCGCAGCGATTTCTGGAGGCGGGCTGCTATCGCTGGAATTCGGGGCAATTCGCCTGGAAGGTGGAGACAATCCTGAAGGAGATCGGCACGTACCTGCCCGAGGCCATACCCCTGCTCGAGGAGATCGGCGCCGCATGGCATACTCCGTCCCGCGATCAGGTCCTGGAGCGTCTGTTTCCACAGATGCCAAAGGGGTCCATCGACTACGAGGTCATGCAGAGAACGGAAAGGGCCTGCTCCATCATGCTTCCCTGCAGTTGGGAGGACATGGGCACCCATGCCGCACTGGTGGAGAAAACGGGTACGAGGCAGGGCAGCAACCTCGTTGCGGGTCGGGCCTTTGTCACGGGAAACGGCAACCGAGTTCTGAACCGGACGGATCAATCTGTGGTGGTGGCCTGTGACAATGCTGTGGTGGTGGTGGCAAACAACACAGTGTTCATAGGAACGCCGGATACGGATATGAAAAAGCTGGTGGAACAGATCGCTCAGCCAACACGGTAGAGTTAACGGGAGCAGAATGAATATGGGCGGCAGTATTTCAGTGATCGACACCCTCATCGTCATCGCCTACCTGTCAGGGATCATGGTGATTGGTATTGTGGCGGGCTACCGGAGACACACTTCCTCGGATCAGTTCTTTCTGGCCGGACGGTCGTTGCGTTGGCCCCTCATCGGTACCGGTCTGTTCTGCGCCAACATCTCGACGATCCATCTGGTGGGCTTGGCCTCCTCGGGCTACAAGGACGGCTTGGTCATCGGTAATTTCGAGTGGATGGCAGCCTTTTGTCTGATCCTGCTGGGGATTGTGTTTGCACCGTTCTACTTTCGTAGCAAGATCTCCACCCTGCCCGAGTACCTGGAAAAACGATACAGCCCCGGCGCCCGCACTTTTCTGGCCACCATCTTCGTGATGTCGGCCCTGCTCGTGCATATCGGCATCAGCCTGTACGCGGGCGCCAAGGTCTTGGAAGAGTTCTTTGGAGTCAATTACGTTCTGTCCATCGTCGGCATCTCGATCATCACGGCAATCTACACGATTCTCGGTGGTCTCCGGGCCGTGATGATCACGGATGCCATTCAGGCGGTGCTGCTGCTGGCGGGAGCCGCGATTCTCACCTTGGCCGGTCTTCTGAGACTGCCCGAGGCCGGCATCGAAACCTGGGCTCAGTTCAAGGCAGCCTGCAAACCAGATCAGCTCAGCATGATCCAGCCCATCCGGGATGCTGCAGCTCCGGGCCGCTTCGGACTGCGGGAATTCTCCTGGTACTCCATCCTGTTCGGGTACCCGGTCCTTGGGATCTGGTACTGGTGCACCGATCAGACCATTGTCCAGAAAATCCTAGCCGCCCGGACCGAGAAGGACGGCCGGGATGGCGCGGTCTTTGCCGGGTTCCTGAAGATTCTGCCGGTTTTCCTGATGGTCCTGCCAGGGGTCATCGGCTACGTTCTCTACCGGGAGGTGATCGGCGACGGCAACGACGCCACTTTGATGGTCATGATGAAGGAACTGTTGCCGGTGGGGTTGCGCGGCTTGATGGCCGCGGGTCTGCTCGCCGCGCTGATGAGCACCATTGAGGCCGCTTTGAACAGCACGGCCACGCTGACGGCCGAGGATATTGTCAAACGCCTGCGCCCGCAGACGCCCGATGCCATGCTGGTGCTGATGGGGCGTGTTACGGCCGGGATCGTGGTGGTGCTGGCCATGCTCTGGTCCACGCAGGGCGGCAAGTTCGGCAGCATCTTCGAGGCCATCAACAAGATCCCCATGGCATTTGCGCCCGGTATCACAACCGTCTTTCTCTGGGGCGTCTTCTGGCCGCGCGGCAACCGACAGGGCGCCATGGCCGCGTTACTTTTCAACGTGGTCGTTGGGATCCTGTATCTGGCCGTGGACATCCCCCTGATCGGGAGCGAGCAACTCGTCGCCAAACGTCTCGGCCTCCCGTTTATGCAGGTCGGCTGGTATCTGTTCGTGATGTCCAGCGTGATCTATTCTTCCGTCAGCCTGCTCACACCGGCGCCGAACCGAAGTCAGATCGAGAACCTCTGCTGGACTCGACCGCTCGACGCCTTGCGCGGCAAGATGCAGGGGACTCTCACCGACCCTCGCGTTATGGCGGCGATCCTCTTCGCCCTTATGGGCGTTTTGTACGCGATCCTGCATTGACCCAACGACTGAAACCATCAAAGGACTCCTGACATAATCGCTTTGTGTATGAAGACAAAGGGGAAGTATCTATGAAGCATCGAACCTGCTCCCTGGTGATGATCGTCCTGGCTGCGATGTTCTTATTGCAGGTGATATCATCGGCCGCATACGAGTCCTTGCCGGCTCCGACGCGCGGATTCGTCAGTTCTCAACCAGCGAAGACATGGGAGGAAGGTCTTATATGCGGCAATGGCACGATCGGCGCCAACGCCCTGAGTCGCCCGTTGAACGAACGGGTCATCTTCTCTCATGAACGCTTGTTTCTGCCAATGGGCGCTCCGGTCATGCCTCCTGATCAGTCGGCGCGCCTGTTCGAGATTCGACGGCTCATCGATAGAGGGCTCTACAAGCAAGCCTGTGAGCTCCAATTCCGTCTATCGGGACAAAACGGCTTCATGTACCCGGACTACTACGTCCCGGCCTTTGACCTCACCATTCGCACGCAGGCGAGAGGCGAGATCCGTCACTACGCCCGCTCCGTGGATTTTCAGACGGGAGAGGCGACTGTACATTGGGCGGACGACCGAGGTGTCTTCGAGCGTCGCATGTTCGTCTCCCGCGCAGCCGGCGTGGCCGTGCTGCTGCACACCGCACCCGTAGGGGCCCTCGATTGCCGCCTCGCGCTGGAGCCGCGGGAACTGAGCGACGAGTTCAATGCGGATTCGGACGTCAACAAGCGTTCCGACCAAGTCTTCAAAGAACACGTGTCTGATATCAAGAGCACGGCGGGTGACTCCTGGCTGACCTACAGCAACCGGTTCACCAAGGCCTACCCCGGCAGTATCCACGCCTTGGAGGGCTGTGCGCGAGTCGTGACCGTGGGGGGAACGAGCAAGCCGCAGGACGATGGTGTGCTGCATGTTGCCGGGGCAGACCGCATCCTGCTGTTCGTCGACATCCGTTTACTCTACGATCCGGCGAAGTCGGCAATGGAGGAAATGAAGCATTCCCTTGAGGCGCTTCCTGCTGACTACACCGACCTCTTGGGTCGGCATGCGAGGATCCACGGCGAGATGTTCAATCGTATGCGGCTGGACCTTGGTGGTGGTACCGACCACAGCCGGACCACGGAGGAGTTGTTGGAGCTGTCGAGCTATGAGGAGATGAACCGGGCGCTGATCGAAAAGGAGTTCGACGCCGGTCGCCACAACATCATCTCCAGTACCGGGGAGTTGCCTCCGACTCTCCAGGGGCTCTGGGGCGGAACGTATGTTCCCGGGTGGGCCAGCGATTTCACCCACAACGGCAACGTTCCCTCGGCCATCGCCGCCAACCTGATGGGGAACATGCCGGAACTCATGCTGGCCTATACGTCGTACATCGAGTCGATCGTTCCGTGGCTGGAAATCAATGCGAAACACCTGTTTGGGGCCCGCGGCATCGTGCTGCCATCGCGTTCGACGACCCATGGCTTCAATAACGCTCTGAATCCCAACTTCGCCGGTGGCATGTGGGTCGGTGGAGCCGGCTGGGCTGCGCATTTCTTTTACGACTATTACCTTTACACGGGAGACCGTGAATTCCTCGCCCGACACGCCCTTCCATTTATGGAGAAGGCACTTGCGTTCTTCGAGGACTATCTGTACGAGGGGCCGGACGGAAGGTGGGTCTTCTCGCCAACTCAGTCACCGGAGAACACGCCCGGCAACTCAGATTCGCAGGCGTCATTCAACGCCACGATGGATGTCGCCGTGGCCAAGGAATTGCTGCACAACACGATTGCGGCCTCTCGGGAACTCGGCCGCAACGGGGACAAGATCCCCCTCTGGGAACAGATGCTTGCGAAGATGCCGGAGTACATGATTGATGAGAACGGCATCATCAAGGAATGGTTGACGCCACGGCTTGAGAACCGGGACAGCCACCGCCATTCCTCGCAACTGTACCCGCTGTTTGACGGTATACCGGATGAGATCGCACAGAGCCCTGAGTTGAGGGCGGCATTTCGCAGGAGCATCGAGTACAAGCTTGACAGGCATTGGAAAAACAACCAGCGTGGGTTCATGTCGTTCGGATTGGTGCAACTCGGCCAGGCGGCCACCAGTCTGGGAGAGGGGGAACTCGCCTACCATTGTCTCAAGCATCTGGTGAACCGATTCTGGCTGAACAATTTGGCCTCGATGCATAATCACCGTTCGCTGTTCAACATGGACATCAGCGGCGGTATGCCGGCCGTGATCATCAAAATGCTGGCGGCTTCGGAGCCGGGCAGAATCCAGTTGTTGCCCGCGCTGCCAAAGGCTTGGCCCGCCGGAACGATAGAAGGCGTCCTGTGCCGCGGCCAAATCGAGATAAAGAGCCTCCAGTGGTCTCCTGGCAAGGTCCTGGCAAGCCTCAAAACACCCCGGAAACAGCGTGTGACGGTCGATGTTCCCTGGGACATAACGCACTTCACCGGGAATGAAGGTGCCGCCACGATAGAACGGGGCAATAGCAAGAAGTGCCTTGTCGTCACATTACCCGCGCATCAGGAGGTGACTCTCGATATTGAGACAGCTTCGCGATGATAGGTATCCCGACAGTTCCAGAAAAGAAGCGTTCTTCTCTCGAATCAGCGGCGTGTAGCGAGTGCATGTAAGTCCTGCAACGGGAAGGAGTACGGAGCTCTTGCGATGGAAAGGCAGCCGTTGCCCTGGCATCCTCTGTGGGGACGTGCGTATGAAACCGACGGCCCACGTGTTTCCTTCGACTGTTGGCCCTCTGGTGGTCTTTCTCGCCTGTCTTCTTGCAGACACCAGCGTATTGTCTTGCGCTGAAACGCTCTGCGAGGGCGAACCATCGAGGGAACCGATGATTTCACTGGCCGGGACATGGCGCTTCGCCCTGGATCCCAATGGCGTCGGTGTCGCGCAACGCTGGTTTGCGCGAAGACTAAACGACACGGTCCGGCTGCCGGGCACCACCGACGAGAATCACCAGGGTATCCGGCAGGATGAACGTCGTGATGACCGGCTCAGTCGCGTGTGGTACTGGAAGGGCCCGGCCTGGTACCAACGGGATGTGGCCATTCCCGACTCCTGGGCCGGCAAGCGTATCACGCTGCTGCTGGAGCGGACCAAGAATACGCGGGTGTGGGTCGATGAGACGTTCTGCGGCTGGGAGGACACGCTCAGCGCTCCGCAGGTCTTCGACGTGACCAGGGCGATGACGCCGGGCCGGCACACCGTCACCGTAGTGGTCAATAATGCCAAGCTGCCGCCGGTCGGTCCGGCCCACGCGGTGGATGAACGCACGCAGACTAACTGGAACGGCATCGTCGGCAGGATGGAACTCCACGCCACCGATCCGGTCTGGCTGGAAGACGTCCAGGTCTATCCCCATGCTGCCAAGAAGCAGGCCGTCGTTCGTGCGAAGGTCGGCAATATGACGGGCGAGCCGGCGATAGGGCAGATCACCGCAACCTGTGAGAGTTACAACGTCGCTGAGCCGGCCGGCTTCAAGACGCAGTTGGTCGAGGTCCGGGCTTCCGAGCGCGAGACGATCATCGAGTTCACCTACGAGCCGGGCGACGATGTGCCGCTCTGGGACGAAGTCCAGCCAGCCATGCTGCGCCTCAATCTGACGCTCGAAACCACGGCCGGTGGCAAGCCCTATCGGGATCAGCGATCGGTCAATTTCGGCATGCGCGATTTTAGCGCGGATCGCAACCAGTTGAAGATCAACGGCAGGAATGTATTCCTCCGAGGCCGGATCGATTGCTGCTTCTACCCGCTGACGGGATATCCACCGATGGACAAGGCCGGCTGGCGGAACGTTCTGTCGATCCTCAAGACGTGGGGCCTCAACCACGTCCGCTTTCATTCCTGGTGCCCGCCCCAAACGGCGTTCGAAGCGGCCGACGAGTTGGGGGTGTACTTCCAGGCGGAGTTGCCGAATAAGCGCAGTGCGTTCAACGCCCCGGAAGACGAAGAGGCCGCCTACCACAACATCGACCGGTTGGACGTGGAAAGCACCGAGACCGAGGTGACGCTCTATGACTACGGCAAGCGCGAGAGCGAATTGATCTTTCAGCACTTCGGGAATCACCCATCGTTTGTCATGTACACCCTCGGCAATGAACTGGGTCGCTGCCAGGCCATGTTCGAGCTGGTCGCCCATTTCCAGCAGATCGATCCGCGTCGCCTCTACGCCCAGGGTTCGAACAACATGCACTGGGCCCCCAGCCTGGCCGAGGGCGATGACTTCTGGGTGATCGCCAAAGTGGAGAAGGACGCCCGTCCGCTTCGCGGCTCGTTTGCACTCCACAGCTTTCCGGATCCCCATATCGAATCGCATTCACCCTCGACGAGGGTAGACTATAGTGAATCGATCAGTGGGGTCGCGGTGCCATTGATCGGGCATGAGACCGGACAGTTCCAGGTCTATCCGGACTATCGTGACATCCCCAAGTTCACCGGCGTGGTCCGGGCACGGAATTACGAGATCTTCCGGGAGCGGCTGCAGGAAGCCGGTATGTTCGACCAGGCGCATGACTTCGTGCGGGCCTCGGGGGCGCTGTCGGCCATCTGTTACCGCGAGGACATCGAGGCGGCCTTGCGGACGCCGGACATGGGCGGCTTCCAACTGCTCGACATCCAGGACTTCCCGGGGCAGGGCACGGCGCTGGTCGGCATGCTCAACGTGTTCATGGAATCCAAGGGGATCATCGAACCGGAGCAGTGGCGGCAATTCTGCTGCGAGACGGTGCCGCTGCTGCGAATGAAAAAGTACATTTGGACAACGGAAGAAACGTTCATCGGCCGGGTGCAGGTAGCGCATTACGGGCCGGCAGATATTCCCGATGCGCGGGTTACATGGACAGTCACGGACGGCAGCGGCAGCGAAATTGCTGGCGATACGTTCGAGCCGGTCATCATCGAGCAGGGGACGGTCTTCGATGTGGATATGTTCGCGATGCCCCTATCCTATGTCGCTGCACCGCTGAAGTTGACCATCACGCTGGCCGTCGAGGGAACGCCTTACCGCAACAGCTATCCGATCTGGGTGTATCCGTCTCATGTCGACACCAGCGTGCCGCGAGGGGTGCTGGTTGCGCGCAGCTTTGCCAATGCGAGAATCCAACAGCATCTCGCCTCGGGCGGGAGGGTCCTGCTGCTGCCGAAACTCGATGAACTGCCGCACAGCGTGTCGGGCGGGTTCCAGACCGATTTCTGGTCCCCGATGTTCGCGCAGAGTGCCGTGCGGCGGGGCCTGGAACCCCCGCTGGGAACGCTGGGCATCCTGTGCGATCCGGCCCACCCGGCACTAAAGGCGTTCCCCACGGAATTCCACACCAACTGGCAATGGTGGCACTTAGTGAAGAATTCCCGGCCGGTCATTCTGGATGAAACCCCCGACAGCTACCGGCCCACCGTGCAGGTGATCGATAATGTCGCACGGAATCACAAGCTGGGCCTGATCTTTGAAACCAGGGTCGGGCGAGGCGAACTTCTCATCTGCGCGATCGATTTGTTCGGCCATCAGGAAAAGCCGGCGGCCCGTCAACTGCTCCATAGTCTGCTGCGATACGTCGATTCGGAAGACTTTGCCCCCAAGTATGAACTTGGTCCTAAAATACTGCGCCGCCTTCTTCACGATAGTGAGGAAGCAGGGACGAACCAATGAAACGAAGAAACTTCCTCAAGCTGACCGGAGCGATGACCCTCCCTGGGGCGGCACTGCCATCTCTCTGTGGCGAATCCTCTGTCGCTTCCGCCTAAGAAGAGCCGGATATCCTCGCCCTCTTTGAAGCCCACGATCCGGATGTTCTGGCCTTGACCGAGCGTGTCTTTCACAAGTGCATTCTGGAGAGGATTCAGCCGCCGGCCGAGCCATTGAAGCACCGATGGGTTCGCCCGGGAGGGCCTTGTTACGTGGGTCAGTGGATCTGGGACACGATGTTCGTGATCGATCTGCTGAGCATCCTGCCGGGGACAAAGGAGTTGATCCGGGAGATCTTTCAGAACTACTGGGATTTTCAGGATCGCTGGAACGCGCGGATGCCCGACTATGCCCATGACATGGTGACGGTTGCGATCAAGACCGCCCCGCAGGAAGTCAGGCAGTTCTCGCAGATTCCCATCCTGGCCTGGGGCGTCGAGCGCGTGTACCGGCGCAACGGCGATCGTGAACTGCTCGCGCAGTGCCTCCATCGACTGGAGCGATTTCACGAGTGGTTCTGGCGGGAGCGGGATACAACGAACGTCGGACTGGTGACGGTCGGCTCGTACAGCGGGATCGTGCAGCATGCGCGATGGGAGACGTTCGACTACGAGTGCAACATGGACGATCTTGCCCTGACGGCTCATCCCTCGCGCAAGGGCCCCGCCGAAAGTGCGTGGTATGGCGACATCTGTGTGACGGGCAACACATCCTGCCTCATCATGGGCGAGCGGAGTCTCCTCCGGCTGGCCCGGATCGTCGGCGACCGGCCCATGGCAGCGCGGCGACAAGGACGGATCGACAGGGCCGTCCAGGCAATGCGCGATCACATGTGGGACGAAAAGGCTGGGACGTTCCTTTCAGTGCGGCGTGACACCCTGGAGAAGATTCCGGTGGCGACCATCAGTAGCTGGATTCCGCTGACGGCAGGAGTCCCCACCGAGGGCATGGCCAGCCGCATGGCAGAAGTGCTTGCCAACCCCGCCTGGCAAACACCGCTTCCAGTCCCGACTGCCGATCGCAGCGATACACGGTGGAAATCCAGTGCCTTCTGGCGCGGAGATGTCTGGCCGCCGACGAACTACCAGATCGCTGGCGGCCTGGCTGACTATGGATATGCCGACCTCGCCGCTGAAATCGCCGACAAGACGATTGTCAATGCCGTCAAGAACGGGATCAGCGAGCACTATGACTCTGTTTCCGGCAAGCCCCTTGGCGTCCGGGATTACTGCATGAGTTGCACGCTGGTGACGATGATGCTCGACGGCCTTACGCAGCAATACAAGGTGAAGTTCCGTGACGAACCTCGCGCACAGTGAAAGGGCGTATGGGGCACAAATTCGTCGGGCCGTAACCCGAGTGATTTCAGGCGATTGGCTTCGAAATCGGCGAGAAAGATGAAGGCTGAAAAGGGAGGGCGGGGGGGCGTATCTCCTCTGAAATCGGGCGCAAATCGGCACCCGTAGCGTGGAGTGTGTCTCTGGGCGCGCACCGCCTCCTGAACGTGGTTCAGCAGGGGAGTGCCACGCCACTTTGCGGTGGTAGGATTTCAGCAGTCCGCCGAGTCGCTCGATACAGATGATTTCGCGTCGGGTGCAAGTACTGTCACGCGGCAAGTGCCAGTGTGTATGCGGCGTTTACAGGTGGAGCGGATCCAAATTGCTGCTGATGATGGCCGGCTTTTGTGGAGAGGAGCCTGGGTTGGAAGAGACTACATTCTGTCGAAGTCTGGCCTGAAAACCTCTTTGAGCTTGCATCTCACTCCTACTGTAGCCATAATGTAGTACGATAGCGCAATATAGGCTCAAGAAAATAACAGGAGCCGGTCGATAACTCCTTCGAGAAGATCAACTTACAAGGAGAATCGACATGGATGTCCAACAGATCAAAGGGCTGGGACGAGAGTTGAAGAAGTTC
>Ga0194125_10013800_pt1 | contig 10443 bp, 6 predicted proteins | sample TA2KigC250mmetaG_FD_148626 | JGI IMG/M metagenome (GOLD analysis project Ga0194125, IMG submission 148626) | Freshwater microbial communities from Lake Tanganyika, Tanzania - TA2015034 Kigoma Deep Cast 250m | ecosystem: Environmental > Aquatic > Freshwater > Lake | place: Tanzania: Lake... | reverse complement strand
AGGTATGCGTTGGGTCGAAAAGGGAGCTCAGGCAGTACTTGATCTACGTGCTGTCTATGAGAATGGCGATTGGGATGACTATCATCGCTTCCGCCGTCAAAGGCAGCATATTCGTTTGTACAAAACACCTGTCCCACATCAACCGGCTTGTGAGTTCGCCTGCCTCGAACTGGCAGCTTGAACTGCCCTGCAACCTATTTTACTCATTTTAGCCAGACCCAAATCAAAAAACCTCTCAAAAAAACCAGGAAACTTTGCTGTTACATTCTGAACCATCGTCAATCTGGCCTCAGTTCTTTGCTCACGTGGGAAAGGGAAGGGAACTACTACTATGTCAAGTATACGGTCCTGCGTAAGAATATATTGGTCATTCCACCAGTTTATAACACTCCAGATAAGCCATCCCATTGCCATTAAATAGTACACACAATATAAAACTGCGAATACATTAGATAGGGAGCCCGCCCATAGTTCCTTGAACGGCTCAAACCCTGCTATAAGCCCCCAGAAGTAGAAGGAACAGCCAATTGCTGCCGCCATGAGAATAAATCTGAAAGGCGTTGCCAAACACCCAAGGGAGAAGGCTACTCTCTGGCTAATAGTCTTCTGGGATTGCGAGTTGGAAGACTCTGCTGCTTGTTTTACTCCTTTTGTAAACATGGAAAGAATAGCCCAAGTACCGGCCAAGACGATTGCTATTCCAAGCAAATACGCAGTTGGAGCAGATGCTAATGGCTCAGGACCCAGGCGTGCTATTACTACCCAGCCGATAGGAATAGTAAGCTGAAGTACAGGCCGGATCAATGCCCTAAGCAAGACGAACTTATGCTTTCTCCAAATTGGTGGCTTAAAAGCAGACATTTGATGTTTTTCTCCCCAACTCCTTGACTTGTGCTTCTAATACAATTGCCGAACGAAGCACCATGTATTTTCGGCCCTCTATGGACTATGCTTTAAACATGGTCTTTCACCAGACAATTGGTATAAGCTACCGCATCTATAAACCCAGTCGCTTACGTAGTTCAGCTTCGATCTCTTGCCGTTGAATCTGTGTCTGAATAGGGCGAAGTTCTCTAGAAATTCTGTCCCTCACTGCTGGAGCATTAGCTACTGCTTTGAACACGATTCTATTGAAGCTAGCTGTTTCGATTGTGACGTTGCCTCGCTCAAGCAAAGTGTCTAAAAACCCTATCCTCTCATAACTTATGTCTTGAATTTTGCTGAGCATGGCTTCATTGATTTGCTGCTTTATTATTCCTGTTTGGATGAAAATCCGCTTATTAGTCACAACATACATCGTAGACCACCACTCAAGACTGGCATTAACTAATTGTAGCACTAACGCGACGAACCCGACTAGAATTGTAGCTGTAAGTAATAGATAGATGACAGCACCAGGGTATAATATGCCAGAGATCACTACTAGTAGGATCCACAAGCCGCTCAGAAGAAGAACTCCAGAAAGTAGAGGCGCTATTCTTAAAATTATAAAAATTAGGTGCATCCGAAAAACTAGCACAGAATCTTCGCCTTCTCTGAGAGAGAGAAGATTAAGTTCCCTAACAATGCTTGCTGCTACTTCCTTGGCTAACAGAGCCAGCCAATTCTCATTCTCGTTCATCACAGCTCCGATTTCTGTGGATTTGCGCAGAACGATCTTATGCTGCGGGGGGATAGTTACTCTACTGGCAAGATGCCTCTCGCCCGGAGAGCTTTAATATCCAAAAGAACAGCAAACCCGCCAGGATCAAACAATGACCTGCCCAGGAATGGTTCGGCCTTTTTGAACTCTTGCCTACCTGTCTCAAGCGCCTTTTCGAAACTATGGCTGCCTGTCATGGTCGTTTCCAAAAAATCGTATTGCTGAGCCCTATCCCACGTCTCCCATCCTATAAAGGCGTGTCCAGGGACAATAATGATCATAGGATTCATTGCTGCCCGTTCAATCAGGCTGGCATAGAGCACTGCACCGTCTATGCAGTTAGCTTGGCGATATGCTAGGCTATCCTTAGGCAAGTTCACCCGTTGCTGGACCTCGTTAGCCTTCTTTCCAAAGCTGATTGGCGCGTTAATATAGGTAATCCCAGCCTTTTCCTTCAATGCTTGGAAGATTGCCTTAATCTGGCCTCGCACCAACTTAGCGCGCTGCTCTGCTGTATCACTGCCCTGGTAACCCCACAGTTGTCCAGATGGGCTGTAATCCGCTGCATACCGCAGCATTTCTACAATGGGTCCCGTGTTAGGCGTCACCCACGCTGCGATCTGGTACGAAAGATCGTATATAGTATTCTCATCCACAATAATGGCCCAAATAATGACATCGCGGGCCAGAAACTGTATATCATGGTCTTGAATAAATATGAGGAACTCTTGGCCGTTTTCAAGATAGCAGGCGCGGGTATGAAGTACCGCTCGGCGCACTTCATAGAGAGCCGCAACCTCGTCCAGTTTGAGGGTAGGGAGTTGGGCAACTACCTGGCTCTGTCCAGGATTAAGGTAAACAGTATCGCTGCGTGTATAGGAGAATTGCTCAATCCACGATGAGACGATTACCGATATGGGCTTATCCATGCGATTGGTGATATTGTATTTCAGCAGCGGTAAGTTGTCATCGGAATACAGGTGCAATACGCCGGTTGGGAGCGACTTGACGAGTATTTGGACGTCAATCTCGGGTGTTCTGGCGGGAATAGATACGGGCCCCTTCTCTACAGGCGCAAGTAGTCGGATAAGCGTTTGTCTGAATGCCTCTGGCTTGAAGGCTGTCTTCCAGAAGAATTCCTCAACTTCATAGTCTTTGAAAAAGTCACGAACGTCGTTGGGATTCACAAATTCGCTTACAACTACTACCGGAACCTTCTGTACAAGGCGAGCAATGCGGTCTAGCAATATCTTGGCCATATAGCCATCCGGAAGTTTGTTATCAATGGTAATACAATCATAAGGAGCATGAACGATATGGACCAATGCTTCTCCAAAACTACCAGCAATTGCTACCTCAACTACACAGTCAAGTGCCTCAGCGACATCTTGCAGCAATTCGCTAATCACTTGCTGCCAATTGCTTTCGTCCTCAACGATAAGTACACGCTTTTTCGATTTACTTTCCATGCTTCTTATTATCCACCAAAGATGCACAGTCTTCAAATGCCATGCCGTCAATCGTGTAAGAGACGCCCATAATTGGAACAGAGAGCAGTTCTTCATACTTAACCAGACGCCAGTTATGCTTGAGCCATTCAACTTGGCGGGCGTTCAATGAACATTGCTCCTTGCCCACCCTGACCAAAACTGCTTGGCCATGCCCTCTGCTCCAACAAAGGATCTCACAGAACTGATCTGGCTCTGACGACCAAGCATTGCCTATCCCAGGGGCTATGGGTTGGAATGGATAAAGTAATCTATGGATAATCTGCCTAACATCCTCTCGGATACCATGTGTTATTGTATCTCCTGGGAACAAGATTTCCGCGATCCAATCATATGTCAAACCGGCAACCACAGCCGACACGGAAAAGTCTAACGTGGTTGCCTTCTGACGCAATTGTATCGCCTTCTCGACGGCTTCTTTGACTCGCGCCCGGTATTGCCTAATATTAAAGGGCCCACCTTCCTCTGGGCGCTTGAGCAGATAGTCGTAGGCATAGGGATCACGTCCTCTTAACGCCTCCTTAGCTGCCTCGACCGTAGGATATGCTGTCACGATAATGGTCTGGGTTCCATCCCGCAATTTAGCTACCTCGTCTAGCAAGAGTATGCCCTCAATATTGGTAACATCAGCATCCACCAACCGTTGGTCTGCCACCAATACGTGAAAGGCGCGTTGCCATAACTGGCGCTTGGCTTCCTCATAACTGGTCGCTGTTGCAATCTCGTATACAGGGTCCAGCATATCACATAGCGCTTCTCGCCAGTTCTTCTGGTCATCTACAATAAGCAAGCGGGGGCGTCCTTGAGAAAACATCTCCATGTTTGATCTCCTCCTTGATCTTTATCTGGCGCTAGATTGTGGCTCCATATGCTTGCTGTAGGCGATTGGCCACCAGTTCTACCAATCGCCGTGGTTCAAACGGCTTTTCGGCATAGTCTGCCCCCATCTTAAATACCTTAATAGCTGTGGATATCGAACGCACATCAGAGATAACGAGCACTTTGTCTGGATATAGGCATACAATCTCTTCAAATTTAGATTTATCCCTCCCAAGGGCAAGAGCGGCATTAATTAGGATCAGGTCGAAATCATTGGCACGGGAAAAGTCCAAGGCGGCTTTAATATCAGCGACGCTTTCGACATTGTATTTCCCCTGCTCCCGCAGAGCGCGCTTTGCTGCTTGACTCCATCTGGGCTCGCTATCAACGATAAGGATTCGAGGGACGCGACTACTAGTCATTTTTTCACCTCCTTCGCTGCGGGCAGAAGGATGGTGAAGAGCGTCCCTTTGCCCACCTCGCTTTCTACGGTAATCTTACCCCCCAAACTCTCAACAAGGGTTTTTGCCCGCCAAAGAGCAAAACCCATTCCACCTTTGGTGGAGAAGAACAGATCGAATATCTTGGGCAAGTTTTCTGGTGGAATGCCATGTCCTGTGTCTCTTACACCTATGGCTACAAAATCCTGGTTATCTATTGTAGTTGTTCTGCATGTTATGGTTACTGAACCTGCACTTTCGATGGCTTCCATGCCGTTCCGAATGATGTTCTCCAATGTGTCAACAAATTGCCCACTAAAGACAAGCACAGGCGGCAAGCCTGGATCGCACTTGCTACAAACCGATATAGTCGATGGGGCGGCTATTCTTTGGACAGCCGTGGACACCAGTGTATCAATATTTACTAGTTCTAGAGGCTCCGTCGTGGTAGATGTTTGGATAGCCCTAGCTGCTTTGAGAATACCCTCCACATCCTCGTTAATAGCATTTAGAAGATGAACAAACTTGGAGTAATTCGGATCTGTTGGATCCAACAGTTCTTTAATTTGTTCAACACGCACCGGTATCGTGCCAGCGACATTGCCCATCCTGTGCACGAATCCTGCTGCTACGGTGTTTACAGCCGCCAGACGTGCGGCGGCCATGCTTTTCCCTTGCTCCTCTCTTAGTTGACGTGTCCGTTCCTCAATTGTCTGCTCTAAGTCATAGGTTAGCCTCGCATTGTCAATGGCAATCGCTGCCTGGTTGGCCATTCCCTGCAGAACTACCAGGTCATCCCCACTGTACACGTAATCTCGTGTTGGGTGGTATGTGGCAATCACCCCTAGCATTTTCTTGCCCACCATCATCGGCACACCAAGCCAAGACGAAGAAACTGTTCCCACGTATTCCTTATGCTCTGGTTGGGCATACCAGGCTTCTGCCTCTGCCTTTGTTGTATGGAAAATCGGCTTACTGGTGTGGATAATCTCCTCCGTCCGTCCTTTGCCTGCCTTGCGCGGTTGCCACCCCTCTGTTGTTGCCACGTCTATGCGCTTGCCACCCACAAAGGCCAATGGAAACCGCACGGTATCTGTCGTTTCGTCGTATAACGCGATGTACATGTTGTCAGTGTCCATCAATTCACTAGCTTGGTCATAAATCAACCGCAGAACCTCATCCTCACGCAGGCGAATACCAGAGGTGACTGCTTGCCCAAAATCAACCAGCGCCTTAAGCCGGCGGTTAATGTCATAAAACATATGGGCATTGTCCAGGGCAATGGCGGCTTGGTTAGCCATCCCCTGCAGAATCGCTAGTTCATCCCCGCTGTAGACATAATCCCGCGTCGGGTGGTAGGTGGCAATCACCCCTAGCACCTTCTCTGCCACCACCATCGGTACTCCAAGCCACGAAGCAAATGTCTGTCCCCTCAGATACTCCTTATGCTCTGGCTGGGCATACCAAGCTTCTGCTTCTGCTTTTGTGGCGTGGAAGATCGGCTTCCTGGTACGGATGATCTCCTCCGTCCGCCCCTTCCCTGCCTTGCGTGGCTGCCACCCCTCTGTTGTTGCCACGTCTATGCTCTTGCCATCCACAAATGCCAGTCCAAACCGGACAGTATCCGTCGGTTCGTCGTATAACGCAATGTACATGTTGTCCGTGTCCATCAACTTACCGGCTTGGTCGTAGATTAACCTCAGAACCTCATCCTCACGCGGTCGGATATCACCGGTGAGTGTCTGCCCCACTGTGATCAACGTGTTCAACCGATCATAGAGGCGAGCATCGTCAATGGCAATCGCCGCTTGACTAGCTAACGCTTCCAGCAATCGCTGGTGATCTTCTGTAAATGCTTCCGGCTTCGTGCTTTCCAAGTTGAGCGTGCCGATGATCCTCTCCCCATGACGGAGCGGCACGGCGAGTTCAGAGCGTATATTATCAAGGATTTTCTGGTAATGTTTATCGCAGGTAACATCATCACATAAATAGGGCTGGCGTGTTAGCGCCACCCAACCATTGATGCTATGCTCGTCTACCGGAATCCGGTCATCCCGCCGTGGGAGAGAAGCCAGCAGATTGACCTCTACTCCGAAACGCAGCTCATCACGCCCTCGCTCCAGTAGCCATAGATTCCCGTATTGAGCAGACGTCAAACTCACGGCTCGCTCGGTGATTAACCGCAATACTTTTTCGAGAGGATCTTGCCCAACAGCCTCATATACATCTTGAAGTGCCTTCAGATCATTCAAACGCTGTTCTAACCGCTCTTGTGTCCGCTGGAATAACTCGGCATTGTACAAAGCAATAGCAGCCTGGCTGGCCAATACCATTGCCAGCTTCTCATCATCTTCACTGAAGGCGTTATAAGCAGAGCTCTCTGCATTCAGCACTCCAATTAGTTCACTCCCCAACAATAAAGGCACGTCAAGTTCCGAGCGTGTTTCGGCGACGTCTTCAACATACCTGGAATCCTTTCTAACGTCTCCGACGCGCACCGGATGCCGCGTCTGGGCCGCCGCGGTCATAAGCCCCCTGCCGACAGGCAGACTTGCTCCTACCTCCTTACCGATGCCGTATTTGTATTCAAGTGTGCCGGTTGTCTTATTCCATATGGCGATCGAGCCAACGGAGCACCGCAAGAGTTCCAAAGAGCATTGCAGTATCTTGTTCAAGAGCTTATCAGGATCTAGCTCGGTGGTGAGGTCGCGGGCTATCTCTTGGAGCACTCGACGTTGCTCAAAGAGCTCGGCGTTGTAGATAGCTACGGCGGCCTGACCGGCCAGGATAACCGCTAACTCCTCTGAGTCTTCGTCAAAGGCATTATACCGCGGGCTTTCGGCATTGAGCACACCAATGAGTTCATCGCCGATCAGCATAGGTACATCTAGCTCAGACCGGGTTGCTGCTACATGTTGAATATATCGGGTGTCTTTCTTAACATTGCCTACGCGGACTGGCTTTCTCATCTCTGCCGCTGTTCCAATAAGGCCTTTGCCGAATGGTACACTTAAATACTGCTTCTTTCCTATGGCATATTGAAATTGTAACTGGTTAGTGGCCTTGTTCAACAGAGCAACTGACCCGATTTTACATCCTAGGAGACCTATGGAACGAGAGAGTATCTTCTGTAGTAGTTCGTTTTTATCAAGAATGCGGGTTATATCCCTCGCGATAGACTGGAGCTCCCGGCGTTGTTCAAACAACCGGGCGTTACGAATGGTGATGGCGGCTTGATTGGCGAATAACTCGATAAGTTCTCGCTGCTGTTGGGGAAAGGTCTGGGAGCTACGATAGTTAGCGAACAATACGCCTACCACTTCGGTTCCCACAATCAACGGAACGGCCGCCGTTGACCTGATTCCTTCACGAATTACAAACCGCTTTGGAGGGGAGTCCGGCCGCACTACTGTATAAGGCTGGGTCAGGGTAGGTTCTTGCTGAGTCTCTGCAAAGTGCCTGGGCCGTCTGCTCTTTACGATGGTACATACAACATCGTCCGCATAGATTCTGTCCTTTCGCACCGAGGTATCGTACCTTATACCCGCTTGAATTGGGGGAAGAACATACTCATTTTTGCTCTGAATATACTGGTAGAGGTCAACTAAATCAGCACCCAGCACATCCTGCGCATTATTGACTATTTGCGCCAGGATGGCACCTAAGCTTTTAGGTGCACCTGAGGTTGAGACCAAAGTTGGACCTACTTCATGTAATCTTTTCAGCGCTTCGGCTCTCGTATTAGCTTGTTGATACAACCTTGAGTTATCAATGGCGATAGCAGCCTGATGTGCAAATAGTCGAATGATGTCTTTCTCTTCATCGCTGAATGGATGCGGAGTTCGAAAGTCAACGTAGAGAATACCTAGCACCCTGTGAGCGATCTCAAGAGCAATGCCCATAAAGGCCTTGACACCTTCTCGCGCAATGAAAGGGCTCTTAAGCATATCTTGGTCTTCTTTGTCTATGTCTGTTCGGACAAGTTCCCCCTGGCTAACTACATAGGCTCCTAATCCTGTCTTCCTCGGTTTGTCTTTCAACTCCAGAGGATTATTTAGGCCGTGATAGGCAACGCTCTCAATGTCATAAAAGTCCCCACGGCCAGCATCGTAGGGATAGATGACGGCGCAATCGGCGCCAGTAACTTCACATGCTCCCCTCGCTATCTCTTGGAGCACCACCTGAGGTTGTTTGGTGATTAATCGCGCGAACTCGTCGCCAATGTCCAGCAGGCGCTCAATTGTTTTTAATCTCCTGTCCGCCTCAAGTGCCGACCCAATTTGATTGGCATAATCAGCTAACAGTTGTTTTTCTAGATCGGTGAAATCACGGATTACGAAAGTATAGATGTTGATAACGCCCCTAATCATGCCATGCGCTTGAATAGGAACACAAAGTACAGATCTCCAACCAGCCTCTTCAGCTTCCTTCTTGTATTTCCAGCGTGGATCAGAGATTACGTTGTGTGCTATGACGACTTTTCCACTTGTAAAGCATTCCCCCGTGACGCTGGGCTCACTCAAAGATAAGAATGCCTTACGCACATAGCGGGCCGATAAGCCAACAGCGGCCTCAATTCTCAAGGTTTGACTTTGCTCGTCAAAAACCCAGACGCTGACTGGCAGATTCATTGTCCGGCTGACTGTCTCGACAACTGGCTGGAAGATGACACCCTGCCTCCCAGGCATCACTTGCTTCGCTCGCTTACCCATACTACCAACCTCCCATCAGGCATCACTGCCCATCTACGCGGGCAACTCTGGCCACTTTGCCAGAGCATTTTGATATGCCCGTTCCTGAAAAGCAATCCCCCTTTGGCGCAATACCGCCTCAATTAAGGGTAGCGGAACCCCATGCCTCTTGACCAGATCAACAATCTGATCCTCGCTGGGGGCTCGCTGATCTGTCTGGATCATACGCTCAAGCTGCCGATAGCCTCTCTGCAGGGTCTCTTCAAAGCGCACGCGCTCACTGGCGAAGTAATCTAGCAAAGACTGTCGCCCGCCAGCCAGTTCAGGGTATTGTTCGCTGTGCGTGGCAATAATTGTATCAATCAGTTCAGGCAAGAAGGCAGAATCGGAGATGCCCAGAATCCTCTGTTGCGTCAGCGCCCCTCTGATCAGCAGCTTAACAATGCGCTGCCGTCCGCCCTTGCCTGGCGGCGGTGCTCCATCAGCGACGAGAAATAGCAAAGCTCTGATATAATCGCTGATGGTCTGTTTAGCCCTTTCCGTCAAGTCGTTGGTTTCTAACCCGTTGCAGAAGAACTGCACTTTGTTAACCAGCGGCTGGAGGCAATCAATCTCAAACACCGATGGCTTGCCCTGCAAGATCATGGCCACCCTTTCTGTGCCAATCACGGTTTCATTAAACGGCCTATCCATCAGTTGCAAAGTACCAGTTTCTTCATCTACCTCGGCAAAGATGAAAAGCGAATTGGCAAATTCGATAAACCTGCCACAGCGGCATCCCGGCCTACATTCGGCGCTGCAGCGCCAATATTCTCCCCGGTCGAAAAACAACTCAGTGTTGGGACCACATTTGCGGTTTGGCTCCTGGCCATCAATGCCGCCACCTTGCATCCAGAAGTTATCGTCTGGTCCTAGGGCAACAATTCTCTCCTCAGGCAAACCGATTTGTTGCCAGGCTTGATAGGTCTCTATGTCCCGTGGAAAAGGGTGATCGCCTTTTATACCCCCAGCAAAATAGGAAACCCACAAACGATCAGGCGTAATTTCTAAGGCCTTTGTAACTAGATTCCACATCTGCTGGATGGTGGTTGCTTTGCCATTCGACCTGAAGGTGAAAGCCCCAGGCATCTCGAACAAGCTGAGGTGTACGTTACTCTTGCCAACGCTGTCCAGATCGAAATGTCGGAAACACTTCTGGCGCAGCACGTAGGAATCACCGTTGGAATGACCAAACTGGTCCAGCGCAGTCTCCACCTGCACAAGACCGGCACTCATGACAAACGTCATGGGTATGGAAGGATCAAGCAATGGGGCGCTGGGCAGCAGCTCAAACCCCATATTCT
>Ga0194125_10013799_pt1 | contig 10443 bp, 24 predicted proteins | sample TA2KigC250mmetaG_FD_148626 | JGI IMG/M metagenome (GOLD analysis project Ga0194125, IMG submission 148626) | Freshwater microbial communities from Lake Tanganyika, Tanzania - TA2015034 Kigoma Deep Cast 250m | ecosystem: Environmental > Aquatic > Freshwater > Lake | place: Tanzania: Lake... | reverse complement strand
CGCCTGCGAAAGGCGGAGCAAGCCGCGGTGGACGACGCACGGGACGCGAATATCGCTTTGGACGAAGCGGAGAAGCAATGCGATGCCGCCCGCGCCGAGGCGCAGCGCTACCGCGAGGCGATTGACATATTCGATGAGGAAGAGATTGAGGATGTTGACCACGATACGGCGTGCCACCGGGAGGGCTGGAACTGCGCGTTGCGGACCATCCGCGTCCGTGCGGGTCTGGACGCCAAGCCCGCGCGCGACGCGGCGCTGCCCGCGGGGCCGGCCGGCGTCGGCAGCGCCACGGGCGCGAACGCCATCAGGGCCGCGCAGCAGCCGCCCAAGCCGCTTGTTGTGTGGGTGTGCCGGAAGTGCGGCAGGACGCAGGTTCCGGGTGGCGCGGAGACAGTCTGTCTCAATCCGCCGCTTGAACCGCGTGGCGCAAACCAAATGTGTGGCGGCGACTTCGTCCGCTGCGTCGAGGAGCGCCCCCGCCACAGTGATCCCGAACTCAATCTCGCGGACGCCGTGCGGTGGTGCGAAGAGCATAAGGCGCACGTGCAATGGTTTGGCCGCGACTGGCGCGCCTGCACATGGGACGCGGCAGGCAAGTACATTTTCGCCGAGGCCCCGACGATTCAAGCCGCCATCGCCGCCCTCAGGGCCAAGGTCAAAGCAGAGAAGCCATGAATCGCTGCGTACATTGCGGCGGCGCACTTGATACCGGCGGCAACTGCCTGTCGCGCTGTACGGAGCTGCACATGCGGCGATTGCCGCGCGACCCCGCTCTTGTGCCGAGCCACTATGCCGTGCCTACCGGAGCTTGGACATGCCGCCGCTGCGGGCGCTCCTGGGGGCCGCATGTGAGCGGGTGCGCGCCCTGCAACGCTGCCATCACCGCGCAGGAAGCTCGCAAGCGGCAAGCCGGGAAGCACTGAGCGACCGCCTCGCAGCCGCCTTGACAGGCGCGCAAACCTGGGGTATACTTACATTAGACGTGGAGATTGCCAATGACCCCACAACGAAGAATCCAACGCGCGGGACCCCCTGCCGGGGTGCGGGGGGTTCCAGCCGCCCACCTGGGGCAAGCTCCACGTCAACCGCAGCCCGGCAGGGTCCGCGCGGTCCGCTAGTTACGAGCGACTCGCATCTATCGCCGCCCCGCGCCCTGCCCGCTGCGGCAGAGTCGCAAGCCGCAGCCGCCCGTGTGGGCGCTGCGGAAGCGGTAGAATCCGGGCTGTAAGGCCCGATCTAAGGAGAACGCTAATGATGAGCGACGCGCAGTGGCGAGCAACAATGGCGGAGGTCTGGTCCTGCCTGGCAAGCATGGCCGAGGACTTGGCGGCGAGCTTCGCGCGGTACGGAGAGCGCGCGGCGGAGATGCGGAACCGGACGTGCGCCCGTGATTACCGGGCGCGGGTGGAGGCCCTGATGCGTGAGGCCGGCGCGGAGTTGCCCATTGACTGCGCCGCGACTCAGGAGTGCGTCGAGGCCATTAGCGCGGAAGCGCGGAACGGAGGTGACTGACGTGGACGCGAATCTGCGCGCGGAGTTGCGTTACAAGGCAAGGGTGCTGGACGACCAAGTGACCCGGTACTCCGAGGCGGCGCGCAAATTGCGCGGGGCCGATCCTGTGGGCGGCTGGCCGGCCAGGAACACGGAAAGCGCCGTTGCGACCCTGCTGGCCTGGCTGGTGGACGAGGCGATTGAAATGGCGCGGTTGCTTAGGAGGGCCGCGGACGCCGATGCCCCGGCCGCCGGCGAGCAAGAGAAAGGCGCCACATCATGAAGCGCATCGTTGGCAACTGGGGCTTCCAGACTGCGCGGCGCCTTGGGGCCGACATTCGGCTTTACGCTGAGTACACCTTCGAGCAAAAGAACCCGCACCGCGGACCGGAAGCCAGCATAGACATCAGCATCGCGGAGATGTCTTACCACGGGTTCGCGTGGACAGCATTCCTCACGGACCATTCCCCAACAGCCCATGAATGGTTGCCGCAGAGTGGCGCGGGGAAGTGTCTCAGGAAGTGCATGGATGCTGCGATGACTGGGGCAGTGGCGCTGGCCGATGCGTTCTGTGCCACGCGCCACGCTCCCGCGGCGACGCCGCAAGAGAAAGGGGGCGCCTGATGTCTACGCCCACCACAATCATGCAGGCCAAGACTTGCACCATCAAGCGTGTGCTGGTGGACGCAAAGGTGGAGATCACGCCCCCTAGCTACGCTTATGGCTACTGGAGAACCACGCCACAAGAGCGGCAACGCAACCTTGAGCAATGGGTCAAGGAGTTCCAAGACTTCTTGCGCGACCATCGCTCCCAAGATGCCAATATCCTGAGCGTGGTGCCTGTGTACGAGAAGCGCTGTTCGGCCTGCGATAAAGAGTATGAGGCGTTCATGTACGCCGACACGCCGGACGGCGTAGCGACAGCGGAGCATCCCGCCATCCACGAGGGCTGTGCATCGTGTGGGGCGCTGAAAGAGAAAGGGGGCGGATGATGGAGTCCGTCATCACCATCCCCGGCGGGGGGCCGGCCACGGAGCCGCCCGAGGACCCGGCTGACTTTGATGACGTGCGGTGCCCGCTCTGCGGGACTGCCGACATAGAGGTCACAGACTACGACGAGGACAGGGTGGGCCTTGACTGCTTGAACGCCGCTTGCCCGTTGGTGGGTGCCGTCGTGCCCCGCGGCTACGACGTGTACGCGTACCGCCGCGACGTGCGGGCGCTGTGGAAGCTCCACGGCGCGAAGCCCATTTCGCCGCCGCGGAAGTGAAAGGAGTCGCTCGGTGCCTGACCGATCCTTGCCATCTGCGCTTGTCCTGAGAGTGCCTTTCAGCGGCGGCTTGCAGTTGACAGACGCCATGACGGGGAAGGTATGGGTTGAGGGGCGGCGATACCAGTGCTTCATGGAGCCGGAACATGGCACTTTCATGCGGGCGCTCACGGACCGTTACAACGCCGTGCCGATCCTGGTGCGGGCGCTTCGGCGCGCGCAGGCGGCCTTGCTCGCCGTCCGCGAGGATAGGCACATAGACCAGGAAGTGCTCACTCAGCGCTGCGATGATGCCGCCTACAAGTTGGACGCTGCCCTTGCGGAGGCACGGGTCTACGGCGATAATTTCAAGGAGTCCGCCGATGCTGCCCAACCCCGCTGAGCCGGAGGCCCTGGGGCCGGAGTATGAAGCATACCTCGAAGTGCTGCGGCCCGCGGAGGGCGAGGAGTTGGCGGACTTCACCGCGCGGGTGCTGGCCCGGAGCCGCGCGCGGGCGCTTGCGTTCCGCCGCCTCACAGGGGCTGATCAGGATGGTCGGCCAGTGCCCAAGTCGGACTTTGACCCCTATTGACACAGGAGAAGGCCGATGAGTGACCCGAAGGTGCTGAACGACCTGGCATTCGCCGAACAAGAACGCAAGGCCGCGCTTCTGACCGGCGAGAAACCCGCCGGAGACCTCGAAGCCCTCCTTCGTGCCCCCGTCGGTGCGGGTGTCCAACTCTTTGGAACGAACGATCCGCTTGAAGCGCTCGACAGGGCCGAAGCTCTGGTTGCTCGAATGCAGAAGATTGTCGAGAAGGCACGCAACCGTTACATCGCGCGCATCCCCGACGACAAGGGCAATGTCCACGATTATCCGAAAGTAGACTGGTGGACTTCAATGGGCTTTGCTCTGAACCTCATCCCGCGGATGGCCGGGGAAGTTCAGACTGTCCGCGAGGGCGATTTCAAGGCCATAGTCGAGATATGGCATGTGGAGAAGCAGATTCTTATCACGCGCGGCGAGGGCTTTTGCTCAATGTCCGAGAAGTTCAAGAGCGGCAGGCTCCGCTGGGCGGACGAATATGCGGCGCGGGCGATGGCGCAGACGCGGGCGATAGGCCGTGCGTTCCGCGGACCGCTCGGGGGCCTAGCCGCCCTTGCCGGGCTGGAAGCGACGCCCGCCGAGGAGATGACTGGCGTACACGGCCGCCAGAAGCCCCAGGAAGCCGCCCAGCAGCCCCGTGGTGGCTCCGGCGACGCCGCGCGCGAGCCGGAAGCCGATGGTGCCTTGCCCGCCCCCGTACAAACCATTGCCGACGCCCTGGGCGCGGATGGCATGCTGGACTTCACCGCCGGCAGGATCAAGGCCAAGAAGGACTGGAAGCCCTCAAAGTTGGGCGGCCAGGACAAGAGCCTGGACATGGCGGAGTTCCCTGGCGTGAAGGGTGTGACGAACTCCAACCCAGAGGACGCGGCACACCCGTGGGGCCAGGGCACCGCCTGCCGTGCCGAGGTCGCGCAAAGGGAAGACGGCGGCCTGGACTGGTGGTCGTCCGAATGGCAGGGGAAAGTGTACTACTTTGTGAGGCTGCTGCACGTGCGGCCCGCCGCCGCGCCCGCCCCAGAGAAGAACATCAGCAAGCCGCCCTCGCCCAGCGCGCCGCACGACGCCTGGCACGATGCCGCGGCGCTCGCGACGAATCACCAGGACTGGTTCAACCGCAGCGGCTTCGCCGCCGAGTTCGACCGCATTTGCGCCCAAGCGGGCATCACCGGCAAGCTCCTTGCCGCGACGACAAGTACGGAGCAACTGGTGAAGCTCAACGACTTGGCGGAAACGTTCCGCCAGCAGAACACGCCGCCGGCCACTGCGGCCGAGCAACGCGCGGAGGAGTTGGGGCTGTGAACATCGGCGGCGCCTTTTGGTTAGCTTCCCCGTGCGCGGGGATGAAGGCAGGCGCGAGCCGAGCCTTGGGCCGCCGCCGAATCTTTGACAACTTGGTGCCCTCGGCGTGGCGAGATGACACGCATCGGAGCCGCCGCACATTCCGAGGTCGCAGTTCAACGGGAAGGCGGGGCAGCGCCCCCCGCCAGGCGCTCACGAAGCGACCGAGCCGGGGCGGGACCGGCAGGGCACCACATTGACAATTCGGCGGCGGCTCCCGACAGGGGCGAAGTCGGGCGGGCTGTGGAGGGCACACCCGTGTTTCGCTGGTATCGCGGTGCCTGCTCCCGACGCTGTAGGGCACCAGCCGCCGCCGAACCTTGAAAGGAGGCTGTCGTGAAAGAGTACACTGCGGCAAATCTGGCGGTCGTGAAAGTCGCGCACAAGGGCAAACACAGGTACGCCCTGCACGGCGTCTACTTCGCCCCTGATGGTTGGACCATCGGGACGGATGGGTGCTGCCTGCTCGCTGTGGGACCGCTCAAACTTGACAAGGCCACCGTACCGCCGCCAGTGCATGGCGCGCCCCTCGACCAGCCCCTGGCCGATGCCGAGACACACGATGGCTTCATCATCCACAGCCAGGACATCACCACGCTCAAGCGGGCAATGACCCGTGTGCTCCGCATCCCGGCGGGCAAGACGATGCTCAAGCCGCGCCTGTTCCTCAAGGAATCGTCTGTCACCGGCAGGAGTGCCGAGTTCGCCAGCACAGAAGGCATGAGCCGTTGCCTACGTCAAGTCCTGCCCACAGTTGATGGGCATTTTCCTAACTACAAGCCGGTCATTCCGCCGCGCAGCACCGACGAGGACGCCGCTCACGTGGCGTACTTCAGCGCACGGCTGATGGGCGAACTGCTCCTGGCAATGGCCGAGTGCGGTTGCGAGACCGTGCGAATGCAGTTCGGGAAGAACCCCACGCGCGCGAGCAGGTTCGACCCTGCAGAGAGACAACCGAACGATCAGGAGATCGTGGGCGCACTGATGCCTGTAACTTTTGATGATGGCGCAGATGGCGAAGAAGGAAGGAGGCCCTGATGCTCCGCAAGTTCACAGAGGCCGACGCCGCCCGTGTGCGGGAAGCCCAAGCCGCCATCTTCGGAGCCACGCCCGCCACTGACCGCCGCGACGATGGGAGCCACAATTGGCTGCGGGACAAGTGCCGCGATTGGCTCAATCGGCAGCCAGGGGTGTGCGTGTGGAATAATGACGCCGCGCCGCGACACGGGACGCCAGGGACGAGCGACTTGATCGGGTGGCGGGTGGTATCTTTTTGCTTGAACGGCGACTCACCCGGCGAGATACGCATGTATGAATCCATCCCACAGTTCGTCGGCATCGAGATCAAGCGGGGCCGCGACAAGGAGCGCGTGAAGCAGTCGGGCTTCCTGCGCGACCTGAAAGCCGCCAATGGCATCGCCATCACCGTCCGCGACTCGCTGGACGACCTGCGGCGGAAATGGAAGGAGGCCACGCGATGAGCGACATATCGTTAGGCGAACTCGCAGGTAACGCGGCGGCTTTGCTTGCGCGCGCTCTTGAATGTGGCGTGTTCGTTGTGCTTTGGGACGACGAGCAGGTCTACCGCGCATATGCCTACAAGGCACCTGATGATGAACTTCTCGTCAAACATCTTCTTGCCTGCACTAACAAGTGGGTTGGCAAGCAACGGTATCGGCGCACGATTCGCAGGGACATTCCGCCAGAGGAGGCCACGCGATGAGTTCTGAGTGGGAATGGTATCGTGAGGCGACAAAGAGACGGGCCGCCACGCTGCGGGCGCGGACCCGCTGCCGCGACGCGGCGGTGAAGGTGGCAGACTGGGTTGCCCGGTACAACCAGCCCATTCCTCGCGATCAGTGTACTCTTTGCCGCTGTGGACAAGGTGTCCACGTCGAGGGCTGCCCGTGGCCCGAGTACCAGGCCGCCGACGCCGCCTACAAGAAGGCCACACGATGAGCCGACCGCGCGTAATGCTTCGACTAGACAACCCCGTGCTCGCGGCCCGGCGTACCTACCGCGACGCCGCGGTGGCGCTGGCGGAGTTCACGCTCAGGATCAACGACGAGGACGAAGCCACGGGTGGCGAGGGCCTGCAATGGGGGCCGCGTGGTGAGGACCACATAAACGCCTTCCGCGTCGCCCGTAAAGCCTACGAGGAGGCCAAGAAGTGAAGTGCCCCAAGTGCGGGAATCGCGAGCTGGTCTTTGGGGGTGCGGCGGAACTTGTGACGTGGGCCTGCCCCGCAGCGCTTGGTGGTTGCGGCCATAACTGGCCGTACCTTCACCCCAGGGTTCGGCGCGCCTTCGCGGCTTATGAGCGGGCGCTGAAGAAGGCGCTTGACGCGGGGGCAGAGGACGGCTATGAGGCGCGCCTGAACCTTCGAGACAGGGCATACACCCTGGCGCTTCACGCGCGCAAGGCCCGCGCTCGCGCCGAGGGAAAGGAGAAGCCATGACAGAATGGATGCGCAATGGCATGCGGCGGCAGGGCGAGCCGTGGTATCCCCTGGTGGCCTTGGGGCCGATGGACTTGGAAGCTTGCGCCAAGCGCCTGCTGTTCCTGCAGGCCGGGGTGAGGCGGAGATGGGAGCGCGCCGGGTATGGCGACATGATAGTGCAGCCCGTACCGCCAGCGCAGTTGGCCGCTGTCATGGCGCTGATCCCGGAAATCCAGGTTGGGGAGAAGGGCGTGTGCTGGACGACGCACCATTGGCTGGGCCCGGTGGCAACGACCCAGCCGGTGCCCTACACGAGCCACAAGGGGGAGAGCCAGCCATGAGCAAGCCGTACTACCGCTGGCAGCCTTGCGAGCCGTTCGGACTGTCGCCCAAACGCAAGGAGAAGCACTACAATCCCCTCGTGGGCTGTGACCACGGGGCGAAGTTTGGCTGTCTTGAGCGCTGCTGGGCGGAACCGATGGTGAAGCATTACGGCAATTCTTGGCGCATCGGGCACGACTTCCGCCCGCGGCTCGTGGAGGAATGGCTGTCAAAGCCGCTTTCGTGGAAGAAGCCCTGCCTCGTGCCTACTGGGTTCATGGGCGACATCGCCTGCCTGGCAGGTGAGGACATTGGGGAGATCATCAACATCATCCGTCAAACGCCTCAGCACCTGTACCTCGTGCTGACGAAGGACCCGGGTCGGCTCGCCCAGAAACTCAAGGGCCGCAACCTGCTGCCCCCGAACGTCTGGCTCCTGGCGACGGTACGCGACCAATCCGACGCCGACCGCGTGATCCCCCCCCTGTTCAATGTTCCCGCGGCACACTACGGCCTGAGCATGGAGCCGCTGCTCGGGCCGGTGGACCTGCGCCAAGTTGTGATCCAGCGAGGCGACAGACTCGGTATCACACCCCAACTCGCCATAAATCCCTTGCGCGGAACCACCTCGGTAGATACGCAATCCGCTATTTGGACCGGCGGAGAATGCCCCAAGCTTTCGTGGATTGCCATCGGCTGCGAGTCCGGGCGCGGGGCAAGCTGGGGCGAGCCGAATCAGTGCGCCTTGCCTGACGGTGCGCTCTGTCCGTACCCCTGCGACCCCTGCAATGATGAGCATCCCTGCCCGTACCGCGAGTGGGAGATCAACGAGTGGACGCGCTCCGTCCTTGCCCAGTGCCGGGCCGCGAGCGTGCCGGCGCTGCTCAAGCAACTCCCCGTGTTCAAGGGCGGCAAGTGGGTCGTGAGTAGCGACCCCGCCGACTTCCCCCAAGACCTGAGAAAGGAGTGACTGCTGTGACCATTGACAATGGAGTTGATGTTGAGGTGCATGGCACCACAGTTCAGATCATCGTGGTGGTGGACCCTGGGAAATGGAGTAAGAACACCGCTTCTTTCGTGTTCACTCACGATTGCGGGCACATTGGCGAAGCGCTTTTGGTGGCCGGGCACATTGCCAGTGTGCTCAGGGCATTTGGCCCCGGCCCCGTGACCGTACCCGAATGAAGGAGCGACCGCATGGACGCCGAGCCGATGACGAACGAGGAACTGGACTGGATGGCAACGGAAGCACGCAAGTACTTCGCGTGCACGGAACATCCGAGCGGCGCTATCACCATTGATGCCAAAGATGAGTATCTGCCGCTGATCGCCCAGGCCCGCGAGGCGAACGCCCTGCGCTCAGAGATAGCCAACTACGGCAAGTCCCTAGACGACTTCCGGCACGACAACGAGGCCCTGCGCGCCCGCGTGGCCGAGCTTGAGGCCGACGCTGCCGCCGTGGTGCACGCCGCCCGCATGCCCGCCGATTACGAACACGGCCTGCCCGCGTGGGTGAACTACATGTACATCACATGGCAGGGCCTCCTCGCTCCCGATGGCAGGCCGATCGCCGCTCTGAGGATATTGAGAAGATGATCGCTGACGCGAAGCGAATCGCGGAGCTTGAGGCCGAGATTAGGCGCTTCCGCGCCGCCCTGGAGGCCCACGAGGAAGTGAAGGCCAAGCTGCAAACCGAGGTCGCGCGCTTGGGGGCGGAGAGTGCGGCGCTTGACTGGTGCCGGGGGCAGCTAGCCGACATCGAGTTCAACCAATACTCTGGCAAGCCGGCGGAGGTGCGCGTGAAGGTGCCCCTTGATCCTGACGGAGATTTCTGGCGGGAAGCGACAGCCCCCACGCTTGAGGAGGCTGTGGCCGAGCTTCGCAAAGGAGAAGCCGATGCCAAGTGACATGAACAAAGCCGAGGACGTGAAGGCCCTCCGCGACCTGTTGATAAGCGTGGCCGGCGCAGAGCAATGGTCAACCAAGTTGACGGTGGAGGGGGTCTGCGAAGCCTTCGAGGGGGCGAAGATGCGCCTAGTGGCGTGGGGCTTCCAGACGGAGATTGACCGCAGGATCGCCAGCGCCCTTGCTCCAAAGGAGAAGCCCTGATGCCCCCGCCCGCCGCGATGATCTGCCCGCGCCGCGACTGCGATGTGGTCGGCTGCCCGCATAAGGGGCCGCACGCGCGCGTCCGCGAGTGCGCGCAGGGCAGCGACTGCCCGCCGTGCTGGCCCGTGGCCCGCCTGGACGAGTTGTGCCGCATGAACGCCGACGCCGCTGGGTGCGCGGAGCACGAGGAGGGCAAGGGGGAATCAACATGAAGCGCCGCCGTGGGGGTACGCGCAACTTGCTTCTCGTTCTTGGGCGGCTCCAAGACCTGTGCGGCAAAGCTCGTGCTGCATACTCTGATGACAGATCACCGGACAGAGCAAAAAGAGTGTGCGATCCTTTGGATGAGGCGTTCAATCTCTGTATCAGAACGCTGGAACACTATCCTCCGATGCTACCACGCAAGGGCGAGGGGGAAGGAGGCAAGCATGACACCTCAGCTTGAGAAGAAGATCGCCCATTGGCGCCGCAAGCCCTATCACACCGTCGGTGCCGGGTGTGAGGGACATGCAGCCTTTGTGAACGCTCTGATCGCCGCGCTCGAAGAGGCGGAGCGCGAAATCGCGGCGCTGCGGGCAATGCAGCCCATCGTGGCGCCGCCCGTCGAGGTGAGCGCGAGTGCCGACACTGTACCCCAGCAGGAAGGAGGCGACTCGTGAAGCTGCCCGCCCTGACTTACAAGACCCGCGCCGTGTGGAACAAGGCTCTGGCGAAGCTGTGCAGGATCAAACTGGACTTTGCCCAATACCCCCCCGACTTCCTCGCCGGCCTGCGCCGCAACGGCACGTGCGATAATGCTCTGGTGAACGGCGACCTGCTGTTGAAAGTCATGCTACGCATCCCCTGCGTGACGCTCCACAAAACCCCGATGGGGACATGGGCAG
>Ga0194125_10013795_pt1 | contig 10445 bp, 3 predicted proteins | sample TA2KigC250mmetaG_FD_148626 | JGI IMG/M metagenome (GOLD analysis project Ga0194125, IMG submission 148626) | Freshwater microbial communities from Lake Tanganyika, Tanzania - TA2015034 Kigoma Deep Cast 250m | ecosystem: Environmental > Aquatic > Freshwater > Lake | place: Tanzania: Lake... | reverse complement strand
GGGACCCGAGACGCGTCCTCCTTTCCGCCTATCTCTGGGGGCTCGCGCTCACGAACCACCTCGGGTTCCTCCTCTTGCTCCCCGTTCTCGCGATCCACCTTCTCGCGGTCGCGCATCCCTCCAGGCGTATCGTCTTCCTCTCGAAGCCGCTCTTCTGGATCGGCCTCACGCCGTACGCGATCCTCCCCGTGCGCGCCGCTCTCGCGCCCCTCTGGAACTGGGGGGACCCCTCGTCGGCGCCGCGCTTCCTCGCGCACGTCGTGGGCCGAAACTACTGGGGGTATCTCCAAGCGGGGGGACCGGCGGAGGATCCGCTCGCGCGGCTTGCGGGGCTCGGCGGGGAAGTCCCGCCGCTCGTCTGGATCGCCGCCGCGATCGGGCTTCGGTTTCTCTACCGGGAGCGGCGAGACCTCTTCCTCCTCGTTCTCGGGGGTTCCCTCGTCACGCTCGCGTTCATTCTCGGGTACAGGATCCACGATCCGGAGGCCTATTTCCTTCCCGCGTTGATGCTTCTCCTCCTGCCGGCGGCGTTCTTTCTCGCGCGTTCCGGGAGAAGGACGTCGGGGGTCGCCGCGCTCCTTTTGCTCGCCACCATCGCGGCGGAGGCCGCGCGGAACCGTCCCGCGGACCGATCGGTTCTCGACGAGCACATCGCGAACATTCTCGCCACCGTCGAGGAGAAGGCTGCGCTCGTGGTCGAGGGGGACGCCGAGACGTTCGGTTTGCTTTATGCAACGGTCGTCGAGGGTAGAAGAAACGATCTCACCCTCTGGAATCCGGTTCTCGATCTTCTTCCCGCGGGCCCGCTCTTCGCGCGCTTCGCGCCGCTCGTCGAATCGCGGATCCCCGGATGGAAAGGGGCCGCTCTCGCCGAGGCGGTCCGCTCGGGCGTTCCGGTCTACGCGGCGTCGGAGAGCGACGAGGTGCGCCCGGGAGAGGGGTTTCGGCTCGAACCGTGGGGGATCCTCTTCCGCTACGCGCTTCCGCAGGTGGAGGGCGCGGATCGCGAAGGAGGCCTCGCGCTCTGGGATCGGTACCGGACGAAAGCGATCGAGCGGGTCTCGCCCCGGTCCGGCTATCTCGCGCGCGTCCTCGCCGCGTCGTATCCGATCCAGAAGAGCCGCGCGCTCTTCCTTGCGGGCCGAAAAGCCGAAGGGCTCGTTCTTCTCCAAAAGGCGCTCGCGATCGGCGGGGAGGCGGCGCCGGTTCTCAACAACGTCGCGCTCGCCTACGAGACGATCGGAGAGACCGAGAGGGCGCGGGAGCTCTACGCGCGCGCGGAGATCGTCTCCGCCGACGGGATCCCGACGCTGAACCTCGCGAGGCTCGATCGAAGGGAGGGGCGGGCCGAGGAGGCGGAGAGGCGCTTCCTCACCGTGATCGAGAAGGACCCGCGCCTCCGCCAAGCGGCTCTCCTCGAGTGCGGGGCGGCCGCGCTCGAGAGAAGCGCGCACGCGGAGGCGTCTTCTTTCTTCGAGCGCGCGGCGAGGGATCGCCCGTGGGAGGCGGGGCCATTCGTCGGGATGGGAGAGGCGCGCGTGTTGGAGGGAGATCTCGAGGGCGCGCGGTTCTTCTTCCGGCGGGCGGAAGAGAGGCGTTCCGGGATGGAGAGGCTCGGCGAGCTTCGCATTGCGGAGCGGCTCGAGGAAGAGGGGAGGAGGGGGGAGGCTGGGGAGGTCTACCGCGCGCTTCTCGCGAAGAACCCTTCGGACGAGGAGGCGCTCGACGGTTGGGCCCGTCTCGCGGTGTCCTTGATGCGTCCGGATGCTGCCGACTCGCTCTATGAAGCCGCCCTCTCGGCCGCGGTCGACCGCGCCGCCACGGCGAACCGGTACGCGTGGTTTTTGGCGGAGGAGGGCCGCCGTCTTGATCGCGCGCTCGCTCTCGCACGCGAGGCGCGCGCGCTCGAGCCGTCGAACGCATGGTTCGCCGACACGGAAGGATGGGCGCTCTTCCGTCTCGGCCGCTTCCGGGATGCGGCCGCGTCGTTCGAGGAAGCCCTCCGCGCGGGCCACCCCGGCGCGGACCTCCGATTTCGTCTCGGGTTCGCGCTCGTTCGTTCGGGGCGTGGAGAGGAGGGGCGGGAGAGACTCGAGGAGGGGCTTCGTCTCGATCCGGATTCGAGACACGCGCTCGAGGCGCGCGCGATCCTCGGTGGAGGCGATGCTACGGACGCGGCTCCTCTCCCCAGAAGATGACCCGGTTCTTTCCGGACCGCTTGGCCGCGTACAGGGCCTGATCCGCGCGCTCGAGAAGCTCGCGCCGCACGTCGGCGGTGGTGCTCCCCGCGGTCGTGTGGTCCGGATGGAGCGCGATGCCGATCGATGTCGTCAGGCGGAACGTCCCTCCTCCCTCGGCGGTGGGGAGCGGCGCCTCCTGCACGAGAGAGCGGAGGCGCTCGCAGATCACCTTCGCCTGATCGCGCGAGGCGCCGGGGAGAAGGATCGCGAACTCCTCCCCGCCGTAGCGCGTGACGAGGTCGATCCGCCGCACGTGATCGCGGAGAATCCCGGCGACCTTCGCGAGGACCGCGTCCCCCGCCGGATGACCGAACCGATCGTTCACTTCCTTGAAGTTGTCGAGATCGACCATGACGAGGGCGAGCGCGGTGTTCTCGCGGCTCGCGCGCTCCACCTCGCGAAGGATCTGCTCCTCGAAGAAGCGCCGCGTGAAGACCCGCGTGAGGAGGTCGACGTAGACGAGCTGCTCGAGGTGCTTCGCGCTCCGGATCCGCCCCGCCGCGAGGAGCGCGACGAACGAGAAGAACCCGAGCGCATGCTCGTCGAACGCGTTCGGCTCCGTATGAAGAACCTCGATTGCCCCGTAGATTTCCTCGCCCGCTCGAAGCGGAAGAGCAGCCGCGCTCCGCGCGTCTTCCTCGGCGGCGCGCGCGGCGAGGAGCGGGTCGCGCGCGAGATCGGGGACGTGGAGCGGGTCGCCACCTCGGCGAAGATGCTCGCGGAACGCGGCGGCGAGGAGCCCCCGGTCGGTCGGCTCAAAAGGAGGCGAGGGGGACGCGTCGGCGAGCGAGACGAAGCGGACCCGCGAGGCGGCGATCGTCTCCGACGCGAACCGGGCGATCCTCCGGAGGGAATCGGCCGGTTCGTCCTCCGGCGGCTCGCCGGCCGCTCCGGTGAGGATCGACTCGAGGGCTCGTCGGGTTTCGTCCGTGGCGAGTTCCGGCGGGAGGAGGGGTCGGAAGGGGAATCGGTACTCGTTCGCCGCCGGCCCCGGAGGTCGGAGGGTCACCAAGAGAAGGCCCCGCCGGTCGTGATAGACGACCGCGCCGTCGGCCGGGCCCTCGGGTGCGCCCCGCGCGAAGAGCCCCTTCGCCACGAGCGCCTCGAGGACAAGCCGGCAGGCGCCGTGAAGGGATGCGTCGCTCCCCTCGGTGAGGCTCTCCTCCACGACGCGGCGGATCGTTTCGTCGAGGAGGCCGACCGGAAGGACCTCCCGGAGAAGCGTGGCGTACTCGATGCGGCTCATGATCCCGGCTCCCCCGCGGCAACGATATACCAAAATAATTGTAGCATTTTGCGATCCGGCGGAGCAAGAGGCGACGGGGCGGGGTCGAGTCGGCCCTCCCGTACGTTCCCATTCTACCACGCCAGATCCCTCGACTGCCGGTGTGGTATTCTTGCCGCGGCATCCAGGCGAGGAGGTGGGTCCCATTCGCGAGCGGCGCGCCGAGCTTCTCTTCCTCGCGGGCATCTCCGCCCTTCTCGTCCTTCACGCTCTCTCGTTTCGCTACACGGTCGACGACGCCTTCATCTCCTTTCGCTACGCGGAGAACTGGGCGGAGGGGAAGGGGCTCGTCTTCAACCCGGGGGAGAGGGTCGAGGGGTACACGAACTTCCTCTGGACCGTTCTCCTTGCGGCGGCGCTCCGCGGGGGAGCCGAACCGGTGCTCTTCTCGCGGATCGCGGGGATCGTCTCGGGTCTTCTTATCCTTTGGGTATCGTTCTTCTATGCGCGAACGAAGCTCGCGAACCGCTCCGCGGCGGTTCTCCTCCCCGTCGCGATCGCCGCGAACGGCGCGTTCGCGCTCTGGTGCGGCGCGGGACTCGAGACGGTTCTTTTCGGTCTTCTTCTCTTCGCGGGCGTCGCGGCCGCCTCGTCGGCGGAGAGCTCGCGGGCGTTCGCGCGCGCGTCTCTCTTCCTCGCGCTCGCGTCCCTCACGCGCCCGGAGGGGGTCCTCGTCTACGCGGTCGTCCTCTTCGATCAGCTCGCGCTTCGCCGAACCGGCGTGAAGCGCGCTCTCCCGGGGGCGCTCGTCTTTCTCGTTCTTGTGGGGGGGCACGAGGCGTGGAGGATCGCCTACTACGGGGAGGCGCTCCCGAACACGTTTCGGGCGAAGACGGGGGGCGGCCTCCACGCGCTTCGGCGCGGGGCTTTCTATCTCGCCCGCTACCTGGGGCCGTTCGGGGGATGGACCGTTCTCGCGCCCCTCCCGCTCCTCTTCCTCGGCGGAATCCGGCGGTGGGAGCGGACGTTTCTTCTTGTCTTGATCGTTTATCTCGCGTCGATCGTCGCGGTCGGGGGCGATTCCCTTCCCTTCTATCGTTTCCTCGTTCCCGCGGTCCCCCTCTTCGCCCTTCTCGCCGTCTCCGGGCTCGGCCGGCTCCTCGGGGATCCGAGCGAGAGGGGAGGTGTTCGCCTCGCCGCGTTCGCGGTTCTTCTCGCCGTTCCTCTCCTCAACACGTTCGGCGGCGAGGCGCTCCGTTTCCTCGCCGAGGACCGGGATCGGGTCGAGCTTCATTGGAAGCCGATCGGCAAGTGGCTGGGAGAGCACGCGAGCGAGGGTTCGTCGGCGGCGGTGACGACCGCCGGGGCGATCCCCTACTACGCGAAACTTCCGACCATCGATATGCTCGGCATCAACGACCGCGCGATCGCCTCGCGCCGCATGCCCGAGATGGGCCGAGGAATCGCCGGTCATGAAAAGCACGACATGAAATACGTTCTCTCTCGAAGGCCGACCTACATCCTTCACTATCCCTTCCTGATTCCCGAGCCGGTCTTCTGGTCCGGCCAGTTCCGGACGCCGTGGAACCGCGGGCTCGAGGAGCTTCTCGAGAACGAGGCGTTCGACCGGGAGTACCGGGGGGAGAGCGCGGAGATCCTTGCCCCGGGGGCGAAACGCTCTCTTCATCTGGTTTACTTCAAGAGGAAGGAGGACGCGTCGGATTGAAGCGAAGGAGTCGCCTCCCGTCGGAGCGGCGCCCGCTGATCGCTCTCCTGTTCGTCTTTCTCGTCCTTCTCGCCGCGAGGGTCCTCTCGTGCCCGGATCTCGGCTGGCATCTCCGCGCGGGGGAACGAATCGTGGAGGAGCGCGCGATCCCCGCGACCGACACCTTCACCTACACCGCGGCGGGCAATCCTTGGCGCGTCAACCAACCGCTCGCCGAGGTGCTTTTCTACGCGGTGAATCGCGGGTTCGGCCCGGCGGGTCTCATCCTTCTCCGCGTCGGGATCGTTCTTCTCGCGTTCCTTTTCGTCCTCCGCGCGAGCCGGCTCTCCGAGGAGCGGAACGAGCTTGTCGCCGCGGCCATTCTCCTTCTCGCGATGCTCGCCTGTTCCTCGCACATGCTCCTGCGTCCGAACACGATCTCGGCGATGTTGCTCGCGGTCGCCGCGTGGAGCGTGGAGAAGATGCGGCGCGGACGTCCGGTGCGTTTCTGGTTCCTTCCGTTCCTCTTCGCAGTGTGGGCCGAGGTGCATCCGGGGTTTCTCTTCGGCGCGGGGCTTCTCGCCTGCACGGTCGCCGGGGAGGCGGTGCGGCGAAAGGTCCCTCTTCTCCGGGGCGATCTTCCGGTCCTCGACCGGCGCGCGTTAACGAGGCTCGCGCTCGTTTCGGTTCTCGCGGTCGGAGCGGCCGTCGGGCTCGCCGCTCTCGTCAACCCCTCGCGGGCTGCCGCCCCGCTCCTCCCGATCGGACTCCTTCGCTCCGAGTATTTCTTTGGGGTGCTGGACGAGTTCCGGCCGGCGAGCCTCTCGCGCGATTGGTTCTTCGCGGTTCTCTTTCTCCTCGCGATCCTCTCGACGATCCCGAGGAAACGGCGCGACGCGACCGAGATCCTCCAGCTTCTTCTCTTCGGGCTCTTCGCCGCCCGCGCGGTCCGCCTCATTCAACCCTTCGCAATTCTCGCGGCCCCGATCGCGATCCGGAATCTCGCGCCCCTCGCGAACCGGATCGCACCGGACGCGTCGCAAGCCGGCCGCCTCGGGCGTGCGCTCCTGGCGGCCGGAATCCTCTGGCTCGGGGTGTGGTGGTGGAAGAACGACCCGCTCCGCATCCCGGTGCCGCCCGAGTGGAGCATGCGCCGCGACACGTGGGCGTGGGGGAGCGCGAACTACCCGATCCGCGCGTTTCGCTTCCTCGATCGGGAGAAACTCCCTGGAGAGGTCTTTCATCCCGATCGCTATGGAGGTCCGTTCATCTGGTACTTCCATCCGAAGCGAAAGAACTTCATCGACGGGCGGGTGGAGGTCTTCGGCGAGGAGTTCTGGAAGAACACGTACGCCCGCATTGTCGCCCGGGGCCCCGGGTGGGAACAGCTCCTCGCCCGGTATCGCGTGAACACGCTCCTTCTCGCGATCGACCCGAGGGGGGGCGCGGATCCTCTCAGCCTTGCGGCGCCGGCGCATCCGGAGTGGGCGCTCGTCTATTTCGATGATGAGGCGATGATTCTTGTGCGAAGGAACGCGATGCGCCCCGAGGATCGGGATCGTCTCGTTCTCGAAGGGGTCGATCCGCGGGCGGGCTCTTCCCCGCGAACCTACGAGGAGGAGATCCTCGCGCGGGCCGGACTTCGAAGGTGCCGGGAGGCGGGGCGCTCGCAAAGGGCTCTGCTTCACGAGTGGGAGCTTCTCGCGCTCCGCGGGGGATGGTCCGCGATCGCCTCGACGGGGGACGAATGGCTCGCGGTGCGGGGGCAAAGGGGGCTTCGGTACGCGCTCCATCTTCTTCGGGGCGAATCCCGTTTTCGCGCGGGGGATTGGGAGGGAGCGCGCGGGGACTGGGAGAAGGCGGGGGAAACGCCCCGGGCGCATCTTAACCGTTTATTGATCAAGTATGTGGAAGAAGGCGGAATCGAGCGTCTGGTCGAATCCGGCGGGGAGGACCCGCCCGGCGCTCTCGCGCGGCTCGCCGATCTTCTTCGGGACGCGGGGGACTTCGCGGCGGCGGCGGATCTCCTCCGTGAGGCGGTGCGGATCGGGGGGCGGCCGGAGCATCGAAACGAGCTCGCGTGGACTCTTCTCGATGGGGGCGGGGACGCGTTCGAGGCTCTTCGCGAGGCGCGGTCGGGCGTCCGCGCTCTTCCGGATGACGCCTACGCGCGGGGAACCCTCGCGCGGGCGCTCGAGCGGGCGGGGGACCTCGAGGGGGCCGAGAGGGAGCTTCGCGAGGCGATCCGCCTGCTTCCTTCGGACGACTACCGAACTCGGGCGTCGATGAGGGGACGGCTCGCGCTTCTTCTTTCCTTGGGGACGGCCTCGCCGGAGCGCCGAGCGGAAGCGCTTGCCGCCGCCGCCGAAGCGCTCCGCGACGATTTCGAAGCGGACGCGAAGGAGGATCTTCTCCGTCTTCTCGCGCGCGGCGGAAGGGCCGAGGAGATCGCTCGGCTCGCGCTCCGCGAGGGGGAGATCCGCAACCGCGCGAGCCGAAAGGAGGGAGGACCCGTGCTCGCCGATCGCGGGCGCTATATCTATATGGAGATCCTTCGCGACCTCGGCCTCGACTACGACGAGATCCGTCGGCTCGCGGACCGCCACACTCCCCGAACGAAGGACGATGCGCAGAAGGGCAGGAACCTCCGATAACGAGGCGAGCCGGCGGCTCGACGAGGCGGCATCTCGGTCGGCCGAATCGATCCCGGGTCCCAAGCGATAGAGCCTACTGATTCGCCCGCCGTCCTTGGCTGGGCAGCGCGCCGAAGCGAACGGATATTCCTTGACCCGCAGAGCAATCCGGTTTACGCTCGCGCTCACGATCCATCCCGCGACAAGGAACGGCCACACATCATGCACCGCACGTACCATCTCTTCTTCTCGTACGCGCGGAAGGACAACGAGCCGAGGAATGACGGGGGCGGAGGCTGGGTCACCGCGTTTCACGACGAGCTGCTCCGCCGTCACAAGCTCTACTCTCGACGGGAACTGAAGATCTTCTTCGACAGACAAGCCATCGACGTCGGCAGCGACTGGAAGCGCGACCTCGGCGAGGGGCTGCGCTCCTCGCGTCTCTTCCTCGCCTTCCTCTCGCCGAACTACATCGTGAGCCGGAACTGCCTCTGGGAGTGGGAGGAGTACCTTCGACGCGAGCACTCGGCGGCGCGCGGCGACGACGGCATCACCCCGATCTTCTTCGTCCAGCCAAGCGACCTCCGGCCGAACGACCGCCAAGCGATCCGCGATTGGCTGGTCGACGTGCAGCGGCGTTATCCCTGGTTCGAGTTCGCGCCCGACCGGTTCGGTGACGAGGAGGAGAAGCGCGTCCGCCCGTGGCTGGACGACCTCCATCGCCGCAATCGCGACGTGACCTGCGAGCTGCAGGACTGGTTCGACCGCGGACCCGAGGTGCTGCTCGAGCTGGACGCGGCCGAGCGCTCGGCCGAGGTCCGCGCGGCGCCTCGTTCACCCGCCGACGACCTGCGCACTCTCGCGGAGCGGCTCGACGCGCTCGACCGGCGCATCGCCTCGCGCCTCGACCGCATCGCCCTGGCCGACCTGGCGCCGGGCAACGTCGTCCGCAGCCACGAGCACTTCGTCGGCCGGCATGCCGAGCTGAGCCGGTTGCACACCATCCTCATGACCGGCGGCCCGCAGAGCGGCGGCCGCGGCATGGGCGGGCGCGGGATGATCGCAGCCGCGCACAGCCCCGGCGGGCTCGGCAAGACCGCCCTCGCCCGCCAGTACGCTCATGCCTACGCCGAGTTCTACGCCGCGGGCGGGACATGGGAGATCGGCTGCGAGAGCATCTCGTCGATCGGGCTGGCGCTGCTCAAGCTGACGGACGATCCGCGCCTCGCGACGGCCGGGCAGGGCATCGTGGTCCCGCTCGCGTTGAACGAAGAGCAGAAGGCCGACCCCGACAAGGCGGCCACCGCCATCCTCGACCACCTGAAGAACCTCACCCGCGCCCGGGTGGCCCGCCTGCGCGAGGAACTACGGCGCCACCCGGAGCGGCATTCCCCGGACGATGACCTTCCCATTGTCGAACAGCCGCGATGTCTCCTCATCCTCGACAACGTCGACCGGGCGGAGCTTCTGAGCGCGGAGCAGGTCGCCTTCCTCCCGGCCGAGGAGTGGCTCGAAGTTATCGTCACGACGCGGTTCGACCCGGCGCAATTCGGCGTCGGCGAACGCTGGCAACAGACGTTGGAGATCGAGCCGCTCCCCGATGCCGACGCCCTCGATCTGCTGCGCGAGTTCCAGCCGGGCCACCGCTTCGCCGGCGAGGCGGCGGAGCAGGCCGCCATCAAGATCGTGGAGGCGCTCCGCGGGTACACGCTCGCGGTGGAGCTGGTTGCAGCCTACCTCGGGGTCCATGCCGCGGAGGGCTACCAACCGGCGGAGTTCCTCCAGCGGCTGTCGGACGAAGGCCTGCTCGTCGTCGACATTCTGCAGGGCGAGACCGAGGTCGCCGCGAAGATCCGGCATTCGCAGAAGCAGGTCGGGGCGGTGCTGGACTGGTCGATCGCGCGCCTCAGCCACCCGGCGCGGACGGCGCTCGAGTTCGCGGCGCTGCTGCAGCCCGACCAGATCCCGATGCCCTGGCTCGAGACCCTCACCCGCGAGGCACACCCGTCGGAGCTTGCGGACCGGCCCGGCCACCCGTCGAAGTGGGCCATTGCCTGGCGCGAGCTGCACGGCCTCCGGCTGCTTCATCCGGCCGAGGAGATCGAGGACGCGGATCGACGCGCGGGCACGTTGCCGCCGCTGGTGCGCATCCATCGGCTCGTCGCGGAGCGGGCGCGGAAGGAGACGGCGCGGCCCGACGAGAGGCTGGCGGCCGTGGATCGGTTCTTCCTCGAGGTTTCTTACCTGTTTCAGGAGCAGGTAGGCAGGGGGGAAGACGCCGCCCTGCGAGCGCAGCATCCGTGGCTAAGGGACCACCTCAGCCACCTCATCGCCAGCCACGCCTCAGCCACGCTGCTTCGATCGGCACAGGTCGCCGCTGACTTCGAGGGCGAGCATGGCTCGCTCAGCCGTGCGCTCGGCTTCACCGAACGCATTCTGGAGGCGAAGAGTAAGCTCCTCGCGGGCCACCCTGACTCCGAGGACCTCGCGCGGGACGTGTCGGTGAGCTTGAACAAGATGGGGGACTTTCTTTCTCGTCGGGGTCTTCCGGGGGACGCGGAGGCGGCGCTTCGGCATTACGAGCGGAGCCTGGCCGTGAGCGAAGGGTTGCTCCGTGCGAATCCGGAGAGCGCGGAGGCGGC